>Ga0302323_100001268_pt1 | contig 20510 bp, 18 predicted proteins | sample Fen_T0_3_FD_201950 | JGI IMG/M metagenome (GOLD analysis project Ga0302323, IMG submission 201950) | Peat permafrost microbial communities from Stordalen Mire near Abisko, Sweden - Fen_T0_3 | ecosystem: Environmental > Terrestrial > Soil > Wetlands > Permafrost | place: Sweden: Abisko... | reverse complement strand
TGGCAGATGCGGGCGATCCCGAGGCGAAGAGCCATGATATCGCGCCTGCCAGCACGGGCGGAGCCAGCACGTGAGAGGCCTGCTCGACACCACTGCGGTGGTGATTCAGATTGCATTTCGCAACCTATTCGCGAACCGTTGGAAGACGCTGATCGTCGGCGGTATCATCGGCTTCGGTGCGCTTCTGGTCGTGCTTGGTACGTCGCTGCTAGACAGCGTCGATCACGCGATGAGCCGCAGCATCATCGGCAGCGTGGCGGGGAACATCCAAGTTTACTCCTCGCTGTCCAAGGAAGATTTGGACGTGATGGGCGGCTTCAACTTCGACGCCAACGACATCGAGCCGATCCCGGATTTCGCGCGCGTTCGCCAGGTGCTGATGGCCGTTCCGAACGTGGCTCAGGTGGTACCGATGGGCATCAACGGCTCGCTCGTGCTCTCGGGCAACACCGTGGACCAAGCGCTGGCCAAGCTGCGTCAAAGCGTGACTTTACGCGCACAGGGAGACCGGTCCCCGGCCCTCGCGCAGACGTTCAGCGACCAAAAGGACCACATCCGGCAGATCATTTCCGTCCTGCAGGGTGACGTCGAGAACGTGAAGCGGCTGCACGACGACCAAGCGTTGGTCACGGACGACCTGGGATCGGTGGCCCGCGCCGCGTCGAGCGCGTTCTGGACGAATTTCGACCAAGAGCCGCTCGACAATTTGGAATTCTTGGAGAATCGCATCGCGCCGCTCGCGACTGACGCGGACATGTTGTTCTTACGTTACGTCGGCACCGATCCAAAGGTGTTCGCACAGTCCTTCGATCGCATGACCATCGTCGAAGGTCAGGCGATACCCGAAGGCCAGCGGGGGTTCCTGTTCTCGAAATACACCTACGAAGAACAAGTCAAACTGAAGACGGCCCGCGGCTTGGACAAGATCCACGAAGGCCGCAGCATCCTCGGCAAGAAGATCGCTACGGACGAAGACTTGCAACGGCTCGTGCGCGAAGCCTCCACGCAAGTGAAGGAGCTCTTGCTCGAACTCGACGCCCCCAAGACTCAGCTGTTTCGGAGCAAATTGCAAGGCGCGCTGCACTCGAGTGAGGTGGACGTGGGCAAATTGCTCGGTCGATTCTTGAACGCCAACGACGAGAACTTCGACGAGCGTTACGCATTCTTCTACCGGGAGCTCGCGCCCTCGCTCGAGTTGTACCGAGTGCGCATCGGCGACACCTTGACGATCAAGGCCTTCACGCGCTCGGGCTACGTGCAGTCCGCGAACCTCAAGGTGTACGGCACGTTCGCCTTCAAGGGACTCGAGAAATCCCCACAAGCCGGGTCCATGAACATGATGGATTTGGTGAGCTTTCGCGAGCTGTACGGGTTCATGACCGACGATCGTGCCAAGGAGATCGCCGCCATGCGCGCGAGCTCCGGTGCCAAAGAAGTCAGCCGCGAGAACGCCGAGAGCGAGCTCTTCGGTTCGCTGAATCAGGCTACGCCCGAGCTGGCCGGCGCAGCCCTTGATCTCGGGAGCGAGTTGTCCGCGCTGGTCGGCAGCCACCGGCGCGACGAGGCTCGAGCCTACGACCCAGGTCAGCTCGAGCAAGGAGTCATCTTGAACGCCGCCGTGCTGCTGAAGGACGAGTCTCAAACCGCTCGAACCGTCAGCGCCATCGAAGCGGCGGGCAAAGCCGCCGGTTTGCCGCTCAAAGCCATCACCTGGCAAAAAGCGGCGGGGTTGATCGGCCAATTTGCTACGTTGATGCGGGTCGTGTTGTTCACGGCCGTGCTGATCATTTTCGTCGTCGCGCTGGTGATCATCAACAACGCATTGGTGATGGCGACACTCGAGCGCGTCCGCGAAATTGGTACGCTGCGCGCGGTCGGCGCTCAGCGTCGCTTCATCTTGGCCATGTTGGTGCTGGAGTCGGTCGCCGTCGGGCTGTTGTTCGGAGCCGCCGGGACACTGCTCGGAGCAGGAGTGATTGCGCTGCTCGGCCGCGTGGGAATCGCGGCCGGCAACGACGTGATGATGTTCTTCTTCTCGGGACCTCGCCTTTATCCGATGCTGGCCACGCAGAACTTGCTGCTGGCCCTTTCGATCGTGCTCTTGGTCAGCATCGTATCCAGCGTCTATCCAGCTTGGATCGCCATGCGCATCAGTCCGCGTGAAGCCATGCAGTCGGAGGAATGAAGATGTCTTCGCTGTTGGTCGACTTCCGAATCGCTTGGCTCAGCTTGCTCGAGCACCGTCGGCGTGCGTTCTTCTTGGGGGCGGCCGTCGCGGCCGTCACCGCGCTGCTCGTGCTGCTCAATGGCCTATCGGCGGGCATCCGCGTCACCTTGATCGACACCGCGACCACCCTCAGTACCGGCCATTTGAACGTGGGGGGCTTCTTCAAGGTGACCTCGGGCCAAGCCGGCCCGGTGGTGGTCGACTATGAAAAAGTCCGCGAAACGGTGGTGAAAGCCATGCCCGAGCTCGACTTCACCGTCGAGCGCGGCCGCGGTTGGGGCAAAGTCGTGAGTGACACCACGGCCATTCAGGCCGGCATCGGCGGCATCGACATTCAGCGCGAGGGCTCGTTCAAATCGGTCTTGCGCATCAAGAGCGGCAATCTCGACGAGCTCTCGCAGCCGAATACGATCTTGCTCTTCGAAGCTCAGGTCAAAAAGCTCAAGGTGAAAGTCGGAGACGCGATCACCATCTCCGCTCAAACCACGCGCGGCGTGGCCAATACAATCGACTGCCGGGTGGTCGCCGTGGCGGAGGACGTGGGCCTCTTGAGTCAGTGGAACGTGTTCGTTTCGAACGACTCGTTGCGCGCGCTGTATCAACTGCGACCGGGGACCACCGGCGCAATTCAGATCCATCTGAAACCCCGATTCCAAAAGGACTTGGGGCCGCTCGCGGCGCGTTTGCGCTCCTCACTCGAGAAGGCGGGCTATCGTTTGATGGCCCCGGATCCGAGGCCATTTTGGATGAAGTTCGAGACCGTGACTCGGGAAGATTGGACGGGTCAGAAGCTCGACGTGACGTCTTGGGAAGACGAGCTGTCGTTCATGATGTGGACGCTCAGCGCACTCAACGGCATCAGTTTGGTATTGATGGTGATCTTGGTCGCCATCGTCATTACCGGGATCATGAACACCATGTGGATCGCCATTCGTGAACGGACTCGTGAGATTGGGACCTTACGCGCCATTGGCATGCAACGCGGCAGCGTCGTGCGTATGTTTCTATGGGAATCGTTCCTGCTCGGCGTATTCGGCGCCGTGGCCGGGGCCGTGGTGGGCGCGATGACGGCGGGCGTGCTCAATTCAGCGCACATTCACGTGCCGCTCTCGGTGCAACTGTTCCTGATGTCCGACACCCTCAAGTTGTCGGTGCTGCCGAGCGCTCTCGGTGGCGCGATCTTGCTGATCTCGATCGTCACGGGGCTTGCGGCCCTGTATCCGGCGCTGCGCGCCGCGCGCCTGAAGCCAGTCGACGCCATGTCTCACTTCGGTTGAGGTTCCCCATGCAACGAAGAACTCTAGTCAGAAGCTTTCTGTTCTTTGCTGCGCTCAGCGCAGGGGGACTGCCGCGTTCGGCGTCCGCCGCTTCCAAGGCAGAGCTGATCGAACTCCTGAAGGGTGTCGACGATCGCCAGAGGAACCAAGGCGATTGGCGCTCGAACGTGTACATCGAGCAAAAGGAGAAAGACAAAGTCGCGGTCGTCTACGACGCGCTGGTCTTTCGTCGCAGCGCCGATCAACGCTTCATGATCTTGTTCACCAAGCCCAAGGCTTCCCAGGGTCAGGGTTATCTGCGGGTAGATCAAAACCTGTGGTTTTACGACCCGGCGGTCGGCAAATGGGAACGCCGCACGGAGCGTGAGCGCATCGGTGGCACCAACTCCCGTCGTTCCGACTTCGATGAGTCCCGCTTGGCCGAAGAGTACGATCCGGAAGACAATGGTGAGGAAAAGCTCGGGGTTTATACGGCCCAGGTCATGACGTTGAAGGGCAAGCCGGGGCTAGATCTGGCGTTTCCGGTGGTCAAGCTGTGGGTGGACAAGGCCACGAAAAATGAGCTCAAACGCCAGGAGTTTGCGCTGTCCGGGCGGCTCCTTCGGACCTCGTACTATCCCAAATGGCAAAAGATCTACAGTGAGTCGCGCAAGGGCGATATCTGGTATCCGCAGGAGATCCGCTTTTACGACGAGGTCGAAAAACAGAACTCCACGTTGATCTTGATCAAGTCGGTGGACTTGAAGCCTCTCGAGGCAAACTTGTTCACCAAGGCGTGGCTCGAGAGCAAAGCGCGCTGATGCGCGGTCTTCGCCTGCCTGGCACGGCGGCGCTGCTGACCTGCCTCTCGATCGCTTTGCCGGGGCGCGCTCAAGAGCGGCCGAGCGAGTCCGATATGTTCGGTGGCCCAACGGCCCCCGCCCCGTCCACGGCGCCCACTGGCTCGCCAGCGAAAGCGACCGAGCCTGCCGCGCCCGTGCCCCCTGCCGCCGCCGGGGGGGCGACAGGGGATCAGAGCCCCGTCGAGTCACGTGACAGCCAAGTGCTCGGCGCGAGTCCGAGTGCGATGTTCAATGAAGAAGCCGCGCCGGAAGATCCGTTGAAGATCGGCGGACAGCTTTACTTGCGCGCTCAAACCACCGGCTCGCGCGGTCAAAGTCCCGGCAATTGGAGCTTCAGCGCGCCTTCTCTGCTCGACGCATACCTCGACGCGCGGCCAAACGAGCGCGTACGCGCGTTCGTGCTCGGGCGCATGGTGTTCGACCCTACTTTGCCCAGCAGCGCCTCGGGCAGTGAGTCGATCCGCGCGGTCAGCGCAACGGGCTCGACCTCCGGTAGCCAATCGCTCTCGTCATTGTTCCAACAGCCAACGCGGGGGCCGACGGTGAGCCTCGATCAGATGTGGCTGCGTTTCGACATCGCGCACACGCTGTTCATTACCGCTGGCAAACAGCACGTTCGCTGGGGCACCGGGCACTTCTGGGCACCGAGTGACTTCTTGCATCTGCGGCCACGCAATCCCTTGGACGTGTTCGACGCCCGCACCGGGACGACCATGCTCAAGCTGCATTTGCCCATCGAATCGCGCGCCTGGAATTTCTACGGCTATTTGCTGACGGAGAGCACGGGCGCGACATCGACGCTGGGCAGCGTTGCGGCGGCCGCTCGCGCCGAGCTGGTCTTTGGTCCCGCCGAGTTCGGCCTAGGGGCATTGGCCAAACGCAGCCAAAAGCCCAAGTTTGCCAGCGACTTGTCGTTCGGGCTCGGTGATTTCGACTTCTACGGTGAGCTCGCGCTGCGTTCGGGGAGCGAGATCGACCGCGTTCGCTATGACGATGCGGCTGTGCTGCCGGCGCCGGCGACGCCGCCTTCTTGGCAGACTCCGGACGCCGCTGCACGCGACGCGCTCGCGCAGGTCGTGGACGCTTACTACCCTGTGTATCGCTCACGCGGTTACAAACCGCAGGTCGTCGGCGGCCTGAGCTATGCGCAGAAGTACAACGACAGCGACACGTTCACCTTGGGCGGAGAGTATTTCTACAATGGGCTCGGCTACGACAGTCCCGCTTCGTATCCGGGGCTGGTCTTGCCGCATTCGCTGAGCCTGAATGACTCGGCTAATTTCTTCTACCTGGGGCGGCACTATGCGGCACTCTACTTGAGCTTTCCGGCGCCGTTCTGGCTGGACAACCACACGTTTACTTTGTCCACCCTCGGAAACCTCTCCGATCGTTCGTTCATCACTCGCTTCGACTATTCGTTGGTGGCGCTCACCCACTTGAGGTTCGAAGCCTTCGTCTCGGCGCGCTACGGCAACGAAAATGGGGAATTTCGCTTCGGCGTACGAAACCTGAACTTGGGCGGGCTCGAGTTCAATCGAGCGCCCGCGTTGCTCGATTTCGGACTCGCGCTGCGCGTCGCGATCTGAACGGCTCCGCGCCGACACGAGCGGTGCTCGGTCGGCGCGGAGTGAGCGCGGGCGGAGAGCGGGAGTGAAATCAGCTGGCGTGGACCGGAACGCCACCTCGGCCAGAAGACGGGGCGTCGCGGTGGGGAGACGTTCGGGCGTGCAGCATGGGCGCGAACGCATCGCGGTAGCTGCGCGCCAAGTACAGCTCCAAGCCGAGAAGCACGATCGGCAGGGGCAATCCAGCGGGCGCTAAGAAGCCGTGGAAAGCGACGATGTTGACGAGCACCGGCGCCAACATGGCCAGGGCCAAAGGCACGTAACGGTTCGAGAGCAAGAGCAGACTCGCGACGACTTCCGTCCCTTTGAGCAACGGAAACATGTAGCCCGTCGCGAACAGAGCACCCGCAAAGTTGGCGGGCGGTCCGCTCATGGGCGGTTGCGGCAAGAAGTGCAAGAAGCCGTTCAGACCGAAGACGAAGAACGCGAAGCCGAGAATGACGCGAGCGATACTGGGAAGCTTGCTGCTGATGCTGGACATGAGATTTTCTCCTCGGAACGTGGTGAGGAGCTTAATTGTTGCTGCAGCGAGGGGTAGCGGTGGCTGGCGCAAATGACAGTTGCTAGAGTAGCAACAATGGACCTAAACCACGTGGCGGTTTTCGCGCGGGTCGTCGAACTCGAGAGCTTTACCGGGGCGGCCAGGCAATTGGGGCTGCCCAAGTCGTCGGTCAGCCGCACTGTGACACGTTTGGAGAACGAGTTGGGCGTGCGGCTGTTGCAGCGTACGACGCGTAAGCTGCACCTCACCGAGGCTGGGCAAGCCTACTACGAGCGGGCGCGCGTTGCGCTCACCGGTTTGGAAGAAGCCGCGTCCGCAGCCACGAACCTCAGCGCCGAGCCACGCGGCACGGTGCGGGTGACCGCGCCCGCCGACATGGGGATTATGGACTTGGGCGAGCTGGTGGGTCGCTTCGTGCGCAAGTACCCACTGGTCCACGTGGAGATTTCACTCTCGTCGCGCTTCGTCGATCTCGTGGCAGAAGGCTTCGATCTGGCATTGCGGGCCGGAAAAATGGCCGATTCTAGTTTGGTCGCGCGCAAGATCGGCAACGACACTTTGGGCCTGTTCGCCTCTACCGCATACCTTCGTCGTCGTGGCCGACCGAAGACAGTGGCTGATCTCGCCAAGCACGACTGCGTCTTGTTTCGCGGTACCCACGGCAAGAGCGAATGGAAACTGACTGGACCACGGGGCGAAGAGCGGGTCACGGTCCGTGGCCCGCTGAATGCTGACGAGATGTCGTTCGTCCAGCAAGCGGTGAGCGCTGGCGTGGGCATTGCGCTGTTGCCAATGATCGGTGTGCGCCTGGCGGCTGCGCGCGGCAGGTTGCCCATGCCGGTTCGCTTGCTGCCGGAGTATTCCGTCGGCGGGAATAGCCTGAACGTGGTCAGTCCCTCGGCTCGCTTTCAGCCGGCATCGGTCATCGCTTTTCGAGACTTTTTGATTGCGGAGCTGACCGAACTCTGGAATTCGGCCTGATTCTGCTTCGCTCGTCGCTGTGCTACACCCCGCGCCGTGCCCAGTTTCGCTTGCCAGAGTTGCGCCAAGGAGTTCGCCGTTCCGGAGACCACGCTCGCCAAATATCCCGGCTGGCAGCCCAAGTTGTGCCTTTCGTGCAAGAAGCAAGGCCCGCAGCCCGTCGCCAAGAAGGCCCCGGCCACGCGCGCCCGCACGACCCGCCCGTCTGCCGGCTCGCGTGAAGAGAACTTGAGCATCGCCGAGGTGTTGGCCAAGTACACGAGTGGGCCGGTCGACGGCGTGTTTACCGACGGAGCCGCGGAGCCAAACCCCGGCGAGGGCGGTTGGGGCGCGGTGTACGTCGTGAACAACCAAGTGGTCGCGGAGGTTTGGGGTCATGAGCCCCACACCACCAACAATCGTATGGAGCTGAGCGCGCTGATCAACGGCTGCGCGCTCGTGCCCGAAGGCCAAAATGCAGTGCTCTACACCGACAGTCAACTGTGCGTGAGCACCATCAACGAATGGGCGAAAGGTTGGGAGGCGCGCGGTTGGAAGCGGAAAGGGGGAGAGATCAAGAACCTAGAACTGGTGCAACAGCTGTACGCGATCTGCCGGCGCCGGCCCGAGCTCGAGTTACGTTGGATCGCCGCCCACTCCGGCAACCGCTGGAATGAATACGCGGACGCGCTCGCCACTGCTTACCGACGCAAGATCCGCTAGCGCCGCGAGCCCGGGAGATCGGACGAAGCTCGAGTCGTTCACTTTCGATCTCAGCCTGCGGCGGGGGTGAGGACGCGCACCGAGCCGTCGGCGGAGACGTGTAGGGCGACCGGTTTTTCGCCGCGGAAGATCAGTAGTGCATCGTCGTCGGCATAGAGCGCGCTCAATTCGCCGGCATTCGGGCCGCCAAAGTCGGGCGCATCGAAAACGATCACGTCTTTGGTCGATGCCAGCGCGGCGAGGGGAGCGATGCGCAGGCGCGTTTCGCCCAAGCTCGAGCGCCACATCAAGAGTACCTTGTCGCCCAAAGGCCCCGCGGCCCACCACCATTTACTCTCGACCCCGGGCAGCTTCACCTGGTTCGATTTGCAGCCCGTCGAGTCGCAATCGATACGACCGACTTCGACTCCGTCCGGGACCGTTCGAGCATAGCTGAGGGTCGCGCCCGTCTTGGTGCACACCAAGTCGGATTCGACGCCACGTTCGAAGGGGATGGTCGCGCCGCTCGCTTTGGTCCAGGCGCCGTCTCTATATAGTGTGACGGTGACTTGCGTCGTCCCATCGCTCGCCGTCGGCTTGGCGTTGTGTTGTCCGGCGCGTGCCCCGTACGCGGCCACCGCGAGCATCGCGTCTCTGCGACAGCCGTGGAGAGTCCCGGAAAAAGCCCCTTTCTGCAGGCTCGTCTGCTTCAACCGTCCAGAGACGAGTGACTGGGCAACGAACTCCGCCCCGCCCTCGCTCGGTTGGAGATAGACCACTTGATTCCCGAGCGAGAGCGGATCGCCGAGCGGCGCTGCGAGCGGGAGCTTGCTGGCTTTGCCGGCCTTGCCGGCGCTGAGCAAGGTGACCTGAAAGCCTTGGTCTTTCTCGCCGCGTTCCACGGCCAGACCGTCCCGCAGCAGGCGCAAGGCACCCAGCCCGCGTACGTCGGACTTCTGCCCGCTCTTCAAATCGTAAGCAAAGAGCCCCTTTTCCGTCAGGCCGGCGGCGTAAACCCCGTTCAGGTCAGAGACCAGATCGACCGTCTGCGCAGGCAACTCGGGGACGTCCGCGTGAGCGTCGAAGCAGCTCACCTTACTGAAGCCGGCCGAGAATTCGCAGCCGCGGGGTTTGCCTCGCCCTTCACTTGGTTTGAGCAACAGCGCGGCTCGCCCGTCGGGGGTGAGCAGCGGCCCCACGAGGCTGAATGGTTTGGCGCTGAAGCTCTTCCAGGTGGCACTATCGAGCAGAGCCGGGGGCGCGGGTTCGGGAGCCGCTACCCCTGGCGCCGCTTCGGTCTTCAGCCCGGCGCTGGCCGCGCCCTCCCAGAGCTCGGTGGAAACCGAGATCAGTGAGCTGTCGGTGGGTAGCGTGCAAGTTCGCTTTTCATCAGCGCAGGCCAAGCGTTCGTGAAGCTTACGTTTGAGCGGCGCGCCTTCGCTGCCCGTACCGAGCGCGGCGTACAAGTCGTCGGCCAATGTCGCGCAGCGAGCGGGCCAACCGGACTTCGTAGCGGTTGACGTCGGGTTGCCGAGCGCGATCGAGCGTAGCTGCGCGATTCGGACCGCGAGCGCGCTTGGTGCCGCGCGGCCGGCCAGGCAGGTGCTGAGCTCGTTCCACGATTTCTGCGCGTCCCCGTTGGAACAGGCGACCAGGCTCACCGCGACTAGCGCTAGGTTGAGCGTCTTCGAGGCGGCGATTCGGACTTGGCGCGTCATGCGCGCGAGACTACAGACTCAACGAAATAGCGCCAGCACTTCGTCCCGCGAATCGATCATCTGTGCCCAACTGCCGCGCAGGTCGCCCGCGCTGAAGCCGACATGGCGGGCTTCGAGCGAGCTCGAGACCTCGTCGATCACTGCCTCGTTCGCCGCCGAATCGTGGCGTAAGCGGTACTCGAGCCGATCTGCCAGCCGAATCAAGGCGACCTGCATACCCACGGTTCCACCGAGCGCGTACGCCCGCTCTGGTTGGTGGTGATAGGCCACGACTTGCGCGATGGGCTCCGGAATTTTCCAACTCGAGAGTACGTGGGCGCCGAGCACCGCGTGGTCGTAACCAAGTCGCTCGCGCTCGATCAAGTGCAGGCAATCCGGAGAGTCGAGCGCGTCCGGCGGCAAGCCATCGTAAGACTCGATGCCTGCCTGCATGCACAGGAGCTTGCCGATGTCGTGCAGCAGCCCGGTGAGGAACAACTGATCCCCCGAGCGTAAACGCCATTCGTCGGCCAAGGTACGGGCGATGGCGGCGGTGCCTGCGCAGTGATTGCGAATCGTCGCGCCGCGGCTCTTCACGTCGCGAAACATGTCCATCGTGGCCACGCCCACCACGATCTCGCGCACGGTGTTTCGACCGAGCCGCGCACAGGCCATGAGAACGCTCTCACAGGGAACCAGGCTCCGGTAGAGCGCGGAGTTGGCGATCCGCAGGAAGGTCGCGGACAAGGCTGGGTCCTTCATGATCACCCCCTCCAAATCAGCCGTGCGGTAGTCTTCGTCGCCCAGCAGGCTCAGTACCTGGCGCGCGACGACCGGAAAGGGACGGATCTTGGCGCTGAGCAGCACGGCGCCGGCCAGGCGGTGGGTGGCAAGCTCGGTGCTGTGCGCCGGATGCTCATCCGTGTACCAGAGTTGATCTTGAACGACTTCGCGAGCCAGCTCATGCACGCCACTGCAAACGGCAGCAATTCCCTCGAACTTAAGCGAAGGCGCGCGCGTGCCTGTCTATTATAGTGGCGGCCGGTGTATTTTGGTGTAAGTTCGCGGAAGATCGCTATGAGTTCAGTGCTAATCATTTCCGGTAGCCCGTCGAGCACTTCACGGACCGAGCGGCTCGCTAGGTCCATTGCCCAGCGCATCGGAGCGCGTGACGTTCAGGCCTCGTTGCTGGACGTACGCGATCTGCCGCCCGCCGATCTGCTTCATGCGCGCTTCGACGCGCCGAGCATCGTCGAGGCGACCGCGCGTGTGGCCGCCGCCGACGGCATCGTGGTCGCAACGCCAATCTACAAGGCCGCCTACTCCGGCTTGCTCAAAACCTTCTTGGATGTGCTGCCGCAATTCGGGTTGCGAGGTAAGGTCGTGTTGCCCCTTGCCACCGGCGGTTCGATGGCCCACGTGCTGGCGATCGACTACGCGCTCCGGCCGGTGCTGAGCTCGCTCGATCCGCTCCACGTCGTCAACGGCTTGTTCGTGCTCGACAAGCAAATCACTCTGCTCGAGAGCGGAGACGCGCAGTTGGAGGCGGATATCGATCAGAAGTTGGATTCTGCGATCGACCAATTCCTGCGCGGACTGCGGCGTGTGACCAGCGCCGGGATTTGACTCTCAGTCGTTGGGCTTCGTCGGGCTCAGGCCCTTTTTTGCGAGCGTATTGGCCGTGGCCTTAGCCGCTGTGCTCGACTCGTGCGCGAGCCGCTTTTGAGCCGGATCTTTCAGTGTTCGCGAGGCTTGTTCGAAGCGCTTGGCGAGCGCTTCCCAGAACTTGGCATCATTTTGTGGTGGGGCCAGCTCGAGCAAGTAGGCGGCGTCGAAAGCCGCCAAAGGCGCGTTCGGGTTGCTCTTTTCGGTGGCCAATTGGTCGAGCTCGCTCACCGGTAGGCTGCCCGTCGGCAACTGAGGGCCGCGTAAGACGAGTTCGCTCGCGTCCCGTGGTCCGTGTTTCAAGCTCTCGGCGAGGGCATGATAGAGCGCGCGATCCGGGCTCGGCTGGTCGACGCTGCTCAGCCGAGCCGCGAGCGAAAAGTCTTCGGCTCTGAAGTAACGTCGCCCGCGCTCGAGCAGCGCGCGCACGAGCAGATCTCGTCGTGCCGAATCGAGCTTCGACGGATCCCAGCGCCCGGCCAATGTCCGCGGCAGACCGCGTTCCAACAGCGCGCGCAGGAGCGGCGCATCGGGCGAGCTATCAGCGAGTAGGTAGCCGGCGTAAAAGGTGGGCAGGCGTTGGGCCAGCTTGCGCTCGGTCGTGTCCGAGAGAGCTGGCGCCAGAGCCGGCAACAGCAATTGGTCGAGCGCGTCGACGCGGCTCCCCGAGTAAACCTGGGATAGCAGGGCCCGTGCCCGTTCCACCCGGGGGTCGACCAAGATGCCCTCATTGGCGAGCTCGCGCAGACCAACCAAGGCCGCGTCGCGACCCCGCGCTTTGCGCGGTTCGAGCGCCTCGTCCAGCGAAGCGTAGTAAGTCTCGCGCACTTCGGCATCGTCGTTCATTTCCTTCGGCAGAGCCACTTGGCGCACGACGGACACGAACCGCATGTCCGCCAGGCCAGCCTCGATCGCCACGACCCCTCTGGCGTAAGCGGACAATCGCCCCGCCGACAGGGACAGATCATGGATCGCTTGCGCCTGCGTGACGATCCAGGGCTTGAGTGTGCTCTGGAAAAAGTCCATGAAATGGGCCTTGTCGAAGGGCGCGGAGAGTTCCGGCGCGTGCTGGACCAACCGCGCCAGTCTGCCGCTGGCCGAAAGTGCGATTAGGACGTCCTCGATGTTGCGTTCCAGTTCGGGGCGCCTGGGTTCGAGGAACGGCAAGGCCATCACGTCGGCGCAGCCGAGCGGCGCGAGCTCTGCGCGGAGCGCGCGTATCAATCCGGGTGGCAGGCTGTTGTCGCTCTCCAAGCACGTGAGCAGACCATCGCGTTCGAGCGGCGCCGGCATGCCTAGTGCGCGCGCCAATTCGTCGCGCGCTGGGCTCCCTTGCTTGCAGTCCTCGGTCGTGCGCGTGACATAAGCCTGGCAGCTGGCTTCGGCCGGAGGCAGGCCCGCCGGCTCGGCAACCAGCGGTACTTTCTGCTTTGCCGGTTCGACCCGTGTCCACCGGCTTTGGGTGGGTTCCGCCGGCGGTGTCTTCGCGGGCAATACCGATTGGGGACTGCATGCCCACAGGGTGGCGGAAACCGTGAGCCAAAGGGCAACGCGCATCGGGCGATACGACCTTCAAACTTCCGTTAGGTCAAGCCTCCGCGGCGACCGACCCCCCCAACAAAACGTGGGAAAAAAATGAGGCAGAGGCATGCCTCGATTCGGAGAGCGGTGCTCGGCGAGCGGATCGGAAAAAGATTCGAACTTGCGGGCAGCCATCAACTTGCGCGAAACTCGGCCGCTCTAACTGGGAGTGTACGTGTGTGAGTGCGGGTCGCAGCCATGAGGAACAACAGCGCGCGTACGATCCTGGTCATCGACGACAATGCGGTCGTGCTGGAGGTGACGCGTGCAACGCTCGAGCAAGCAGGCTTTCGTGTTCTGACTCGTGACCGTGCGACCGGTGCCGTAGTCGCCATCTTGCACGACCGGCCGGACCTGGTCTTGCTCGACGTGAACATGCCGACCATGACCGGTGATTCATTGGCCGACGCCTTGGGCCGGACGCGAGCGGCGCGAGGCACGCTGGTAGTCCTCTACTCGAGCTTGCCACCGAACGCGCTTCGCATGAAGGCGCTGGCGGCGGGGGCCCACGGCTTCATTCAGAAGACGGGCGTCCAGTCCGACCTCGTGCGACAGGTCCGCGCGTTCTTGGATCAAGACTCCCTCGGAAACCAGCGGGTCGCCCCGGTGATCGCGGACCAGGAGCGAGCTTCCGGCGAGCGGATTCCGCTCGCGTCTCCACTGGACGAAACGAGCTCCAGCGCCCCGCCCAGTAGTAGTTCTTTTCGCGCGAGCCCCAGCTCGTCAGCAGACAATGCAGGTGGCGCGGTCAGCGCCAGCGCCCCACCGTCCCAGCATGACAGCGGCACGATCCGTCTGATTTTGCCGACGGCTCTATTTCTCGACGACGACTTGGCGGTGCTCACCGGCTATCGACGAGCGCTGAGCAGCGAAGAGGTCAACGGCGAGTATTCGACCTCCGCAGATCAGGCACTACGTCGCATCTCGGCGGCAACGCCGCCCGACGTCGTCGTCACCGATTTGGTGATGCCCGGCATGAGCGGCATGGAGCTGTATCGGCGGGCGCTCGAGCTCGATCCCACCTGGCGACATCGCTTCGTGTTCATCACCGGCGCCGGCACCCTTGGCCACGTCGCCGAATTCTTGCGCCGGGTGGGCGGCCGAGCTCTCGACAAACCCGTGGATATCCGGCGTTTGCGCGACGCCATCCGTTATGCCGCAACCGGTGCGCGTATCTTTCGCAAGCACAGCGCCCAGGGTTGAGCGATCACGGCATGGCAGAAGCGCCTCGCTAAACAGCTGACCGAACGAGCGGCGCGACGAGCAGTCGCGCAGCCGGTTGCACGTGGTAGGATAACGACATGGGAACGACTACTGCGTGCCTACTCGGCTGTTCGTTGTTGCTGGCCGCCTGTGGTCAAGGCGGCTCGGCGCCGCTTCGTTCGCCATCGCTCGACTACTCGCCGCCAGCGCCCACCACCGCGGACGGAGATACCGTAGGGGCGGATCGCCGCGGGCCAGCAGACAAAATGCATGAAGGCGTGACGAGTGACGGTCTCGCGCCCGGCTGGGATGCGAGCAAGACCGGTCTCACTTCCGACCCGAAGCGTCGCGTGGGAGGCGCGATCGATCCCCCACCGTCGAACGGTTCGTCGCAATCGAAGTAGTCGCCAAGCTGAAACTTCGCGCTTCGAGAGCGGCGTGCAGCGCGCCCTGTGTAGGGTGAGCGATTACTGCAATTGATCCGCCCAATTGACGTGAAAGCGCGAGACGGCTTACGGTATTTTCTCTGACTTTGGCTTTCAAGGAGTGAAAATATCATGCGGCTTTGGGCAGGTTTTTTGGTGGCGCTTTTAGGTCTGGGTGCGCTCGCGACGATCGGCGCCTGTAGCGATTCGACGGATAAGACTGGTTCGGCTGGAGCTTCGGGTTCTGGCGCGTCGGCGGGTTCCAGCGGCAATTCCTCTTCCGCCGGAACGACCAGCCAGGCGGGGGGCTCCAGCGTTGCGGGCACCGGAGCTGGTGGGTCGGCGGCCTGCTCGTTCGCGACGACGACCTGCCAAACGTGTTTCAGCTCGAAGTGTCCCGCTCAAGCGCTTGCCTGCACTCAGGACACCGCCTGCGCTGACGCGCTCCGGGTGCTGCCGAATTGTGCCTGTAATCCCGCGAACGACCCGACTGATTGCCAAGCGGCTTTCGCCACCGACGGTGGCGACAAGGCGCTGCAATTGGCTGAATGCTACACGCTCAATTGCGATACCGTCTGCCAGTGAGCTGAGCCGAGCACTCTGCGCACACCGACGGTTGGCGCGCAGAGTGTCCTTTATTGCCCGGCTTCGTCGTCAGCGGTCGCTTTCTTGATTTGATCGATGAGCGACCCCGAGCCGTAGGGTGTCTGGCGCGCAGTGGCAGCGGCGTCGGTATTTTTCCTCGGTTCCGGCGAAGGTGCCTCTGTGGCTTCCGTGGCTTCCGTGGCCTCGGTGGCTTCAGCTTCAATGGCTGCTGGCGTGTCTTCGTGAATGACCCGTGCCCGGGGTGCAGCCGGTTTCGCTACTATCGATGTTGCACGCGGCGGTGAACGCTTGTGTTCGACCGACAGACTCTCGAGGTCGACTACCAGCGGTGCGCTACTCGGCGCGGAAACTGGAGGGCTGCCCGGCTCGCTGTGGGCCAACGCAGGGACGGCCGGAGCAGCGACCGCAGCAGACGCGGGCGCTGGCCGCTGCTGCCGCAAGCTCCTGACGAGGAATGCTCCTGCCGCTGAGGCGCTGACGCAAACGGTCAGCGCGATGCACACGGACACCCAGCGCGGTCGCTCACTCGGAGCGGTCGCGGCATTGGCTGCGACGAGCGCGAGTTGAGTGGAACGGTCACCGCTGCGCGTCGCCGGCACCGGGTCGGAGCCAGCCGGTGGCGGCGGGTAAGCGCGGATCGAGGGCGGCGGCGGCGGGGGGGGCGGCAGCGGCGACGGACGATCCGAAGGTGCTGAGGGGGCGAAGGATCCAAGCGGCGGCAAGCGCGCGGGACGAGGCAGTGGCGCTGCGAAGGGCGCGGACAAGGATACGCGCGGCAATGGCGTTCGCGGACGCGACGCCTGTACGGCTGAAGTATCGACGCTGGGTAAGGGCGAACGCGTCGGGCCACGCACTGGACCGCGCTCCGCATTTTCCAAAGCAAATTCCAATGTCGCCAGAGGTCGTTCGTAGCTCGCTAGCGACTGCGGCGTAGGATCTTCGCCCGCTGACGAGGGGGCGTTCGACGCGGGCGTCCGTTTGGGTGGGGGCGGTTGCCCCGGCGTGGGCACACGGGGCGCCGCCGGGATAGGTAGATGGGCGGCCGGCATGGGCGTGCGGGTCGCGGCCGGCATGGGCGTGCGGGTCGCGGCCGGCATGGGCGTGCGGGTCGCGGCCGGCATGGGCGTGCGGGTCGCGGCCGGCATGGGGATGGGCATTGGCGTGCTGCTCGCCGTTGGCAGCGGGCTCGGATGAGAGCTGGCACTGCCAGCCGGGATGAGCGTGCCTACTGGACGCCAACTCGGCATCCCTTCGCGCCAAACGAGTGCGCCTTCACCGAGCTTGCCCGAGCGGCGGGCGAGAATCAGCTGCTCGATCGTCATCTCGACCAACTCAGTGCCACCGAGGTCCACATACCAGAGTGGTTTATCGCTGGGTGCGATGGACGGCTGCCGAGCTGGCGCTGGCGGCAGCGAGCGCAAGATGGCCCCGCGCGGGGCGGGCCGTGAGCTGCGCTCCCGATCGGTGACGCTCGGCTGTGGCGAGCGAGTGCGACTTCGGCCGCTCATTGCTGCGACTGCCGCCAAGGAGTCGAGCATTTGAGTCGCCTCGTCCTCTTCCTGAGCGTCGTGTTCCTGCGCGTCGCGCCTGCTCATCATTTCGACGGTGGGAGGCGCCGCCGGTTCCGAGCGGCGCTCAGCCAGCGCGCGATCCAGCCGCAGGAATTGACCGCACTCGCAACGCAAAACGCGTTCTTTGCGCGCCTGTTCGGCATTCGTCACATGACGTCGGCCGCAGCCGCTGCAGTCGACCTCAAGCAGTCCGCTCATCGGGGCCCGGCAGCATACCTCCGGCTAGTCAGCCGGCAAGGGGCTTGCATGGGTATTTTTCTAGCGCTCAGAAAACAAGCGCTCCGTGCACGCCCAGCACGTAGCTGTCGAAAGCGGAATAGTCTCCGCTCTTCAACATCCCGTTATAACCGGCATGAATCCCGAGATCGATGAACGGCAGGAGGGTGAGGTCCAGGGTCACCCCCGCGTCCCCGGTGGCCCCCGAATGGGCGGCTCCGACGCTACTGGCTAGGTGCCCGTATCCGAGGTGCGCGTACAGGCCGGGTTCCAAGACTTTGCCGAATGCTAGGCGCCCGCCCACGATGCCTTGCGAAAGCTTGGCCCCGGCGTCACCTGAGAACGCGTGATACGCGCCGCCAATCTCAGGCGTCAGCTGAAGCACCAACAGGTCGAGCTTGTAGCCCAACCGGACATTGAAGCCGGTGCCGCTGCCGACGCGTGGCTCGTTGATGCCATTCGTGTAATCGAGATCGACACCGATGCTGGTGCCGCTGCTGGCGTGAGCGCTTTGCGCAGCAAAGAGCACGACGCTGGATATGAACGAAGCTGCCAAGAGGCGGACGCTGAGCGGGGGACGTAGAGGCATGGGTAGGGCTGACTCCTAGGAAAAAAGCAGTCTCGATTTCAGCACACAGCAAAGGCCGAGCCAGCCTCGAAACACGCCGGTAATGAGTTCGAGCGCAGCGTTCTGGGGAGGGGCTCGTGGCATGTTGCGACGCGAGAAGCTCCCGTTCGAGGCAAAATGTCGCTTTGCCGACGGCACTCGCCGCGAGCATTTGCGCAGTCGCTCGGCTGCGGCTTAGCCTCGACCCAGATGCTCCTTCGTCCGCCGGTTGCCCGCGACATCTGGCGTGTGTTGTCGGTGTTTTGCTGGCTCGCGGCGTGCTTTTCACTGGCTCGTTCTGCGCACGCCGAGACGCTCCAGGCGGCGGTCGGCAGTAGACCGTTCACGCTCAGCGACGGGCGAGTTGCCTGTGCGCCGCCGGGAGGCGGCTGGGCCATCGAGCCCGCGTCGCAGGGCCGTGCGCTGCGTCCGCCAACGAGTAGTGAAGCGATCGGCAAGGCCGTGGCCTTGAAGGTCGCCGCGGCGCCTGCGCTTTGCGCCAGCGAGTCGAGCTCGCTCGACCTCGTGGCCAGCGCTCGCTTGCCGAGTATCGAGCCGGGTAGCGTGGTGCTTCAGCTCGATCAGGGAAAGGTCGAGCTACGCGGGAGCCGCCTGGCAGGTGTGGCCGTGGCTTGGCGCAGCAACACGGCGTCGGGGATCGACGTGTGCGAATCGCCAAAGCAGGAAGCTGGCGTCGAGCGCTGCGCCTTCGATGTCGGTCGCGGTCTATCGGCAGATCCAAAGAGTAGTAACTTGTCGTTGATACCCGCGGGCGGTCGCGCTGACGCGGAAGTGACCAATTACGATCTGCAGGGCGAGTTGGCTGAACCCAGCAGCTTCGTCTTGACCCCTGCGCGAGTGGTCTTGTCGAACATCGTGCCCCCGGACGCATCAATCGATCTTTCGACGGGGCGTGGAGAAGTCGAGCTCAGCCACCCCGAAGCCGTTTCCGCCGCGGATTGCGGGGCGCAGCGTTGTGAGTTGAATGGCCGTGCCTTGCTCGTGCGCTCATTGTCCAGCAATGTCGGTTCGGTCGACGTCAAGTTCCGACTCATCCCGGGCGTGGTCGTGGCCAAAGGCGCGGGCTTCGAGTCGGCCCCGTCGGTCTCGCTCGCCGTCGTGCACTGCCCAATGTCCGTGCCTTCGGGGCCGCTCTTGCGAGACACCGAAGCCGCGAGCATGGTCTTGCGCATCGAAGGTCGCTGTGCGCGGGAGGTGCCTTCGCTCAGGTTCATGATCGGCTCGGACCCAGCCGAGGTGCGCATGACCTTGGTCGACTCGACCGGCACCGACGTCCTGATATACGTCGGCAATACCTCGGCCTCCGCCGTGACCGTGACGGCCGTCCACGAGGACGACTTGGGGGTTGCGGTTGCGGTTGCGCGAGTGGAGACGAGCCTGCCTCCCCGCAGCAGCGCGTCTCTCGAGATCCCGGGCCACAAGAACCTCGGCTTCATTCCCACGAATCGGCCCCGCGATCGTACATCTTCCGCCACTCGGCCCGCACGGACGCCTCGTTCCGCTGGCCGTCCCCGGTGTGTACTCGGTGCAGAAGCGCGGCGCCGAGTATGCGATCACCGGGGATCCGGACGCGTCCGGCCAAGTTTCGTTGCGCTTCGGTTACCGGGTCGATTCTTTGCCTGGAGAATTGGCCGAGGCAGATCTGGGTTTGATCACGAGTCCCGTTCAGCGACCCATTCGCGAAGCCAATCTGCCGGCGCCAATCGGCGGCTCGGCGCTCGGCCCGCATCCAATCGTCGAATTCGTGTGCGGTACTCTTGATAACCCCGCGGAGCGCATCATGCCCGGGGTCACGGCGCACTTCCCGTTCGAGAGCCGAGACAATTGCCGCCTGATCTTTCATCGCGATCGGCTGCCGCTCAGCTACGGCACGCAGAAGCTCAACCTCGAGATCGACGTCCTCGACTCGGATGGCGGCTCGCGCGCCGAGGGCCATGTGGCCGAAAGCATCGTCATGCGCCCGGGCGCAGAGCCTATCTACGCTTGGATCAACGGCGTGAAGGCGCCATTCGATCGCATCTTGGTGCGCTTGTCACACGCTGCGGACGAGGCGCACTACGTGGGCGCACTCGAGATTCAGACCGGCGCGCCAGAAGTGAAGTGGACGGCGATCTTGGGCACGGGCCGCGCGCGCTTGTATGCAACGACGACCATCCCGACCGGCCTCTATCGGTTCGGTGATGCGGCCCATAGTGGGGTGCTTTCGCTCAATTTCGGCATCGTGTCGCGGCTCACTTGGCTGAGCAAGGAGGGACATGAAGGCTTTCTTGGGCTCGAGGCGGGCATCATGGCCATCGGTCTGACCAACGACAAAAGCGGTACTGGTCAGTCGCTCACGCAGGTCGGTGCTGTCGCAGGTTTGGGTTTGAGCGTGCCGATCGCCAATCGCTCGACGCCTACGCAGGCCTCGATCAACCTGCACGCCTGGTACGAAGTCGACATCTCGCATCGTGGTGAGGACAGCCAGGCCAGTCGTACGTCGGTGATCTTTGGCCCGAGCATTTCGATCGGCAACATCGGTACGAACCTATAGCTTGGCTGAGCGCGCAGAAACAGACCGGCCGAGCGGGTTCGGGCCGGCTGCAGCCGCGCGCGCGCAGCCTTTGTTGAAGAAGACTGGCTGATCGCAGTCTTGATTGGTGAAGAGGCCGGAGATCGAGAGGAAAGGAGCAGCGGGAGCGGCTGGTCGGGATGGGGGTCGGGAGCGGCTGCATAAATTCGCAGCGGGAGCTGTTTGGTTTGGGTTAGGGGGGCACACGATGAAAAGTGCGCGCTGGCCGTAG
>Ga0302323_100001267_pt1 | contig 20511 bp, 18 predicted proteins | sample Fen_T0_3_FD_201950 | JGI IMG/M metagenome (GOLD analysis project Ga0302323, IMG submission 201950) | Peat permafrost microbial communities from Stordalen Mire near Abisko, Sweden - Fen_T0_3 | ecosystem: Environmental > Terrestrial > Soil > Wetlands > Permafrost | place: Sweden: Abisko... | reverse complement strand
ACGCCGTCGGCAGCTCCCCCTTCGCCGCCGGCACCAGCGGTCAGCGCCGCTCCCCCTTCGCCGCCGGCACCAGCGGTCAGCGCCGCTCCCGCTTCACCGCTGGCCTCGCCGCCTGCCCCGGCCGCTCCACCCTCGGCGGCCGGCACGCCCGCTTCCCCCGCGCTCGCGAACGTTGGCTCGCCGCCAGACGCTCCCGAATCGCCGGCGAGGCCGCCATGGCTCGTACCAGCGCCGGCGGCGTTGGCTCCAGCAGCGCCGGACGAGCTGCCACCAGCAGCGGTGGGCTGATCGGGCTCGTCAGCGCAAGATGCCGTCGCGCTCCCCACGAGGCTGAGCAAGATCGCGATACCGCCCGAAACCCTGCGACCCATCGCGGGCATTGGACCATAGGCGTCGCCTCTCGAACAGCGACTTTCCTCGTTGCGGTCACGATGGGTTACGCTCGACCGCGATGAAGGTCGGGAGGCTCGGTTGGGTGCTCGTTGCCGTCGGAGTGAGCTGCGCGAGCCAGGGTGCAAACCAGGGTGGCCTGGGTGCGCAGGCAGGCGAGGGAGGCGTGCCGAACGGTGGTGCATCGGGCAGCGCGGCGAGTCGCCCCGTCGAAGGTGGCGCGGCGGGTGAGCCGAACGAACTGGACGATGGAGGCGCCGCGAATTCGAGCGGCGCAGCGGGTGATGGCGCCGGACACGCACGCGCAGGCGCGGGTGGCGCGCTCGGCAGCGACGCTGGGGCGGTCGGGGAACGCGCAACCGCAGGTGCGGGTGGTGCGGTCGACGGTCGGGATTGCGAACACAAGCTGCTCACCAAGGACTACCCGTACGTCACATCCCTCGCGCGAAGCGGCTCGCTCCTCTACTGGACGACTTACGGCAATTGCCCGATCGGCTCCGGTGACTCTGGCGGAAGGATCAGCAGCATTCCGATTGACGGCGGAGCAACGGCGACCCTTGCCAGCAAATTGCCCTGCCCCGATACCCTCGCCGTGCACGGGGACGGCGTGTTCTGGACCAATCTGCCGGGGCTGGGCGTCCATGGCATCATCATGGGCTTGCCTACTCCCGGCGCCGCCGTGCAGAAGCTCAGCGTGGGCGGTCGACACCCAAACGGGATTCAGGTCGATGTCGACTCCGTCTATTTTGCCGAGCTCGATGGCATCGACGAGGACGGGATTTACAAGACCAACCACAACCTGGAGGGACCGCCACAGTTGCTGGCCGAAATCGTCAACGCTGACTGGAGCACCCCGCACCCACTAGTACTCGACGAAAAGTACGTGTACTGGGCGGACCAGGACTTTGGGAACGATCCGGGGCTGATTCAGCGCGTCGCCAAGGGCGGTGGCATTCCTAAAACGATGGCGACGGCGACCGAGCCGCGCGAGCTTGCCATCTCGTCGGCGGGCCTGTTCTGGATCGAAGAGCCGACCTACATGCAGGTGGTCATCCGCGTGCTTCATTGGAACAGCTCGATGCCCGAAACGGTCATCGCCTCTCCCAATGCGCATATCTTAGCCGCGTATGACGACACGATTTACTGGGTCGACGGCACCTACGAGTCAAGCACTCTGCAAAGACTCCGCCTCGGCGAGTCCGAGCCCGACACCCTGGTCCAAGTCCCCTCCGACATCCGCGCGGTCACGGTGGACCAAGACTACGTGTACGTTGCCGTCGCCAACAACGCTGGCGACATCATCCGAATCTGTCGTTGAAGCGTGTCTCCAGACCAGTGCAACTTGCGAACACGAATCGAAATCGGCCGCCGCGCCCTCTGCCGCTCTTAAGCTGCTGTGCTTGAAGAGATTTCATCCCTTCCCACCATCGAGTGAGGAGAGCCGTGAGAGCCAGTGCCTGGTCTGCTCGCCCGAGGCCCAGCTCGCACAGTCGGACCCGGCGCTTCCACCCCAAAGCAAAAAAGCCAACTCTCGTTGGCTTTCATCTCTTTTGCGCACCCGGGCAGAAGAATTTAGAACTTCGTTGGTTGGCTGAGCGGGGCTCGCCGACGGCTCTATGATCGCTTAAACTGTCGAAATGGCTACGGTTGGCTTCGGTGACTTCGAGTGGGACGAGGACAAAGCCCGCTCGAATCTCGAGAAGCATGGCGTATCTTTCGAAGAAGCCAGCTCGGTCTTCCTTGACCCATACTTTCTTGCAACTGACGACCCCACCGCCGACGATCGCTTCATCGCCCTGGGCTTCTCGCGCCTGGCGCGGCTCCTGTTCGTCGTTCACCTCGAGCGCGGCGAGAAGGTCCGAATCATCAGCGCCAGACGAGCCAGCCGTTCCGAAAGAAGGACCTATGAACAACGACGAAACGACCCAGGCTGAACCTTCCGAGGCTTCGCTCGCAGAAATCCCGGAGGTTGACTTTTCGCGTGCGATCCGGCCGAACAAGCTCGCCGCATTGCGCGGCGACTTCAAGCAGGCCGTGTTCCTCGACAAGGAGCTCTGGCAGCATTTCGGCACTGAGGAGCGCGTGCTCGAAGCGCTGCGCATGCTGGTCTCATTGGCAGAGCGCAGCTCGCGATCGGTCGCATAGGCGAGCACGCATCGCGAGAGCCTCGGATCGACGCCAGCGCAGCCTTGACGTAATCAATGGGCGTCGACGAGCTGTGACTCAACTAGGCGCGAGAGACCAGCTGCTCGGAGCTGCGCCGCTGCCGACCACGCGCCCCCGCTCGCGCTGGATTGTCCCTGAGCTTGGTCTTCCTGGCGTTCGTATTGGTAAACGTAGACGCCGACCCTGTAGCCCGACAGATCCCTCGAGCCTCGAATCGCAACGGGCAAGCTTTCTTGGGTGCGTACCCCTGGGCCGTCCATCACGGTGTCTTCATTCCAGATCGGGGCGATCACGCTCGATCTGAGCGGCAAGTCAGTGACGGCGATCAAGAAGATGCGATACCGGCCTGGGTGCGGCAGCGGCATCCTTCGCGCAAGCGTCAACCAACGCAACTGGGCGGCCTCGGGATAGAGCGACGACCAACGTTCGGATTCGCGCTTGGGCGCAGCGTCGTCGTTCAAGGCTTCGAGTCGAGTTGTCGCGGCGAAGCCATGTCGATACTCCAGGCCGATCGGATACCAGTGTTGCTCCGGGTAACCCGCCGCATCCAGTACAGTCGCGATTCGATTTGCAACGCTAGTGAGCCCGGCTGCCTGAGCGGGCAACGGGTTTCGGCTCAGAGCTACGGAGGTGCTGGGCGGCGGCGGCCAAAACGAACACGGGGACACGCCTGCGCTCGCGCTGCGATCGATGAGCTCGCGCTGGGTGGCGCAACCCAAGGCGACAACGGTGCTGGTTGCCAACAGCGCTGCCCTTCCAATCGCCCGCACGAGCACCCCAAACCGGTAGCGCAGGCTCACGGTTCGTGCCAACCCAACTGGCCCGTTCGACCTCCGCGCTTCCACCCCAAAGCAAAAAAGCCAACGTTGGTTGGCTTTTCATCCTTGGCGCACCCGGGAAGATTCGAACTTCCGACCCTCGGATTCGTAGTCCGATGCTCTATCCAGCTGAGCTACGGGTGCGTAGGGGGCGAGTGCATAGCACGTGTTTTTAGAACGGATATGGGAAAACGCTCCGGAGTGCGCGTAGGCGCGTGGGGGCGCATGTGCGCAGCTCTGAAAAGATTTCAGAGACGGCGGCAGACCACGACAGCCAGGCCAGGTTAGATGCCGCGCGGTGCCGGATCTACCGCCGCTGGGCACGCTTATCTAACTGGAATGATACGGATTTTGGAGTGACCCGTCTCGCTGGCACGGAAGCTGCTTTAAGGGTCTTCGAAACGCCTCGAGGAGTGCAGCCCCGAGACGTTCCTTAGGTTGCTTTGCTTCTTCTTAGCCGCCACACGGCTCTTGAAACTTGAGCTTCGCTTCCGCTTCCTTAGATTTTTAGCTTATCGCTTGTAGCTCTTGAGGCACGAGACCCGACGAAGGTCACTTCGTTCGGGTCTTCGCTCATTTTGGGTCAAGTTTTTCGGAATGCACGTGCATTTCGTGAGCTTCTGCTGATTAACGCCACTTAGGGCCGAAAGATTCCTGGCCCCTGCGAGCTTTACGGGCCGCGCGGCAAGCCGAAGGCGTGGTCGGAGGGGGCTTGGGCGTGGCAGCCAGCGCACAGTTCGAGTGGGCCAGCCGCTAGCAGAACACCCCGTGGGTCGAGCTCCATATAGCTCCAAATGCCAGCGTTTTTCCGCATCACGTAGGCATGACCGGCGCCGCCGTGGGGCAGCTCAACCAGCTGCGAACCGTCTGGAAACACAGTATCGGTGACGAGCCCCGTGTAGCTGGGTCGCGCCACTTCGTTCACGCGGATGTCCACCTGGTGTTCGGGCTGGTGGCCGCGGGACATGAAGGCGACTGGGTTCGCGCTCGGCATGCGTTGCAGCTCGGCGTAGCCTTCCCAAACCGCGCGCGTTGCGTTGGCGTTGGCGTTGGGAGAGGCCGGTGTCGGCTCAGGTGCGCTCGTCCAAGCGTCGGAGGCGCCGACGAGCGGACCGTTCGTGGTTTCGGCGCAAGCCACGCAGAGTGGTAGGGCAATGGCGAGAAGGAGGACACAGGCTGCGCGCACCAGGGCGGCATGGTACCACGACCTTGTGCGGTCCATGACTCGTGACTGGGGAGCGGCTTTGCTGATCGCGTTCGCTGCGGGCGGCTTGGCATGCGCCCACTCGAGCGCCGTCTCGACGCACGCCCCGGTCGCGCGGCTCGTCGCGCAGGCGCCTCCGCCGCCAACGGTTCCCGCAATACCGCCGCGCCAAAGCGCCGAGCTCGACGCTGCTTCGCCGGCCGGTGCCGAGACAGCGCAGCGTTTGCTCGAACCACGCCCCGCGGCGGAACGCGGCTGGCTGGGGGTCGAGCTTGCCCTGCGCGCGTCGAGCGAGCCGGGAGTCCTGGTGCGTGATGTGGTGCGCGGGTCACCGGCGGCGGGTTCTGGAGTCATTGCTGGTGATGTGATTTTGAGCGTCGACGGGGAAAACGTGGCGCGTCCCGAAGACGTCAGCCGCTTGGTGGCGGTACGGGGAGCCGGCCAGCGCTTGCGCCTCGGGCTCATCCACGCGCAAGCGACGCGCTTGTTGGCCATCGAGCTCGAGCGTTTCCCGAGCGGTGATGAGATCATGCGCCGTCAGTACGTGGGCATGATGGCACCGGAGTTCGATGCGCTCGAGACGGCACAAGGTAGCGTCGAACCGCGCCTGGCCCCTTTGCGCGGCAAGGTCGTGGTCTTGGAGTTTTGGGCTTCCTGGTGCGGCCCGTGTCACCTGCTCAGTCCGGTGCTGGAGGGTTGGCATGAACGCTTCACGCCGCAAGGCGTGGTGGTGGCAGGTGTTGCCGCCGAATCCCTGCTCGTGGTCTCGCGTTCCGCTTTGCAGATGGGCATTGCCTACCCGGTGTTCGCCGATCCGAGCGGCGCTACTACCAAGGCATATCGAGCCATGGCACTGCCCACGGTTTTCGTGCTCGATAAGGACGGCCGAATCCGGGACGTGATGGTCGGCTATTCATCGCCTGGCCTGGCGCGCCTGGAATCCTTGGTAAAACGGCTGATCGAAGAGTCTTGAGCGAAGGCGCGAGCCTCCTCCTATACTGGTCAGGATGGACGAACGAGACCTCGAACGAGCGCGCGCTCGCGCGTTGGCAGGTGGCGCACCGAAGTACCACGAGAAGAATGTGGAGCAGGGCAAGCTGTTCGCCCGCGAGCGCATCGCGCACTTGGTCGATGCGGACTCGTTCAGCGAAGACGCTCTGCTCGCCAACAGCGCCGCGCCGGATTTGCCCGCGGACGGCGTGATTACCGGGACCGCTCGCATCGGCGGTCGGCCCGTGGCGATCATGGCCAACGATTCGACGGTCAAGGCGGGCTCTTGGGGCAAGCGCACGGTCGAGAAAATATTGCGCATTCAAGAGCTGGCGCAGCGCTTGTCGTGTCCGCTGTTGTACTTGGTCGACTCGGCCGGCGCGCGCATCACCGACCAGGTCGAAATGTTCCCAGGGCGCCGCGGTGCCGGGCGCATTTTCTACAATCAAGTCGGCCTCAGCGGGCAGATCCCGCAGCTGTGCTTGTTGTTTGGGCCGTCCGCCGCGGGGGGCGCTTACATTCCCGCATTCTGCGACGTGGTGGTGATGGTCGATGGCAACGCCAGTATGTATTTAGGCTCCCCGCGCATGGCCGAGATGGTGATCGGCGAGCGAGTCACGCTCGAAGAAATGGGCGGCGCCAAGATGCACACCGCCGTTTCCGGCTGCGGGGACGTGCTCGTGGCGAGCGAACTAGAGGCGATTGCGTTCGCCAAAGCCTACCTAGCGCTCCTGCCCTCGAACTTCGAGCAGCCAGCGCCCCCCACCGAAGCGCGGGCGCCCAAGGCCGGCCTCAAGCCGCTCTGCGAAATCATCAACCCGGACGAGAACAAATACTTCGACATGCGGCTCGTGATCGAGCACCTGATCGACGAAGGAAGCTTGCTCGAGATCAAGGCCCGCTTCGCCAAGGAGATCATCACGGCCTTTGCCCGGATTGACGGGCGCGCGGTGGGCATCGTGGCCAATCAGCCCAAGCATTTGGGCGGCGTGTTGTTCGTGGATAGCGCGGACAAGGCAGCGCGCTTCATCTGGTTGTGCGATGCCTTCAACGTTCCGTTGTTGTTTCTGGCCGACGTCCCGGGTTTCATGATCGGCACCAAAGTGGAACGTCAAGGCATCATCCGCGCGGGCGCCAAGATGATCGCCGCCGTCAGTGAGGCGAGCGTGCCGAAAATCAGCGTGATCGTGCGAAAAGCGTACGGTGCAGGGCTGTACGCGATGTGCGGGCCGGCGTTCGAACCGGATGCCTGTTTGGCGCTGCCCAGCGCGTCGATCGCGGTGATGGGACCGCAAGCGGCCGTGAACGCGGTGTACTTCAACAAGATCCAAGAAGTGCCCGCAGGCCCGGAGCGCGAAGCGTTCGTAGCCAAACTGCGCGACGAGTACCGCGCCGACGTCGATCTAGAGAAGCTGGCGAGTGAGCTCGTGATCGACGGCATCGTGCCCTTCGTGGAGTTGCGGCGTGAGCTCTTGCAGCGCTTCGAGCTGTACCAAGGCAAACAGCGCCCGCGTACGAAGAAGCGGCATCTGGTGCCTCCGGTTTGAGCGCGGCCATGAGCACGCGCGGGCGTCATGCCCTTCTTGTCGGCCTGCTCGGCTTGGGCAGCCTCCTCGCCAGCGCGGAGGCGTCGGCGCAGGTCGACCTGCGCGCATTCGGGCGCCGTTCGCTGCCGGCATTATTTTCCCGGGGCCGCGGTGGCGGCGTGCCACTGATCGTGCACGCGCCCGGCGGCGCCAATGTGCCGGAGCTGGCTTCCATGGGGGATTTCGCGGTCGGTGAACTGCCCGCGGCTCGCCTCTTTGCCCTGGCGGAGGCGCACCCGACGTGGAAGTTCGATTGGGCACCTCCCCGCCATGTCCTGCTGGATCGCATCGAGGGTTGGGTTCACGCACGCAGCGTGCGTGAACAGACTCACACCTCGGGGCGAGGCGTGGTCGTGGGCATCGTGGACACCGGGGTCGAGCTCAGCCACCGTGATCTGCGTACCGCTGCCGGCAAGACGCGCGTGGCTTGGTTGCTCGACATTTCGCGTCCCCCGCAGCACTTCCATGACGACCTCGAGGCGATCTATGGCTGTGACGTCAATCCAGGCTGCGCCATTTATGGGGCTGCCGACCTCGAGGCTCTCCTCGCGAACGACATCGCCGGTGATGAGCCGACGGACCCCTTCGGGCACGGCACGCACGTCGCGTCGCTCGCTGCCGGCAATGGCCTGTCGAGCCCGACGGCGCGCTACATAGGTGTCGCGCCGGAAGCGACGTACGTCGTGGCCCGGGTAGCGGAAGACAATGGCGGTATTCAAGACGAGGACGTGCTGCGCGCCGTGAAGTTCGTGTTCGATCGGGCCGAAGCGCTGGGCATGCCTGCCGTCGTCAATTTGAGTTTGGGCAGTGACTTTGGCGCCCACGACGGCAGTTCCGCGCTGGAGTTGGGCTTGAGCAGTTTGGTCGGTCCCGCTTACCCTGGGCGTGCGATCGTGGTCGCTGCGGGCAACAGCGCTGGTCTGTACGACGGGCTCGGCGGAGCATACCCGGGTCCGATCGGCATCCACACCGAGGTGCACGTCCCGCGTGACTCGGTTTCGCGCGTGCCACTCATCACGCCCGCGCGCACCGGAAAAACCGTGAACGGGTCGGCCTTCATCTGGATCACGTTCCGCGAGGGCGATGAGGTCAGCATCGGCGTCGATCGTAAGGGCAGTGCGTTGCTGGCGCCGCTCGGCGTCGGTAGCGGCGACGAGTTCGTGTTCCAAGACTTCTCGGTCACGGTGCTCAACGGCACCGACAGCGTGCCCGGCTCGTCGGCGATCAGTCCTGGGGCGCACCGTGCGGTGGTGGTGATAGACGGAAGTTGGCCTGACGATAGCGACTTCGCGCTGCATTTCGAGGGTCACGGCAGCGCGCAGCTTTGGGTCCAGGGGCTCGGTGATTTGAACCCCGACGTGGCGCTCGGCGTGGCGTTCCCACGCGCCGAGAAGGAAGGCACGATCAACGTGCCGGCCAGCGCGTCCGGATTGATCGCCGTGGGTGCGACGCTCAATCGCACGAATTGGACCGACGCCTCGGGCGACGCCATCGATTTGCCCACCCTCGGCGCGATCGACGACACGCCACTCGACACCATCGCCTATTTCAGCGCAGCCGGCCCGAACGCGCTCGGCGCGGTCAAGCCGGACATCGTGGCGCCCGGCGTGTACGTCGCGGGTGCGATGTCGCGCTCGGCGGATCCGCGGAACACCAACAGCGAAGTGTTTGCGAGCTTGGGCCGCTGCCCGACCGAGCACGAGTGCTTCGTGGTCGACGAAACGCACGCCATCACCAGCGGCACGTCGATGTCCGCGCCCATCGTGTCCGGTGCGATCGCCCTGCTTTTTCAGCGGGATCCGACGCTTACCCAGGACGCTGCGCGAGCCATTTTGCAAGCCGGTGCCCGTCCGCTCCAGGGCATCGTGATCGACGCGCGACAAATCGGGCCGGGTGCGCTGGATCTCGCCGGAGCGCTTCGTGTGGCAAGCGCCGGCGAGTCTCCGGCGCTGCGCACGCCGAGCTCGCGCAGTTGGATTACGGTGTCCGCCTCTTTCGCGCACCCGGATCCGAATTGGCCCATCACCGGTTACGTCGACTTGCGCGACGACGCAGACGACATCGTGGACGGTTTCGATCCGCAACGCTTGCAGTTAACCGCCGATCCCGCCCAGCTCCGCGAGCCTCTCACTCGCGTCGCGCCCGGATTCTACCGCTTCGAGTTGAGCACTCCGGCAAACACCGGCGGGGAAGACTTGCGCATTGCCGTCAGTTTCGACCAGCGCGTGATTGCCTCGAAGACGCTGCGGATTGCGGTGGATAAGTGGGTCGCTAGCGATGGAGTCTCGGCGCGTGGGGGGTGCAGTATCCCGGCCGGCACCGGCACCGGCACGGGGTGGCTGGGCGTGTGCCTACTCGTCGGTCTTTGCGCGCGGCGTCACATGCGCGCGAAGTACGCGGTGCAAGACTGCGCTTCGAATGGGTCTTGATCGGGGTCGAATGGGTGAGCAAGATCGACGCCGCCCATATTGACGCCGATGGCGAGCACTGCGCGCACGCCAGTCAGGTTCACGACCCGGCCTTCGGATGAGCGCCCGCGCTCTTGGAATGGTACGTCGACGCGCGCCATCTCGCGGCCCTGATCGTCGACGCTGATCAGGTGCCACTCGAAGCTGACCGGCGCCTCCCACTCGCTTTCGAAGCCGAGCGAAACCCCAATCGGCACTTCGTCCAGATCGACCCAGATCAGCTCGATGCCCGTCGGCTCGATCGGTCGCGACGCCCGGACGCGGCGCGGGAGTGAAGAAAACTTGATCGTCCAATCATAGTGCGGCCGCGCAAATGCGCCGGCCCACTCCAAGAAAGGCGGGTGCGTGCCGTCATCGCGATCACCCAAAAAGGCCCGCGAGACAGCGTATTCACCGAGCAGGGTGGCAACCTTGCCCGTGTCTTCGTCCAAGCTGTGGCGGAGCACATCGAACACGTCGGGCTCGTTGTTCCATTCGAGCTCGCCGGGTGCGGTGTGGCTCGCCGCCGAGGAAAGCAAAGCCGTGACGAGGCCGCCCGGTGTTTGCGCCGAGCGCGCTCCTTCCAAAAATTCGAAAAACAAAGTGGCGGCTGCGCTCGACTCCCCGGACCGAGCCGCCAGGGCGCGCTCGGGTCGCGCCTGCGCGTCATCCACGGCCTGAACATCGAGCGAGCCGATGCGGCCCGTGGCCCACCACAGCTCATTGGCGAAGGCGCGCTGAATCGCCGGTACTTCGCCGGGATCCAAACGTTTGGCGATGGCTTCCCCGACGCACAGCGTCGCGTTCTGCTCGAGCAGTAGCGCGTCGCTGCTTGCGCCCCCTACGCAGAACGCGGCCGCTCGATCGAACGGGCCCGCGTCGAGCGCATCGCGTTCGGTCACGAACTCGTGACCATCACCGGTCAGGTACCAGTCCAGGGCATCACTGCCGCCGCGCCCGTCGTCCGGCAGGGGAGCCGGCAAGCTCAAGGCTCCGACGACTCGATCGTAGGCAAGTTCCAGCGCTTGCAAGGCGCGCAATGCCTGGCTTGTCGAGCTGTCGTCGCCGCGCTGCACACACACTGGCAGCCGCGCGGAACAGGCCGCGCCGACGCTGTGCGGACGTTCACGCTGCGACGCAAATGGCGCGCCCTGCGGCAGCAGAGGGTCGATCTCGACGGGCGGCCGGATCGCGTGCGGTCCAAAGCCGAACAAAAGCGGCGGATCTCGTCGGATGCGGTTGTCGGCTTGCGCAGCTTCCGCAGCAAACAGCGCGCCCGCTGCCCAGGCGAGAGCGATGCCGATTGAGGTGGTGCTGCGCATTGCTGGCCGACTTTAGCCCGGAATCTGCGCCCCCGTTCGCGCTCCGTACGGCGTCCCGAGCGCGAACGGGGCCAGAGACCAGCACGAGAATTGACAGAATTTACCCAAGGGACCCTATACTTACGGAATGACCCTGGCCCTGCGCCGCGGGTAAGCCCCCATGAGCCTCAACTTCGATCCGTCGTACGCTCTGGAGTTTGATTTCGGCCGCGGCCAGATCCGCATGGCCAACGCTGGCGAGCGCGTGGTCGTCCCGTGTGACGCCCTGCTCGCCCTGTGTCAAGGCGCGAGCGAAGACGCGGTCCGCGACTTCGGGCGTCGGCTCGGTACCGAAGCGGGGCGCGTGATGAACGACCGCCTGGGTGAAGCCTGGCAGGCGTCGCTCGAAACCGTGCTCGAGCATCTAGGCGGCGAGCTAGCGCTGATGGGCCTCGGCTCCCTCGGTCTCGAGCGCTGGGGTCAGGCGCTGGTGCTCTCGTTTAGTCATTCGCCGCTCGGCTGGGCCGGAGATCTCTTGCTGGGCTCGGTGCTAGAAGGCGCGATGCAGCGCAGCTTCGGTCGCGACACGGTGGCCATCAAATTGATGCGCGAGGATCAGAAGGTGCGTTTCTTGATGGCTGGTCGTTCCGGCGCAGACAAGGCCGGTAGTTGGCTTTCACAAGGCGTGCCGTGGGGCGATGTCCTGAGCCGGTTGGCCACGCGAGGTGCCTCGTGAGTCAAGACGTCCAAAAGTTGCAAGAGTTACTGACGCGCGTGCAAAAGAATGCGGCGTTGCCTCGCACGCTCGTCTCGCCGTCTCTACTACGAGCTGCGCCGCCGCCCCAGGCCGCCATCGAGGCGCCGCCGGCGATCGCCTATTCTGCGCCGGCATACACCGCTCCAATTTCGGAGATTCGGGAAGAGCAGGTGTTTTTCGATTCTGCGCCGCCCGCGCCCTACGTGCAGAAGTTCCCTTCGGAGCCGGTCGTTCAAGTGAGCGCGCCGCTCGACGCCTCCGTCGATGATTTGTTGCTCGAAGATCCGTTCCCATCCGTACCGCCCGCGCCTTCCTATAACGAAGTATTCGAAGAGGAACCGATCCCGCTCGTGTCGGTCGCCTCGCCGCGTCCGATTGACCACGATGACGATGTGTCGGGGGTGGTGGCGATCTCCTTCGGCGAGGACCAGCCGGAAGAGTTGCTGGAAGACGATATCGTCGAGATGACGTCGGCGGAATCGGAGCTGCCCGCGCCGCACCACGCCCTCGATGAATTGAATTTCGGCGACGAGCCGATGGATGACAAGCGCGCCGACTCGATCGATGAAGAGCCGCCCGCTTCCTCTTCGCGCAGCAGAATCGCCGGCACGATGGACGAAGCCCTGGCCCGCGCGGCCGAGCAGATTGAAATGGAAGAGGGCCGCGAGGTGCCGCTCAAGACTCCGCCACCGGAGTCCGGGCCGCAAGCCGCGATGGGGTTGCCCGAAGGCATCCACGCTCCGCTCTCGCCGGACATCGAAGAATTACTCGAAGCCGACATCATGCCAAGCGGCGGAGTGCACGCAGCAGTCCCCACGCCCGGGCAACTCGGCCAGACCATCGACCTGGAAGAAGCGCGCGGGCCTTCGCTCGAACTCGACCAGCCACCTGTCTTCAATCCCGAACCGCTGCAAGACGATCTCCCGAGCGAGGAGCTGGAAGTCACGCTGCCGGGCCGCGAATTCATCGGCGGCTATCAGGACGATCTGATGCCCCCGCCGGAAGCGCGACAGGAGCTCGACGCACATCGGCAGCGGGTGGGGGATGATTCCGTACTTCCGCCCGGATCGGGCGCGGAATACTCGCAGCAACCCCAAGCGCCGGTGAGCGGCTTCGCTCCCGTGAGCGTGACCACAGATTCGCATAGCGAGCGGGTCTCGATGGTCACGGTCGATGCACCATCGAACGCCGAGTTCGCCCCCGAGCTGTTGGCTCGCCCGGACATCAACCCGAGCCCGGTCGCGAAGTTCATCCGCGTCGAAGTGCCTCGACCGAAGACGTTCATGGAGCTACTCGACAGTTCCCTGGCACTCGGCAGCGACTGAGTCAGACTGCTTGGTTGGATAGCGGGCGCGGCCCGCAATGCCCGTCATGAAGCTCGCAAGTCGGCGGTACGGACGCGATGGGTCGCTGATGGTGGTCAGTCGCGACGGGCAACGCGTGGCTTCGGCCAGCCACATCGCGCCGCATTTGCAGGCTGCCTTGGACGACTGGCCGCGCTTCGAGCCGGAACTGACGCGCCGCTTCGAAGCCCTCGAAAGCGGTTTGCTCCCGGGCCAGCCGATCGGCCAGGTCGAGCTCACCGCGCCGTTGCCGCGCGCGTACGAGTGGATCGACGGCTCGGCGTTCCTCAATCACATCGCGCTCGTGCGCAAGGCCCGCGGCGTGAAGCCTCCGGCAACACTCGAGACTGAGCCGCTGGTGTACCAAGGGGCGTCCGGCTGCTTGCTCGGTCCGAATGACGACTTCAGCTTGGGTGATGAGCGCTTCGGTTTGGATTTCGAGGCCGAGCTGTGCGTGGTGCTGGACGACACGCCACGGGGGACGCGCGCCGCGGAAGCACCGCCGCACGTTCGGCTGCTGATGCTGGCCAATGATTGGACCTTCCGCAACTTGGTGTCCGCGGAGCTGGCCAAAGGGTTTGGCTTCTTCGTAGCCAAACCGGCGACCGCGTTCTCGCCGTTCGTCGTGACGCCCGATGAATTGGGCACTTCGTTCCGCGACGGACGGCTGCATTCGCGGCTACAAACGAGGCGAAATGGCGTGCTGATCGGCGATCCGGACGCAGGCGAGATGCACTTTTCGTTCTTCGACTTGATCGAGCACATCACGCAAACGCGCGCGCTGACCGCCGGCACGATCGTCGGCAGTGGCACGGTCTCCAACGCCGATCCGGCTCGGGGCGCGTCCTGCCTGGCGGAGCTCCGCGCGCGCGAGCTGATCGCGAGTGGCAACGCGACCACGCCTTTCCTGCGCGTCGGCGAGAGCATCGAGATTGCGCTCATGGATGAAGCAGGCAGGAATGTTTTCGGCTCAATCGCCCAGCGCGTAACGCCTTGATTTCCAGCCTCGTTACGCGCTGCGTCGCTGCGGGCGAGCCGAGCCCCACTCGCACCCACAAGCAGACCGTGAGTAGGCTGGCGTTGCCGGCAAATAAGCGTACTTTGAGGGGATGGCAGAGCTCGAATCACTCGGGATCCTCGGCCTGGAAGGTGTGCACTACTACGTGCGCGACTTGGAGCGCAGCACACGCTTTTACGTCGACCGGATGGACTTCGCGGAGGTTGCCGAGAGCGGTGAAGCGCTCAGTGAAGGCGGCCGCCAACGCTCGCGCGCGTTTCGCGCGGGTGACTACGTCGTGGTCTGCTCGACGCCGCTCGGCGACGGCGGTCGCGCGGATCGCTTTCTGAAAAAGCACCCCGACGGCGTAGGTACGCTCGCCTTTCGCGTCGCTGACGCGGAGCGCGCCTTCACGCTGCTGGACGGCCGCGGCGCGACTCCAATCAGCGACGTCGAGACGCATCGCGACGAGGGGGGCTCGTTGAAGACGTTCTCGATCACCACGCCTTTTGGCGACACCACGTTTCGCTTCGTGGAGCGGCGCGGCTATCGCGGGTTTTTCCCAGGATTTGGCCAAGTGCCGCGCGCGCGCGCCGGCCAGAACCTGTGCACGATCACCGGCGTCGACCATATCACGTCTAATTTCCAAACCATGTCGCCCGCGCTGCTCTGGATGGAGCACGTGCTCGGCTTCGAGCGCTACTGGGACGTGGAATTTCACACCCGCGACGTCGGCCACGTGAAAATGCGAGACGGCTCCGGTTTGCGGTCGGTGGTGATGTGGGACCGTCACTCGGGTTTGAAGTTCGCAAACAACGAGCCCTACCGACCCAACTTCAAAGCCTCACAAATCAATCTGTTCAACGAGGACCATCGCGGCGACGGAGTGCAACACATTGCCCTCGCCGTGCGCGATGTAGTGGGAGCGGTACGTGCTTTGCGCGCTCGTGGTGTCGAGTTCATGCGTACGCCGCAAACTTACTACGAGGCCCTGCCGGAGCGGCTGCGCGCCATGAAAGTGGACGTAATCGACGAAGACGTCGGAACTTTGCGGCAGCTCGAATTATTGGTCGATGGCCACGGTTCGCATTCCTATCTGCTGCAGATCTTCCTGAAAGATTCGGCTGGAACTTACGGCAACCGCGAAGCGGGCCCGTTCTTCTACGAGTTGATACAAAGGAAAGGCGACAGCGGCTTCGGTGCCGGAAATTTCCGTGCTTTGTTCGAGAGTATCGAGCGCGCGCAGAACGCCGAGAGGCGCGCGTAATGCTCGAGCGCCGTAGTTTCGGCGAACTGCCCGCCAAAGCGCACACGGTGCTTCGCAGTGCGAGCAGCGGCGCTCTGCGCTACGAAGAGTGCGTGACGCGCGCTGGCTTCGACGGCGCTTACAGTATCGTGTACCACGAACAGCGGCCGCACGAGGCCGAGCCGATCAGCGTAACCCACGGTTGGGAGGTGCTCGGCGGGCGCCCCCAGCGCACCCTCGCTCGCCACCACTTCCGCAGTTTCGAGCAACGAAAGCGTGGCGGTGCGCCGCTCGACGCGCGCGTGCCTCTGCTGGAAAACGATGATCTCGTGATTTCCGTGGTCGCTCCGGACAGCGAAGATCCGGCGTATTTCGTGAACGCGGACGGCGACCAGTTGCTGTTCGTTCGAGAGGGAGGGGGGGTGTTGAAGACGCAGCTCGGCGACTTGCGGTTTCGCGCCAACGACTACGTGTGCTTGCCCCGCGGGCTCTTGCATCGCTTCGTGCCGGACGCGGCAATGGCGCAAGAGTGGCTGGTCGTCGAGAGTTTTGGTCCGATCGCGGTTCCACGTCAATATCGCAATGAAATCGGGCAACTGCGCATGGACGCGCCGTACTCCCATCGCGATTTTCGCGGACCAGAATTCAGCGGGCCGAGTGACGAGGGCATTCGCCAATTGGTGGTGAAGCGCGGCGGTTCGTTCTTTGGATTTCGCTATCCGCGCTCGCCGTTGGACGTCGTCGGTTGGGATGGGACGTTCTACCCGGTCGCGTTTTCGATTTTGGATTTCCAAGCCAAGGTTGGCATGGTGCATTTGCCGCCGACCATACATGCCACGTTCGCACTGCCGGGCGCATTGGTGTGCAGTTTCGTGCCGCGCCCGCTGGACTATCACCCACAGGCGATTGCCTGCCCGTACCCGCATTCGTCCGTCGATATCGACGAAGTGATCTACTACGTGCGCGGCAATTTCACTTCGCGCAAAGGCATCAGTCCAGGTAGCATTTCCCTGCATCCTTCCGGGATTCCGCACGGGCCGCACCCCGGCGCGTACGAGGCGAACCTGGGCGGTGGGCACACCGAGGAACTCGCCGTGATGTTCGATTGCTCACGACCCTTGCGAGCAACGAGCGCTGCGCTTTCGGTCGACGACCCGGGCTATCATCACAGCTTCGCAGACCCCGGTGCCAACCATTCGATGGGCTGATCACGCAGCCAGGTGCGCTGGCGACGCGCGAACACCCGGGTGGCGCGAAAGATAGACGATTCGAGCTCCGCGCGATCGATCGCGCCGCCGGTTTGCAGGGCGAGCGCGACCTGTTTGTAGCCGACCGACGCGAATGGCCGCGTCTCTCCATAGCCACGCGCCAAGAGTTCGCGCGCTTCGTCGACCCAGCCGGCGCGGAGCATCGCCTGGCAACGAGCGCGAATCCGCAGGTCGAGCTCGTCTTTGTCGCGTCGCACACCGAGCAAGCGCGCGTCGTGACGCGAAGTCTTGAACCCGTGTCGAGCCTGCCATTCGCTCATCCGTATTCCAGTGAGCTCGTAGACCTCGAGCGCTCGGCTCACGCGCACGAAATCGTTGGGCGCTAGGCGCCCTGCCGCTTCGGGATCGACGCTCGCCAGATCTCGATGCAGCCCCTCTCGGCCCACTGCGTCCACGCGCGACTGGTACCGCGCGCGCAATGCCGGATCTGCCGGAGGAGCGGGCACGAGACCGTGGATCAGCGCTCGCACCCACAAGAACGTGCCCCCACACACGATTGGGCGCTTACCTCGGGCGCGAATCTCGGCGATCGCGTCTTCCGCGAGCGCGGCGAAGCGCGCTGCGTCCATCGGTTCACTCGGCTCAATCACGTCGATCAGATGATGACGAGCCCGGGCGAGCTCGTCCGCGCTCGGCTTGCCCGTGCCCACTTCGAAGTGGCGGTATACCTGGACGCTGTCTGCGCTCACGATTTCGCCGTCGTGCGCCTCACACAGCTCGAGCGCGAGTGAGGTCTTGCCCGAGGCGGTCGGCCCGACCACCACCCAGAGACGCGGGTCAGGGGGAGTGTCAGCGAGCATCGTACCTAGCGCCGCCCGACTTTTCGTTCGAGCTCGGCCCAGCTCAGGAATGTGACCACAGGACGGCCGTGCGGGCAGTGCCCGGCGAAGTCAGCCTCGTCCAAGGCCAGGAGCAGCGCTTTCACTTCATCAGGAGCGAGCGGATCGCCAGCGCGGATCGACCCGTGGCAGGCCATGGTCGCGAGCGCGAGATCTACGGCATCCGAGAAACCGCGCCCGCCTTTGCGTGACACTTCGGCCAAGAGATCGCGAACCAGGCGCTCGGCGCTGGCTCGTTGCAAGAGCTTTGGTACGGCGTGGATGCTGATGCTTTCCGGGCCACGCATGCGCACGTCCAGCCCAACTTCGGCCATCTCTTTGCCGCGCTGTTCCACGAGCTCGGCTTCGGCCGGCAAAACGTCTAGCGTGACCGGGAAGAGCAAGGATTGCGCAGGCACTGCACGGGCTTGGTACTGCTTGCGCAGGCGCGTGAAGGTGACTCGCTCCGCGGCTGCGTGCTGATCGAGCAAATAGATGCCGTCGCTGCTCTCACACAAGAGGTAGGTTTGGCGCAGCTGAGCGACGAACGTCAGGCTCGACCAGGCGATCTCGGGCTGAGGCCTTGCGGGCGGCAGAGACGAATCACGGACGGCGATCGGAGGCGGGTCGAGCGCGAGCAACAGTTCCGCACTCGCGCCAGCGCTTTCGCCCAGCGAAGCCAATGACGGCATCTCGAAGGGCCGTGCAGCGCGTGAGGGTTCGGCCGATCTGGGCGAAGTGGGAGCGGACCACGTGCGTTCGCCGGTCGCCATGGGCGCCGTGAGAGGCGTGACCACGGGGGTATCGGGGCGGGGTCTCGTCCAGGCGCTCCGGTTTGGGGTCGGCAGCGAGAATGCGCCGGCCAAAGCGCGCGACAAGGTGCCGTACACCGCGTCCGCCGTTGCCCGTTGGTCGGCGAAGCGCACTTCCGCTTTTTGCGGGTGGACGTTGACGTCCAAGAACTCGGGGGGCAGATCGAGATACACGACGCCGCGCGGGTAGCGCCCGCGTTCCAGCACGCTGCCGTAGGCTTGGGCGACAGTCACGGCCAGCGCGCGGTCACGCACCGCGCGGCCGTTGACGAACAAGCGCAGGCCGCCAGCGCCGCTGCGCGCATGCTCGGGTCGGGACAAGTAGGCCTCGATGCTGAGCGGCCCGCGCGCGCCCTCGCAACGGGTCAAGTCTTCTCCCGCACAGACTTGCGCCACACGTTCGGCCCGGCCTTTGGCGCGCAAGAATTCGCGCACCTGCCGGCCATCACGCCAGAGGGTAAAAGTCACTTCCGGTCGCGTGAGCGCCGCTGCTTCCACGACCTCGGTCACGTGCCCCGATTCCGTGCCGGTGGAGCGCAGGAATTTGCGGCGCGCTGGGATATTGAAGAACAGGTCGCGCACTTCCACCCGTGTACCGACGGCCATGCCCGCCTCGCGCAGCACGGGTGCGGCGACGCCTTCAATCAGCACCTCCACGCCGGCATCGCTGCTCGCGGGCCGAGAGCGCAGGGTGAAACGACTGACGGAAGCGATGCTCGGCAGAGCTTCGCCGCGAAAGCCGTAGCTCGTGAGCTGGTTCAAGTCACCGATCGCGGTAAGCTTGCTGGTCGCGTGGCGTTCCACACTCAGGCGCGCGTTTTCGGCGCTCATGCCGGCGCCGTCGTCAGCGACGCTCAGGCGCGTGACGCCTCCGCCTTCGATCTCGATATCGACGCGCTGCGCACCTGCGTCGAGCGCGTTTTCGATCAGCTCCTTTGCCGCGCTGGCCGGGCGCTCCACCACTTCGCCCGCCGCGATTTGGCTGGCCAAGGCTGGCGGTAGAACGACGATCTTCGTTTCCAAGGCGGGTACGTTCCGAGCATTGCACCGGCGTGGTCCCCGCTCAACGAGATCCCCGAGCTCGACCGGGGCTCGTCTCCCCGTGACGGCATCGCTCGAATCCCGTAGCCGCGGGGCCGCTACGGGATTCGGCTACAACAGGCCAGCGCGCATGGCTGCTTCGGCCAAGCCGCCGCCGCTAGTATGGTTCGCCTTCAAGATGTCCGTTGCCGCCGCCTTCACGGCATCAGGCGCTTGGGCCATGGCGAAGGAGCGGCCGGCTCGGCGCAGCATTGGGATGTCGTTCAGCCAATCACCGACGGCGACTACTTCCGCGGCGGTTACTCCGTGGTGGCGGGCTACCCAATCGATGGCCGTCCCCTTGTCGACGCCGGAGGCCCGAACGACCAGACCCCACGTGCCGGAGAAACCTGGGCGCCCGACTTCGAACGTCACGCACTGCAGGTGCTCGTCGTTGCTCTTGATGAACTGTTCGGCGCTGCGGATTTGATCCGGCGTGCCCAGTGCCACCAACGCGGAAAGCGAGGCATCCGGCTCGCGCCACGCGTCGAAGTCCGTCAGCAGGTCGACTTGTTGAGTGCGCTCGGTCCAGGTGCTCACGTAGTCGAGGTATTGCGCGCCATGGGCGTCGTGGAACAGCCGATCGCCCGAGAACGCGAACGCGGCGGGTCGAATTCGGCCGAGCGCTTCGAACAAGAGCTCGGTGGCGACGTCGGTGAGCGGCGTACTGTGCAGCTCGACGTGGTTCGTCGAGTCGACGATGTGACTGCCGTCGATGCACGCCACGGGACCCAGAATGCGCATCGACTCGGCGATCTCGCGGGTCCCGGAATACATTCGCCCGGTGCACAGCGTGACTGGCACGCCGCGCTGTATCAGTGCTGCGATCGCTTCCGCGTCGCTCGGGTGCACGTCCCCGTCCGCGCCAAGCAGCGTCCCGTCGATATCAGTGACGAAGACGCGCGCGGTCAGTTCGCTTGACTCGCCGCCGGGGCGGCGCCGACTGGGTAAACGGACACGCGCTTCTTGGTGCGCGAATCGTGCTCGTAGGTCACGGTGCCGTCGACCAAAGAGTAGAGCGTGTAGTCACGACCCACGCCGACGTTGCGGCCCGGATTGATGGTCTGACCCACCTGGCGAACCAGGATGCCGCCGGCGCGAACTGCTTCGCCCCCGTAGACTTTGACACCACGGTACTGGGCGTTCGAGCCACGACCGTTGCGCGTAGAGCCGCCGCCTTTTTTATGTGCCATTACGCGCTCACTCCGGTGAGGCCCGTGATCTTCACGGCCGTGTAATTCTGACGATGGCCCGCCTTCTTGCGCGAGCGCTTACGCTTGCGGAACTT
>Ga0302323_100001266_pt1 | contig 20518 bp, 12 predicted proteins | sample Fen_T0_3_FD_201950 | JGI IMG/M metagenome (GOLD analysis project Ga0302323, IMG submission 201950) | Peat permafrost microbial communities from Stordalen Mire near Abisko, Sweden - Fen_T0_3 | ecosystem: Environmental > Terrestrial > Soil > Wetlands > Permafrost | place: Sweden: Abisko... | reverse complement strand
TGGCTGCTCCCGATCTCGTGGTCCGTGGGACGTGGTTCGCCGGCCGGTCGTCCCCGAGATCCTGGTGACCCTGCCGCTGAGCTGGGTCGACGGCTCGCGCACGATCCATCGACAGGTGCGGGGGTGCCGTTACGCGATCGGGGAGGTCGGTTGACGAGTCTTCGATATTAGGTAAGCCTTACCTCACTTGTTGCTGTCCGTCCTGCCCGACCGAGGAGTGCCGTGATCCCCGCCCGCCGTGCCCGCGCCGTCCCGCTGGTGCTCGCCCTCGGGGCCGGCGCCGTGCTCGCCGCCTGCGCCCGGGCCGGTACCGGCGACTCCCTCGCCGTCACGGGCACGGACGACGCGTGCACGACCTCGACCGGCTCGGTGCCCTCCGGCGCCCGGAGCATCACCTTCCGTAACCAGGGCGGCCAGGAGAGCGAGATCTACGTGCTGCGGCCCGACGGGTCGGCGGTGGCCGAGCGCGAGAACGTCGGCCCCGGCCTCACCGTGACGCTCACGGTGGAGCTGGCCCCGGGGTCGTACTCGGTGCGGTGCCGTCCCGGGATGGTCGGCAAGGGCGTGCTCGCGCCGCTCACCGTGACGGGCGTCGCGGCGAGCGCCTCCCCCTCCCGCGACCCGCGCCTCGACCGGGCCGTCGCTGCCTACCGGACGTACGTGGAGCAGCAGGCCCAGTCGTCGCTGGACGGGGCGAAGGAGCTGGCGGCGGCGGTCGCCGAGGGGAACGTGCCGCGCGCCCGGACGGCGTACGCGGCCAGCCGGGTCGGCTGGGAGCGGGTGGAGCCGGTCGCCGAGTCGTTCGGCGACCTCGACCCCCGCATCGACCTGCGCGAGGCCGACCTGGAGAGCGGCCAGACCTGGACGGGCTGGCACGTGCTCGAGAAGGGGCTGTTCGGCGGAGGCCCGGCCACCGACCTGACCCCCGTCGCGACCCAGCTCGTGGAGGACCTGACGACGCTGCGCCAGCGCGTGCGCGAGGTCGAGATCACGGCCACCGGGATGGCGAACGGCGCCGTCGAACTGCTCGACGAGGTGGGCAAGTCCAAGATCACGGGCGAGGAGGAGGCGTTCAGCCACACCGACCTCGTCGACATCCAGGCGAACGTCGCGGGCGCCCGCCAGGTGGTCGAGCTGGTGCGGCCCGTGCTGGGCGAGCGGGACGCCGCGCTGCTCAAGGACCTGGACGCCCGGTTCGCCGCCCTGCAGGCCGAGGTCGACAGGCACCGCACCGGGCAGGGCGACACGGCGTTCGTCTCCTACCGGGGGGTGACGCCCGAGCAGCGGCGCGCCCTCTCCGCCGCCGTCGACGCCGTCGCCGAGCCGGTGAGCCGCCTCGCCGCGGCCCTCGCCCGATGAGCGCCGTGGTCGACGGCCGGGCGGCCGGTCCCAGCCGGCGCTCGGCCCTGCGCTGGCTGGGCGCGGGCGCGGCGGCGGCGGGCGTCGCGGGTGCGGGCACGGCGGCGGGCTGGGCGGCGGCCCGGTCCGGGGACGGCGAGGCGCCCGTGGCGGCGGGCGCGCCCGTCCCCTTCCACGGGCCGCACCAGGCCGGCGTCGCCACCTCCGTGCAGGACCGGCTCCACCTGGCGGCCTTCGACGTCACCGCCCGGGACCGGCGCGACGTCGCCGACCTGCTGCGCCGCTGGACCGGCGCGATCGAGCGGATGACCCGCGGCGTCGAGGTGACCCCCGGCGGCGCCGCGCCCGGGGACGCCGACCTGCCCCCGCAGGACACCGGCGAGGCCCTCGACCTGCCGCCGTCCCGGCTCACGGTGACGGTCGGGTTCGGTGCCGGGCTGTTCGAGCGGGACGGCGCGGACCGGTTCGGGCTGCGGTCCCGCCGTCCCGACCGGCTCGCGGACCTGCCCGCCTTCCGGGGCGACGCGCTCGACCCGGCCCGCAGCGGGGGCGACCTGATCGTGCAGGCGTGCGCCGACGACCCGCAGGTCGCCGTGCACGCCGTCCGCAACCTCGCCCGGATCGCGTTCGGCACGGCCGCCGTCCGGTGGAGCCAGCTCGGGTTCGGCCGGACGTCGTCCACGACCCCCGGGGAGCAGACGCCGCGCAACCTGTTCGGCTTCAAGGACGGCACCGAGAACATCGCCGGGGACGACGCGGCGGCCCTGGCCCGGCACGTGTGGATCGACGCGGCGTCCGACGGCGCGCCCGCCTGGGCGCACGGCGGCACCTACCTGGTGGCGCGGCGCATCGCGATGCGGATCGAGTCCTGGGACCGCACCTCCCTCGGCGAGCAGGAGCGGGCGACGGGCCGGCACAAGATCTCGGGCGCGCCGATCGGCGCGTCGATGGGCGGGGGCGCCGAGCGCGACCGGGTCGACGTCGCGGCGCTGCCCGAGGGGTCGCACGTGCGGCTCGCCCACCCGGACAGCAACGACGGGCACCGGCTGCTGCGGCGCGGGTACTCGTTCGTCGACGGCAGCGACGGCCTCGGCCGCCTGGACGCCGGGCTGTTCTTCCTCGCGTTCTGCCGCGACCCGCACCGCCAGTACGTGCCGATGCAGGCGCGCATGGCCCGCGAGGACCTGCTCGCGGAGTACCTCGTGCACACCGCGTCGGGCCTGTACGTGATCCCGCCGGGGGTGCCCGGCCCGCCGTCCACCGCCCCGTCGTCCACCGGCCCGCCGTCCGCCGCTCACCCGGGGCAATACCTGGGTCAGGCGCTCCTGGAGGGTTGAGCCTGCGAGAATCCCGGTCATCAGTGACCGCTCTGGGACCGTGATGACAACTCGTGAGACGACCGCTCCGGTGACGCCCGTGACACCCGGGGCGCCCGGCCCGGCCCGGCGCCGGGTGGGCGCGGCCGTGCTCGGCGCCCTGACCCGGCTGCCGGACGGCGCCGTCCTGCTCGCCCTCACCGCCGCCGTCGTGATGATCGGCTGGTTGCAGAAGTACCCCTGCAACGACGGGCACTCCCCGCCCGACTACGGCTGGACGCATGCCTGCTACACCGACGTGCTCCCCCTGTACGGGGGGCGCGGCTTCGGCGAGGGGCACCTGCCCTACCTGGACAGCCTGATCGAGTACCCGGTGCTCATCGGCCTCTACATGGGCGTCATCGGGCTGCCGATCCACTGGCTCAACGCGGCGGGGCTGCTCAGCGGCCCGGCCCACGCGCTCGGCTTCGGAGGAGTGGACGAGGGCCTGGTCTTCTTCTGGGCGACCGCGTTCTTCAACGGGCTGCTCGTCCTGGCCACCACGCGCATGCTGCTCGCGCTGCGCCGGAACCGGCCCACCGACGTCCTGCTGTGGGTCCTGGCCCCCGGGATGGCGCTGGCCTTCACCGTGAACTGGGACATGCTCGCCGTGGCGCCCGCGGTCGCCGGGCTGCTCGCCTGGCAGCGGCGGCGCCCGGGCCTGGCGGGCGTGCTGCTGGGGATCGGGACGGCGGCGAAGCTGTTCCCGGTGATGATCCTCTTCCCGCTCGTCCTGCTCTGCCTGCGGCGGCGCACGCCCGAGGGGCGGCGGGTCGCGCTGCGCGTCGTGCTGGGGGCGGCCGGGGCCTGGCTCGTGCTCAACGTGCCGTTCGCGATCGCCAACTTCACCAACTGGTGGGAGGCGTACCGCTTCTCCCGGGACCGATGGATCGACTGGGGCACCCTCTACTTCCTCGGTGACCACCTGAGCACGCCGCTCGGCCTGCACGACCAGGTGTGGTCGGCCGTCGGCCAGGTGGACGACCTCAACCGGACGTCGGCGCTGCTGTTCCTGCTGGCCCTCGCCGGCATCGCGACGCTGATCCTGCGGGCGCCGCGGCCGCCACGGGTCGCGGCGATGGCGTTCCTCACCGTGGCCGCGTTCCTGCTGACCAACAAGGTGTGGTCGCAGCAGTTCGTGCTGTGGCTCGTCCCGCTGGCCGTGCTCGCCCGGCCGCGGTGGAAGGCGATCCTGCTCTGGCAGGCCGTCGAGGTCGCCTACCTGCTGGCGTTCCTGCGCTCGGTGATCGCCGGGCGGGACGACTACGCGCTGGTCCAGACGGCGCTCGCCCGGTACGTCGCGGTCGCCGCGCTCGCCGTCATGGTGATCGTCGAGGCGCTGCGCCCCGAGCAGGACCCGCTGCGCGGCCCCGACCTCGCCGATCCGGACGCCGGGCCGCTGGCCGAGGAGCCGGTGCCCGCCGGGGCGCGGGTGCCCGCCGAGGTGTCGGCGCCCTCAGCGCCACAGGTCGGGCCAGGCCACCCCGACCTCGGTGAGCAGCTCGCGTAGCAGGGGCAGCGAGATGCCGACCACGTTGTGGTGGTCGCCCTCGATCCCGGTGACGAACGCGCCGCCCAGGCCGTCGACGGTGAACGCGCCGGCGACGGCCAGCGGTTCGCCGCTCGCCACGTACGCCTCGATCTCGGCGTCGCTGACGTCGGCGAAGTGCACGGTCGTCGAGGCGACGGCGCCGAGCGTGCCGCCGGTCCCGCCGTCCTGGGGGTCGCGGGTGTCGACCAGCCAGTGCCCGGTGTGCAGGACGCCGGACCGGCCGCGCATGCGCCGCCACCGGGCCACCGCGTCGGCGGCGTCCGCGGGCTTGCCGTGGGCCTCGCCGTCCAGCTCGAGCACCGAGTCGCAGCCGACCACCAGGGCCTCGGCGGCGTCGTCGCGGCCGGCGACGTCCTCCGCCTTGGCGCGGGCGAGCACGAGCGCGACGTCCTGCGGGTCGGTCACGCCGTAGCGCGCGACGACCGCGGGCTCGTCGACGTCGGAGACGACGACCGCGGGGTCGACGCCCGCCGCGGCCAGGGTCGCGCGGCGGGCGGGGGAGGCGGACGCGAGGACGAGCTGCAGGTCGGCGGGCACAGCGGGGAGCCTAGGGGGTGAGGGCCCGGGTGAGGACGTCGAGGCCGACCGAGCCCAGCCGCAGTGCCGCGTCGTGGAAGGTGCGCAGGTCGGTGCCGCGGGCGGTGGCGCGGTCGCGCAGGTCGAGCCAGACCCGCTCGCCGACCTTGTACGAGATCGCCTGCCCGGGCCAGCCGAGGTAGCGGTCCAGCTCGAACCGCCGGTTGCCCTCGGGCAGGCGGGTGTGCGCGGTGAGGTACGCCCACGCCTTCCCGGCGTCCCAGACGCCCCCGCCCACCTCGGCCGGCGCGGGCAGCCGCAGGTGCACGCCGAGGTCGACCACCACCCGGCACGCCCGCAGCGCCTGCGCGTCGAGCATCCCGAGCAGGTCGCCCGGGTCGTCGAGGTACCCCAGCTCGGCCATGAGCCGCTCGGCGTACAGGGCCCAGCCCTCGCCGTGCCCGCTGACCCAGCACCCCAGGCGCCGCCAGCGGTTCAGCTCCCCGGCCAGCGCGACCGTCCCGCCGACCTGCAGGTGGTGGCCGGGCACGCCCTCGTGGAAGACCGTCGTCGTCTCGCGCCAGGTCGAGAAGGTCGTGACGTCGGGGGTCACCGACCACCACATCTGCCCCGGCCGGTCGAAGTCCTCCGACGGCGGGGTGTAGTAGATGCCGCCCGCCGTGGACGGCGCGATGCGGCAGCGCAGCCGGCGCAGCGGCTCGGCGATGGCGAAGTGGGTGCCGCCGAGCTCGGACACGGCCCGGTCGGACAGGTCCTGCATCCAGGCCAGCAGCGCGTCGGTGCCGTGCAGGAGGCGCCCGGGGTCGGCGTCCAGGGCCTCGACCGCGAGGTCGACGAGCTTGCGCGGGTCGCGGTCCGGGGCTGCGTCGGGCACCAGGCGGCGGGCCACGGCGGCGGCCTCGTCCTCGATCCGGGCGAGCTCCTCCAGGCCCCAGGCGTAGGTCTCCTCCGGGTCGATCCGGGTGCCGAGGAAGCCGGTCGCGGCGAGCACGTAGACGTCCGCGCCGACCGCGTCGTCGGCGCGGGCCCCCGGCAGGAGTTCGGCGCGCAGCCAGCCGGCCAGGTCGGCGTAGGCGGACGCCGCGGCGTCCGCGGCCCCGCGCAGGGCGTCCTCGCCCGGCGGCCGGCCGCCGCCGTCGAGCTGTGCGGCCCCGGGCAGGCCCGCGAAGAACCCGTCGGGCGCCGCGAACTCCTCGGCCTGCCCGGCCGCGGCCCGCACCTGGCGCGCGGGCGGCACCCAGCCGCCGGCTCGGGCCTCCAGCAGGCTCTCCCGGTAGCCGTCGAGGGACGTGCGGACGGCGTGGAGCCGGGCGGTGACGGCCGCCCAGTCGTCCGCGGTCGCCGTCGGGGTGATGTCGAACACCTCCCGCACGGACTGCACCGCGCAGGCGATGTTGTTCAGGTCGCCGAGGTCGAGCCCGGCCTCGTGCAGGGCGAGCAGGTGGCCGAGCCGCTCGGCCAGGGCGGCGGCGGTGACCCGGTCGACGTCGTCCACGGGCTGCAGGGCGGCCAGGCGGTCCAGGGTCCCCCGCGCCAGCGCGGCCCGGGCGGCGTGCCCGGCGGGCGAGTGGTCGGTGAGGCGGTCGTCGTGACCGCGCAGCCCGGCGAAGGTGGCCGCGATCGGGTCGAGCGCCATGGAGTCGTCGAGGTACTGCTCGGCGAGGCGGTCGACGTCCGTGGGGGAACGATCGATGGTCATGCCAGGAGCTTAACCCGCCGCACCTGGTGCGTATTCCGCGAACGCCCCGGGTGAAGGTGCCTCGGTAAATTCTTGTCCCCCGCTCATGGCCGGAGAATGGGGACCGGCCCGCGCCCGGGCATATTTTCGCGCGGCCCGACCTTACGTTGTCTCGTGAGGATCGAGGCCCCGCGTCCCGAGGGAGCAGCCATGCCGGTGCGAGTGCTCATCTGCGTCGAGCTCCCGCTGGTGCGTGACGGGCTGCGCACCCTGCTGGACGGCGAGCCCGACCTCGAGGTCGTGGAGACGTGCGCGACGTCGCTGCAGGCCGTGATGCGGGTGCGCAGCCTGCGCCCGGACGTCGTGCTCGTCGCCGTCGCGGCGGGCGACCGCAAGGGCCTGGAGACGCTGGAGCGGCTGGGCCGCGAGGAGTTCGAGCAGCCGCCGCACCTGGTGGTCTTCGCGCTGACCGACGAGGACGACGTCGTCGACCGGATCCTGTACGTCGGCGTGCACGGGCTGCTGGTGCAGCAGGCCACCCGCGAGGAGCTGCACGCCACGATCCGCGCAGCGGCCGCCGGGCAGACCGTGCTGCCGCCGCAGGTGACGCACCGGCTCGTGCAGTGGTTCCGGGCGCACGCCCCCGGGCCGGGCGCGCCGCTGCGGTCCGCGCTGGCGGCGCTCACGCCCCGCGAGCGCGAGGTGTTCGAGCTCGCGGCGCGGGGCCTTCCCACCGAGGACATCGCCGAGGAGCTGTCGATCGGCGTGACGACGGCCCGCACCCACCTGTACCGGTTGCGGTGCAAGCTGCAGGTGCGCGACCGGGCAGAACTCGTCGCGCTGGCCCACCGGTCGGGCCTGCTGCATTCCGCCTGAACCCGGACCGGCTTTCCGGGCGGTATTTCGCCGGGCCGGTCTCCCCGTCCTGACGACGCGCGCCTCCTCGCGACGAGGAGGTCGCGTCGGCCGGACGGCGAGCCGCGGCGCTGCCGTCGTGCGGATGACGCCTGCCGTTTCACGGCGCACCCTGACCCTTGCCGGCGATCGTCGCCGTCCCGACCCCCTCGGTCTGGAGCCCTGTGATCACCTGCCCCGACGGCGAGGGGGCCCTCGCCCTCCCGTCGCCCCGCACCGGCGAGCCCGCGGACGCCGTCGCCGACGTCCCGGGTGCCGACGTCCCCGGCGCCGACGCGAGCGCTGACGTCGTCCTCGCCGGCGGGTGCGAGGTGCCGGTCGACCGCGCGCTGGCGGCCGTGCACGCGGTGCTGGCCCGGTTCACCCGCTGCGAGGTCCCGCGCCTGCACCTCGGCCCGGTCGCCGTGGCGCGGCTCCTCGACCTCCCCGTCGACGTGCCGGTGGACGTGCTCGGCCCGGGGCGGGACGGCGTCCCTCGCACGGTCGTGCTCGCGCACGAGGGGTCCCGCCCGGTCGCCGCGACGGCGGCGGCGCTTCGGGTCGCGGCGGCGGGCGCCTCGCGGGTCGCCCCCGGGGGAGGGGGCGGGTGGGCGGTCGGCGTGGCCCTCGACGGTGAGCCCCTCGGCGACCTGCTGGGCGACGTCCTCTCGCCACCGGCCTCGGACGGCGACCCGCGCCCGGACGGCGACCCGGCGCGGGACGGGTGCGGCGTCGCTCTGCTGGTGCTGCTCGGCGAGGACCGGCTGCGGGTGCGCCCGCTGCGCGGTCCGGGGGCGGCGCGCCGGTTCGCCGCAGCCCTCGCCGTCCTGCTGCCCGAGGCCGTGGCGGGCCCGCAGCGCGAGGTCGACGACCTGCCGCTGCTCGACGCCGCCGGGGAGGCCGCCGTGCTCCGGCTGGGTCGTGGGCCCGAGCGGGCGGGCCCGTCCGCGGGCCGGGTCCACGAGCGCGTCGCCGGGCTCGCCGCGCGGGACGGCGACGCCGTCGCCCTCGTCCACGGGGACCGTCACCTCACCTACCGGGAGCTGGACCGGCGCGCGGCCCGGCTCTCCCGGCGCCTGCGCGGGCACGGGGTCGTGCCCGGCGACGTGGTCGCGCTCTGCGCCCCGCCCAGCCCCGACCTCGTCGTCGGGATGCTCGCGGTGCTCCGCGCCGGGGCCGCCTACCTGCCCACCGACCCGGGCCGTCCCGCCGAGCACCTCGACGTCCTGCTGCGCGACGCCGGCCCGCGCGTCCTGCTCGTCGACGCGGGCACGGCGGACGCCGTCCCCGACGTGCCGGTGCCCCGGCTGCGCCTGGACGCCGACCTCGACGACGGCGCCCCCGGTGACGACGTCGCGCAGGTCGGCCCGGACGACGTCGCACAGGTGATCCTCACGTCCGGGACCGCGGGCGCGCCGAAGGGCGTCCTCGTGCCGCACCGGGCGCTGGAGAACCTCGTCGACTGGCACGTCGACGCCTACGGCCTCACCGCCGCCGACCGGTGCGGGAGCTTCGCCGGGCCCGCACTCGCCGCGTTCGGGCGGGAGCTCTGGCCCGCGCTCACGGCGGGCGCGCAGGTGCACCTGTGCCGCCCCGCGGGCGCGAGTACGCCGCGGGGGCTGATGGCCGGGATCGTCGAGCGGAGGCTCACCGTCGCCGTCCTGCCGACGGCGCTCGCCGAGCCGCTCCTGGCCGAGCCGTGGCCCGGGGGCTGCACGCTGCGCCTGCTGCTCACCGGCGGTGCCGCGCTGCGCCGCCGTCCCCCCGAGGGGCTGCCGTTCACCCTGGTCGACCACTACGGTCCCGCCGAGTGCGCGGGCGTGGCGACGGCCGGGCCGGTGCGGCCGTGCAGCGCGGCGGTGGCGCCGTCGTCCGGCAGGCCGATCACGGGTGCCCGCGTGCTGGTGCTCGACGACCGGATGCGGCCGGTGCCCGTCGGCGTGCCGGGCCACCTGCACCTCGGCGGCGACGTCCTGGCGGCCGGGTACCTCCACCGCCCGGAGCTGACGGCCGAGCGGTTCGTCCCCGACCCCTTCGCCGCCGCCTCCGGTCCGGATGCCGCCGGGGGGCCGGCGCCGAGGCTCCACCGCACCGGCGACCTCGCCGCCTGGCGCCCGGACGGCACGCTGCACGTGCTCGGGCGGCTCGACGCCGAGGTCGTGGTGCGCGGGCGGCGCGTCGAGCCGGGCGAGATCGAGGAGGCGCTGCGCGCGCACCCCCAGGTCGCGGACGCGGCCGTCGCCCTCCATCCCGGGGCCCGTGGGGAGGGCGGCGCCGGGGCCCGGCTGGTCGCCTACGTCGTGGCGACGGCCCGGGCCGCCGCGGGGGAGCCCACCGCGGCCCGGTTGCGCGGTGCGCTCGCCCGTCGCCTGCCCGGCCACCTGGTGCCGACGGTGTACGTCCGCCTGGCCGCCCTGCCCCTCACCGGCACCGGCCGGGTCGACCGGCGCGCCCTCCCGCCGCCGGTCCCCGGCCGGGACGACGAGCTCGCCGCCTTCGTGGCACCGCACCCCGGCACCGAGGCCGAGCTGGCCCGGCTCTGGGCGCAGGTGCTGGACGTCGAGGCGGTCGGCGCGGACGACGACTTCTTCGCCACCGGCGGGACGTCGCCCGCCGCCGCCCGCCTCGCCGTCCTGGTGCGGGAGCGCTGGGACGTCGACCTGCCGCCGTCCGCCGTCTTCGCGGAGCCGACCCTGCGCACGCTCGCCCGGCACGTGGACGGATGGCGGGGCGACCGGTCGCGCGGCGACCGGCCCCCGCTGCCCGCCGTCCGGCCCGTCCCCGGCCCGCGCACCGCCGACCGGCCCCTGACCCGCGCCCAGGAGCAGCTGTGGCCGCCCGACGGCCCCTCCCAGACGCCGGTCACGGTCGAGCTGACCGGCCCGCTCGATCCCGGCGTGCTCGCGGGCGCCCTGCGCGCGCTGACCGACCGGCACGAGGCGCTCCGGACGACGGTCGCCGTCGTCGACGGGGAGGCCCGGCAGCGGGTCGCGGACGCGGCGCCGACCGTGCTGGAGCGGGTGGACGCCGCCGACGTGCCCGACGTCGACGCCTGGGTCCGGGAGCGCTCCCGCCGCCCGCTCGACCCGGCGACCGGCCCGATGGTGCGCTGGCACCTGCTGCACCGCGGGCCGCTGGACCACCTGCTGCTCGCCGTCGTGCATCAGCTGGTGTTCGACGGCCACTCGCTCGGCGTGCTCTGCGGCGACCTCGCGGAGCTGTACCGGGCCGGGGTCGAAAGCCGCGAGCCCGAGCTGCCCGTGCCGGTCGTGCAGCCGGGCGACGTCGCGGTGTGGGAGCGCGAGCACCTCACCGACGAGGCGCTCGCCGCGGGCCTCGACCACTGGCGAGCCGCGCTCGCCGACCTGCCGCCGCCCGCCCGCTGGCCCGCGGACCTGCCCGGCGCCGACGGCCACGCCGACGTCGGCGCGAGCGCCGGCGTGGGCACGGGCGTTGATGCAGGCACCGGCGCGGGCTCGACCCGGGGGTTCGCGCCGGGGGCCTGCGCCGTCGCCCGCCTCGACCCGGACCTCACACGGCGCGTCGAGGCGCTGGCGCGCCGCGCCGGGACGACGGCGGCCGTCGCCCTGCTCGCCGCGTTCCAGGTGCTGCTCGGCCGCGCCGCGGGCACGGCGGACGTGGTCGTGGGCGGCCCGGCCGGTGCCCGGCTGCGCCCCGAGCTGGAACCGCTCGTCGGCTGCCTCCTGAACACCCTGCCCCTGCGCGTCGACCTGTCCGGCGACCCGACGTTCCGCCAGGTGCTGGAGCGCGTCCGGGCGGCGACGACGGCGGCCCACCAGCACCAGGCCGTGCCGCTGCAGCGGATCCGGTCGGCGCTGGCGCGGCAGGCACCGCTGTTCTCCACGGTGCTGGCGTTCGAGGACGCGCACGATCCCGACCTGGCCCTGGCGCCGGGGCTGCAGGCCCGGGTGACCTGGGGCGACGCCGGGCGCGCCCGCTGGGACCTCGCGCTCTCGCTCGCCCCGGCGGACGGCGGCCTGCGGGTCCGCGCCGACTACCGCACCGACGTCTACCTGCCCGGGACGGTGGAGGACCTGCTGGAGCACTACGCCACGCTGCTGGCGGCGGCCGTCGCCGACCCCGACGCGCGGATCGCCGGGCTGCCGGTGCTCTCGCCCGCCCAGCGGCGGCGGCTGCTCGTCGACCGGAACGCCACCGCCGCGCCCTACCCCGACCGGTCGGCGCTGCACCACCTCGTCGAGCAGCAGGTGGACCGCACGCCGGGCGCGGCCGCGCTGGTGTTCGAGCACGAGCGGCCGATGACGTACGCCCAGCTGGACGCCGCCGCCAACCGGCTCGCGTACCGGCTGCTCGCGCTGGGCGTGCGCGGCGGCGACCGGGTCGGCGTCTGCCTGCACCGGTCGGCGGCGGCGGTCGTCGCCGTCCTCGGGGTGCTCAAGGCCGGGGCGGCGTACGTCCCGCTCGACCCTCCCGGCCGGGCGGCGGGTGATCCCGGGCCGCCGGCGCGGCTCGTCCGGCCGTTCGCGGACGCGGGGGTCGCCGCCGTCCTGACGACGCCGGACGTGCTGGCCCTGCTGCCGCCGCTCGCCGTCCCCGTGCTCGACCCGACCTGTCCCGGCCCCCACGAGGACGACGTCGCCGAGAGCCGCCCGGAGCTGCCCGTGCGGCCCGACGACCCGGCCTGCGTGCTGTACCCGGAGCCCGACCCGGAGGCGGCCGGGGTGATGATCACGCACCGGGCGGTGTGCAACCTCGTCGCCGCCGTGCAGCCGCTGTTCGGGACCGGACCGCGCGACCGGGTGCTCCAGTCCGCCTCGGCGGCCGACGCGGCGTGGCTGCTCGAGACCTTCGGCGCCCTCGCCCGCGGCGCCTGGCTCCACCTGGCCCGGGAGTCGACCCTGACCTCGACGCCGCGGCTCGCCGCGTTCCTGCGCCTGCACGCCGTCTCCGTCGTCGCCCTGCCCCCCGACGTCCTGCGGCGGCTGCCGGCGGACGCGTTCCCCGACCTGCGGCTCGCCGTCGTCCGCACCGGGCCAGCCGAGGACCCGGCAGGCGGGCGGGACGCGGGACCGGGCGAGGGGTTCGACGGCGCCGAGGCGCGCCGGTGGGCCGCCCCCGGACGGCGGCTCGTCGCCGTCCACGGCCCGCCGGAAGGGGTGGGCGCCGTCCTCGCGGGGGAGTGCGACCCCGGCGCGCCGGGCGGCGCCCCGACCGGCCGGCCCCTGGCGAACCTGACGGCGTTCGTGCTCGACCGTTCCGGACGGCCCGTGCCGGTCGGCGTCCCGGGGGAGCTGTGCATCGGCGGGGTGGGGCTGGCCCGCGGCTACCTCGGCCGCCCCGACCTCACCCGGGAGCGGTTCGTGCAGAACCCGATGCCGGACGCGCCGTCCCCGTGGCTGTTCCGCACCGGGGAACGCGCGCGACTGCGGCCCGACGGCCGGGTGGAGGTGCTCGGCCGGGTCCGCGGCGCATGATCGGGGGTCGCGTCGGGCATCGGTAGGACATGAGCAACGTCATTGAGACCGTCGATGTCGCCGTGCCCGTGCGCACGGCCTACAACCAGTGGACCCAGTTCGAGGAGTTCCCGCGCTTCATGGAGGGCGTGGAGCAGATCCGCCAGGTGTCGGACACCCTGACCCACTGGAAGATCAAGATCGGTGGAGTGGAGCGGGAGTTCGACGCCGAGATCACCGAGCAGCGCCCGGACGAGCGGGTCGCCTGGAACAGCGTCGACGGCGCCAGCCATGCGGGCGTCGTCACGTTCCACCGGCTCGACCAGGAGCACACCCGGGTCACGCTGCAGCTCGACACCGCGCCCGAGGGCCTCGTCGAGACGCTCGGCGACAAGCTGGGCATCGTCCGGCACCGGGCCAAGGGTGACATGGAGCGCTTCAAGCACTACATCGAGGAGCGCGGCGCCGAGACCGGCGCCTACCGCGACACCGTCGAGCCGAGCCCGCAGTTCCCGGCCACCGGCAACCCGACGTCCGGCACCTCGACGCCGGCAACCCCGACGGGGGGCACCCGGCAGGACGGGATCGACCCGGTCATCTGACCGGTCCTTCCCCCGAAGGCACTCCGGCGGGCAGTGGGGTCAGCGCACCCGGTGCCCGCCGGAGTACACGTTGAAGGACGACCCGCGCGAGAACCCGACGAGCGTCATCCCCGCCTCGACCGCCAGGTCGACGGCGAGGGACGACGGCGCCGAGACGGCCGCGAGCACCGGGCACCCCGCGAGCCACGCCTTCTGCACCAGCTCGAACGACGCCCTCCCGCTGACCTGCAGCACGTGGCCGGCCAGCGGGAGGGCGCCCTGCTGCAGCGACCACCCCACCACCTTGTCGACGGCGTTGTGCCGGCCGACGTCCTCCCGCGCGCGGACCAGCTCGCCGTCGGCCGTGAACAGCCCGGCCGCGTGCAGGCCGCCGGTGCGGTCGAAGGCGCGCTGCGCCGTCCGCAGCCGGTCTGGCAGTCCAGCCAGGACCGCGCCGTCCACGGCGGTGGCGTCGGCGGTGAGGTCGGCGGCGCACCGGGCCCGGACGGCGTCCACCGACTCGGTGCCGCACACGCCGCAGGCGCTGCTCACCACCCGTTCCAGCGACCGCTGCGGCGCGGTCACCCCGGCGCGCAGGGCGACCTCGACGACGTTGTGGGTGGGCCGCCCGTCGGCGTCGAGCGCGGCGTCCGGGCAGTGCCGCGCCGAGACGACGTCCGCACGCGAGCGCACCACGCCCTCGGCCACCAGGAAGCCCAGCGCCAGCTCGACGTCGTGACCCGGGGTGCGCATGGTGACGGTGAAGGGACGCCCGTCGACGCGGATCTCCAGCGGCTCCTCGACGGCGAGCGTGTCGGGACGGGGCGTGCTCGTCCTCCCGCCGTCGGAGCCGCCGTCGACGCTCCCGGCCGGGCCCCCGTCGGCGGGGGGCCGCACGACGTGCCGGACGACGGGTCGGCGCGTGGTCATCGAGGTCATGGCCCTGCCCTCCGTGGCGTCTGGCCAAGGCTAGACGGGCCCCCACACCCCCGCGAACCGGCCGCCGCACCCCCCGGTGGGACTCCGCTGGTCAATTCCCTTCGGACGCCATGATCACGAGGGGAAGGGGTGGTCAGGCGAGCAGGGAGCGCATGTCGACCGTGGCCGAGGCGATGCCGAAATCGACCTCGCGCGGCTGGTGCTCGTCGACGACGGTCACCAGGTCGTAGATCCCCTCCGTCCCGGCGTAGGCGAGCATCACCCGGTTCGCGGGGTCGAGGATCCAGTAGTGGGGCAGCCCGGCCGCCGCGTACCGGTTGAGCTTGGTGACCAGGTCGTCGCCCCGGTTGGTGGAGAGGACCTCGACCGCGAGGGCGGGCGTCCCGGTGAACCGGACGCTCTCGGACGTCGCCGGGTGGACCATCACGTCCGGGATGAACTCGTTCGCGTCCGGCTTCCACGCCCAGCCGGCCACCACGCCGTAGCCGTCGGGGAGGACCGGCTCGAGGAGCCGCAGGAACTGCCCGCAGGCCACCTGGTGCTCCCGCGTCGGGCTGGGCGTCATGACGATGCAGCCGTCGATGTACTCGGCACGGACGCCGTCCCCCAGCTTCGTGTAGTCGTCCCAGGTCGCGGTGCGGCGGGTCGCCGTCGCGGGCACGGTCACGGCGTCCTCCTGCCCGGTCACGTCGAGGTGGTGACGCACGTCCATGGTACGGCCCTGGCCCGGCAGACGACCGGGGGCGGGCAGCGGGACGGGCCGGGACGTCGGGGAGGGTCGACGTCCCGGCCCGTTCCGGGCGGGTCGTGCCGGCTGCGGCGGGCCGATCGGGGGCTCGGCCCCGCCGCGGTCTGGGATCAGCCGGCGACGGCCCCCGTCACGCCTGACCCCAGGGCAACCTGCGGTAGGCGTCGGCGGTCTGTGGCTGCAGCGTGGAGGGCTGCAGCTCGTACTGCTTCCACATGTTGAACAGGACGTCGTAGAGGAACTGGCCCGGCTTCGGGTTCTCCGGGTCACCGGCGTGCGCCTTGGCCCACTGGTAGAAGGACTGGACGAACGCGGGCGACTCGCCGCCGCCGTCGGCGTCCCCGGAGTCGCCGTTGTTGCTGTACTCGTTCACCGAGAACGGCAGGCCCTTGCTCTCCGCGAACTGGCGGTGCTTCTCGATGCCGAGCGGGGCGCCGTTGCCGGCCGACTCGTTGAACTTCTCCTCGCAGCTCGACGCCGACGTGCAGTGCGGCCACATGTTGTACGAGTCCGCGCCGTAGACGTCGACCGTCGGGCGGCCCTGGCCGTCGGGCCCGGGCACCAGCTTGCGGACGTCGGCCATGCCGCCGGAGCTGCCGTCGTTCACGCTCAGCACCAACTGCACGCCCGGGAACACCTGGTAGCGCACGTTCGAGAGCTGCGTGAACGCCCGGGCGAAGTCGCCCTCCTGCCCGGCCTCGACCTTCCAGTCGCTGCTGGAGAGGTTCATCTCGTGGGCGAACCGCAAGAACAGCTTGTGCGGGTCACGCTTGCCCCAGCACTGCTTGGCCTTGGTGAGGACCTGCCGCCAGCGGTCGTTGTAGGCGCCGCTCGCCGCGGCCGACCAGGAGTCGCCGTTCTTCAGGTAGATGCCGCCCATGGCGAGGTCGAGCGGGCGGTCCCACCTGCCCTCGCTGTACTGGCCGCCGCAGATCGAGTACAGCTCCTGCTGGATGTCGAGGCCGCCGTCGTCCCAGGTGCCCGCGATCCCGGCGGGCGAGGACCGCCAGCGGTCGAACCCGCCGTTGGCCAGGTTGTCGCCGCTCGCGCCCGAGTACCAGCCGCGCCGCCCGGACGCCCGGGAGGGCGCCGACGTGCTCGGCGACGGGCTCGCCGACGTCGGGCTCGGCGAGGACGCCGAGGGGGACGGCGACGACGGCGCGGCGGACGCGCCGGAGGACCGGGTCGTGACGGCCGCGCTCGGGCTGAGCGTGGCGGTGGCGACGGCGCGGGTGTCCTGGTCCAGGGAGGAGGCCTCCAGCGCCGTCATGGTGACCGTCGGGCTGGACTGCCACACCGTGGCGACGACCGACCGCCCGCCGTACGACTTCTTCAGCGTCTGCTGGGTGACCTGCTGGTTGTTCCACAGCACGCGGACGGTCTGGCCCTGCGCCTCGGCCCGGAAGACACCGCTCGACCCGTGCGGGAACGTGCCGGTGATCGGGCTGAGGCCGGTGGGCTCGATGCGCCAGCCGACGCCGGAGACCGCCACCCGCACCCGGTCGTGCCGGTCGCCGTACCGCAGGAAGAACCCCGCGTTGTGGTCGGCGTCCTGCAGGCCGGTGACCTTGGCCTGCGCGTACTGGTCGGACTCGTCGGTCCGGCCGAGCGGGAGGTCGTTGTACCAGGCCCAGGTGCCGGTGGGGGCGAACCGGTCGCGGGTCAGCGGGCCGCCGGCCTGGCTGCTCGTCGCGACGGCGACGGCGGCCGAGAGGGTGATCCCTGCCGTGGCGGCCACGGCGACGACCTTCGTGCCGGTGCCCAGCCGGCGCCCGCGCAGCGTGAGGCGGCCCACCGTGCCGGGACGGCGGCCCTGCGGGGCGTTGCCGCGCGGGGCGTTGCCGCGCGGGCGCCGGCCGCCCGAGGCCGGGACGGCGGGGGCTGCGGCGGCGTGCTCGCGGTCGCGGCGGGCCCGCCGCGACAGCGGCGCGGCCTCCCCGCCGGGGGCGGTCCCGTCCGTCGTGTCCGGGGCCTCGCCGCCGGGGAGCGCCTGCCCGCCCGGGAGCGACTCGGCGGCGTAGGGGGACGCGCCGGTCACCTCGGCGTACGGGGACACGGACCGGGGGCCGATCGCCCAGTCCGGGGCGGAGATCCCCTCGGCGGGGGTGGAACCGTACGGGGAGGGCCGGTCGGTGGGCTGGTCCGTGGGCTGCTGGATCGCCTGGGGGGTCCCGGCGCGCTCGGCCTCGCGGCGGGCGCGACGTCCCTGGGGGCGCGCGTCGGGGCGATGTTCGCCGTCTGCTGGGGCCATGACGTCGACGCTAGGTGGGAGCGCGTTCACTGACCTTCAGGGACGGGTCAAGAGAACCTCATGATGCGATGCCCTAGGGCAACTATCCGCTGACGCTCCGTCATTCCCGCCCGAGCGCTGCCGGGGTCGGCGTCCAGGTCGGCGTCCCAGGTCAGCGCCCCCAGGTCAGGGCCCGGTAGGCCGCCGCCGTCCGGGGCTGCAGGGTGGCGGGCCAGAACTGGAACTGGTCCCACAGGTTGAACTGCACCTCGTAGAGGAGCTGCCCGGCCGCCGGGTGCGCGGGGTCGCCGCCGTGCGCGCGGGCCCAGTCGTGGAACAGCTGCACGTAGGCGGGGGACTCCCCGCCGCCGCCGTCGCTGCCCGTGCGGCCGTTGTTGCTCCACTCGCAGATCGCGAACGGCACGCCGAGCCGGGCGGCGAGCTGGCGGTGCCGCTCGATGCCGACGGGCGAGCCGTCGTCCGCCAGTTCGTTGATCTTGGTGTAGAAGCCCGCCGCCGTCGTGACGTGCGGCCACTGGTTGTAGGAGTCCGCGCCGTAGACGTCGGCCACGCGCCGGCCCGCGCCGTCGCGCCCGGGCCAGAGCCTGCGCACGTCCAGGCCGCCGAGGCTGCCGTCCGTGCCGTCGTTGACGCAGAGCACGATCTTGGCCCTCGGCAGGATCCGGTAGCGCAGCGTCGAGAACCGCGTGATCGCCTGGACGAACGAGCGCTCCTCCCCGGCGCGGACCGACCAGTCGCCCGGCAGGTTCATCTCCTGGGCGAACCGCAGGTAGAGCAGGCCCTGGTCGCGGGTCCCCCAGCAGGTGCGGATCCGGGTGAGCGCGGCGGCCCACCGGGCGTCGTAGGAGCCTTTGGCGGCGGCGGCCCACGTCTCCCCGCGCGAGTGGAAGATCCCGCCGATGGCCAGGTCCAGCGGGTGCGACCAGCGCGACCACGTCGCCCCGTCGCAGATCGACCACTGGTTGACCTGGGCCTCGTAGTCGTCGTTCCAGGTGCCGCCGATCTGGACGGCGCTGCCGCGCCAGGCGCCGAACCGGCCGTTCGCCGCGGTGTCGCTCGACGCGCCCGACCACCAGGTGCGGGCCGCGGGCCGCGGCGTCACCCCGGTGACCGACCGGACGGGCGGCGCCGGCGGCAGGGTCCCCTCCTCGATCGCCGTCAGGGTCACGCCCGGCCGGGCCTGCCGCACGGTCGGGACGACGAACCGGCCCGGGTGCACGCCGTCGACCGTCCGCTCGGCGACGACCGTGCCGTTCCACCGGACGCGGACGGCCGACCCCTGCGCCTCGACGCGCAGCAGGCCGGCGGCGGCGTGGGTGAACGTGCCGGTGAGGGGTGCGCCGCCGGTCGGCTCGATCCGCCACCCGGTGCCCGACACGCTGATGTGGATGCGGCTCGTCCGGGACGCGTACCGCACGAGGAAGCCCGCCTGCTGGCCGCCGTCCGTGAGGCCGGTGACCCGCGCCTGGACGTACTGGTCCGTGCCGTCGGTCGGCCCGAGCGGTGCGTCGTTGAGCCAGCCGCCGACGCCGCCGGTCGTGTACGCGGACCGGGTGCGGGACGCCGCCGGCTGGGCGCGGCTCGTGACCGCCGCCGTGACGCCCGTCGCCAGCGCCACCGAGACGGCGAGGGTCAGGCCCACCGTCCGCGCCCCCGGGCGCCGCGGCGGCCGGGGGTCACGGTGCGCGGGCCGAGGCCCTCGACGGCGCGAGGCCGCCGTCCGGGGGGTCAGAGTCCGTAGCGGACGGCGGGTCATGGCGCTCACTCCCGAAGCGATGGTGTGCCGACGGCACCGCCCCCGCGATGAGTGTCGGGAGCATGGTGCGCCGGGGCAGACCAGCCCTCGGGTAGCAACTCGCAGTAATCAGAAGATTACAATCAGTTTCACCTGATCGGTGCAGGAGCCGGTCCGCCGGACCGCCCGGTCGGTCGCTCAGGACACCTTTCCCCAGTGCAGGGCGCGGTAGGCGGCGGCGGTGCGCGGCTGGTCCGTCTTGGGCCAGAACGCGTACTGGTCCCACAGGTTGAACTGGACCTCGTAGACCAGCTGACCCGGCGTCGGGTGGGCGAGGTCGCCGGCGTGCGAGGCGGCCCACCGGTAGAACTCCTGCACGTACAGGGGCGACTCGCCGCCGCCGCCGGCGTTGGCCGGGTCGCCGTTGTTGCTCCACTCGCCGACGGCGAAGGGCGCCCCGACGCTCTCGGCGAACTGGCGGTGCTTCTCCAGGCCGAGCGGCATCCCGTTCGCGTACTGGTCGTTGATCTTCTTGGTGAACTCCGCCGTCGTGTTGACGTGCGGGTTCATGTTGTAGGAGTCCACCCCGTAGACGTCGGCGACCGGGCGTCCCTGGCCGTCCTTGCCGGGCCACAGCTTGCGGATGTCGAGCCCGCCGAGCGGCTCCGACTCGGTGCCGTCGTTGGGGCAGAGCACCACCTTGGCGGTGGGCAGGATCTGGTACCGCAGGGTGGAGTAGAGCGTGATGGCCTTGACGAAGCTCGGCTCCTCACCGCCCCGCACCCGCCACTTGCTCTCGCCCAGGTTCATCTCGTGCGCGAACCGGATGTAGAGGTTCGCCGGGTCGCGCGACCCCCAGCACTCCTTGATCCGGTTGAGGTTCTTCGTCCAGCGGGCGGTGTACGCGCCACGGGCGGCGGCGGCCCAGGTCTCGCCCTGGGTGACGTCGATGGCTCCGACGGCGACGTCCAGCGGCTTGTCCCACTGCGCCCAGGGGCCGCCCGGGCAGATCGAGCTCATCGCGACCTGCTCGGCGTTCCCGTTGTCCCAGGTGCCGCCCACGGCGATCGCCGTGCCGCGCCACGTGCCGTAGGCGCCGCTGGCGGCCTCGTTGCTCGACGCGCCCGACAGCCAACCCGGCGCCGCGGCGGCGCTCGTCCCGGGGGCCGACCCGGACGGCCCGCCGGACGCCGCCGACGACGGCCGGGCGGAGGGGGCGGGGGTCGGCGCGTCGCCGGTCCCGCCGGAGTGCCGACCGAGGATCCCGACCGCGACCGCCAGCACGGCCACGCAGCCGGCGGCGACGAACGCCGTCCGCCGGGTGATCCGGGGCCGCCCGCCGGGTCCCGTGCCGCCGGGTCCCGTCCCGCCCGGGCCCGATCCGCCGGGGCCCTGGGCCGCCGGGCCGTCCGCGGGCGGTCCGCCCGCCGGGGATCCGCCCGCAGGCGGGGTCC
>Ga0302323_100001262_pt1 | contig 20546 bp, 16 predicted proteins | sample Fen_T0_3_FD_201950 | JGI IMG/M metagenome (GOLD analysis project Ga0302323, IMG submission 201950) | Peat permafrost microbial communities from Stordalen Mire near Abisko, Sweden - Fen_T0_3 | ecosystem: Environmental > Terrestrial > Soil > Wetlands > Permafrost | place: Sweden: Abisko... | reverse complement strand
ACCGGGACCTTGGGCCCGACGACCTTGCGCACACGCGCCAGCAGTTCGCCTTCGCCGTCGTCGAGATGCTCGGTGACCATCGCGCCATGCAGATCGAGGTAGACGCCGTCGATCGGCCCGGCGTCGCACAGCCGGTCGAGCATGTCGCCGACGATGCGCTCATAGGCATCGCGCGTGACGTGCGCCGACGGCGATGCCGCGCCCCATACGAGTCCGACGGTGCGGTGCCCGGCGGCGTGCAGCGCATCCAGCGCGCCCGTCGCCGGAATGTTGGCGCCGGAGAGCCGCAGCGCGATCGCGTCGCCATAGGTGATCTCCGGCCAGCCCCCGCCGTCCTCGAACGCGGCATAATCGGCCTTCGACGGCGCAAAGGTGTTGGTCTCGTGCTGGAATCCACCGACGGCAATGACGGCCATGCGCTCTCCGATAGGCTTTGCAGCGGGCGAGGTTAGCCGTAATCGTCCGGCGTGACAAATGAGCGACCAATGAGCGACGAACTCTGGAAATGGGATGCGGTGGCGCTCGCCGAAGGCATCCGCACGCGCGCGATATCGTCGCGCGAGGCGGTGCGCGCCTGCGTCGAGCGGATGCGCGCCGTCAACCCGCAGCTGAATGCGGTGACCTGCGACCTGTCCGTGGAGGCGCTGGCCGCGGCGGACCGCGCCGACGCGGCGGTCGCGGCTGGCAGTGCATTGGGACCGCTGCACGGCGTCCCGGTCACGATCAAGGAGAACGTCGACCAGCAAGGCTGCGCGACGGTCAACGGCGTCGCGGCGTACAAGGACGTCATTGCCACGGCCGACAGTCCGGTCGTCGCCAACTGGAAGAAGGCGGGCGCGGTCATCATCGGGCGCACGAACACTCCGTCGTTCAGCTTTCGGCTGGACACGGTCAACGACTATCGCGGGCGCACGTACAGTCCGTGGTCGCGCACCGTTACGCCGGGCGGCTCGAGCGGCGGCGCGGCCTCGTCGGTGGCGGCGGGCATCACGCCGCTCGCGCACGGCAACGACATCGCCGGTTCGGTGCGCTATCCGGCGTACTGCACCGGGCTCGCGGGATTGCGGCCCTCGTTCGGGCGCGTTCCCGCGTACAACCCGTCGGGTAAGGCCGAACGCGTCATCTCGGCGCAGCTCATGTCCGTGCAGGGTCCACTGGCGCGATCTGTCCGCGACGTGCGGCTTGGCTTCCATGCGATGGCCGCGCACGACGCGCGCGATCCGTGGTGGGTTCCGGTGCCGCTCGACGGCGCGCCATGGAAGGCGCCGATCCGCGTCGCGGTCGTTGCCGATGCCGCCGACTTGGGCGGCGCGGCGCCGTCGCCGGCGGTCGCGGCGGCACTCGCGCAAGCCGCAAGTGCGCTGGCGGAGGCAGGCTACGAGATCGTCGACGCGAAGACGCCGGGGTTCACGCTGGCGTTCGAGCATTGGTTCGAGATGTTCATTCCCGAGTTTCGCCGTTTCATGCAGGCCGACTTCGAACGCGATGGCGACGAAGGCGTCCGCCTTGCGATGCGCCTGATGGCGGAAAACGTTCCCGACCGCGGCGTCGACGCCCACCTCAAGTCGCTGGCCGACCGCACGCGGCTGATCCGCGACTGGTACGCGTTCCTCGCGCACACGCCGCTGGTGCTGGCGCCGGTATGCACCGAGCAGGCCTATGTGCAGGGATTCGACGTCGAGAGCGCGGCGCGGACGATGGAGGTCTGGCGCCAGTCGTCGACGATGATGGCGATACCGGTCCTTGGGCTGCCTGCGATGGCGGTGCCCACGGGCGTGGCCAACGGCTTGCCCGTCGGCGTGCAGATCGTCGGACCGCGCTTTCGCGAGGATCTCTGCCTAGCCGCCGCCGAAGCGATCGAGGCACGCGTCCCGCGCATCACGCCGATCGACCCGCGGCAGTGAGCGTAGGTACCTGAGTAGGCAACTGAGTACGCAACTGAGTACGCAACTGAGCGTAGGCAACGGAGCGCAGTCAAGCGCGCGCCTATTGCCGCCAAACCGCCGTGCGACTATCGTGCGGGTTCGCATAAGCCGCAAGCGGCGCATCGCCGCAGTTTCCCCTCAGGAGAAGTCCATGCCGTTCCGCATCCGCCACTCGATTGCCATGGCCGCCGCCGTCGCGTTCGCCGTTGCCGCCGCTGCTCTGGCGGCACCCGCCGCGCTGGCCCAGACCACGCTGCGCGTCGTCAAGCATTCGGACCTGAAGATCGTCGATCCGATCTGGACGACGGCGTACATCACGCGCGATCACGGCTACATGATCTACGACACGCTGTTCGCGACCGATGCCAACGGCCAGATCAAGCCGCAGATGATCGACAAGTACGAGCTCTCGGCCGACAAGCTGACGTGGACGATGACGCTGCGCGAAGGCCTTCTCTGGCACGACGGCGCGCCGGTCACCGCCGAGGACTGCGTCGCGTCGATCCGGCGCTGGGGCGCCCGGGACGCCACCGGCCAGAAGCTGATGACGTTCGTCAAGGATCTGCCGGTCGTCGACGCGAAGACGTTCAGGATCGTGCTGAATGCGCCGACGGGCCTCGTCCTTGCCGGCCTGGGCAAGCCGTCGTCCAATGTGCCGTTCATGATGCCCAAGCGCGTCGCGGCGACTCCCCCGAGCGACCAGATCACCGACTACACCGGCTCAGGGCCTTTCGTGTTCAGGAAGGACGAATGGAAGCCCGGAGACAAGTCCGTCTACGTGAAGTTCGACAAGTACAAGCCGCGGACGGAGCCCGTGTCCGGCCTGGCTGGCGGCAAGATCGCCAAGGTCGACCGCGTCGAGTGGAAACAGATGGCCGACCAGCAGACCGCGGTGAACGCGCTGATCGCCGGCGAGATCGACTTCATCGAGCAGCCGTCGCACGACCTGTTGCCGATATTGCGCAAGGATTCCAACATCAAGCTCGTCGACTGGAACCCGCTCGGCAACCAGTACGCATTCCGCTTCAACACGACGGCCAAGCCGTTCGACAACGTAAAGGTGCGGCAGGCGGTCGTGCTCGCGCTGAACCAGGAGGACTTCCTGCAGGCGGTGATCGGCGACAAGCAGTACTACAAGACCTGCAAGGCGCTGTTCGTGTGTGGCACGCCGCTCGCGTCCGACAAGGGCATGGACGGGCTGATCGAGTCGAATTTCGCGAAGTCGCAGGCGCTGCTGAAGGAGGCCGGTTACGACGGCACGCCGATCGTGCTGCTGCACTCGACGGACCTGCAGGTGCTGACCAACCTGGCGCCCGTCGCCAAGCAGCTGCTGGAAAAGGGCGGATTCAAGGTCGACATGCAGGACATGGATTGGCAGAGCGTCGTCGCGCGCCGCGTGAAGAAGGACCCGCCTTCCGCCGGCGGCTGGCACGCCGTGCTGACGTCGTGGGTGTCGGCGGATATCCTGAATCCGCTGTCCACGGCGTTCCTCAACGCGAGCTGCGACAAGGCGGCGTGGGGCTGGCCATGCGACGCCGAAATGGAAAAGCTACGCGACGACTTCGCGCGCGAGACGGACCCGGCGAAGCAGAAGGCGATCGCCGAAGCGGTGCAGGTGCGCTGGACGCAGTATCCGACGCACGTTCACCTGGGGCAGTGGTACCAGCCGGGCGCTGCGCGCAAGAACATCGACGGTGTCGTCGTGGCGCCGGCATCGGTGTTCTGGAACATCAGCAAGACGGGCAAGTAACGATCGCTCCGGCGCCCCGCACCGGCCGCCGCTGATGCTCGCCTACATCGGCAAGCGGCTGCTCGCGACGATTCCCGTGATGGCGGTCGTCGCCGTGTTCGTTTTCGCCATGTTGCGGCTCACGCCCGGCGATCCGGCCGCGATCCTGGCCGGCGCGTCGGCCACGACGCAGGACGTCGCCGACATCCGCGCGAAGCTGGGCCTCGATGCGCCGCTGCTCACGCAGTTCTTCGCGTGGATCGGCCGCATGGCCACCGGCGATTTCGGCGAGTCTTTCTTTTTCAAGAAGCAGGTCGCCGAGCTGGTCGCCGACCGCATCGAGCCCACGCTGATGCTCGCGCTGACGACGATGACGCTGTCCATCCTGGTCGCCGTGCCGCTGGGCGTGCTCGCCGCGTACCGGCAGGGGACGTGGATAGACCGGCTCGTGATGGGCTTCGCCGTGCTGGGGTTCTCGGTGCCGGTGTTCGTCATCGGCTACGTGCTGATCTACGTGTTCGCGATCGAGTTCAAGTGGCTGCCGGTGCAGGGCTACCAGCCGCTGGCGGAAGGGCTGTGGGGTTGCCTGCAGCGGCTGGTCCTGCCGAGCGTCACGCTGTCGGTGATCTACATCGCGCTGATCGCGCGCATCACGCGCACTAGCGTGCTCGAAGTGCTGGGCGAGGACTACATACGCACCGCGCGGGCGAAGGGCCTGACCGACCTCGTCGTGCTGATGCGGCATGCGCTGCGCAACGCGGCGGTGCCGATCGTCACGGTCATCGGCATCGGCATCGCGCTCCTGATCGGCGGCGTCGTCGTTACCGAAAGCGTGTTCAGCATTCCGGGCCTGGGCCGGCTCACGGTGGATGCCGTCCTTGCGCGCGACTATCCGACGATCCAGGCGGTGATCCTGCTGTTCTCGTTCGTGTACGTGCTGGTCAACCTGGTTGTCGACCTGCTCTACACGGTCCTCGATCCGCGGATACGGTATTGAGCGCCACCGCCGACGCGCTGGGCTTGGAAGTCCCGCCCGGGCCGCCGCCCGCGCCGCGCCCCGGCCTGTCGCGGCGACTGGTGAGGAATCCGACGATCGCCATCGGCGCGGCCATCCTCGCGCTGATCCTGCTCATCGGCCTCGCCGCGCCACTGCTGACGGCGATCGATCCGGCGCAGATCAATCCCGTGTACCGGAACAAGACGCCGGGAACGACGGAGATTCAGCGCCGCGACGACGGCACGAAGGCGACGGTCACGCACTGGATGGGCACCGATTCGCTGGGCCGCGATGTGTACAGCCGGGTCGTCTACGGCGCGCGCGCGTCGCTGCTCGTCGGTGCCGCCGTCGCGGTAATCAGCGTCTCCATCGGCCTCGTCATCGGCCTGGTCGGCGGCTACATCCGCTGGCTGGACGCCGTCGTCATGCGCATCATGGACGGCCTGATGGCCATCCCGGCGATCCTGCTCGCCATCGCCGTCGTGTCGCTGTCGAAGGCGGGGCTCGTCGCCGTGATCGTCGCGATCGTCATTCCCGAGATCCCCCGCGTCGTGCGGCTGGTGCGCTCCGTTGTTCTGTCGATCCGCGAGGAGCCTTACGTCGAGGCGGCCATTGCGGTGGGTACGCGCACGCCGCTCCTGCTCGTCCGGCACGTGCTGCCCAACACGATCGCGCCGCTGATCGTGCAGGCCACCTACATCGCCGCGTCCGCGATCCTGATCGAGGCGATCCTGTCGTTCCTGGGCGTGGGCATTCCGCCGGAGACGCCGACGTGGGGGAACATCATGGCGGAAGGCCGCACGCTGTTCCGCGTCTTTCCGCACAACATCCTCTATCCGGGCATCTTCCTCGCGTTGACGGTGCTGGCGGTGAACATGCTGGGCGACGGGCTGCGCGACACGCTCGATCCGCGGATGAGGAAGGTTCTATGAGTACGCCGGTGCTCGAGATCCGGAACCTCACCGTCACGCTCCCGCGCGGCGGCGATCGGGTCCATGCGGTCGAGGGCGTCGACCTGACCGTCGACCGTGGCGAAATCGTCTGCCTCGTCGGCGAGTCGGGGTCGGGCAAGAGCGTCATCGCGCACGCGATCATGGGACTGCTGCCGAAGGAACTCGCGGCCACTGGCGGCGATATCCGCCTCACCGGGGAGAACCTGCTGGCCGCCGACGCGTCGCGGCTGCGCGAATTGCGCTGCACGCGGATGTCGATGATCTTCCAGGAGCCGATGACCGCGCTGAATCCCGTCATGCGCTGCGGCGACCAGATCGACGAGGTGCTGGCGACGCACACGGACCTGAATCCGCGCGCGCGCCGCGAAAAGGTCCTCGACATCGTCCGCGCCGTACACCTGCCCGAGCCCGAGCGGATGATCGAATCGTACCCGCACCAGCTCTCCGGCGGGCAGCGGCAGCGGATCATGATTGCGATGGCGCTGGTGCTGGAGCCGGCGCTGCTGATCGCCGACGAGCCGACGACGGCGCTCGACGTGACGACGCAGGCGCAGATCCTGGCGCTGATTCGCGAACTGCAGCGCGCACACGGCACCGGCGTGCTGTTCATCACGCACGACTTCGGCGTCGTGGCGGAGATCGCCGACCGCGTCGCGGTGCTGCGCGGCGGCGAACTGGTGGAAGTCGGGCGAACGGCAGAGTTGCTCGCGGCGCCCCGGCACGATTACACGCGGATGCTGATCGCGTCGGTGCCGAGCCTCGTTCCCAGGCACCGCGACGAAGTGACCGCGCCCGTGGTGCTCGCGACCACCGGCATGGCGAAGACCTATGCGGCAGGCGGGTGGTTCGCGCGGCCGCGTAACGCCGTCCCCGCGGCGGAGGACGTTACGCTCTCGATCCGGCTGGGCGAGACGCTCGGCATCGTCGGGGAATCCGGCTCCGGCAAGTCGACCGTCGCGCGCTGCATCGCGCGGCTGATCGAGCCCACGCGCGGGCGAATCGTGATCGGCGACACCGATTTCGCGTCCATCTCGCGGGCGCAGCTGCACGCGCTGCGGCGCCGCGTGCAGATCGTCTTCCAGGATCCGTACCGCTCGCTCAATCCGCGCCGCACGGTCGGCCAGGCCATCGTGGAAGGGCCGATGAACTACGGCGCGTCGGCAGGCGACGCATTGGTGCGCGCGCGCAAACTGATGGAGCTGGTGCGGCTGGATCCGAAGTCGCTCGACCGGTTCCCGCATCAGTTCTCCGGCGGACAGCGGCAGCGCATCTGCATCGCCCGCGCGCTGGCGATGGAGCCCGCCGTGCTGATCGCCGACGAGGCGGTATCCGCACTCGACGTATCGGTCCAGGCGCAGGTGCTGGCGCTGCTGGACGAGATCCGGCAGCGGCTCAACCTGGCCATGCTCTTCATCACCCACGACCTGCGTGTCGCGGCGCAGGTCTGCGATCGCGTCGCGGTGATGTCGAAGGGCCGCGTCGTCGAATATGGAACGGTGCGCGAGGTCTTCGCGCATCCGCGGAACGACTACACGAAGGCGCTGCTCGCAGCGGCGCCGGGGCGGGGATGGGATTTCTCGGAAGGCCGGGCGCGGCCGCTGCCGCGCTGAATCAGGGCCACGGGCCGACGTCCAGGTAGCGCCACTGCTGCTGCACGAACGTGTTGAGCTTGTAACCTTTGAGCCAGGGCTGCGCCAGGACGCTCTCGTACGGATAATTGGACATGATCCACGGCGCATAATTGAATATGAGATCGTTCATCTCGTTGAAGAGCGCCGTCCGCGCTGGTGAGTGGGGCAGCGTGCGCGATTTTTCGTAGAGCGCGTCGAAGGCGGGCAGCCGCATCCGCGCGTCGTTCGACGTGCCGATGTTGCGGCTGTAGAAATAGCTGTAGAAGTCGATGCCTTCCGGGACGTTGCTGGTCCACCCGAATCCCCACATCATCAGCTGGCCGGCCTCGGACATCCGGTTGAGTTCGGGCCACTTGTTCTTGAGGAACGTAATGCGTATGCCCAGGGCGTCCATGTTCCGCTTCCACAATTCGTCGCGGGCACGCGCCGCGTTGTCGGTCGTCGACGCCAGCACCAGCGTCAGAGGCTTGCCGTCGGGCAACTCGCGGAGTCCGTCTCCGTCGCGGTCCTTGTAGCCGAACCTGTCGAGCAGCGCGCGTGCGGCGCGCGGGTCGTAGCCATAGGGCGCAACGTATTTGGGGTCGTGGCCATACAAGGGCGGCGGGACCGGCTGGTTGGCGACGATCGCCTGGCCATCCTGCAATTGCGCGATGGCGGTCTGGCGGTCGAAGCCCATGCTGATCGCGCGCCGCAACGCCAGCTTTTCCGGCGTGTATCCGCCGACCAGCGGATGCTCGAGATTGAAGTAGAACATCGAGATCGACGGCGTGAGTTCCCGCTGGAGCGACATGCCGCGCTTCGCAAATTCGGGCCTGAGAGCTGCGCCATCCAGGACCTTGGAGTTGAGCGTCTGCGGGACCTCCAGATAGTCGAGATTGCCCGAGTCAAACGACAGCAGGCGCGGCTGCGCTTCCTCGATGATACTGACGTCGACGGTGCCGACGAGCGGAAGCTTGCGGCCGACCAGCCCCTTGGCGATCGCGACGTCGGCCGGCGTGCTGCCGGCGCCGGGCGCGGGAAATGCGACGTCGCGGTAGTCGGGATTGGCTTCGAGGACGATGTGCTGCCCGCGCGTCCAGCTCTTCAGCCGATAGGCGCCCGTGCCCACCGGATTTTCCATGACGCGGTTGGAGCTGTCCTTGTAGGCGTCCACGACTTCGCGCGAAACCGCGGCGAAGTACACGGTCGTCAGCCACCATTCGAAGCCGTAGTTGGGGCGCTTGAACCGGATGCGCAGTGTGTAGCGGTCGAGCGCCTGGAGTCCCTCGATCTTCGTGTCGTAGTCCAGCGCGCCGCTCTTCCGCGCCGCGGGCAGCACGTCGTCGAGGCCGACCAGGTTGCCTTCGAACACGTAGACCCAGTACGAGCGGACCTTCGGGTCGAAGATCCGCTTGATGCTGTAGACGTAGTCCTCGGCGGTCAGTTCGCGCTGCTTCCCTTTGAAAGCGGGGTCCGATGCGAAGTAGATGCCCGGCTTGATCTTGATCGTGTACGTGCGCCCCTCGTCGGTCACCTCGGGCAGGGCGGCAGCCGTATTGGGCACCATGCGTACCGGCCGCGCGAAATAGTCGTAGACGTACAGCGGGTCGACGATCGCGCTGATGATGGCCGACGAATAGATGTCGCTTGTGACCTGCGGATCGAAGCCTGTCTCGGCGACGGGGAGCGCGACGCGCAAGGTCTTGGACATGTCGGCGCCCTGTGCGAGCGGCGTTGCCGCCATCAGGCCGGCAAGCGCGTACGTGGAAATGCGCGACAGGCGCAAATGCATGGGCGGTTCCTTGGCGCGCCCGGGCGCGGCCTCAGTTCCCGATTTATACGTCCCGGAGGAGTGCGGGCGCAAGCGGCGGAGGCGGGCACCGCGGCAAACCGCGTACACTTAGGGCGGCTGCTGCGCGCGCTTGCCCGGGAATGACGGACCGCCGCCCGCTGGCGCCCCCATACCATGCGGCAGGAAGCAACCTGCCCGTCCACCGAGGGGAAACCATTGATGCGAATGTACGGCATCACCAATTGCGACACGATCAAGACTGCGCGCGCCTGGCTCTCCGAGCACGGCATCGCCTATCGTTTCGTCGACTTCAAGAAGACTCCGCCGCTGCGCGAACAACTCACCGGGTGGTGTGCGGAAGCCGGATGGCAGACGCTGCTCAACCGTCGCGGCACGACCTGGAAGAAGCTGCCACCGGAGAAGCAGGCCGCGGTGACGGATGCTCCGGCCGCTATCACCATGATGCTCGAGAATCCGACCGCGATCAGGCGGCCGGTGATGGAAACCGATCAGGGCCTCATCGTCGGCTTCGACCGCGAGGAGTGGGAGCGCGCGTTTCCCGACCGCTAGCGGCGTTCAGGCGAGGAAGCGGGTGAGGCGCGCGATGCCGTCGGCCAGCCGCGCTTCGCTCGACGCGAAGCACCAGCGGACGAAGCCTTCGCCTTCGGGTCCGAAGGCGCTGCCCGGCGCCAGGCCCAGCCGCGCCTCGCGCACCAGGCGCTTGCAGAATTCCAGGCTGTCGGACACGCCCTCCACGCGAAAGAACGCGTACATGGCACCCGGCGGCGGCGCCACGGCTATCCGCGGCATGCTTGAGAGCGCCGACACCAGCATGTCGCGCGCGGCACGGTAACGCTCCAGCGTGCGGGCGATCGTCGGCTCGCCGTCGGTGATCGCCACGACGCCGGCGCGCTGCACGAAGACCGGTGAGCACGACGTGTTGTATTCGATGAGCTTCCCCAGGTCCGGCATCAGCGCATCCGGCGCGACGATCCAGCCCAGCCGCCATCCCGTCATCAGCCACGACTTCGAAAAGCTGTTGGTGCTGATCACGCGGTCCTCGGGGCCGGCCAGGTCAAGGAACGACGGCGCGCACGTGCTGCCGTCGTAGACCAGCCGCTCGTACACGTCGTCGGCGACGATCCAGATGCCGTGGCGCCGGCAGTGCGCGAGTATCGCCTGCTGGTCCGCGCGGGAAATCGTCCATCCGGTGGGATTGTTGGGCGAGTTGATCATCACCGCGCGCGTGCCCGGCGTGAGCGCCGCGAGCAGCCGTTCGAGGTCGAGCGTCCATCCGGCCGCGATAAACGCGAGCGGCACGCAGACGACGTTCGCGGACAGGATCTTCGGGATCTCGACCAGGTTGGGCCACAGCGGCGTGACGACGACGACGCGGTCGCCGGGCGCCACCAGCGCCTCCACCGTCAGCATCAGCGCCGACATGCCCGATGCGGTGACGGCGACGTGGCCGGCGGACGTCGGCCGATGCAGCCTCGACACGTACGCGCCGATCGCCTCGCGCAGCTCCGGGATGCCGAAATTCTGCGAATAGAACGTCTCGCCGCGCGCCAGCGACTGCGACGCCGCGTCGCAGATGAACGCCGGCGTTACCTCGTCCGGTTCGCCGAACCAGAAGGGCAGCACGCCTTCTTCATCCAGGCCGGCATTCGCGACCTCGCGTATCTGCGATGCCATCAGCGCGCGCACTGCGGAGCGTGCCGCCGTGGGCGCGGCGTAGTTGGAGTCGTTCATGAGCGAGGGCGCGGGAGGGATGGGTTGGTGCGGACCGCATTTATACTACAGGCAGCACACGGGAGTCGGGCATGGGCATTGTCTGGAGCGTCATCGGCATCTTCATCTGCGGAGGACTCGGCGGTTTCGCCGCGTGGGCGTTCGTCGCGACGGTTGGCTGGAGCGGAACGCCAGGCGCCCTCGCCGCCGCGGTCATCGGCATGGTGGTCGCCGCCGCGCTGTGGACGGGCGGAACTGCGCTGTTGCGTTCCCTGGGGTGGGTTCGGTGACGGCGCGGTGACGACATTGAGCGTCGACGAACTCGCGTCCCGGCGGATTGCGGCGAGTGGCGGTCCGGCAACGACGGAGCCTCGGCCCGCCCGGGAATCCGCCTCGACCTGACCTGACGGTTGCGCTGTCAAGGACTTACCCGTCGTCATTTGCGAACGAGGTATGATTTGCATCCTGCCGGGGGCCATTTCCGACCATCGGCGCCCTACAGTCAAGGAATGACCGGATGAAGATCCTCTTTGTTGCGACCGCCGCGCTGGTGCTTGCCGCCTGCGCCGCCCCGACCACTACCAAGGACGACCCTGCCGAAGAGAAGAGCTATAGAACCGGCAGCCATGTCCCGGTGCGCGACCGGAACCAAGGCAGTTCGAGCGTCACGACCAGCGCGGCGCCGGCCGCGGGTACGCCGGCTCCCTATGTTCCCGGAAAGGGCGGTGGCCAATGAGCGCCGTTACGTCGCCTCGGCGACGACAACGTAGCGAAGTGGTCCGCCAGGGTTGATCGCGTCGAACGGATAGCACGTGACCAGCGTGAGCGTCGGCTGGAGCGTGTCGCGCGGGATGTTCAGCGCACGGTAGTCCGCGACATAGGTCCGCAGCACGTGGAAGTGGCGGCGGGCGCCGTTGCGGCCCTCCACCATCAGCGTGTCGCCCGCAGCCAGCCGTTGCAGGAACCGGAAGTGCGTGTCGCGGTGCGCGGTGATCACGCTGTTCCCCGGGTCTCCGGGAATCGCCGAGCCTGACAGGTGCCCGGGGCCGAACGCCAGCGTGCGGCCCGATGCGCCGCTCAACACGAGCAGATCGGCGTCCTGCGCCGGCGCGATGAGCCGGGCCACAGGATGCATGTCCGCCCACGGCCACGGCTTGGCGGGCAGCCCGGAATCCTGCGTTTTCGCCCATGCCGCGTGCAGCAGCACTTGCGCGAGCCCGGCCTTGGCGTGGATGTAGAGGCCGCCGCCGAAACAGGCGAGGCCGGCGCCCGCCAGCAGCAGGATCGCTGCAAGGAATCGCGCCCGGCGGAACCGTGTTGCGCGCTCGCGCCGCGCGCGAGCATCGCTGCCGATCGGGGAAGACTCGGCCGGCCGGCATCGAAACGCTATGCCTGGCGGGCTCGCGCGCATCCAGTTGCGCGATTCATGCCCGCTCCGGCCGAAAGATCCTCCCCGATCGGCAGCGACGGTTCCCATGATCAGATCCCTTGCGGCGCGTTCGCGCGGCGGTTGCGGTTGAAATAGGCGAGCAACGCGGCCGCGAACATCAGCAACAGGCCGACCAGCATCGCCAGCGCGGCGGGTGTCGCCGTACGAGGCAGCTGGTCGAACCCGGTGAGGCCTTCCGGCACGTGGCCGGGCAACGCGGACTTCAGCGTGTCGACGCCGGCGGGCTTCGTCGGCGTCACGTCGACGGCGACCAGGCTCGTGTACTTGCTGACGAGGTGGTGCGTGAGCGCGACGTCGAGCACCGCGTTGCGAATGTCCTGCTCCGGCGCGCCCTGGCGCCCTGCGTCCATCAGCGCGTCGATCTTCGCACGCGCCCACAGCACGGAAACGCCGGCCTCCGTCGCGCCGCCGTTGATCGGCAGCAGCGACTGCCACGCTCCACCTGCGCGCGTGCCCGAGATCAGCACGTTGCCCTGCAGCGTGCCGGCCGGGAATTGCGCCGTCACGACCACGGGTTCGCCCGCGTACAGGTCGGGCACGAGCCGCGGCCATGCGTCTACGCCGCCGGGCCAGTCCACGGCGATGTTCGTCAGCGCCGGGCTCTCGAGCTTCCGGAACAGCGCGGTCATCTTCTGGCGCACCTCGCGCACGTCGCCGATGAACGTGAACGTGCCGCGACCGAATTGCGCGGCCTTGGTGAGGAAGAACGTGTTGGGCGACGGGCCGATGCCGATCGTGAAGAGCCGCCGGTCGCCCAGCTTGTCGTGCAGCAGGCGCAGGATCTCGTCCTCGTTGCCGACGGCGCCGTCGGTGAGGAACACGACCTGCCGCACCATGGACGACTCCGGTTGCCCTGCGAGGGCGATTTTCAGTGCCGGCAGCATCTCGGTTCCGCCGCGTGCGCGCAGCGCGCCGACGAATTGCTTCGCGCGCGCCAGCGTCGCCGCATCGACGGGCATCGGCGCGCTGAACAATGGCGTGCTGGTGGAATTGAATTCGATGACGTTGAAGCGGTCGCCCGCCTGGAGCCGCTCGAGGGCCATGGCCAGCGCGTCGCGCGCCTGGGCGATCGAGACGCCTTCCATCGAGCCCGACGTGTCGATGATGTAGGTGATCTCCCGCGGCAGGTGGGCTGCCGAAACTTCGGGCGCCGTCGGAGGCAGCGCCATCAGCAGCGCATAGGTCTTGCCGCCCTTCGTCTCCGTGAACAGCGCGGCGCCGGGCGCCGTGCCGACATCGGGAACGAACATGAGCTCGAAGTCGCGCGCCGCGGGCACCCGTCCGTCGGCGAGCGTCACGCGGTAGCGATTGCCCGGGCGCTCCTCGACGTCGACGTCGTGGTAGGTGCTCGCGACCTTCGCCAGCGGGAATCCCGCGTTCAGGTCGATTGAGATCGTCACGGGGTTCACGAATTCCTCGCGCGACGGAACGAACGGGGGCGTGATGCGATCGGCGTCCGGGACCTGCGTCGTCGGCGGCGACCATCCGCTGCCCTCGCTCGGCGCGGCGATCGCGGCGCCGGGAATGTAGCGGGGCGTGATCGCGAGCGGGAAGCGCAGGCGGAACGCGCCCTCGCCGTAGCGCAGCGTTTCCTCGTATTCGAGCGCGACGACGATTTCCTCGTTCGGCCCGATGTTGGCGACGCTGGTCGTGAACATGTTCGGCCGCTCCTGCTCGACGAGCGTCGTCTTGCGCCCTTCGGCCTTGGCGGCTTCGTAGGTCCGGCGCGCTTCGGCGCGTTCCTTGATCTGGCCTTCGATCACGCGCTCGCCGATGTGCATCGTCAGGTGGTCGACGGCGGCCTTGTCGGGCAGCGGAAACACGTACACGCCTTCGCGCCACAAAGCGGTCGGATTGGCGAAGCGCTGGCTGACCTGCACGCGCGCGACCATCCCGCTGACGTCCATGTGCACTTCCGTCGACAGAAGCGGCGCGGCCGTCCTGCCGCCGCCTTCGTCGCGCAGCAGCAGCGTGCCCTGGCCCGGGTCGTCGCTGCCCGCTGCCCGGGCCTCGAAGCTGATGACGAACACGGCCAGCGCCAGCACCAGGCTGACGAACAGGCCGGTACCCACGCTTTCCAGTGCCAGCCGGCCGAGCTGGCGCCATTCACCACGAAGGACGTTGTTATCCGCGATCCGATCCGCTTGCGACATGGTCGACTTCCAGATTGAGGCGCCGGCGGAGGGGGGCTCGGCTCCAGAGGGGGCGTCCGCCGGCATAGCACCCCCACGGCACCCATTTCGCGCGCGGATTGCGGCGCCATGGCGAGTGAAAAGGGGCAGGCCGGCGAAGAAAAATGGCAAACCGATGGCAGATGGATCAAAGCGGGGCCGGGGCGGGCCCGCGCAGTGAGCGCTGCGGTATATTCGGACGCCATGAAACGCATCGCCATCGTCGAGGACGAACCCGCCATCCGCGCCAACTACGCCGAGGCATTGCGGCGGCATGGCTATGAAGTGGCGGCCTATGCCAACCGCGCCGACGCCATGACGGCGTTTCGCACGCGCCTGCCCGACCTGGCGCTGGTGGACATCGGCTTAGGCGAGGACATCGACGGCGGCTTTGCGCTGACGCGGGAACTGCGGGCGCTGTCGGCCACGCTGCCGATCATCTTCCTGTCGGCGCGCGACAGCGATTTCGACATCGTCGCGGGATTGCGGCTGGGCGCGGACGACTACCTGACCAAGGATGCGAGCCTGCCGCACCTGGCCGCGCGTATCGCCGCGCTGTTCCGCCGCAGCGAGCTCTCTTCCGCGCTGCCGTCGGGAGAGGACGTCATCGAGCGTGGGCCGCTTGCGTTGGACGTACCGCGCCTGACCGCGCACTGGAACGGCGTGCGGGTCGACCTCACGCTGACCGAGTTCTGGATGGTCCATTCGCTCGCGCGCTTTCCCGGGCACGTCAAGGACCGCGATGCGCTGATGCGCGACGCCAGCATCGTCGTCGACGACAGCACGATCACGTCGCACGTCAAGCGCATCCGGCGCAAGTTCCAGGCGGTCGATCCGGCGTTCGACCACATCGCCACCGTCTACGGCATGGGCTATCGCTGGAACGCGGAATGACGCTGCCCCGCATCGCGCTGTCGATTCGCGCGCAGCTCCTGCTCGTCCTCACCGTGTTCCTGGCGCTGCCATGGCTGGGCGTCGAATACGTGAGCGAGCTGGAGCGCGTGCTGCGCGACGCGCAGGAGCGCACGCTCGCGGGCACCGCCCAGGCGGTCGCCACCGCGCTGCACGACCGGCCGCGGCTTTTCGCGGCGCGGCCCGACGCGATCGCTGCGTTCGCGCAGGAACGCGCCGTCGATGCGGCGAAGGGCGCCGACCGCACGCCGCCGTCGGCATCGCCCGAAGTCGCGCAGATCATAGACGGGCTGTCGCGCACGACGGCGCGGATCTGGGTCATCGACCGCGACGGTGCGGTTTTGGCGCGCGCCGGCACGCTCAAGGCGCCGCCGGAAAAACTGCCGGCGGAATCGTTCGGCGCGCGCGTTTCGAGAGCGACGATCGGGCGGCTGTACGCGCTGGTGCTGGACCAGCCGACCGAGGACTTCACCGACGACGCCGCGGACAACGGGACTCCGGGCGGCCGCGACGTCGAAGGTGCGCTTGCCGGCATCCTGACGACCGAACGCCGGCCCACGTCGGACGGCCGGGCAGTGGTTGTCAGCGCGGCGCACCCGATCTGGGTCGGCGATGCGGTGAAGGGCGCGGTGGTCGTCGAGGAGACGGGCAACGCGGTGCTGGCGCAGCGCAACCGCGCGTTCGAGCGCCTGTTCAACATCGTGCTGGCGGTGCTGCTGGTGGGCTCGCTGGCGCTGACCGCGTACGCGTCCTGGCTCTCGTCGCGCATCCGGCGCCTGCGCGACGACGCCGAGCTGGCCATCGACGAGCAGGGACGCGTGCGCACGCCGCTGGCGAGTTCCAATGCGGGCGACGAGATCGGCGACCTGTCGCGCAGTTTCGCCAACGTGCTTGCGCGGCTGTCCGACTATGCGAGCTACCAGGAAAAGATGGCGGGCCGGCTGTCGCATGAGCTGCGCACGCCAATCGCCGTCGTGCGCAGCTCGCTCGACAACCTGGCGCAGGCGGCGTTGCCCGGCGACGCGCGCGTTTACATGGTGCGGGCGCAGCAGGGACTGGCGCGACTGACGACGATCCTCACGCGGATGACCGAGGCCGCGCGATTGGAGCAGAGCCTTTCCGACGTCGAGCGCGAGCGCTTCGATCTCGCCGCGGTGGTGGCGGGCTGCGTGGACGGTTATCGCCAGGCCTACCCGGCCGCGCGCATCGCCTTCGCGCGTCCCGCGGCGAAGATGATCGTCGACGGCGCGCCCGATCTCGTCGCGCAGATGCTGGACAAGCTCGTCGCCAACGCCGTTGAATTCGGAAAGGACGGCGCAATCGAATTGATCCTCGCGCGCGAAGGCGACGACCTGCTGCTGGCGGTCGGCAACGAAGGCCCGCCGTTGCCGGCGATGCAGGCCGGGCACCTGTTCGACTCGATGGTCTCGGTGCGCGGCGGCGGCGGAGAGGGCGGCGAGCCGCACTTGGGACTCGGCCTTTACATCGTGCGGCTGATAGCGCAGTTCCACGGCGGAAGCGCCCGCGCCGCGAACCGCCGCGACGGCACCGGCGTCGTCATCACCGTGTCGATGCCGGCCGCGGATTGATGCAGAGCTACTTGCGCGGGACCCTGGCCGGAACCGGTCCCTTGATCCCGAGCTGGTCGACCAGGAACGCGTAGGTGTCGGCCTGCTCCTCGATGCGAATCGCCAGCGACGTGCCGATGCCGTGCCCGGCGCCGAACTCCGTGCGCAGCAGGACCGGATTCTTCGACGCCGTCGCCGCCTGCAGCCGCGCGGTCATCTTGCGCGATTGCCATGGTGCGACGCGGCCGTCCTGTGCGCCGGTCGTGAGCAGCACCGCGGGATAGGCGACGCCGTCCTTGACCCGCAGCAGCGGCGAATAATCGAAAAGCGCCTTGAATTGCGCCGCGTCCTTCACCGTGCCGAACTCCGTCGTATTGAATTCGCCGTTGGGATCCGTCTCCACCCGCAGCATGTCGTAGATACCGACCTGGCTTACCACCGCGCGCATCGACTGCGGATGCTGCGTGAGCGCGGCGCCCATCGTCAGGCCGCCATTGCTGCCGCCCATGATCGCCAGGCGGTCGGCGCTCGTGTATTTGAACTCCGTCAGGTAGCGCATGCCGGCGTCGAAGTCGTCGAACACGTTCTGCTTCTTCGTCAGGTTGCCTGCGAGATGCCACGGTTCGCCGTATTCGCCGCCGCCGCGGACGTTGACCAGCGCGAATACGCCGCCATAGTCGAGCCAGAGCCGGTTCATCGCGCTGAAATTCGGCTGCATGCTGACGCCGTAGCCGCCGTAGGCATAGAGAAGCACCGGATTGCGCCCGTTGCGGTTCATTCCCTTGCGGTAAAGGATGTTGATCGGGACGCGGGTGCCGTCCTTCGAGATGGCGACGTCGCGGACCACCGACGCGTCCTTGAAGTCGAACGCAGGCTTCTCCATCAATTGCGTGGGCACCAGGCGGTCGTGCGCGGCATCGAAGCGAAACCAGGTGGGCGGGCTCAAGTAGCTCACCGTGAGCACCAGCAGGTCGTCACCGCCCAGGCGGGCGCCGATGCTGTTGTCGGAAACCGGTTCGGCCGGGAGGTCGCCGATCAGCTTGCCGTCCAGGCCGAACATGCGCACGGTGGACGGGCCGCCGTCGCGATACTTGACGTAGAGCCGCGATTTGGTCGCCGTCACGCTTTCGGCAACGATGTCCGTTTCCGGGACGACGACGACGCCGTTGGCGAGCGTAGGATGGTCGAGCGGGATCGCGATGACGCGGCCGCGCAGCGCATCCTTGATCGACTTCGCGTACAGGCGGCCGTCCTCGCCGAACGTCATTTGCTTGACGCCGTCGGCGAACCCGGCGACCTGCGTCCATTGGCCGGCGGGATCGCGCACGTGGAACGCGACCTCGCCGCCGTCGCCGTTGTGCACCTGGGCCAGCAGATAGCTGCCGTCGCGGCTTCCCTTGAGGCCGATCTCCGCAATGCGCGGGAAATCGCGGCCGATCACGTAGCGGTCCGCGCTGACCGGCGTGCCGAGCTGATGGAACCACACCATCTGGTAGAAATGCCGGTCGGCCTCCGGCCGCTCGCCTTCAACCGGATAGCGCGTGTAGTAGAAGCCGGCGTTGTCCGGCGCCCACTCGACGCTGCCGCCGGCCGTCGGGTATTGCACGTTTGGAATGACGTCCGGCAGCCGCTTGCGCGTTGCCACATCGTAGACATACGCGGTGCCGACCTCGCTGCCATTGGTGGACAGCGAGACCACCACCCGCTTGCCGTCATAGGAAGGCTTGTAGAAGTCGATGGTCGTGCGGCCCGTCTTGTCGAGGACGTTGGGATCGAGGAGGACCGTTTCCTTCGCGACGTTGCCGTCGGGAGGCAGCATGACCAGCAGCGGCTGGCTTGCCGGCGGCGCGAACTTGATCGCGAACAGGCGCTGGCGGAATTCGAAACTGAATCGCCGGACTGTCTTAGCATTCAGCAGCGCCGCGACCCGCCTGGCGATTTCCGGCCGTTGCGCAATGCCGTCGAGATACGCGCGCGTGAGCTTGTTCTGCGCGTCGATCCACGCCTTGACCTCGGGCGAATTGTCGTCCTCGAGCCAGCGGTAGTCGTCGGTGACGGCGACGCCGTGATAGGTATCGACGATCGGCTTGCGGGGAGTCGGAGGGTTGGCCATGTCGGCTCCAGTGGCGGAATGCGAGGCGGCGGCAATGACGCACGTCGCCGCGATGGCGAGGAAGGGAAGGCGCACGGATGTCATGGAAGCTCGGGTTGCGGTGCCGGAGCCGGCAACGGGGCATTGTACGCCCGGGGATGTGGCGTGGACCCGCCGGATCGCCACGCATATCGGGGATAATGCGGAGCGCCCAACGACCCCGGCACCACGATGACACCCGTCTCCCTTGCCTCCCTGCTGTCGCACCCTGCGTTGGTTGCCGCGTTGCTGCTGACCTGCTCGAACCTGTTCATGACGTTTGCCTGGTACGGGCACCTGAAAAACCTGCAGTCCTCCCCCTGGTGGGCCGCGGCGCTGATCTCCTGGGGCATCGCGCTGTTCGAGTACCTGCTGCAGGTGCCGGGCAACCGCATCGGCTTCACGGTGATGTCGCTGGCGCAGCTGAAGATCATGCAGGAGGTGATCACGCTCGTGGTGTTCGTGCCTTTCGCCGTGCTCTACATGGACCAGCCGATCAAGCTCGACTTCCTGTGGGCGGGGTTGTGCCTGATGGGCGCCGTCTACTTCATCTTCCGCAACTGATCGCGGCGCGCTCGTGACGTTCCTCCGCATCTACTTCCCGTTCGCCGCGGGCTACCTGCTTTCCTACCTGTTCCGCACGGTCAATGCGGTCATCTCGCCGGAACTGGTGCGCGACGTGGCGCTCGACCCGGCGTCGCTGGGGCTGCTGACGAGCGCCTATTTCCTCGCGTTCAGCGCGGCGCAGATTCCCGTCGGCATGCTGCTCGACCGTTACGGGCCGCGCCGCGTCGAGTCGGTGCTGCTGGCCATCGCGGCGTGCGGCGCGCTGCTGTTCGCGACGGCGGAATCGCTGGCGGCGCTGGCATTCGCGCGCGCGGTGATCGGGCTGGGCGTGTGCGCGTGCCTGATGGCGCCGTTGAAGGCGCTCGCGGTTTGGCATCCGCCGGAGCGCCTGGGGTCGCTGGCCGGATGGATCATGGTGGCCGGGGGCCTGGGCGCGCTGGCGGCGACGACGCCGCTGGAACTGGCGCTGCGCGTCACCGGTTGGCGCAACATCTTCGTCGCGCTCGCCGTCGCCACGTTCGGCGTCGCGCTGTTCATCGCATGGCGCATTCCGGACATTGCCCGCCCAACGAATGCGGTGGGCTTCGCTGCGCAGTGGGCCGGCGTGCGCCGCGTGTTCCGGCATCCGCGCTTCTGGTGGATCGCGCCGCTGGGCGCGTTCTGCATGGGCTCGTTCTTCGCGATCCAGGGCCTGTGGGCGGTGCCCTGGCTGATGGAGGTCGAGGGGTACACGCGGGCCGCGGCGGCGCGCAACCTGCAATGGATGAGTGTCGCGACGCTGACCGGGTTCGTTTCGCTCGGGGCGCTCGGAACGCCGCTCGCGCGGCGCGGCGTTCACGCACGCCACATCTTCGCGGTGGGCTTCGGATCGGCGGTGCTTTCGCTGGCGGCGATATTCCTGCGGCTGCCGGGCGGCGTGCTGTGGTGGACGCTGTATGGCCTCGGCACTGCGGTCAACGTGCTGGCGTTCGCGGTGCTGAACGAAGGCTTCGGACGCGACCTGGCCGGTC
>Ga0302323_100001260_pt1 | contig 20552 bp, 24 predicted proteins | sample Fen_T0_3_FD_201950 | JGI IMG/M metagenome (GOLD analysis project Ga0302323, IMG submission 201950) | Peat permafrost microbial communities from Stordalen Mire near Abisko, Sweden - Fen_T0_3 | ecosystem: Environmental > Terrestrial > Soil > Wetlands > Permafrost | place: Sweden: Abisko... | reverse complement strand
GCCCGGGAAAACTACGAAGGCGCCGCGAGATTGAACAATCCCTTTCCGCTGCAACTCGGCGTGATCGCGCAGAAGATGGGTGACTGGAACGGAGCCATCCACTATTACAGCGAAGTCGTCGCCGTAGAACCCAGCGATGTTGCTTTCCTTCTGCTCGCCCAAGCCCTTAAGAACGCCGGGCGTGAAGAAGAAGCGCGTCGCAGCTACCAGCAAGCGGGCCGGATCTCAGCCGACTTACGCCAGGCTCAGCAGACCGTGGACAAGTTTCTGCGTTAACGTAAGGCGCTGAAAACAAAGCCTACTCATGTGATTCATGCGCGCTTGGGCGTGTTCTTCCGTGACCTCGGAACCTTGCCCCTTGCTTGCTAAGCTCCAAGTGAGTTTCCAAGGAGGGCCCTTGCCCGCATCTGCTGCAAAAACTGCGACCAAAGCTTCCATCAAAGTTCTTTACGGCGAGTCCGACGAAAAGGTACTGGCCACCCACGCGGCTGAGTTCAAGAGCGCCGGACATCATGTAACTACCGCGCTTCATCGTCAAGGCGTTGCCGAAGCGTTGCGCGGCGGCGAGAAGTTTGATCTCGTGATTCTCGGTTCCACGCTATCGAAGGACGACCGGCATCACCTGCCCTACATGGTAAAGAAATCCCACGAGGGTACCCGTGTGCTCGTGATGCACGCCGCTTCGCGTCACCATGAAGTGGACGCGGCGATCGACGCCGACACCAGTATGCATTTTGTGCTGGAGAAGATTGCAAAGCTGATGGCAGAGACGAAGGCCACAGTCTAGGGAAACACGACGTTCACTGAAAGCGTTCGGCGACGGCTCGTAGAGAGCTGTCGCCATTGCTTTGTCCAGGAAGAAAAAGGGTCTGGCCGCAGGAGAGAGTAGAGCAGCCAGACCATCCAGGATTATTCAGAGTTGCCGCGTTGATCGCTTCCTATAGCCGTGATTTTTCCGAAGATACCGTCGGCCTCGTCGTTGGCGCCAGCGGTGAAGAAGAGTTCGGTGGCTAGACCATTTTTCGTGGTATCGCCCCCGAAGCTCAAAGCCCACAGGCCGCCGATCGCGATCGGGGTGCCGTTCGCATCCACCATCGTGCCTTCGAGCTTTCCCGTCACCGTGTTGTAGGCATGGATCCAGCCGTCCCCGAAGTTCCCGACCAGCAGACGATGGCTAAACGTTCCGAAGTCCCCGGGAGCCATGGCGATGCCCCAAGGCGCATTGAGCGCTGAATTGTGCTGCAGTCGCAGAACCAGCTTCCCATTTACGTCGAATACGTCAACGAAGCCGAGGCCCGCGCCGTGATCCTCGTCGAGGGAACCGGGTTTGCGATGCGCGAACGTCACGACGATATTGCCGCCTACGTTCTGAATTCCAAAAGGAGCGTAGTTGGCTGGAAGGTTCGCGTCGAGAAAGCCACCTTGGACGGCGATCTTCTGGAAGTTGCCGTTGAACACGTCCACTGCGCCAGTTGCGAAATTCGACGCGTAGATTCTCGGACCTGTCGGCGTGGTTGCAATCGCCAGGCCCTTGTAGACTGCGCTCCCCGTCCTGTTTATCTTGATCACCGAGCTATTCAGATTGACGTTAGGGTTCCAGCCGGAGATCGTTCCGTCCTCGGTGGAGAAGAGGAAGAAAGACGGATTGCCAGCGGAGACCTCAAAGCTGCTGGTGTAGTTGAACACCGTACCCGTAGGTGTACCACCCGGTTGACCGTCCGGGCCCGGAATGGAGACAACCAGAGACTGTGCCACGCCGCCACCATCGTAGAGAGTGGAGAGTGAAGTTCCGTTGTCGGATACCCACCAAGGCGAACCGGTGGCACGCGAGAGTCCCCAGGGATTGACGAGATTTGGGTCAATGTTAGGAGCGTTCGAAACGCTGGAGTTGTCGGCAGTGAGATCGGTACGAGTGTAGTGCTGAGCAAAGGCGCTTCCTGCGCTCAACAGAAAGGCAAGAGTGGCTGTGGCGAACGCGGTGCGTTTCCAATTGGTGGCGAAAGACATGGAGTACCTCCGGGAGATTTTGAGTTGTGTTTTTCTGGTCCGACCCAGGACCGTTTGACTCGGTATGCATTCAAACTAGCGAGGAGCGAGTCGGGACTTGTCATGCCCATGTCAAGGAAGAGTCATTTTCTTAGGCAGGGCGAGAGGGTGGGGTTTCCATCCGACTGGCGCGAAGCTCGACGAAGCCGGGAGCGAAGAGGCGGGGTTTGGTTCGCGACCCTAAAAATTAAATGGGCCGCCAGCCAAGAAGCGGTGACGATTCCTTGGCTATCGGCCCATTCGATCCGGAAAGGGATCGAAGGTGATACCCACAATGGTACCCCCGCTAATCGGAATGTCAAGGACAAGTTAGAGTGCAATTCAGACGCGAGAAATTCACGTACAAAAGCCTACGGAATGATTGACACTCAACGCGCCAGAATGTTAGTTTTATTGGTTTTACAAGCCGCAATTCTTCTAACTAGCTAGGTCAGCCCGGGTCTCGATCGGCCGTACTTCGATCATCAGGACAACGACCAAAAAGGATATGGAGCAAACACTCCGACAACTAGGCGAATTACTGCTCGGGTCCGTCCCGACGATCATCCTTTTGGCTTTGCTCTATACGCTTTACGCCTTTCTGGTGCACCGTCCGTTGATGGCAGTCTTGGCAGAACGCCGGGCCCGCACACAAGGTGCAATGGAAAAGGCGCGCGCTGATATTGCTGCTGCTGAAGCTCGAACGGCTGAATACGAGCAACGCCTGCGCGAGGCGCGGCAGAAGGTGTTCAAGAGTCTCGAAGATCGGCGGCAGCGGGCGACGCAGGTTCGTGGCGATGCCCTCAATCAGGCCCGGGCCCGGGCGCAAGAGCAGATTAAGCAAGCGCGGGCCCTCATCGAGCAGGATAAGCAAGTAGCGATGGGTAAGTTGGAACTCGAAGCGAGCAGGCTGGCAAGCGATATTGTGCGCTCCGTGCTTCGTCCGGTATCGGCTCCCAGTCAGGTCGGTGGCCAGTGAGAACCCGCCTGTTTGCCACCCTTATGTTTGCGGTCTGCCTTGTGTTTCTGCCTGCACGGAATCTATTGGCTCAGGACCAGTCGGAGCAAACCTCCGGGCAAAAAGCGGGCAAGTCAGCCGAACAGCCGAGTCAAGGTGCTCCCGAACATCAGTCCATTGGCAGCGAACTGACCAAAGAAACACGCGAAGCAGAAGGTGAAGAAGAAGAGAATTCAAATCTGAAACACTCACCGATGGTCCAGAAGATCGCCAAATTGACTGGACTGAGTGTGCACCAGGCGCATCTGCTGGCAATGTTTGTGAACTTCGCGATCATAGCGGGGCTTATTTTCTGGTTTGGCCGGAAGAGCGTGCCGGGCATGATGCGCGCTCGCAATGAGTCGATTCAGCGCGGGTTGGAAGAAGCGCGTACGGCAAGTCAGGACGCGGGTCGGCGGCTATCTGATATTGAAAATCGCCTGCGGCAGATGGACGCCGAAATCGGAAAGATGCAGGCTGCGGCCGAGAAAGATGCAGAAGGCGAAGAACGCCGGATGCAGCAGGTCGCGGAAGAAGAAATTCGCAAGGTGGTACAGGCGGCAGAGCAGGAAATCGTTGCGGCCGGCAAGCAGGTGCGCCGAGAACTGTCCTCGCACACTGCGGATTTGGCCATTGCACTGGCCCGCAAGCAGATCAATGTAGACGCGAATACGGATCAGGTGCTGGTGCGCAATTTTTCGTCGAAGCTGGCGAGTAAGAGTGACGGCGGAAAGGATGGCCGCTAGCCATGGCTTCCGTTGTTGGCACCTACGCTCGCGCCTTTGCTGATGTAGTGATTGGCAGCAAGGCTGATCCCGCGCGCATGCTGGAGGAATTGCACTCGATGCAGGCGCTGCTCGCAGAGAGCGACCAGTTGCGCCGCGTGATGGAGAATCCTTCGATCCCCGGCCAGCAGAAGCGAGCGGTGCTCGATGCGGTGATTGCGAAGACGGGTGGGTCTCGCCCAGTGCGGAATTTTATTGCGGTCATCACGGATCATCGCCGCCTGCCGTTGTTTGGCGAGATCGTGAAGCAGGTCGAGCGAGAGATGAACGACCGGTTGGGTTTTGCCGAGGCGGATGTAACGAGTGCCCGGGTACTCGGCGATTCGGAAAAGCAGATTCTCGAAGGCGAGATTGCGAAGTTGACTGGTAAACGCGTGCGTGCCCGCTATCGGCAGGACGCATCTTTGCTGGGCGGTGCAGTTGTACAGGTGGGCAGCACGATCTACGACGGTTCGGTAAGTGGGCAGTTGGAGAGGATTCGAGAACAGTTGGTAAGTTAGCCGTCAGTCGTCAGCCATCAGCCGTCAGGAAACCCGGCGAGTTTGTCGGCACCCGATGGCGAGAAAAGCCGGTGCGAGTGAGATGGCTGTACCTGATGGCTAAGGACTGATGGCTGAGAGCTTCTTATGGCACAAATCAAAGCAGACGAAATTACGCAATTAATCCGCGAGCAGATCGGGAACTACGAATCGAAGATTGCCGTGGACGAGGTGGGTACGGTCATCACGCTGGGCGACGGTATCGCGCGTGTTTACGGCCTCGACAAGGTCATGGCGGGTGAGTTGCTGAGTTTCCCGCATGGCATTGCCGGCATTGCCATGAACCTCGAAGAAGACCAGGTCGGTGTGGTGCTGCTCGGGGAATACACCGAGATCAAGGAAGGCGACGAGGTCAAGCGTACCGGACGCATCATGAGTGTGCCGGTTGGCGATGCCATGATCGGCCGCGTGGTCAACTCGCTCGGCGAACCGATTGACGACAAGGGTCCGATCGCGACCGACAAGTTCATTGCGCTCGAACGCATCGCTCCTGGTGTGATTGATCGTCAACCCGTGCGGGAGCCGATGGCCACAGGTCTTAAAGCAATCGATTCGATGATCCCTGTCGGGCGCGGCCAGCGCGAACTCATAATTGGTGACCGCCAAACGGGCAAGACCGCTGTTGCTCTCGACACCATCATTAACAGCAAGGGCAACAACCTGATTTGTATTTATAACGCGATCGGGCAAAAACGGTCTTCGATTGCGCAGGTAGTGAAGATTCTGGAAGACGCGGGCGCGATGGAGTACACGATCGTGGTCGCAGCATCGGCCTCCGAGCCTGCCCCGATGCAGTACATCTCGCCGTATGCGGCTTGCGCGATGGGCGAGTTTTTCCGCGACAGTGGACGCCACGCGCTTTGTATCTATGATGATCTTTCGAAGCACGCCGCGTCGTACCGCGAAATCTCGCTGCTGTTACGGCGTCCGCCGGGCCGCGAAGCTTATCCCGGGGACGTGTTCTATCTCCACTCTCGATTGTTAGAGCGCGCTGCGAAGTTGAGCGACAAGAACGGCGGCGGGTCGTTGACCGCGCTGCCAGTGATTGAAACGCAGGCGGGCGACGTTTCGGCTTACATCCCGACGAACGTCATCTCGATTACTGACGGCCAGATTTATCTGGAAACCGATCTGTTCAACCAGGGCGTACGTCCGGCAGTGAACGTAGGACTCTCGGTAAGCCGCGTCGGTGGCAGCGCCCAGATCAAGGCGATGCGCCAGGTTGCCGGAACGTTGAAGCTCGAACTCGCGCAGTACCGCGAATTGGCGGCCTTCGCGCAGTTTGGTAGCGACCTCGACAAGGCAACGCAACAGCAGTTGAATCGCGGTCAACGCCTCGTCGAACTGTTGAAGCAAGCGCAGTTCTCACCGCTTCCGTTCTCGAAACAAATTCTTGGCATCTTTGCCGGCACCAGTGGCGTGCTCGACGATCTGCCGGTAGATCAGGTTCGCGAGTTCGAGAAAGCGCTCTACAAGTACGTGGACACGGCGAACCCAGGTCTGCTCAATACGATCATGGAAAAGAAGGTCATTGACGACAATCTGAAAGCCGAGATGTCGAAGGTGATCAAGGAAGCGAAGCAGCAGTTTGTGGAGTCGCGGCAAGCAGTGGCAAAGTAAACCGGCTGTAGAGACGCGGCTTGCCGCGTCTCCAGTGCGGAGCCAGGACGAAGTAAACGCGAAATCGAGGCGGGGCAAGCCCCGTCTCTACAGGGAAAATGCCAAACGTTCTCGACATCAAGCGCCGTATCCGCAGCGTGATTAACACGCGGCAGATTACCAAGGCGATGAAGACCGTCTCGGCGGCGAAGTTGCGTCGCGCGCAGGAAGGTGCGCTGGCGGCTCGCCCCTATTCGCAGATGTTAACGAACGTTTTGAAATCGCTGGTTGCACGCGCCGACGCTTACGATCCCATCACCGGCGAGCCGCGCCATCCGCTTCTGGCAGAGCGCCCGGAGAAGAATATTCTGCTGATCGTGGTTACTGGAGACAAGGGTCTCGCCGGCGCGTTCAATACGAATATTCTGAAAGTCGTCAGCAAGTTTATTGAGTCGAAACCTGACCAGAATATCGATGTCGAGTGCATTGGACGCAAGGGACGCGACTTTATGCGCCGGCGTTTTCCGATGGCTCCCGCTAGGAAGATAGCGGACGACGGGACGAGCGTCGAATCGCCCGCCCAGCGGGACGAGACGTTGCCGCGCGCTGGCCGCGTACAGGTGGTTGGCGAACACATCGGTGTTCTCGGCAAAGTCGAGCATACTTTTGCCTCCAATCTCGCCCAGGCCATCATCCAGCGCTACAGCGATGGCGAGATTGACGGCGTGTACATCTTGTACAACGAATTCAAGTCAGTCATTGCACAGCGCCTGATTGCCGAGCACATTCTCCCGATCAAGGAAATCGGCACGGTGGACGTGCGGATGGCTGAAGAGGCGGAAGAGGAAGAGCGGAAGCGCCGCGTGGAAGCTGCGAAGTCGGCAGGCGTCGGCATTCGTGCGGCGGACACGCACGCGATTGACGAAGCAGCGGCGAAGTTCGGTGCATCGCAGGTGGACTACATTTACGAGCAGCCACCCGATCAGTTGTTTCGCGAGATTCTGCCGAAGTACATTGGTATTCAGATTTTCCATGCGCTGCTCGAGTCGGTTGCGGCGGAGCACGCTGCTCGCATGACCGCGATGGATGCAGCTACCAACAACGCGTCCGACATGATTGATTCGTTGACGCTGATTATGAATCGCGCGCGTCAGGCGAAGATCACGAAGGAAATTATCGAGATCGTGAGCGGCGCGGCGGCACAGGGGTAAAGGAGCTACGAGTCGCGAGATACGGGCTTCGAGCAAACGAATCCACGGTGCGGATTCTGGGAAATGGCACGGTCTTTAACCGCGCTGAAAAAGCGCATTCGAAGTATTTACGGGGCCTAGCCCCAGAAGTTTTGATTTTGCTTGTTCGGAGCCCGTAACTCGCGGCTCGAAGGCAGTAGCTGAGGTCTTATGTCCGAAAATGTTGGTAAAGTGATTCAGATTGCAGGGCCCGCCGTCGACGTGCAGTTTGTCGAAGTGTCCATGCCCCCCATCTATCAGGCGCTCCGCGTGGTCAGTGACGGTTTTACTGTCCCCATGCCGATCGATGTCATCCTCGAAGTGCAGCAGCATCTTGGCGAAGGCCGTGTGCGGTGCGTGGCTATGCAGGCCACCGACGGTATGGTGCGCGGGATGAAAGCCATTGACCAGGGAGGCCCCATCTCGGTGCCTGTGGGACGCGGAACGCTCGGGCGCGTTATGAACGTGATCGGCGAGCCGGTAGACAACCTCGGCCCCGTCGCTTACGACAAGCGCATGCCGATTCACCGCCTCGCTCCGGCGTTCGATGAGCAGTCGACCACCGCCGAAATGTTTGAGACCGGCGTGAAGGTCGTTGACCTGATCCAGCCGTTCTTGAAGGGCGGAAAGATTGGGTTGTTCGGCGGTGCGGGCGTCGGCAAGACCGTTGTCATCATGGAACTCATTAACAACGTCGCCAAGCAGCACGGCGGTTTCTCGGTGTTTGCCGGCGTCGGCGAGCGTACACGCGAAGGCAATGACTTGTGGCTGGAAATGTCGGAGTCGGGCGTGATCAAGCCCGGCAAGCCGGACGAGTCTAAAGCGGCGCTGATTTATGGTCAGATGACGGAGCCTCCCGGAGCTCGTTTGCGCGTGGCACTAACCGCGCTGACCGTCGCTGAATATTTCCGTGACGAGCAGGGCGCTGACACGCTGCTCTTTATCGACAATATTTTCCGGTTTACGCAGGCAGGCTCGGAAGTATCCGCGCTCTTAGGCCGCATGCCTTCCGCCGTGGGTTACCAGCCCAATCTCGCGACGGAAATGGGCGAGTTGCAGGAACGAATTACCTCGACGAAGAAAGGGTCGGTCACCTCGGTGCAGGCAATTTACGTTCCGGCCGACGACTTGACTGATCCTGCTCCGGCAACGACGTTCGCTCACTTGGACGCGACGACCGTGCTTTCCCGTGCGCTGACTGAAATCGGAATTTACCCTGCTGTTGACCCGCTCGGTTCGACGTCGCGTATTCTCGATCCCCGCATCGTCGGGCAGGAACATTACGACGTGGCGCAGATGGTGAAGAAGACCTTGCAGACCTACAAAGATCTGCAGGACATCATTGCCATTCTCGGTATCGACGAACTGAGCGAAGATCAGAAGGTTACCGTCGCCCGCGCCCGCAAAGTGCAGAAGTTTCTCTCGCAGCCATTCTTCGTGGCCGAGCAGTTTACAGGCACACCGGGGCGCTACGTGAAAATCGCCGACACGGTGAAGGGATTCCGCGGTATTGTCGAAGGCAAGTACGACGATATCCCTGAACAAGCGTTCTACATGAAGGGCACGATTGACGAGGTTCTCGAGACTGCGGAGAAGATGAAGAAGGTAGCCGCGTAGGAATAGTCGTTTGTCGATTGTTGTTCGTCGTTGGCAAAAGAGCGGCGACAAGTGATCCGGCAAACGACCAATGACCAGCGACAAACGACCAGATGGCAAATACATTCCAACTCGAAATCGTGACCCCAGAAAAGCAACTGGTGAAAGATGTTGCGGCCGAGGAAGCGCAGATCCCGGGAGCAACGGGCTATCTGGGGATTCTGCCCGGGCATGCTCCTTTGATCACCGAACTCGCCGTGGGCACGATTACGTATCGCGCGAGCGGTGAAACGCATACGCTAGCTGTGGCTTGGGGATTTGCGGAAGTACTTCCCGAGAAGGTCACGATTCTGGCGGAAGCTTGCGAGCGGCCTGCCGAGATCGATACAGCCCGCGCGCAGAAGGCCAAAGATCGTGCGGAGCAGCGGCTGAAGAGCAACGATCCGCAAGTAGATTTCGATCGTGCAGAAGATGCGTTGCAGCGGGCGGAGACCCGCCTGAAGGTCGCGAGCGACAAATAGATTCTGAACTTCAAAAAGCGAAACGGCCGCCGAAATCTGGCGGCCGTTCCCTTTGCCGGCTAAAAGTTCAGTAGCCCCGCCCACTCATCACTTCGTCGTAACCGCGATGGTAGGCGTCGCTGTACTCCACCTTGTAATTGTCTTTGCTGCCGAACTCGCGCCGGTACCCACGATCGCGGTCACCGAATCGGCCACGGGGCCTTGGGTTGTAAGGCTTGCCTACAGAGATGTCGCCGCTAGCGGCCTCTCTGCCATCCTGATAGCCCCACTGGTAAGCTATGTTGCGACCGTCTTCGTAGCCGCCGCGCCAACCATACCCCGCGTTGGATCCGTAGTATGCATCACGATCGCCGTCGCCATAGCCTCGGGAACGCGAGACGCTCTCAAAGCCGGAGCGGAAACCCTGTTCGTAGCCTTGCTGGTACCCGCGCTGGTAAAGACCCAACGGCCCCATCCAGCCCTTGTAGCCCCGTGTGGCTTGCCGCCAGTCGGGTGTCTGGTAATCGAAGGGATCGTTCTCGCGTCCTTCGTGTTGACCACGGTGTTCGCCGTCTCGGAAGCCATTGTTATACCCGTACTGCTGTGCCTGCGCTGGGTTCCCCCGGCGATAGTAGTCATCATCATCATCGTGCGCAAAAGCCAGTCCGCTGACGATTAGCGTCGTGGCAAGTAGTAGTGCGGCCATCCTCACGGTACGAACCATAGCCTGTCCTCCTCCCGGAATCGCAGTCACGTCAACGTTCCGGGCAACTGGGAAATGAGATGCACCATGGTTGGGGATTTGATGCCAAGGTTGCCAGCGAAATAGTTTTGGTTTTGCTCTGAAAGCAACGAAACTTTTTTCCCGATCGGGGTTGTTGTTAAGCCAGTCGCCGAATCCTGCTAAACTTTTCAGTTCGTTTTCTTATCTCGCGAGGCAACTATGGGGATTCAGCGCGTTGGTGTGATCGGGGCGGGGACGATGGGCAACGGTATTGCCCACGTTTTTGCTCGCAGCGGGTTCAATGTCGTCTTGTGCGATGTACAGCAGCAGTTTCTGGATCGGTGCATGGCCACTATCGCAAAGAATCTTGATCGCGAGGTTGCCAAGAACAAGATTGCCGCAGACGATAAGGCAGTCACACTTGCCCGCATTTCTTCGGTTATCGAGCGTACGAAGCTTGCCGATTGCGATCTGATCGTCGAAGCGGCTACTGAAAAATTCGAAATCAAGGCGGAGATTTTTCGCGATCTGGATCGGATCACCAAACCTGACGTTATTCTGGCTTCGAATACGTCTTCTATTTCGATCACCAAGATTGCCGCGCTCACGAAACGTCCGGACAAAGTGATCGGCATGCATTTCTTCAACCCGGTGCCGGTGATGAAACTCGTCGAAGTGATTCGTGGCTTGGCGACTTCACAAGCGACGTATGAAACTGTGCGTGATCTGTCGGTGAAACTGGAGAAGACCCCGGTCGAAGTCAATGACGCTCCGGGCTTCGTTTCGAACCGCGTGCTCATGCCGCTGCTCAATGAGGCCATGTTCGCGGTCATGGAGGGTGTCGCTACTCCGGAAGCAGTCGACGAAGTCTTTAAGCTCGGCATGGCCCACCCAATGGGGCCGCTTACACTCGCCGACTTTATTGGCCTCGATGTCTGCCTCGATATCATGCGGGTGCTGCACGATGGACTTGGCGACCCGAAGTATCGGCCTTGTCCGCTACTCATCAAGATGGTCGATGCTGGCTGGCTGGGCCGAAAGAGTGGCCGCGGCTTTTACACCTACGCGTAAGATCGTTCTATGAAGACTGCACTCGACGGACTTCTCCCTGAGCGCAAGGCCGGCGGGGACGCTTTCTGGTACGTGCTGGCGGCGCTTTTCGGCGCGGGTGCGGGTTGGGCCGACATCAAGGTCGGAGACTTGCTGCTGACGGCAATGCTCGTGTTGGCTGCGAACATGTTGCTCGGGTTCATCAGGCCGCGCAAACCCTGGCGTTGGGTGCTTGTGATCGGAGTGTTCGTGCCAGTCGTGGAGTGGTTCGCGTATGTCTTTCTTACCCAAAAGCCCGATCGAGCGCAGGTATCCGAGTCCGTATTGGCGTTTCTGCCGGGGTTTGCAGGAGCGTTTGGCGGAGCCATGGGCCGCGGCGTCGTGGATAATCTGTTCGCGAAGAAATAGGTCGTGTCTCCAGAACATTGGGTCCGGAATACTGATGGACTGGTCAGGCCGCGTACCGGCGACTACTACTTAGGTTTACGCGAATACTCTCCTTTGTCGGAGCGCCCACAAGCACGCACCGACGAAGCCGGCAATGACCGTCCACAGCATCATCAGGAACAGCATCTCGTGGCGTTGCAACAAGCCGACCAGCGGCTCCAGTCCTAGTGCCGCCTCGATCCGGCTGAAGTTGAGAATCACCGACATGAGCACGAAAATGACGGGGAACGGTACCCACACGGCGCGCTCGGAACTGAACGCCAGTGAGATCGTGACAAAGAAAGCGCTATTCAGCCAGTGGTAAGTGAGGCCGGCGATCATCAGATAGAACGTCATTGATGGTGTGATCGCGATCCATCCGAAGGATCGAGCGCTGCCCCACAGTCCAAGCAAGAGACTCGTATTAAGGCCAACCAGAAACAGGTTCACTGCAAACTTGGCAGCGACAATTTCCCAAGTGGACACCGGAAGCGTCTTGATGAACATGAGCGTGCGATTTTTTTCATCGGTGATCATCGTGCGATAGCAAATCAGAAAATCCCCAACCAGCGCAACGCCGTGCAGCAAGCCGAAAGCCACGCCGGGAATATAGGAAGGAATCTGCAGTAAATAGCCGACGTAGCCAGCCGCTTCCAGTGCCAGCAGAGGCAGGAAGAAGTTGCGTTGTAGCCGGAGGTCTTTGGCGATCAAACGGATGATGTTCATCGGACGAGCTCCATGTAGTAGTTTTCCAGGTTCCATGCCGCGCCATTCTTTCGCCGCAGAGTTCCGAGAGATTCTTCCGCCAACACGCGACCGCGATCCACGATGATCACGCGATCGGCAGTTTGCTCCACTTCGTGAAGGTTGTGCGTTGAAAAAAGGACGGCTTTCCCGTCGTCGTGAGCGACAGCGCGCATCAATTTAAGAACTTCTGTTCGCGAGCGTGGGTCTAGCCCGGATGTGGGTTCGTCGAGCAACAGGACGCTTGGCTCATGCGAGAGTGCGATTACAAGACTAACCTTTGCACGCATGCCCTTCGACAACTGGCCTAACTTCTTATTTTCGGGGAGATCGAGAGTCAGAAGAAGCCGCCGCGACAATTCTCGGTTCCAGTCGGAGTAAAACCCGGACGCGAACGCAACAACCTCGGCGATGGTCATTCCGCTGTAAAAAAAGCTCTCTTCCTGCACGAAGCCGATTCGTTGCTTGAACTCGATTTCATTCTCCAGGTGATCGAGACTTCCCAAGCTGACTCGGCCTCCGTCTTTGCGAACAATGCCCATGATCAGTCGAAGAGTTGTCGTTTTGCCCGCCCCGTTATGACCGAGCAGGGCGGTAACCTCGCCCGGCATGATACTGAAGGAAATGTCGTGAAGTTGGAAGTCGCCCAACTGCGAGCAAAGCTGGTTCACGACGAGTGGTTCTTGTGCGACACAAGCTGCGGTCATGACGTCTCCTACCGGGAAAGGCCGGTGCCCCGCAAACGGCGGCGCATGTTCCTGTATTGAATCCACATAACTCCTGCTGCCAACAGAGAGACCACTGCCAGGAGAGGTTGATCCCGAAACAGTATGAATGTGAGATGGTTGCCGCTGAATACGAAGGAGAAGGGGAACCCGGTCAACATGAGGGCTACTCCCAACATCCATTTCTGGCGCTCGATCAACGCCCGAGTCTCCTTGAGCGTTTTCAGTTCGTGGTCCGCGGAAGGCGCTGTGCGCGGCTCGAGCAATTTTGCCTGGCCGCCAAACTCGCGCTTCTGTTCTTCGAGCACGCGTGCGAACTCAGGGTTCTGGCGCTGAAACTCCTCGACTAAGTCCCTCGTGTCCGGGCTGGCATCACCGGAAAGATAGATGGGCAATAAATCCATGACCACGTTTTCGCTGATCTTCATTTCCTTGTCTCCTGCGTGGTTCTCCACTGCGCTAATTTCAACCGTGCCCGGTGAATCTTGACCTTCACCGCCGGCAACGACAATTGCACCGCGTCGGCGATTTCCTGGTACGACCACTCTTCTTGCACGCGCAACAGCAGCACCGTGCGATCTACTTCTGGCATCTGCTGTAGCGCTTCTAGCACGCGCCTCAACTCGATCCGGTATTCCGCATCGGTGTGAGGATTCGCGTTGGTGTCGGGCATGCTCTCGTCCAGTTCCGTTTGCCGCGATCCCCGGCGCGCCCGATCCAGGTAATAATTGCGAGCGATTGCGAACAGGTACGATTTCGCCGTCGCTTCCCGGATCTCCCCATGCGCGTTCCATGCGCGCACGAACGTCTCAGAGGTGATGTCTTCCGCCTCTGCGTGGTTCCCGCACAGATAGAGCGCAAAGCGGTAGAGATCCCGGGAGTAGTGCGCGTAAAGCGCTTCAAAGTCCGTCATTTTGCGTTCTCGGTAATATTAGGGACGAGGCGGGGAAAAGTTACGGGATAAGCGAAAATATATTCGAAGCAGCGCCACTTCACTGGTGTCTGATCTGCGAGTGGCGAACAGCCGTCCCATGGTCTTTTCCCCAAAGGTACCGGTTGCCAAAATCTCTTCCCGTTTCCACAGCCGGTGAGGGTAAGCTACCCCTATGGCAGTGTCGGTGTCGGTGCTGGCCAGCGGCAGCCGGGGGAACTGCGCGTTGGTGGCGGGTAGCTCAACCCGGATCCTCGTGGACGCCGGTCTCTCCGGTCGCGAAACATGCAAGCGGTTGCATGGACTGGGCGAGCGCATCGACCAAATCTCCGGGATTCTGATTACCCACGAGCACTCAGACCACGTTTCTGGTTTGCAGCGTCTGGCAACCAAGTTCAAGATCCCCGTCTTCATCACTGAAGGCACGCACCATGCTTGGAATCGCGCTATGCGCGATGACGAAGGCAAGGTTCCGCAGTTGCCGAAAGTGGAACACTTCGCGGCCGGCCGGCGGTTTCGTATCGGTGATATCGAAGTCTCTCCGTTCACCATTCCGCATGATGCCGCCGATCCTGTGGGCTTCACTTTTCTGGCGGATGGCGTCAAGATCGGCTTTGCCACGGACTTGGGTTACATGCCAGTAAGCGTGCGAAACCACTTGAGCGGGTCGACCGTACTGGTCATGGAATCGAATCACGATGTCGAGATGCTGCGTACTGGCCCCTATCCGTGGTCAGTGAAGCAGCGCGTGATGAGTAGAGTGGGGCATCTATCCAATGACTCGCTCGCGGAATTCATCACCAGCGACTATGATGGAAGTGCAGAATACTTGGTGCTGGCGCATTTATCGGAACAAAACAACCATCCCGAGTTAGCTCGCGTTTCGGCGGAACAGGCTCTGCGTGGCCGTCAGGGGCTGTGGACCAATCGTTTGCTGCTGGCCACACAAAGCGAAGCGATGGTTCCCATTCGTCTCTAGCCGCATCTATGAAAGAGTGCGTTGAACCCATCGTAGGCAAAATACTCGCCGGCTGGCGCTATGACATTTCCGGCCTTGCTCCGGAAATGCGCGGCGACTACGAATTGCATTTCGCCGAGTGCGAGCGCTGTCGCAGCCGGCAGAAAATTCACCGCATTATTGATATTTCACTCATTGCGCTGGCCACAGCTTCCGCTGCTGTCTTCCTGCTCGCTTTCGCGGTAATCCGCTATTTTGGACCTCGTCACGCTTTCTGGCTGGAAGTGGGCGCGCTCGCCGGCTTTGCATTGTCTGCATTGATATGGTTGATCGTTGCGGTTGCTACGCCTGCTCCGATGGCCGTGGTGGATGTCGCCAGGATTGGCGCTCGCCGGGTCCACGACCGTCTGCCTGCGGAAATTCGCGAGCGCTTGCCCGAAGAGCTACGCGCCAAAATCACTGGGTCATGAGCATGACCTGGGCGGGGAAGCGTTTTTTCTCTGTCCGTCTCCGGCATATTACTCTGGGGTGGGCGTGGCTGGTGCTGGTAGTGACGTTAGTTAGCGGACCTTCGGCCGCCCAGGACTCCCCTCCCGATCACTCAGCCCATTCCGATCATCCGATGCCCATGGACATGCCCGGCATGGATATGTCGCCGTCCACCGCCGACTGGTTGCCCTCGGCGCACATCAGTTCCGGCACGGGGTGGCAGCCAGCCGTCACCGCAGCTCATTCCTGGATGAAATCGATCAACGGCTGGGATCTGATGGCGCACGGCGTCATCTTTGCCGATTACAACCAGCAGGGTAGTCCGCGTGGCTCCGGCAAAGCCGAGTCTGTGAACTGGCTGATGCTGATGGAGCAGCACCAGTTTGCTGGCGGCACTATCTTGTTTCGTGAAATGTTTTCCGCCGAGTCGCTGACGGCTCCGCACCCTGGGTTTCCCGAGCTTTTCCAGACAGGTGAGACTTATCACGGCGTGCCGTTGGTGGATCACCAGCACCCGCACAATGTGTTTTCCGAACTTGCTCTCGATTACACGCGGCCTGTGACTGACAAGATTTCCTGGATGTTCTACGGCGCCGCGGCTGGAGAACCAGCACTAGGACCAGTCGCTTTTATGCATCGCGCATCGGCAGCCGAGTTGCCGATTGCGCCCCTATCCCATCACTTGCAGGATTCCACCCACATCAGTTTCGGCGTACTGACGACCGGCATGGTGATCTCGCGACTGAAGGTCGAAGGCTCACTCTTCAACGGCCGCGAGCCCAGTGAAAAGCGGTATTCCATCCAATTCGCAACACTCGACTCATGGTCGGCTCGATTGAGTCTCGCACCTTCGCGCAACTGGACCGCGCAATACAGCTATGGCCGGCTCGAACATCCGGAAGCGCTCGAAGCCGGGAGCCAGCGCCGTCAGACCGCATCGATCGAATATGTCCGTCCCCTGAGCCGAGGTTCTTGGGCCACGACGCTGGTGTGGGGGAGGGTTCACAAGGTCGCTGACAACCATAACCTGAATGGTTATCTGCTGGAGACGACGCTCAACTTCATGGCGAGAAACTACGCATTCTCTCGCGTGGAGCTTGTCGATAAGGATGAGTTGTTTCCGAACTCCACGAATCCCAGCTATCGTGTTGGCGCTTACACATTCGGCGCCTCGCGGGACTTAGTTCAAGGCAACCTTTGGCAGTTCGCCTTGGGCGCGGATCTTACCATTTACTCCAAGCCGCCAGCTCTTGATGCCACTTATGGGACCAATCCCGTCTCTTTCCAGATATTCTTCAGAGTTCGCCCGGGCGTTAGTCATTCCCACCACCACTAGGTCCCGTCGGAGACGGACTCCGTAGTTCGCCCCGTTCACCAATTCGGCATTTTGTGTTCGATACATTACCAAAGTGGTTCTCATCCAAGTTTAATCGTGACCCTCCAGAGCTTTGAGCGGAGAATCTACCCAACATGGAGTCCGCAGTTCGCTCAGTTCGTGTGATTCAGGTCGCACTGCTCTCAAGTATCGTGATTTACGCGTTTGTGGGAGAGTTAGTGCGGCGGAACCATGCCCCGAACGATGCGATTTTTCATGCTCTGTCTCTGGCCTCGATTGTAGTAGTCAGCATCATCGTGGTTGTGCGGCGGACATTGGTGCTTCCGTCGGAACAACTTCTCTACCAAAAACCCGATGATGCGCTCCGCGTGGAGCGTTGGAAGAACGCCTACATTTTCTTGTACGCCACGTGCGAAGCGCTCGCCCTTCTGGGACTGGTCCTGCGTGTTCTTGGTTTTTCCCTATCCCACATCTGGGGTTTTTACCTTGGTGGTTTTGTTCTTCTCCTGCTGTTCTCGCCGCGCCGCCCGCCGGGCCGCGATTTCCGCTAACTTGTTATGAAATGTGCACGCGACTTACATCCGTTTGCCCGAAATCCTCGCTCTTAAACAGTAACGGTTCTCGTTTGGCTTTCGCCAAAGCATAGGCGAAACAGTCCCCGAAATTCAGTTTTGCCGGGTGTCCGCTGCCCTTGCCGAAATCGCGGTATGCCTGCCGGGCAATGCGTGCTTGATTTTCCGTGACTACCTCAATTGTCACTTCCGCTTCGCGCAACAGGTCGTCGAACCTGCGGCTCGCGATCGGGTCACGGCTTCCGTCAATGACGGCCGCGGCTTCCACGTAGTTCACGGCGGAGATGCGCCGGTGTTCGGCCCGCTCGATTGCTTCCGCAATCAATGCTGCTTCCGGTTCGTCGCGCAGGATGGCAACCACAGCCGAGGTGTCCAATATCATTGCGGCAGACCCTCATCGTCATAGAGCAGGGAACCGTGATCCACCGACCGGAAAGGTTCTTTCATATGGGCGGCGCAGTCTTTTCCAATTTCGATCAGCCTCGTTGAGAGCCCACCTTCAGTCTCCCTGCGGATCCGGTCAAGGCGCTCCCGCACGGCTCGAGTTACTGCCTCGGTCATGCTTTCCCCGGTGGCTTTCGATAATTCATGGGCCAATTTGTGGGTTTCTTCGTTCTTGATGTTCAAGCTCATTGTCTTATTCTACCATTCTACCATATTATTATACCATACTACCGACAAGTCGTTCTTCTCCCAATATTTCATCGAGTTTGGCTTTCTGCGGAATTGGCGCTTTCGGGGCCTCCCTCCGCACTATTGGTGCAATAACCGGGGAACATCTCGTTGACCAGCAACCCCCTTCGCGATAGAGTTCCAGTCAGGGTCTCGAGTTTTCCTCCCACCCAGACTAATAGTGCGCTCCTCTTGGTCCAAATTCGCGGTATTTGTGTTGGTTCTGGCCAGTCTTGCCTGGGCTGCACCACCGCAATTCTCCACGCAGAAGCGGGTCGGTCTGACGACCGGCGACCAATGGGAACCATCGGTAGCGGCCGACGGTTCGGGACACATTTATGTCCTCTACCCCCACTACGGACGAGTGCCTGACTGCAAAGACTGCCGAGTACCTACGATGCTGTTCGTTGCCAGCGGTGACAATGGCAAGACTTGGCAATCTCCACACGTGATGCTCGAAGCTGGTTCCGGTCAGTTCGACGCACAGATCGCAGTGGACCCTGTAGACCGCCACACGGTTTTTGCGGCATGGCTCGACAACCACAAGCGGGAAGTGGTGCTTGCGCGCTCTTCGGATTTGGGCGCAACTTGGTCGTTTGCGATCGCGGCAAACAGCGACGTTCAACTCGACAAGCCAGCCCTCGCCGTTCGTGGGCAGAATGTTTACGTCGCCTTCAATCATGAAGAGGAAGTTTGGGTGGCGACTTCACAGGATGGAGGTCGCAGCTTTGTTCCGGCTCGCGTGAATCCCGACAGCCGCCCAGGATGGTCCCTCTTAGGCTCCTCGACGGTAGACACGGCCGGCAATGCATATCTCGCGTGGGCTTCCTACTCCAAGGCAGGAGGCGCGCGGGGATCGGTGAACCTCTATATTGCCAAGTCGGCGGACATCGGCAAGACTTGGATCTCAAAGCCGCTCGACACGTCTGCTGCATCGCCCGATTGCAAAGACGAGGACTGTGGTGAAGCCTACCTGGGGGCGCAAATCGCCATCACCTCCGACAGTGACGGCACTCTCTATGCGCTTTGGAATTCTGGCCGGGCAGCGTTAGGTCCGCAAGAAATCTATTTCTCTTCGTCCACCAACGGCGGCGAAAACTGGCTGCCTCGCGCAACGGTCTCGCAGGCTGGCGCGGGCGTTGAACATGCGTTCCCGGCCATTGCGGCGGGCGCGAACGGCGATGTAAGAATTGCCTGGATGGCTTCCCGCAAGGCGGACCACTGGAATACTTATTACCGGAGTTCCAGCAACGGCGGAGCGACGTGGACCGACGAGATTCGTATTTCGCAATACGTCCCTGGATATCGGTATATCAAGAAAGATGGATTTCGTTTCCCCTTCGGTGACTACTTCGGCCTGACTATTGACAACCACAGCGATGCCCACATTGTGTGGGGTGAAGGGATGAACTACCAGTCGCCCGGTTCGATCTGGCACGCCAGCGGAAGGTAGATCTCACGCGGTGTGGGCGGTTTCGCTCGCGTTCTACGGAAGTTATCGGGGTCGCACAGCCAGTTAAATCTCAGTGGATTCCCACCTCGTTCATACAGGCCGAGTATTTCTTGTCGACTTGCTGAATGTGCTTGATCAGCCAGTCTTTCAAAAAGCCTAGAACCGCGACTGCATTGCCTTCCATTCCTGCGGCGAGATTCTTCTTGAACTCGGCAACACGCGCAATGAATGCCTGATGTTCCCGCCGGTGTTCAGGTAGCGCCGGGTAGTTCGCCTGTTCCATTAGCACTTCTTCCACATTGAAATGGTTCTCTGCGTAACCGGCGAGTTCCGCCAGGACCATTCCGACTACGGAATCCTCCTTACCTTTGCCCGATGCTCCCTGCAGGATGTTGATCAGACAGAAGAGGTATTGATGATGTTCGTCGAGTTGCCCCACCGAGACGCTGTATGACGAATCCCAATCGAGTAGTTCTATTTGCGGTTTTCCACTCGTCCAACTCGTAGCTGCCGTGGTCGCATATCCAGCATTTCCAGTCGCAGCAACCATCGAGCGAGAACCAGTCTCCGCCCTGCGTTTGAGGCCCATGATTGCGGTAACCACCGCAGCGGATGCCTCTCCGTATTCGCTCTCGGTGCCAAGAACAGTCTCCGGCCTGACCGAAAGGCCCAAACAGGCTCCACGTACGATGTCCCCAACGGTCTTATGGAACCGGGTGTGTTGACTCTTGAGAGTGGCGTACTCGGGATAGGTCGAATACCGCAATCCTCCCGCGCGAATCCATTGTCCGAGGGCGCACTTGTCATCCAATGCCAGTTCTTTGGGATTCAGGCTACCGTCCCGCTTGGTGAGGTAATCGAACAATCGATCCTTCCAAGCAATGTGGGCGATTGCGGCTTCATCGAAATCCATATCCAAGTCTCCGAAGACAATGCGTGTGGGAGTTTGTATGTTATCTATCGGAACCTTATTGTGTGGACTTTAGATGGAGCACCGCGTATCTCCCGCAAACAATCCGGATTTTTGCTGAAGAACAGCGTCAGTCGGTGAGCAATCCGCCGGTCAAATCGCCCAGTCTTTCGATTCGATGTTCCCGGCAGTATTGCGTCAGACCCTCAACCAGCGTCTCAGTAGCTACGGGATCAAAGTAGCTTGCGGTGCCCACTTGGACTGCGCTGGCTCCCGCCAACATGAATTCCAC
>Ga0302323_100001259_pt1 | contig 20559 bp, 23 predicted proteins | sample Fen_T0_3_FD_201950 | JGI IMG/M metagenome (GOLD analysis project Ga0302323, IMG submission 201950) | Peat permafrost microbial communities from Stordalen Mire near Abisko, Sweden - Fen_T0_3 | ecosystem: Environmental > Terrestrial > Soil > Wetlands > Permafrost | place: Sweden: Abisko... | reverse complement strand
GGAAACTACGCGCCGGGCGGGCGGGGCTGTGCAGGCTGCTGTCCGCACGATGAGAACGAATCAGCGATGGGGATCAAATTCGAATCTGACAGTGAGGGTTTCGGCGGATGCAGCTGGGACGAATTTCCATTGTTTGATTGCTTTCATCGCGGACTGCCCAAGAACCGGACTTCCACCCAGTAGGCTTGTGGTTTTTACAGTCCCGTTGGCTTCAACCTCGACTTGCACTCGCACGACTCCGCCGATGTAGAGGCGTTTAAGAGTGTCGGGATATTCAGGCTCGACCCGAGTAACCACCTTTCGTTCCCTCGTGGCCTGCCCCTGCATCTGAGGAACAAAAGGCATCACGCAGAAAAACACGATCAGGAGAAGCTGGCTTAATGTGAGTACAGATTTGCGCTCACGGCTTACTCGTCCGCTTACAACCCCGGCTTTCGACATTTTGGCCCCCGAATCGAGAATCACGGCAGCTCTACAGTCAAGCGATACACCTCTTGCGTGCTACGGTCGCGCACAAACATCCAGGAGCCGTCGGGGGTTCGGCCACTCCAGAGGCCGAACGGACCAGGATAACGTTCAATGCCTTGCAGAGCGAAAACCCGCTCGGCCTGGCTCTCGCCAACTTTCACTCTGCGAATCGACTCTTCGTCAGTGACCAGATCATCGAAGTACAGATACGTGCTGTCGGCGGACCAGACTGGATAGCTTACTGCTCCGGCTGGCTCAGTCAGCCACTTTGACCACTTGCGACTGTCAAAGTCGAAGAGCATCACGGTTGTGAAATCGGGCGACAGAGCAGCGATATACCTTCCATCTGGCGACCAGCGAGGACTAAACAAACCGTCCGAGCCGGGAATCGTCTCAGTCTTGTGCGTCTTTAGGTCGACAATGCGGATCTTGAGGCCTTCCACATCATGCGCAGCGTTCCCGAACATGATGCGATTGCCATCACGCGACCAGTTCGCATCGTTCTGATTGCGATTCTCGGGTAGAAGTTCCTGTGCAGATCCCCCGCTGGCAGAGACAATCGCGATCTTCGACAACTGCCCGGGTTGCAGGCGAACATAGGCGATCTGCTTACCGTCGGGCGACCAGTGAGGTAATGCTGCGGCTTCAGGCGGCGAAGTGAGTTGGAGTGCCTCTGAGCCGTCGACACGCGATCGCCACAATGAGCTCTCGGGAATGGAGACGTAGGTAACCCACTTGCCGTCCGACGAGAAATCCAAGTCAGTGGCAGAAACTCCACCGACGAGAGAGGCAAATGCTTTCTTGGCGGAATCATACTTCACGGCCTCGGCAGCAGGTTGAACCCCAATCGCCCAGACGTTTTTGTTATCCCCAGCAGGCGAAACATTGCCAAAAGACATGGGGCCGCCTGTCAATGGAATCACCGACAGCGGACCAGTACCGGGAGCACGGCCGGAATCGGGCGACGCCCACAAGGTGGTTATGGTTGTCTGAGAACTCTGAGTCGCCTGGAAGATGTAGTAGCGGCCATCGGCTGTCCAGTTCCCGCAACATGCACTTGAACCGTACTGCCAATTGGGAAGCAAAGCATGGGGATTCGATCCGTCCCGGCCGACCTCCCACAGTGAGGTCTGGTTTTGAGAGAGATCACCCACGGTAAAGCGGATGCGTTGGCCATCCGGAGAGAAGCGAGGCGCAAAAACAGTTCCGTCGGCGGTAAAAAGTTCCCGCTCTTTCGTTCCTGTTGCGCTCGCGATAAAGAGTCCCGAGCCCTTGCCGAAGGCAATGAGTTGGCCATCCCGAGACCAAGTGGCGTCGCGACCGGTGAGACTGCCAATCCGTTTCATGGGTCCGCTGGTAACCGGCAAAGTCCAAAACTCGTTGTCGACAGACCCGCCCTGGAGCGGCGACACTAACAGCCTGCTGTGATCGGGCGAGAGATCAAGAGCCTGCAAGTTCGAGAAGGAGCTGGGAACAAGGGAACGATCGAATTGTTGAAGCGAAACCTTGGCAACCACGTGACGTGCGGAAGGCCACTCCGTGATGTAGAGATTGGAATCGTCTGATAGCAGGTTGGTCTTGGTGATTCCGTCATGCGTGATTTTAGTGACAGATGTGACCTTGGGCGAAGGCAGCGCAGATCCGCGAGCGCGGTTCCCGGGAAACACACCGGCCAAAGCGACGAATCCGACAAGCGTTAAGACAGCGAGAAACGAACAAGTTTTCAGTGTTGGTACCTTCTCGTGGTCGGTGGTCATGCGCGCATGCTAGCAGGCAGGCACAAGTTGCGAGTGCGACCAAAGGTAACGTCTTATTACGGCGGTAACGGCCGGGGCGGAGGTCAATGGTCCGATAGGGATCGTTGGTCAAATCGTGTAGTCGGGGCGTTATTCTAACGAAGCTTCGTTATGACGCGGGGGAGGCGGCGCTTGCCTCGCGTTCTGCGCGACTGGCGATTGAGTGCAGCATGCCGCTGAAGATCCAGTTATGAATGGGATAGATCGCGTACCAATAGAGAAGACCGGCCAGCCCCGCGGGATCGAAGATTGCGGTTTGCCGGATCAGTGAGCCTTTGCTGTTTGGTTCTACTTCGAATTGAAGCCACGCACGGCCGGGGAGTTTCATCTCGGCGGCCAGGCTCAGGCGGCGATCTGGTTCATAGGTTTCGACGCGCCAGAAGTCGAGTGCGTCTCCGACGGCGAGAGTATGCGGATCGCGCCGACCTCGTCGCAGACCTACGCCACCTACCAGGAGATCCAGCGTTCCGCGAAGCCACCACAGAAAATTTGCGAAGTACCAGCCGTTGGCGCCTCCGATCTGGCGGATCGGAGTAAAAGCCAACGTCGGAGACACTGAGACTTGCACGGTGCGAGAGTCAACCAGCCTTGTGCCAAACTGCACGCCGCCCCACGAGCGCGGCTCGCCACTGGAAGAAAGAGCGTCCGACCAGCGGGTCAAGGCAAACTCCTGGTCCTCCCGACGAAGAGCGCGCTCGATGGCTTCGCGCAAGCCTTTCGGCTTGATGTCAAAAACTGTCGATGCGGAAGCGTCGTGCACCAGAGTTGGGTTGCGCATGCTATCGACGAGCTTGCGTCCGATGCGAGCGTAGATCGGAGTGACCAGACCCAACCACAAACTGGAGAGGCGCGGAGTTAAAACCGGGACCGGGATCATCCACCGGCGAAGGCTGCTCTGCCGCGCATACTCCTGCATGATTTCGCCATAGCTGACCTGATCTGGGCCGCCGATTTCAAATACCGACGATTGTCCGGGCGGCAATTCGAGCGCAGCCATTAAGTATGCAATCACATCTTCGACGGCGATCGGTTGCGCCTTCACTGCAACCCAGCGTGGGCAGATCATGACGGGCAAGCGTTGGACCAATGCGCGAATCATTTCAAAGGAGAGACTGCCAGAGCCAATCACGATGGAGGCGCGAAATTCGATGACGGGTATTCCCGAGCTGCGCAAGATATCTGCGACTTCGTGACGGCTGCGCAGGTGCGCGGAAAGGGCCTGGTCCTGTTCACCCAAGCCGCCGAGGTAGATAATGCGTCGAATTCCTGCCTCACGCGCGGCGTCGGCGAAATTCTGTGCGGCTTGTCGATCCTTCTTTTCGAACCGGCCGGGAGAGCCCATGGAGTGGACCAAGTAGTAAGCCGTGCCGACACCGACCATGGCGGGCGTTAGAGATGCGCGATCGAGACAATCGGCCTTGACGAGTTCCGTAGTCGAGGCAACGCGTGGTTTGAGGAAGGCCGGTTGTCGAGCGAGACAGCGCACAGGCCAAGCCGCTTTTTCGAGCGCCTTGAGGAGGCGTCCTCCGATGTAACCGGAAGCTCCGGTTAACAGGACGAGCGAACGGCGATCTTCGCCCATGGGGTAATTCCTTATCCAGAAGGGGGGCTGGCTGACCTCATACTAGCACCGCGTTGTGAAGAGCATTTGCGGGATGGGTGTTATCGTTCGAAAGCGGGAACCTGGAAAGTAATAAGTGGACAAAAAGCATTCACCAAGGCTTAGATTCTCCCCAGTGTAGAGGGTTGGTTCCGCCGGGCAGCGGAATTGTGGTAAATCTATGGCCTTATGGGTTTGGGGACACGCTGCGGATTGCCGCGTCAACCAGAGTTAAAAGTGGAGCGACGATGAGAACGGAACTGTTGCGATTCAACGGCGGTGTTGAGCGGGATCCCGCCATCGACGCGTGGATGAAAGCGCATGCGGGTGAACTGGGAGCGATCGCACATCAATGGTTTGAGGTGATGCGAAAATGCGGGGACGAAGTCCGTGAACTTTTGCATGACGGCTGTCCGGTGGCATGTCTGGGAGATGCGCCGTTCGGCTACGTCAATGTGTTCACGTCACACGTAAACGTCGGGTTCTTTCAGGGCGCTGCGCTGCCGGACCCGGCCCACTTGATGCAAGGCACGGGCAAGTTCATGCGCCATGTGAAGCTGAGGCCAGGAACGACCACAAATGCCGCAGCACTTAGCAGACTCATCGAAGCAGCCTACTCGGATATAAAGGAGCGCGTCGAGCACGGCTTGTGATGTCGCGCAGTGTCGCCGCGCACGTTCCGAACCCGGATACGTGCTGTTCCGCTTTTGCTTCCAACCTCTGACCAAAGCTCGGCATCCTAAGAGCCGCACAGAAGTGCGCACCACATGCACGTTGCGATTCGGACGCATCAGCTCCGGTGAGGAATAACTCTATGGAACAACCGCCTTCCCTAAGCAAAGAAGCGTCAACCCGCACAGGTCGCCGCCTGTGGACGGTGACCCTCGGAATCGCTGCGTTGCTTGCTCTGATCGGAATTATTCTATTGCTGGTCGGTAATCATATTGGAATTCCAAAATAGGCCAGCGCACGTGTTGAGACAGTCCTTGCGCATCAGCGATTTCGCCAACATAGAATCGGCAGCCATGCAGTCGATTCGCGCAACCATTGTTTCGCCGACGATCCGTTCCTCAACTCCGCGACGGTAATTACAGAATGCCGATTGAGTCAGTGCGCTGGAAGGCCCTCAGGGCTTTACGGGCAGCGGCTGCCAGAGTTCAATCTTGTTCCCATCCGAGTCATAGATCCAAGCAAAGCGACCGTAGGATTCATCCATTCGTTTGGGGTCGATCTTCACTCCCTCTTGTTTCAAGCGGTCGAGCAACGCGTCCATATCGTCAACGATGTAGTTGATCATGAACGGTGCGGGGCTGGGATCGAAATACTTCGAGGAGGCGGGAAAAAGGGTCCAGACCGTAACGTGTTCCTTTTGCGGGTCGTCGTGTTCGCGCCATGGAAGCATCACGCCTTGGCCTTTGTCAGCGAGTCCCAGATGCTTCGCATACCATTCGCGCATCTGATCACGGTTGGCGGACTTGAAGAAGACACCGCCGATTCCAACGATGCGCCCACGCTGCTCGGTTTTGACGGGCGGCTTCGACGTTTCAGGTTGCGGAGATTTCACTTGTTGTCCTCCTGTTGAGCTTGCCGCAATGAGTAACAGCGACCCGAGCGCAATTGTGCTCCACGCTAGTCCTTGCATCGGCGGATTATATCCAAGTTTCGATTCGAACGGAGAGGACGGGCCGCTCCAGGTTCACCGCAATGGGCATAGGTTAAGGGGTCGATGGCAACTTTAGCCTGGTTGGGATTGAGAACGGGCAATGACCTTGTAAGTGCACTAGAATCAGTGGTTTCTCCGGGTGGGTATGCTCAACGCGAGGTAGCCCATTGGAGCCATTCACAGGAGGCAGGGGACAAGTTAGGGTAGTGGTGAGCAGACTTCGGGGGAGGGCTGTTCGACTGACGTCCCATGACTCGTAAGAGTTTGGGGCGTTTTGTTTTGGTCCTGTATTTGGAGTCGCTGCGGCGATCACGTCGTGTGTGATGATCGCGTCCTGGCGGACGGTCAATTCGATCTTGTTCGTCGTGCCGAGGTGACCATTCCTGAAAGCTGCCGGATACTGTCGCGCAGTTTCCTCAGGCTTTCGAACGCTCCGTCAAGAGGAACTGGCTTCTGCTCGACATCGGCGAAGCCTGCACTCTGCATTTGTTTTGCGGATGCATTGAAGCGTTCGGTACTTTCGGCATCCATCGCAAGAAATCGGAACGCCTGCGCGAGCGGCACACCATCGGCTCCGGTATGCAGGAATTCGATGTGGGCGTTTACTTTTCCAAACACGGTACTCAAAACCATTTCGCCGAGCGTTCCGTCGGGAATAGGCCCTTTCACAAGGAGGGCCGATCCTCCTGTCAAAGAGAGGCGCTTGATGATGCCCACGAACTTCTGATTCTCGACGGTGAAAAGGGCGCGCTCCTGGTTGGGGACGCGGATCCGTGGCGGTCGAGTGCGCTTGGCTGGTTTGGCGATCTTCCGCGGCATCGCAATTAGGGTTACAGGTCGCGGAACCGCGGTCAACGTTACACAAGTGCTCTGCCGAACCCGAAGACGCAATCAGGGGACCCAATGCACGTTAGTGGAACTGGGATTTTGCAGCAGTCATGAACGCGGAAAGGCGGGAGCGCCAAATAATTCAAACTCCTACAAGCGATCAAGTGTTCTGGAACGCACTCTTTATGTTCGGTCGAGTCAAGTACCAGATTATCCAAATGCAAAACAATATGTGCAGCCCGGCAAGGATCACGGCAAGGTGGCCTACCCAAACGCCAGACAATGTGTGCAGCGCGTCGCGGATCGCCTCGACACGGCTGTGGCCTACCGCAAAATCGTGGGGAACGAAGAGCAACTGCGTAGCGTTCACAATAATGGCTAACAAACGGGACCAGTTCTTCATTCTTAAAAGTCCGATGCCCAGAATGATCCCGATGATGAGGTACCCCAACGTTAGTGCAAGCAATCGTGGCCATTGGAGTGGCTGAAACGTTCGACTTGGGATCAAAGGAACGAGCGCTGAAAACGCCGTCCAAAAGTAGAGATATGCCAAGACTGTCACACCTTTGGGGCGTTTCATATGACAGGAGAATATCTCATTGCAGAGCGCCTTCAACAGCCAGAGCCAGATGGCGTTACACCAACTATGCTCCCGGCATGCTCGACTCGGGCCAATTCGTGAAATGATGTCTCGCCAACAGTGGAACGACCTGCTGTACTATTCCCGTTCCAGATGGTGGAGCCCATGTTTCGAGATTCGCGACATGGGCTCCACGCTATTCCCATGGTCATGAAGTCATTTATCGCCGTCTCGCGCGAAGCCGTACGTACCCCGCAAGTCGAAAGTTCCTAAGTCCAGCGACTTAAGCGAGACATCCAGACGGGCATGGAACCCGGCCATCGTACCAATTCCGTCCGAGAACGTGCACAGCCCAATCCATGTCACCAAATCCGTTGTGCACCGGCCGACGGACCGATTGCCGTTCCCGGCATCGAGGACGACGCTGCTGTCGATCAGGCCTGTCGGAATGTCCGGAGCCTGGTCATAGTAGATCTTCGAGCCGACGGGGATCAGCGCGAAGTCCGAAGTCGTGATCGTGGCGAAGCCTCCGGGAAGTCCCGAGTACTGGGAGGTATCTTTGACCAGATGGATGGTTCCCTTGCGCTCGCGGGACTCCGACGCCGATGTGGTGCCCAGAGTTAGGGCTATACTCCCTGCGACCAGCACGAGAGCAAAGAGGGTCTGAATACGAGTTGTTTTCATAGTTATTCCTTTCTTGCTTGAACGGTTGTGATAGCTTGCCTTGAGGCACCGCGGCGGCGCTATGGGGTAACAAGTTTGTCTTCTCCGCCGCCCCCAATGAACTCTCTTACTCTCCGCGCGGATATGGGACATCCTGCCGGTACCCACGTCGCAGAGCCACAACATGGGATACCGGCTATTGTCAGATCATTTACTTCTTGTCCTGTCGTGAGAAGTGGTAGGTCCCATCCCAGTGGTAATTCGCGTCCGAACCCGAGCCATTGATGTGGGCATGGAACCCGGCAAAAGCCCCAGTCCCGTCCGAGAATGTGCACAGCCCTATATTTGTCACCAAATCTAGTGTGCAATGACCAATCGCTCTATTCGCGTTCCCGGCGTCGAGGACGATGTCACTATCCAGCAACCCCGTTGAGCCAATGAGAGGCTGGAAATAGAACACCTTCGAGCCGACCGCGATCTCCGGGAGGTTCGAGGAGATGACCGTGCAGAAGGAACCGGCTTCGCCCGTATACTCGGTGCACTCCTTGACCACATGGAGGTTTCCACGCCGCACGGGGTTCGCCGATGCCGAGGTGGCTCCCAGAGTTAGGAACATAAGGCCCGCGACCAGCACGGGAGCAAAGAGCGTCTGAAGACGAGTTGTTTTCACAGTTATTCCTTTCTTGATTGGACGGTTGTAGTAGTTTGCCTTGCGATGAACGCAGCAACGACCTCTGCGGTCTGCTATCCCTAATCCAATTCACGTTGGCTTGCAATGGAACGCATGTGACCTGCGAGTGACATGATTGTTCCCTGGCTAAGTCGAGCTGAAACAGTTGTTTACTGGTCGTCGACTTTGCGAAATGGCGCAGGCATCAAGAGAGTGCTAGACTTCCGCAATCGAATTGGGGTGTGGTCTGATGTCATTGCCCTCACAGCCGCAGCACAAAGTTAGCTTCGGGGCCTTCGAAGTAGACTTACTCACCGCTGAATTGTGGACCAACGGGCACAAGGTTACCCTCCAAGGACAACCCTTCCAACTTTTGATGGTCTTGCTGGAACGTCCGGGCGAACTCATTACACGCGAAGAACTAAGGAAAATACTCTGGACGTCCGATACCTTTGTCGATTTCGAGCGCAGTCTAAACAAGGCGGTGAACCGGCTAAGGGATGCGCTGGACGATAACGCTGGACAGCCGAGGTTTGTCGAGACCCTTCCCCGGAAGGGATACCGGTGGATTGGACCAGTGATCCGGAATGGAAATGATGGAGTCTTGAGCCAAAGTGAGGTGGCCCCTCCGGAACCCGTCCACGTCCCCGAGGGCAAAGCTCGCGACTGGAAACCCTGGAAGCTCACCGTTTCCTTGGGCAGTGTCGCAATTGCAATTGCCGCAGGTTTTTTTATCGCGCATTCGCGCCGCTCGACGCCTCCGCTCACTGAAAAAGATTCCATCGTCGTCGCAGACTTCGTGAACACTACTGGGGATGGGGTTTTCGACGGCACGCTCAAGGAGGGTCTCTCCTCTCAGCTATCCCAGTCGCCTTTTTTCAACTTGTTGCCAGACCTGAGGGCGCGCGACATGCTGAAGCTGATGGGTCGTGCCTCTGGGGACCCGCAGACTCCGGAAGTGGCGAGAGAGATTTGTGTGCGGAGCGGAAGCAAGGTGGTGCTGACGGGTTCCATCTCAAGCCTTGGCCACCAATACGTGATTGGATTGAAGGCGGTGAACTGCAACTCCGGAGAGATATTCGCGCACCAGCAGATCCAGGCGAAGGCCAAAGAAGACGTGCTGAAAGTGCTGGGCCAGGAAACCACGCAATTACGACAAGAGTTGGGCGAATCGCTAAGTTCGATCCGGAGATTTGATGTTCCCCTTGATCAAGTAACGACGCCCTCCCTGGATGCCTTGAAGGCTTTTTCCATGGCATCGATCGCCTGTGCTCAAGGGGGCAACGGTGCGGCGGTTCCTTTCCTCAAGCGCGCGATTGAACTCGACGCGGACTTTGCCGCGGCTCACGCTCTCTTGGGAATTGTGTACGCGAACCTGCAGGAACCCGGGCTATCTGCGGAAAGCATGAAGCGAGCCTACGACCTGCGTTATCGGGTGAACGAGAAAGAGAGACTCTACATTGAATCTCGCTTCTTTCACATTGTCACAGGGGAGTTGGAGAAAGCCAATGAGGCCTATCATCTACTCTTCCGAACGTATCCGGATAGCGGAGATATGGTCAACTTGGCTGTCAGTTACGGGACGTTGGGCCAACATGACAATGCCGTCGCCGCAACGCTAAAGGCTCTCCAACTAAACCCCGGGAACCATGCCGCTTACGCGAATCTTGTGGCTATCTATACAAACCTGAATCGCCTCGATGACGCCAGTGCCGCGTATCAAGAGATGCAGGAGCGCAAACTCGATGACGTGGACGCACACTCTTATCGATATGGGGTCGCGGCGGCCCAAGGGGATGCGGAGGAGATGCGCAGGCAGGTGGCTTGGGCTAGCGGCAAAGCGGGGATCGAAGACGTCGTCCTAGCCCAGGAGTCTGACACGGAAGCATTCCACGGACGCCTGGACGCAGCGCGAGAAATCACCCGCCGGGCGGTCGAGTCGGCGCAACGTGCCGGAAAGAAGGAAGCGGCGATGCTGTGGCAAATGAATGGGGCTTTGCGAGAAGCAGCGTTCGGCAATCGCCAAGTGGCTCGACACGGCGCCGCAGCTGCCTTAGCGGTCGCTTCAACCCGAGACTTGCAAACTCTGGGGGCTCTTATCCTGGCGCAGTCTGGGGATGCCGGGCGAGCCCAGAAAATGAGCGTCGATTTGGACGGTCGCTACCCGCTCAATACTCTTATCCACGGGTATTGGCTCCCCACCATTCGCGCTGCCATTGAACTTGATCGCAACAACCCTGCTGAAGCGATCAAACTTCTGCAAAGCGCGGAGTCGTTCGAACTCGGAGCCGTACTGTTCACGGCCGATTGGTCCGCGCCTCTTCATCCCGCGTATATAAGAGGCGAAGCCTATTTGCGATTGCATCAGGGCAAGAAAGCGGCGACGGAATATCAAAAATTTGTTGATCACTGGGGCGCGGTGAGAAACTCCCCGCTGGGTGCGCTAGCGCGGCTTGGCCTTGGGCGGGCATACGCGATGCAAGGAGATTCCGAGAAGGCCCACGCGGCGTACCAGGAATTTTTCACTCTCTGGAAAGACGCCGACTCCGATATACCAATCCTGAAGCGAGCCAAGGCCGAGTACGCGAATTTGAGATAGTAGTGCGCCCTGTCCCGGCTCAACCATTGCTGATCTAAAGGCCGAGCAGGACTTCGTAACTGTTGAAACCTGAGGTGATTGCCCACCCTAGCCGGGGCAAGATTGGTGAATTCCTTGTGCTGGGTTCACGGGAAACGACCAGTAGCAGTGCGAGGGAGGCTGCCGACAGAGTGGTAGACTCGGGCAACGGCTTCGGGCGGCAGGCGGGGAAATGAAATCCAAATCTTTCAGGGCGTTTCGATGGCGCGCGTCCATCCTTATATTGTTGGTGGGCCTGTGGGCGCCGGAGCTGCTTCAGGCGCAGTCAGGTTCGACGGCACCGGCGACGCAGCGGGAGACCAGTACTCCTTATACCGGCGATCTCTCGATCTTTGATGACCCAAAGCGCGAGGAACATCTCCAGATCAACCGAGTCATGGACATGCTGAGCATTGGGCCGGGGAAGAATGTTGCTGACATCGGAGCGGGATCGGGTTGGTTCACGGTACGTGCTGCGCGGCGCGTCACGGATACGGGTACGGTTTACGCGGTGGATATCAATCAAAAAGCAATTCAGTTCATTGACGGGCGTGCGAAAAAAGAGCGGCGGCAGAATATAAAGACGATTCTCAGCGGTCCTGACGATGCCCAACTTCCGGCGGATAGCATTGATGCCGTGCTGCTGCTGAAGACGTACCACGAGGTCGCCCATCCGGTTTTGCTTTTGAAGAATCTACGGAAGTCGCTGCGAGCGGGTGCCAAGGTCGGCGTCATTGATCGCAATGGCAGCGGAACGGATCATGGTGTGGGGAAAGACGTCGTTGTTCGCGAGGCGGGGCAGGCCGGGTACGAACTGACGGACTCCAGCGATTTTGTGAAAGCCGATGGCATGGACTATTTCTTGATCTTTCGGCCTAAGGCGAACTAGCAGGTTGCGGAAAAAGTGATTTTCCATCGCAACAATCCCCCAGCGGCTGGAAGCCGCTGTCGATTTGCAGCAGTTACGGCACGAGTGGAACTCGTGCCCTTCCCAAAACCGACGCGAAGCGGAGTTTTTCCGCAAGCTGCTAGGGCACGGCTTCGGAACCTGGAGAGTAAAAAGTGGAGCAATTCGATGCTGCAACGCGTTGGACCGAGCTCCAGGGTTCGGAAACTGCCCTCCAGCTAAAGCATTGTGGAGTCCTGAAGAGTCCGAATGATTCCTCCGGTAGCAGCGGTCCGGGGGCATCCGATCAGTAACAAGTGGGAAACGAAGCTCGATTTCGAGATTTTCGGCATTCCACTTTGTATCAAATACAATCTAAACCGCAAATCCAGATGGGATCAGGAGAGAATCATGCAAACAGGTTCGGGGTCGGGCGCGAATACGCTGCTGTGGGTGGGACGGGTGATGAGTGCGTTGCCAGTGCTGATGATGGTTGGGTTCGGCGCGATGGGATTGATCAAGCCGGAGATGGCGGCGCAGGGGTTCGCGAAGTATGGATATCCGGCTGGGGCGTTGACGCCGATCCTCATCACTGAGATTGCGGTCGCGATCCTTTATGCGATCCCGCAAACGGCGATGCTGGGAGCGATCTTGATGACGGGATATCTGGGCGGAGCGGTCGCTACCCATGTGCATGCGGGTGAGCCGTTTTATCTTCCGATCATCGTTGGGATGGTAGTTTGGGGAGGCCTGTACTTCCGCGATGCGCGGGTGCGGCGGCTGATTCCGCTGCGGGATTCGGAATAGCGGAGGGGGATGACGGGAGGGGCGGTCCTCCTGTAGAATAGTGGTTTCGGCAACAGGCCTGGAAGGATCTTGAAGTCATGGCTCGAGTATGTGATGTATGCGGCAAGGGGCCGCAATTTGGAAACACCATCAGCCACGCCCACAACGTGAGCAAGCGACGCTGGAACGTCAATCTGCGTCCGGTTCACGCCAAAGTGGGAGCGACCACGAAGCACATGCGCGTGTGCACGTCCTGCCTGCGCAGCGGCAAAGTCGTCAAAGCGTAGTTGATATTTTCCACAGCGCGGAAGGGATGGGCGCTGGGGCGGACGTGTGTCTGCGTCCGGGCTTTGTATTTTCCCTACCCGGTTCGCGGAACTGACGCGTCGCGCTAACGGATATGGCCGCTCCCGCGGCTGAACGGTCTGCTGAAAGACTCGAAATCCGGCCCGCGGCCCCTAAAGGGGGCTATCGAATTGGGGCTTGCGGCATCGCTAAAGCGATGCCCTGATACGAAGCTTAATGTCCCGATACAAGATCTCGTCTTCGATACGACGTTAGACTTCGACACGACGCTAGACTTCGACACAACGTCCACGCGTCGATACAAGGCTTAGTCTTCGTTTCCGATATTGTTCGTCGACTATTTCGCGTCCACCAGACGAACATCAAAGATCAAAGTTGAATTGGGCGGGATCGCTCCGGGAAAGCCTTTGTCTTTGTAGGCCAGGTCGGGGGGGATGCGCAGTTGACGTTTTCCGCCTACCTTCATACCTTCGATTCCTTCGTCCCAACCTTTGATGACGGCACCTGCACCCAAGAGAAGTTCGAAGGGATGGCCGGTACCGACCGAGCTATCGAATTTCTTGCCGTTGGTGAGCCATCCGGTGTAATCGACTTTGACCTGGTGGCCGGGTTTGGCTACGGCTCCGGTGCCGACTTTAATGTCCCAGTACTCGAGACCGCTGGCGGTTTTCGTTGGGGCACCGGTGACTTTGGTTGGGCCGGCGGCGACGGGATGCGCGGCGGGCTTTTTCGCGGTCGTTGTCTTTTTTGCGGTGCCGGTTTGCGCGGATGCGGACATCAGCAGAATTAGAAGTATGACAGCGAGTGCAAGGGGCTTCATGGGTCCTTCCCTGATTCTTCGTTCTTCACTACGACAGAGCAGTTTAGCAAGTTTGTGTGGCGGGGGGGCATTTTGGTTGGAGTGAGCAAACGTAAGTGGTCTGGGACGCAGTAGGAACAGGCCAACTTCCTAGCAGGTTGCGGAAAAAGCGGCCAATCTAAAGCGCAGGTTCTAAGTGTTCGATGCGCTCTCGGGCTTGATGTTCTGGTTGAGTCGCAGCACGTTATTTGGGTCGTACCTCTTCTTAATGTCGACAAGACGAGCATAGTTCGGACCATAAGCCGAGCGGACGAGTTGGTCGCTGGTATCGCCCAACTGGTTGACGTACACTCCATGCGCGAATGGCTGCAGACTATCGCGCGTAGCCTGGACCCATCGCACGACTTCCGCCGCTACGGCGGAAGTGCTCCAAGCACCCGCAATGTCTATTTCGTAACCCGGATCTCGGAGAGCAAACGCAGTATCGGTCACGCGTACTCGGCTAACCGCGCCACGTAACGGCACAATGATTACCTTGCATGCGGTCGGTGCATCGTTGGTCGCTGTCGTGATTGCGGCAATGGCAGCTCCGCTGAGTTCTCGAAGGAAGAGGTTCGTTTGGAAGTGCGCAACCGGTGCTGCAAGAAATCCACCGGCTGCCTGAGCTTCGAGGTAGGACATAATCTTGACGCTGTCATCCTGCGGATTGAGAGCGCGCAGGGGGCGCAGCAAATCATTTCCCATTCGGGGATCGGCGCAATAGCAGACGTCAACTTTGAGTCTCCGGCCCTTTTCGGAAGGCAGCAACTGGGCAAACGCATCCATTTCATCAGGGGCCTCAGAGAGGAACTTGGCGAAAGCCTGCAAGAGATCTGGAATGCGTCCGGGCGGATAGGTGAGTGATCCCGACAGAACTTGGTCAACCGGATGGAGCTGGTACTCCAGCGCTGTGACCACACCGAAGTTGCCGCCTCCGCCACGAATGGCCCAAAAAAGATCGGGATTGGACTTCGAGCTGGCTTCGACCTTTCTTCCGTCCACGGTTACAACTTGCGCCGATAACAGGTTGTCGCAGGCGGCGCCGAATCTTTCCATCAAACGACCCTCTCCCCCTCCGAGCGTGAAGCCAGCAATTCCGACGGTAGGACAGCCGCCTGAGGTTGTGGCTAGACCGAAGCGCTGGGTAGCAGTGTCGAGGTCACGCACCAGAGCACCAGCCTCGGCCCGTGCCACTCGCTTGCCGGTGTCTACTTCGACTCGTTTCATCGCGGAGAGGTCGACTACGACCCCGCCATCGCACATCCCGAATCCGAGCCGGCTGTGCCCTCCGGCACGAACTGCCAGCGGCAAATGCTGCGCTTGGGCATAGTCGAGAGCGCGCGCGACATCGTCAGGACTACCGCAGCGCACGATGACCGCGGGATGCCGATCGAATGCGCGGTTGAAGATCGAGCGCGCCGCATCGTAGTCAGCAGCTCCGGGCGTGATGACTTGACCCACAATTTGGGAAGCCAGCTTGCGGATCGTCTCGGGGTCGGGCGGACCATTTGTATCCGCGTCGAAACGCGAGTGCAGTTCACCGATCGCCCAGAGCGGGCCTCCGCAGAGTGCCGCGGCAGCCGCCATTTGCCGAGCGAAGTGTCTCCGGGTAATGAGCGCCATATTCTCGCTTCCTCACCTCATGGTCGCCGGAATCTCGTCGGGAGGCGGGCCGACTTCTTCGTTTACGCCAGAGCGATGGTGTCGATCTCGACCAGGACGTCTTTCGGAAGACGCGCTACTTCGACGGTGGAACGGGCAGGCGGGTTCTGATTGAAATAGCGGCCATAGACTTCGTTCATGGCGGCGAAGTCATTCATGTTCTTCAGGAAGACGGTGCAGCGTAGAACTTTGTCGAGGCTGGTGCCGGCGGCTTCGAGGATGCCGGTGATGTTCTTCATGACACGATCGGTTTGCGCGGCTACGTCTCCGGAGATGACTTGCTGGGTGGCGGGATCGATGGCGACCTGGCCGGAAGTGAAGACAAGGCCGTTGGCGCGGATGGCTTGCGAGTAGGGGCCGATGGCCTTGGGAGCGTGGTCGGTGGCGATGATTTCGCGCATGTGTGCCTCCTGGGGCTTGGAGATTGTAGTTCGTGAGATGACGAAGGGTGATTAACGCAGATTGGCGGTGGGGAAGTCAAATGTGGCAAATCTTTCACCACGGAGGTCACAGACATCACAGCGGAATGGCTGCGACAATTGCGAGTCGCTGCAATCGATTGGGCATCTTATGCGGCTAAAAATGGTTCCCAATTGAAGGAGGGTATATCCGTGAAGATGAAACTCTGCCTGATACTGTTGGGAATTCTTACTACGTTGGGTTGCACGAGCACGGCACGATTTTATCCAGTGCAAGGACCGCTGATGGCGCAAACTCCGCTGCCGGTGCCGACGGCGAAAGTTACATTCAAACTGAACCCCGGAAATCTTTCTGTCGTGCTGGCCGACGGCGAAGTGTGCAAAGGTCATTGGGCGGTGGTGAAGCGCGGGGAGGTTCCGGCGCGCACGGATACGACTCCTGGTTCGACCGCGATCGCGATGCAGGCTGATTGGGATACGGTTTACGGGCCAGGCTTCTATACGGCGCATGTTCTGGGATCGAGATTCTACGCGCGCACGACGGCGACGGGGGATCGGGGGACGGTGCTGAATGTGGAGATGTATCGACCGGAAAATGCCGAGGGGAATCTGATTGCGGCGGTGAAGGGCGTGGCTCGGGATAATAAGGAGAATGTTTATAAGGTGGTGGTGGAGTGAGGTCACCTCCGCGGCTAAAGCCGGGTTCAAGGGAAGGCGGTGATCGCGGCCGTGGTCAAGCGGGGCACTCTATTAGGCTGCGTGGACAAGAGTGTCCGCGCTACATTGAACCAGCTTCTCATTAACAATTTGAATTAGAAGAGGGAGCTTTGGCGGCGGTTTGGGGTTATGCCGAAGTGGTCGTAGGCTAACTGGGTGGCGACTCGGCCGCGCGGAGTGCGGTTGAGGAAGCCGATTTGCATGAGGAACGGTTCGTAGATTTCTTCGATGGCGTCTGGCTCTTCTGCCAGAGCGGCGGCTAGCGTGTTCACGCCTACTGGGCCACCTTGATATTTCTCGATGATGGTGAGCAGGAGTTTGCGATCGATTTCGTCGAAGCCGTGTTGATCGACTTCCAGCATCTGGAGCGCAGATTTCGCGGTGGGGAGATCGATGTGTCCGGCGGCGCGGACTTGCGCGTAGTCGCGGACTCGGCGGAGCAGGCGATTGGCGATGCGGGGCGTGCCTCGGGAACGGCCGGCGATTTCGGTGGCGCCTTCGCGATCGATTTTCACGCCGAGGATTTCTGCGGAACGCTCGATGATGATGCGGAGATCATCGTGCGTGTAGAACTCGAGGCGCAGCAGAAGGCCGAAGCGCGAGCGCAGCGGGGCGGAGAGCAGGCCCGCGCGCGTGGTGGCTCCGATGAAAGTGAAGGGCTTCACGTCCATGGTGTGGGTGCGAGCGGACGGGCCCTGGCCGATCATGATGTCGAGTTTGTAGTCTTCGAGCGCGGAGTAGAGGATCTCTTCGAGCGCGGGTTGGAGGCGATGCACTTCGTCGATGAAGAGGACCTGCTTGTCGTGCAGGTTCGTAAGGATCGCGGTGAGATCACCTTTGATCTGGAGCGTGGGACCAGAAGTTTGCTGGAAAGCGGCGCCAAGTTCGTTAGCGATGATGTTGGCAAGCGTTGTTTTGCCGAGGCCGGGCGGGCCGTAGAGGAGAACGTGGTCGAGGGCTTCGCCTCGGGATTTGGCGGCTTGGATGGCAACGTCGAGATTCTCTTTGACTTTGTTCTGGCCGATGAATTCGACCAGGCGCTGCGGGCGGAGCTTGAGTTCAAAGGAGGAATCGTCCTCGACGGGAGCCGCAGAGACGAGACGGTCCTTTATCGGGACGTCGCGAAGGGCGGGATTGTTGTTGGCGGATGGCACTTGGGCGATGGTAGCAGTTTTGCGTTGTGGGCTGCCAGTTGGCCGTTGAAACCGGGTTGCTATTGAAGCTCGTGCTTAGTGGAGTAGAATGGAACCACCAATTAAGCGAACAAAAGGCGAATTACATATGGGAGCACCGAAGGTTGATGAAATCGGGCCCTGGTCGGAAGTAAAGCTAGACATACTTAAACGATATGCAGTTGAGTACTCCAAAATTCTGTCAAAACAGAAGGATCCATCCTTCTTTCATGTGTACATCGACGCTTTTGCGGGGGCGGGTTTTCATTTGTCCAAGAAGAGCGGGGAAATGGTTTTAGGCAGTCCGCTTAACGCTCTGCTTGTTGAACCGCCATTTCGCGAATATCACCTCATTGACATGGACGGCGACAAGATCGATGGATTGAATCAGATGATCGGTACGCGTTCAGATGTATTTTTGTACAAGGGGAATTGCAATCGAGTGCTGACCCAAGAGGTGTTTCCCAAGGTTCAGCGTTCTGATTACAAAAGAGGTTTGTGCTTGCTTGACCCCTACGGCCTGACTCTTGACTGGAAAGTGGTGCAAGAAGCTGGAAGTATGAAGTCGTTGGACGTATTTATCAATTTCCCAATTTACGACATCAACATAAACGTTCTGCGCCGCGATTCCTCTACGGCGCTTCCGTTGCACATCGAGCGCATGAACGCCTACTGGGGCGATGGGTCCTGGAGGGATGTAGCGTACGACAAATTGCCGGGACTGTTCGGAGATATGGAAGAAAAGGTGTCCAATGATCGATTTGCGGAAGCCTTTCGAAAGCGACTCAAGAACGTAGCGGGATTTACAAGGGTTCCCGAGCCATTGCCGATGAAAAATGGCAAAGGCTCGATCGTCTATTATCTTTTCTTCGCCTCCCATAAAGATACGGCGGAGAATATTGTTCAATACATCTTCGACAAGCGGCGCTGAGGCAGAATGTCCCTTAATTCCCATATCGAATGGACCGACGCGACGTGGAATCCGGTTCGCGGCTGCGTCAAAGTCAGTCCCGGATGCAAGCACTGCTATGCGGAGACATTTGCCGAGCGATTTCGCGGAGTCAAAGGGCATCCTTACGAGCAAGGGTTCGACCTGCGCTTAGTGCCGGAGAAGCTGCCAGAACCATTTACGTGGAGGTCCCCAAAGTTGGTGTTCGTCAATTCGATGAGCGATCTCTTCCAGCAAGGAGTGCCAGACGAATATGCTGAGGCGGTCGCGCGTGTAATGGCTACGGCGAACTGGCACACTTATCAAGTTCTGACGAAGAGGTCGGAAAGACTGATGCACTTGCTTAAAGGTACGTTGCGTTTTGCGGCCGATCGCGAAAATATCTGGTGGGGCGTGAGTGTGGAAGACCGGAAACACGGTTTGCCCCGTATCGATCATCTCCGGCAGGCACCTGCAAAGGTGCGTTTCCTATCGATTGAGCCGCTATTGGAAGACCTGGGCGACATCGACCTGTCCGGTATAACTTGGGTGATTGTCGGCGGAGAGAGTGGACCGGGCGCACGGCCGATGAAGCGAGAGTGGGTCGTGTCCATTCGAAAGCAATGTCGAGCGCAAGGCGTGCCATTTTTCTTCAAGCAATGGGGTGGCGTGCGAAAAGCGAAAAACGGAAGATTACTCGACGGACGCACCTATGACGAATATCCGAATCGTGTCGTTAACCAAGTCCCGGATCGCGGCGACTGCATGAAACGGGCCGCGGATTTCATTGCGTCGTTCGGCAATGTTCTCCAAGGACGTCTGGTACAGATTACTGCGTAGGAAACGACAGCGCGGGCTGTTCTACTGTGGTCATCTGGCTTCGCCTTCGCGTTCCAAGCTGTCAAACACATCGTCTGCGGGCCGGCCCGCGCCTTTGTAAGCTTGCGCAAGGCCGCGGCGAATACTCGCGACAGCGTCCAGTTGGCTGGCCACTTCCTGATAGGCTTTGGCGTCAAAAACGCCGGCCTCGGCTTCGCCATTCAATACATTTCTCCGTCTTCCCATCTTCCTTCCTCTTACTGCCCGATCACTCCCAGCCGCACGCCCTTGATTTTGCTGGCATCGAACCAGGCTACTTTTTGGCCGAACCAGGTTTTGTTGCCGGAGAGTTTGTATTTTTTGACGGCTGCGGAGAAGTCTTTGCCGATCAGGAGAATGGCTACTGGGGACTCTCCATATTTGGAGATTCGTTCGGCGAGCCACCCGCCACCGGACGGTGAGGCGAGGATGATGGGTTCGCCGGGGAAGTAGGCCATCTTGCCAAAGTCTTTTTGGTTTTCGACCAGAGGCTCAGACCAGCCGTAGGTTTTGCGGAACATTGCGATGGCCGCATCGAGGTTGTTGACGCCGACGACTACGCTTTCTATTCCGGAGACTGGTGCGCCTTTTACGCTCTCGGAGGTCTGAACGCGCCAGGCGCGCGGGGTCTGGTCTTCGATCATGAACGGGAGCGTGGATCCGGGAGGGCCGGAACCGACGGCGGCGGTCATCCATTCGATGGACATGCCGTCGGGCCGCTTGCGGCTGCCGCGTTCCGGCGTGGTCACGGCGACGCCCGCTTTCTTGAGGCGGTCCACTTCCTGCAAAAGAACGTTGGTGCCGGCAGCCCAGGCGCACGTGGCGGCGTCGCCATCCATGAATCTCGCCCAATCGGAACCAGCTGAGGCTCCCGCTTTAACGGGTGCGATGAGTTCAATGTAGCTGCCATCGTCGAAAGCAATCGCAGCCATCTGCGTAATGCCGTTGCCGTGAGGGCCTCCGAAGTCGGGAGTGAGTCCGGCGTCGGTAAAGGCCTGGCGAAGGGAATCGAGGTTCGAGCCGCAAATGGAAGTGTGGTCGAGTTCGAGGATCACGGTTGTGCTTTCCTGCGCGGATGTCGGAAAAGATAGCAATAGCAGTG
>Ga0302323_100001257_pt1 | contig 20571 bp, 11 predicted proteins | sample Fen_T0_3_FD_201950 | JGI IMG/M metagenome (GOLD analysis project Ga0302323, IMG submission 201950) | Peat permafrost microbial communities from Stordalen Mire near Abisko, Sweden - Fen_T0_3 | ecosystem: Environmental > Terrestrial > Soil > Wetlands > Permafrost | place: Sweden: Abisko... | reverse complement strand
GCATGTCCGCAAGGATCGTGCGCGGCGGGTAGTACTCGTCGCGCCAGTCCGGTGTCTGCTCGGGCGTGGGCGCCCCTGTCGCGGTGATCTTCGTTCCGGCCTTGTCGAAGTAGGCCGTGTTGAAGAGGTTCTTCGCCGTCACTCCAAAGGTCAGCTTCGACGTCACGCGGTAGTTCGCTCTCGCGAAGAAAGCGATGTATGCCGGCGTGGGGGGCTGGCCAACTTCCGCCCACTTGTTGTTGCGCTGCTGGCCCACCCAGTAACTGGCCAGCGTCGCGTCGAACTTCGCGAAGAGCAGGCTCGCTCCGAACTGTCCCTTGTGGTGGGGGGCGAAGATGAGCCAGCCGGCGTACTTGTCGCCCGGAATGTCGGAGCTGGTGTCGTCGTAGGTGTAGTAGCTCCAGAGGCGCACATGCCTGGCCACGAGCGCATTCACCTCGAGCTCGACACCCCTGGACTTCTGAGTCCCAGCGAGGTTGCGGAACGTGATCCCCTTGCCCTTCTGGTAGATGTAGTCGATCGTGTCGGTCATGTGGGCGTCGAACAGTGTCGCCGTCACCTTGACGATAGGTGCCTGGTAGGACGCCGCCAGCTCTACGCTGTGGATCTTTTCGGGTTGCAGCACGAGATCCGGATAGGCGGCCTTGGTTGGGGCGAACTCGGCGAAGTTCGGCGCCCGGAACGCGCTGCCATACGAGAGCCTAAGGCTTGCCTTGCTGTCCAGGAACTTGCCCATCGCGCTAAAACGCGGCGAGACCTGCGGGTCGTACTGCGAATGCCGGTCATAGCGACCACCCGCGACGAGGTCGAGCCAGGGGAACGGCTCGTAGTTACCTTCGGCGAACACAGCACCCTGATGCGTGCTCTGGCCGTTGAGATAGGGCCGATCGAACTTCGCGTCCGAGGCAAGACGCACGAAGTCGCCGCCGACGAGCAGCCGAACGCTCTCCGTCGGGGTGTACGCCAACTGGCCGTTCACGCCTCCAGCGTTCTCAGTACTCTCGTAGTCCTTGAACACGTAGCTGGGGCTCACCCACGGACGCGCAGAGCCTTGCGGAGGCGAGTAGAGATCGTCCTTTTGGGTCTTTGACAGGTAGCCCAGCAGGCTGACGTTCAGGTTGCGATGGAGCGAGTGTTCGTAGGCGAGTGACCCGAAGGAGTTCTTCTCACGGTAGGTCCATGTGAAATAGGGGTTCGCCGGATCGTTGGCGTACAGGCCCCGTCCAGGGCTGTCGAAGTGGTTGGCAAACGCCCCCGCGCGCAGCGTGAGCCCTTTGTACTCGACCGAGATCTTGGTGTCACGATCATCGTAGCCTTCCCGGTAGTCGGTGACAGTCGAAGGGAGATGGTAGAACTCCCGGCTGATCCCCAGCTCGGTCGCACCCATTTGCTCGTGGGAGACGAACACCTTGACGTCGCCCAACACCTTCACATTGGCAGTGCCGGAGGCTTCGTGGTTCCCGTACTGCCCGTAGCGGGCCGTGACCGATCCGCCGTCCTGCGAGTCCTCCGGCGGACCAGTGATGATATTGACGACGCCAAGGAATGCATTGGCGCCGTAGAGACTGGAGCCGGGCCCGCGGATGATTTCGATCTGGCGCACGCCGTTGAGCGAACAACGAAGCTCAAGGTCGAAGTCGCCGTCGATAGGGTAGTTGAGCGGCCGGCCGTCGAGAAGAAAGAGGAGTCGCTTGCTGAAGACGTTGCCCTTCAAGCCACGCGCACCGATGAGCATCTCGGAGTGCCCTTCCAACTGAAATTCAGCCTCAAGTCCGGGAACGAGAAACCGCAACAGCTCCATGAGGTCCGTGGCGGGCAGTTGCCGGATCTCTTCGGCGGTGATGACGGTGATCGAGGAGTGGGACTTGCTCAGCTTCTGCCTGACGCGGCCGCTGGTCACTACCTCTTTGTTCAATAGCCCTTCGAGGCTCATGCCGACGTACTTGTCGGCCTTTGGGGGCGCCGGCTCCGTCGTTGGCGCCGCTGGAGTCTCGTCGGTGGCAACGGGCGTCGGCACGACCGAGGGTGCAGATGCCGGCTCTCCAACAGACTCCGCATGGGCAGCGCCCAGTTGGTATGCGAGGAATACGGCACAGAACACGGCAGTTCTCATAGGACCTCCTGTTGCGAAAGCCGCCCACCCAGTTGTATGGGCGGCTCTCACGCTCTTCTGTCGCTTCTTGCGCGGACCTAGGACTACTCAACCTCGGACTATCTGTGCTCGTGTGCGTCGTCGTGCGGCCCCCACCAGTGGGGCCAGGTCAGCGGGCCGTACAGCTCCGGTCGCCGGTCGAGCGTGTAGCTGATGGCGGACTCCTTCCCGTGATTGCGACTCGCGTAGGCGAGACCGAGCTTGTTGAGCACCGTGTCGATGTTGAGGTCTGCCATTACCAGTTGCTCGGAATCTGGGCCCGCACTGACGGAGATCGCTGCCAGGTAACCGGCGATGACGCTGTTGCCGGTGTACTGCACGCCTCCTTCGCGGCCAACCCGGTTGGACGCGGCCACGTATAGCTTGTTCTCCGAGGCGCGGTTGAGCGCGAGCGGGCGCCAGACGGCGTCGGTGGCGTTCATGCCGGTGGCGATGATGGTCGCTTCCTGGACCAACTGAACGCGCGCGACCTCAGGGAAGCGGACGTCGTCGCCGAGCATCAGGCCGACCTTGCCGATCGCCGCCGTGTCGAAAGTGGGGAAGGGCAGGTCGCCCTCCTCCAGGTAGGCGCGGTCGGCCTGACTCAGGTGCGCCTTGCGGTACTTGCCGAGAAAGCCCTCTGGGCCGACGAGGACGAAGGTGCTGTAGAGGATCTTGTTCCGGTGGTGGCGGCCCCAGTGCATGCTGCGTTCGTTGGGTTTCGGCGCTTCCTCGATCAGACCGAAGGCCGCGTAGAGCCCCAGTTCCTGGGCGCGGGCGGCCATTACCTGGACGGCGGGCCCTGGCACATCCTCGGCGAACGGCAGGGCCTCTCCCTGGCTCGCGAACCCTGTTCCCGAGAGCGCCAGCTCAGGGAAGACGACCAGTTGGGCGCCTCCGGCTTTGGCCTCGTCGAGTCTGGAGAGCATGGCCGCCAGGTTGCTGTCGTTGCCGCCCTTGATCGGGTTCGTTTGCGCGAGGGCGGTCTTGACCATCATCGGGGTGCGGGTCGTTGTGAACGCGAACGTAAGCGGGTCGTTGCCAACGCCGGCTGCGGTCCTGACCGCGTCCGCCGGGATGGTGACGGTATAGGTGGTCGACGGCTTCAGGGCTGAATAGGGGATCCCCAGTCGGTTGTCGATCACGCCGTCGTACGCGTAGTTGACTGTTCCAGTGAGGTTGATCGTCGCGCCGTCGCCGGTCAAGGTGGCCGGCACGATCCTCGACGGGACGAGCTCCATGTCATAGCCAACGTAGATGGTGCCCTTCAGGTTGGCGGGGTATCCCATCCACGGGGAGTGGCCGCGGGCATGCGGGTAAGGGAACGCCTTGACAGTGTAGTGTCCCACCTTGCTGAGAGCCTTCTCGCCGTTGATCGTCAACCGCACGTCGTAGTCGCCGACCGGAAGACTCGCGGGGAGCGTGACGGGAAGGGTCAAGGTGCTGTCGACGAGTCGGCGGGTGGCCTGCACCATGGGCACGCCGCCGAACAGGAACTGGACGTTGACCGGCAGGCCGCTCGCGACCGACGCGGTGGTGATTCGGATGAACACCTTCTCACTGTTGCCATGGACGTGGCTTGACGGGTCGAGATCCATCGCCTGGATCTCGCGAATGAGGGGCTTGGCGACCGGACCGTAGAGGTCGGGGCGGCGTTCGCGGATCCAGGAACGCGACAGGAGGCTCAGGTCTATGTCGGCGTACACTGTCTCATCCCCGTATGCGCTGGCCTGGACGAGCGTCTTCCAGCCTGGCGCATAGACGGCGCTGAAAGCCTGCGGGCTGCTCCACCGCTGCTGCCCAACCATGGAGGAGGCCACGACGTAGGCGTTGTTTTCCTCGGCTCGCGCGAGCAGGTAGTCGGTGGTGGGCCAGCCGGCACCCGCGTACGGGTAAGCGAAGATGTCGACACCCCTGAGCGCCGGGACGCGAGCGGGCTCCGGAAATGAACCGTCATAGCAGATACCCATGGCGATGCGGCCGATCGCGGTCTGGAAGACCGGGTAGCCCGAGTGGATGTCGCGCGTGAAGATCATGGCCTCCCCGTGCCAACCCGTAGTCGTCTTGCGGTACTTGCCGATGTAGCCCTCGGGACCTACGAGGATCGCGGTGTCGTATAGGTCGATCCCCTTGCGCTCTATCGTGCCGTAGACTATGTAGATACCCAGCCTCTGCGCTGCAGCGCCCAACACGGCCGTGGAGGGTCCCGGCACCTCCTCGGCGTAGGGCAGCGCCTCTTCCAGGATGGCGTACATATAACCAGTCACGGCAGTTTCGGGTAGCACGACCAGCTGGGCGCCGTTCGCCGCGGCTTCCTCCGTGCGGGCGACCATGTTGGCCAAGTTGGTCGCGTTGTCGAACAGCACCGTGGGCATTTGAACGGCGGCCACTCGCACGATGGTCGGGCGCTCGGGGGAGTCGTCGTTGGCGCGGGCCGTTGCCGCGCTCCAGCCGACGACGCAGACCGCCGACAGCAGCGTGAGCAATGGAAGCCAAGAGCGCTTCGAACGATCGCCCAACCCCCGTCGTCGGCGCGGAGCGCACGGGTCTGACGGATAGGCCGATAGCGATAGTCCTTTCTGCGAGCCGGCCAGGGTTGTCTTCACTTGGAGCCCCCTTTCGGTCGGAGTCTCGAAACTGGATCGCAGTCGAGCACTCAGACGCTACGTAGAGCGTTAGGTGGCATTGCATATTACGTTCCATCAGGATCTGCGAGGGGTTGGCGCTGCTCACGCTACAGGCAGGGGTGCTTTTTCAGTACTAGTTGCGATTCTGGACGACGAACGTCCAAGAACGCGACGACCATCGACGATCCACGGGACGCCCTGGGGCAAATTGACGACGCTGGAGTGCGAGTTGGGGGGCGGCACTCTCGTTGCAGCGCTCGGTCTACCATCGTGGCGCTTGACGAGGCTCCCTCATCAGTGCTTGTATGGTGACAGTTACGTCCCGCGGTAAGGAGGGGTACGGTCTGCGGTGTGGCGATGGCTGGGATTCCGGTCAACCAGCGCTACGGACCGCGGTGTCGGTCGCAGGCCAGGGGAGAGTGCCCAGATCCAGGAAGAGAGGTAAGCGATGACAGGGGCCGGTCGTCTCATCTTGATGTGCAGCTGCTCGCTGGTGTTCGGACCGCCGGCGTTCGGCGGAGCTGCAGCGGGTGAAGCCAAGCCTCCAGGCGAGGAGAAGAAGCTCGAAACCCTCAGTTTGGAGGAGATCCTCAACATCAGCATCGTCACAGCCGCCAAGCACGCGCAGAAGGTTGGCGATGCGCCGTCCACCGTGTCCGTCATCACGGAGGAGCAGATCAGGAAGTCCGGCAAGACGACTCTTGCCGATCTCCTGAAAGGCATCGTGGGGATGGACGTGAGCTACAGCAGTCAGCGCAAGTTCGCCGTAGCAGCCAGAGGGCTCTCGGGAGGCACGTTCTCGAAGAGGATCTTGTTCCTCGTGGACGGTCGGCCGATCAACGTGCCCTCCTCTGGCGAGGCCTACACGGGTTACCCCGTCGCGCTCAATGACATCAAACAGATTGAGATCATTCGGGGGCCCGGCTCGTCGCTCTACGGCGGCAACGCCTTTGTCGGAGTCGTCAACATCATCCTCAAGCGGCCGGAAGACTACAAGGCGAAGGCGGTGGACGCCCTGGTGTCCTACGGCGCCTACAACCGCGTCAACGGTGCTGTGGGCGTCGGGAAGAAGGTGGGCGATTTCGGCTTCACACTCAGCGCGAACTACCTGAAGTCGAACGAGGACGGCATCTGGAAGAAGTGGTACAACGACGCGGCCATTCCAGATTACTTCAAAGGCTACGACCTGAAAGGTCGAATCGAGTACAAGGACCTAACGCTGGAGGGCGGCTACAACCACCTCAAGATGCCCGTCTCTGAGAAGGGCCAGTACACGAGCGCAACCTCCTACATGCGCTACGAGCAGGACCATCTTGGTTTCACGCAGGGCCAGTGGACGCCGAAGCTTTCCAAGAACGTCACGCTGAACGCCAAGGCCTACTACAACGGCTTCCAGATGGACACGTTCGACCTGTACAACGCCGCCGGCCAGATCAAGGACACGAAAGGCAACGTGCAAAGAACGTATGCCGCCGGCGATCGCCGGTGGGGCAAGACCCCCAGCGACGAGAAGTCGTGGGGCGGAGGCCTGCAAGTCGACTGGACGCCGCTTGCCAGCACGCGCCTGATGGTCGGTGTCGATCATCTGCGGCAGAGCATCAACCAGCAGAACCTAAAGAGCACCGATGGAACGCCTGATCCCGCGCTCGACTACTACACGGACAAGTCTCTCGATGCGACCGGCGTGTTCGTTCAGGCTGAGCAGACGATTCAGGAGAAGCTGCTGCTCACCGCCGGAGTCCGCTACGACAAGTACTCGGCTTTCAAGCGCAACGTCAGCCCGAGGTTGAGCGCGCTTTATAAGTTCGACGCCAATGGGACGCTGCGCGCGTCGTACGGCGAAGCGTTCAGGATCCCTTCCTTGGCCGAGTACTACTACTCCTTGTACTACTACGCCAAGGACAAGCTGAACTGGCAGCTCGTACCGGAGAAGATCCACACCTATGAGCTGGCGGCAGGGTACACCTTCCCGAAGGCGAAGCTCTCGCTGGAGGGGACCTTCTTCAGGAACGAGGTGCCCAACATGATCCTGAACACCGCTGACCGGATCGACGACCAGTATCCGTTCCAGTACTTCTACTACAACTTCAACAAGAGGGTCGTTTCGCAGGGCATCGAGCTCGAGGCTGAGAAGAGCTTTGGTGCTCACTTCCTCGCGCGGGCGAACTACACCTACCAGCGAGCCAAGGACGCAGACGGCAATCCGATGGTCGAGGCCCCGGACCACAAGTTCAACCTCGATGCCACGACCACGTGGGGACGCTTCACCGGGAACGCGACGCTCGCGTACGTGGGCCCGCGCTACGACCAGTACTACTACACCCGTTACATCGCGCGTGACAAGCAGCAGATGGAGCATGCGTCTTCCAAGGTGGGGAGCTACGCTGTGCTGGACATGCGGCTTGGGCTCAGGCTGACAGACAACTTCAACCTCGAGGTGGCCGGGGTCAACCTGCTCGACCAGAAGTTCTACGACAAGGGTCACAACGGGAAGTACGACGTGGGCTATTTGACGTACAGCGCGACCACCAAGCTGTACACGACCAGTCTGCCCACGAACAGCTACCTGAATCGGGACTACCTGAACCCAGGCCGGGCTGTGAGGGTGGAGCTCAGGGCAACCTTCTGACAGCCGACGGGCGCCGGTGGCGCCCTTCTTGCTAGAGAATGTGGGGCCGGCTCGCGCCGGCCCCACTCGTCTTGAGGCGTCAGCGAGTACGGGGGGCCACATGTTCCGTGCAGTGACGATTCGTGTGATGAAGATCACAACAACAGTAACGTCGTCATGAAATGCTACGTACGAGGCCGAGGGAGCCTGAGCAGTACGCTCGCACCCTCGGAGCCTTGAGAGAATGACGTGTTCGCAGCTGACTCGGCGGCATGTACGCGAGTTCGGCGAGACCGTTTCCAACGACGGTTGCTCGACGACCTGTCACTGCGTTTCCCACCCCCACACACGTCTTGCGCCGACCCAGCGCCACAGCAGGCGGCTGCCCCGTTGACGCGCCACACTCGGGCCGACTTGCTGGCTGTCTCCGCTCTCTGCCACAAACGGTGCGCAAGCTCGCGTGCTGACACCGTGAAGAGAACAGAACCAAGAAGAATGAAGGAATGAGGGGGTTTTTATGAGGAAGAGGACGGAGATTGCGCGCTTACAGATCAGCGTCGCGATCGGGTGCCTGCTCGCAGTAGGAACCAGCCTCGCGGCCCATGATCATGATGACGATGCATGCGGGGTCTCTTGGCGCCAGGGTCGACCACACTATGTGGAGTCGACGTTCTCCGGAGTGGTGAAGGTCGCAGCGGTTCAGACGTCTCCGCGTATGTTCGACAACGCGTACAACCTCGGCGTGATGCTCAGCAAGACGGACGAGGCTGCGCAGAATGGCGCGAGCCTCGTGGCCTTCCCTGAGCTGTCGCTCACGGCGTACAAGTACTCGAGTACGGCCGAGGCCATGTTGTACGCGGAACCCGTGCCAGGTCCCAGCACAGACGCCATGGCCGCCAAGGCCGTGGAGCGGAGAGTCTTTGTGGTCTTCGGTCTGCTCGAGAAAGCTGGCGAAGACGTGTTCGACACGGTGGCCTTCGTGGGACCAGAGGGCTACATTGGCAAGTACAGGAAGGTTCATCAGGGTTACCGGAGTGAGTCGCTCGTCTTCTCGAGAGGCACGCAACCACCGCCGGTCTTCGCGACGTCGATCGGCCGGATCGGGCTGGCGAACTGCTATGACGGTGCCTTCCCAGAGACGGCCAGGCTGCTCGGCCTTCAGGGCGCGGACATCATGGTGTTCATCTATAACGAGAGCGGCGCTGTCTGGCGCGACTACGTGCTTTCGCGCGGCGCAGAGAACAACGCCTTTGTCCTGGCCCCGAACCGCATCGGTTCGGAGCGGCTCTCGAGCTTCAACGGCGGGAGCTTCATCGGTGCACCAGGCATGCAGATGCTCGCGAGCGCTGGTGCCACTGCAGAGCAGACGGTCTATGCCGATCTCGACCTGAGCTCGCTGGGCGCTTCGGCGTACACGAAGCGTCGTCCCGAGTTGTACGAGGCCGTGGCCGAATCCTATCCGGCTCAGATCTTGAGCTCCGACATCACGCCTGAGGCCAACGTCACAGGCAGCACTCAAGACGTCGCGGTCACCATCGTCACCTCCAGCCTCGACCTGGGCACGCCTGTGGTCGCGGAGCTCCAGTCGGACGCCGGCGCCGTGGTCGCGCGCGTGGCAGGCCGGTTGGGCTGCAATCGCAAGCGGCTCACGCTATCGGTTCCCGCGGGCGCAGCGGCCGGCAGCTACGCCGTGCACGTCACAGCAACGCCGCGCGAAGGCGAGCCCCAGTCGGCGGCGCTGCCCTACACGATCAAGCCGACTCAGAAGCCTGTGGCCATGGGACGCCTGCCGGTCGGCGCCGGGGCGACCGTCAGCGGCAGCGTGTACGTGAGCTACGACATCAACGTCAACGCTGGGACCAAGATCCCGATCAAGCTGATCGGTCCGACTTCGACAACGACGCTCTCCGCTTCGGTCAACACGTCCGGGCTCGACAACCGACTGGGTGCGAGCTATTCCGGCCTGGCCTACGGCGGCAGCTACACCGTCGTCGTGCCAGCTGGCAGCGTTCAGAGCGTCGATTACGGAACCACCAACGACGAGCTCAGCTTCCAGTTCACCGTCCAACCCAGCCCGCTCGTCTTCAAGGCCGCTGCCGTGCAGATGACGCCGGGGCACCTGGCTGTATCAACCAACCTCGACACGATGCTCGCCAAGCTTGGTGAAGCCGCAGCTGCCGGAGCCAAACTGGTGGTCTTCCCGGAGTTCGCATTGACGGGCAACGGCTTTGCGAGCCAAGCGGAGGCAGCGGGCGTGGCGGAAGAAGTGTCTGGGCCGAGCGTCGCACAACTGACCGCCAAGGCCACGGAACTGGGCGTCTACGTCGTCTTCGGCATGGTCGAGAAGGAGCCGCCCTTCTGTGGTCACGGGCATTGCTGGTATCTGCCGTGGCATCGACCCGACCTCTACAGCACGATGGTGCTGGTCGGACCATCTGGGCTTGTCGGCACGTACCGCAAGACGCACGTGAGCGAGACTGGAGACGATCAGTTCCTTCGCGAGGGCATTGCGCCGTCGGAGGTCTTCGAAACGGATCTTGGACCGATCGGCCTGTCTGCTGGAAACGACGTCTACTATCCCGAGGCGGCGCGCAGCCTCTTTGTGCGCGGCGCCTTGATCATCGCCTCAGGGCAGAGCGACGAGGGCACGCTTTGGCCACAGCTGGCCCGCACGCGCGCCTCCGAAAACAAGGTCTACTACGTGGCCGCCAACCGTGTCGGCGTTGAAGGTGGCAAGACCTACGGAGGTCTGAGCATCATGGCCTACACCAGCCGCGGCATCCTCGTCCAGGCCACGAGCAGCAGCGAGGCGATCGTCTACGCAAATCTCAACATGTACGACATCCAGAAGCGTATCTACGCGTACATCGATCGGCCGACGGGCAAGGTCAAAGCGACGGACTACAACTTCGACCGATCGCCATTCCTCTATCGTGACCTGGCCTGGCATCCAGGTTGGCAGTGGCAGGCGCCGCGACACCACGGGTTTGACCGGTTCCGGTTGTGGCATCTCGGTTGGGACTGCAACGATGGAGGCTGGTACGACGGAGGCTGGAACGACTAGCTGATCACTCATGCGGGGGCGCGACCTGCGCTACATCTGCGTTGAACGCGCTCCCGCACTCCACGAGTCGGGCGGCCCCAGATGCGCTGCAGAAGCCGCACACCAGGGGCACCTGCTCATGTCGGCCGCGGCGAGCTTGGCTCCCGCGGCCGACGCTTCTCCATTGCGCCACGCACGAAAACGCTGTAGCTTCTGACTTGAAGGCCAGGGCATTGTGGACGCGAGATGCGGCGTGCGTAGTCAGCGCGATTCGGCGGACTTTCGCTCGACCCTGGCGTAGCTGAGTGACACGGGACCGCGACTATGGCGGACATGACGGACAACGAGCTCGAACAAGTCAGCCGTTCCTTTCTCGCGGAGAGCCAGGAGGACCTGACAGCCGTCGAGCAGGCCCTGCTGCGGCTCGAGAAGACTCCGAATGATCGCGACGATTTGGCGACGATCTTCAGGAAGTTCCACTCGCTGAAGGGCAACGCGTCTTCACTTGGGCTGGTCCGGCTCAGCGACTTTGCCCATCGGGTCGAGGACCTCCTCCAGAGCCTTCGCGAGGGCAAAGAGGCCGTGACCGAGGACCTTGTCACGCACCTGTTGCAGGTGGTCGACGAGCTGCGCGAGATGGTCCCGGCCGCGCTGGGAGGCCGTGAGGAGCTGCCCGCCTCTGCCGAAGCCCTGCTCCAGCGAATTGACGGCGGCCGCCTGCGCGAAGCGCCGGGGCCGGTCCGACCGCCTGCGGAGCGCGACGTCGATACGCTCGCTGACGCCCCGAGAACCTTGCGCATCGACATCGGCAAGGTCGACGCGCTGCTCAGCTTGACGAGTGAGATTGCCATTGCACGCGGGCGGCTCGCTCTGTCGGTCGAGAGAGAGGGTTCGCCTGAGATCGCGGCGGCGCACCGCTCGATGGAGCGGCTTCTCAACAACCTGCACCACTTCGTCATGAAGGTGCGCATGGTGCCCATTCACCCCCTGCTCCAACAGTACGCTCGCGTCGTGCGTGACTTGGCCCTGGCCCAGCACAACGAAGCGGAGTTGGTGATCGCGGACCAGGGAGTGGAGGTCGATACCTCCGTTGTGGAGCAGCTCAAAGCTCCGCTCACGCAGCTGGTCCGCAACGCGGTCTCCCATGGAATCGAGAAGCCCGCTGTGCGCAAGCGGCTCGGGAAGAAACGCGCCGGCCGCATCGAGCTCAACGCTCGGCACGAGGCCGGCGGGATCGTGATCGAGGTGCGGGACGACGGCGCCGGACTCGACCGACGGCGGATCCTCGCCCGCGCGCGCGCGCTCGGAATCGTCGCGGAGGACGCGACTCCACCCGAACGGGATATCGAGCGCCTCATCTTTCGCCAAGGCCTGTCGACCGCGCGAGACGTCACCAACACCTCGGGTCGCGGCGTCGGCCTGGACGTCGTGCTCCGCCATCTCGATACCCTGGGTGGGTCCGTTGACGTCCAGAGCGAGGTCGACCGCGGCACGAGTTTCACCATTCGCATGCCGCTCACCCTCGCCATCATCGACGGCCTCCTGCTTCGCGTGGACGGCGATACATTCGTCCTGCCGATGTCAGGGATAGTCCGATGCATGGACCTCTCGTCGAAGGTGGCCACCACCCTGCCCGACGGGGTCGTCCCGTTCGATGGCCAGGCTATTCCTTTCCTCCGGTTGCGGTCCGTCTTCGAGATTCCTGGCGTGCCCCCTCCGAGAGAGGTCATCGTCGTGCTCCAAAAGGGCGGCGAGTACTTTGGCATCGCAGCCGACGAGCTCGCTGGCAAGGCCCAGATCGTGGTCAGACCCGCGGGCCGTTTCTTCAAGGGGCTTCCGGCCATTTCGGGCATGACGATCCTCGGCGATGGTCAGGTGGCCCCGATCCTGAACGTCGCCGGAATCCTGGAGCGGCATCTCGGCGATGCCCGACCATCGCGAGGCGAGCCCGCGTTCGGCGCTGCCAGCGAGGTGCATCGCGATGTCTGAGCGCGCTAAGAAGACGAGGTCGGCGGCGGTGGAGGCTTCGCCGGAGAGCGAACAACTGCACTTTCTCACCTTCATGATCGGCCCCGAGGAGTACGCCGTGCCGCTCCCGCGCGTCCGCGAGGTCATGTCCTGCCAGGGGATCACGCGCGTGCCGACGACCCCGGCTTTCGTCCGGGGCCTGACGAGTCTCCACGGCGCGGCCGTGCCGGTGGTCGATCTGGCACAGCGCTTCGGTGCGCAGCGCGACGTGGAAGAGCAACAGTCGATCGTCGTGGTTCAAGTCCTTCTCAACGAGAAACCGACACTCGTCGGGATCGTCAGTGACCGCACGCGAAGGCTGTTGCGCGTGACCCCAGCGGAGATCATGCCACCGCCGGCTCTTGCCCAGCTGGTCGCCGTCGAGTTTCTGACAGGCGTCCTTGAGAGGGACGGACAGTTCGTCCTATGCGTCGATCTTGACCGACTGCTCGACGCCGACGAGTCCTCGCACGTGGCGGCGCTGGCTAGGGAGCCCACGGCTGAGGAGACGGCCGAGGCGCAGCTGTCTCGGTCGCCGTACGTCACGGTGCGTCTAGGGCAGGAGCTTTGTGCCTTCGGCCTTGCGGACCTGCAGGAGATCGTCTCGTTTGAGCGGCTCGTTCACATCCCCGGTACGCCGCCGTTCGTGCTGGGCGCAGCCAACGTGCGCGGCTTGATCGTGCCGGTGATCGACATCGCGAGTCGCTACGGTCTTCCGTCGACAAAGCAGATTGCGGAGAGTTGCCTGGTGCTGGTGTCGCTCGGTGCCGACGAGCGCGAGGCACCGGTCGGATTGCTCGCCGAGGCCGTTGAGGGTCTGGTGCATTTGGGCCCCGACGACATCGTGCGCACACCGCCGTTCGGCACGCGCTTCCCTGGCCAGCTGGTCACGGGAATGGCGCCAGTCGCCGGAGGTCTCGTCCCAGTGCTCGACGCCCAGCGCGCTCTCCGGCCCGACGACGAGTTGGGTGCTGGCCCGCGTCAGCCCGGCGCGGAGCACGCCGCCACGGGCGCGACGACCTAGCCGCGCGCGGCCGTCGTATCCCTGGGTTGATTGACGACCGTGCCGGTGTCCAGCCGCACGGCCGACACCAGCTCTCGCAGGGCAACGGCTTGGCCTGCCAGTCCTTCTGCCGTGCTCGAAAGCTGCTCCGCGCTCGACGCGTTGCGTTGGGCGACACTGTCTACGTTGCCCATGGCGGAGTTGACTTGGGTCACGCCAGTAGCCTGCTCGCTTGACGCTGCTGCGACGTCTCGGACGAGCTCGGCAGTCTGGCGTATGGCAGGCACTAGCTCCTCAATCAGCGTCCCGGAGCGCTCGGCGGTTTGGACGCTCTCCGCCGCGGTAGCGCGCACCTCTCTGGCCGCTGCTTGGGCGCGCTCGGCCAAGCGCCGCACCTCTTCGGCCACGACGCCGAAGCCCCGTCCATGCTCTCCTGCCCGGGCAGCCTCGATCGCCGCGTTCAGGGAGAGCAGGTTGGTCTGGTAGGCGATTTCCTCGATGACCGAGATCTTGCCGGCGATGCCCTTCATGGCGACCACGGTCTGGGCCACGGCCTTGCTGCTCTCTTCTCCATCGCGTGCGCTGGCAGTCGCGATGCTCTCCATGGAGCGGCTGTTGTCCGCAGTCTGCTGAATCGAGGCGTTGATCTCTTCCAGAGTTGCCGTCGTCTCCTGCACTGCGGCCGCCTGCCGGGCCGTGCCGTCTGAAAGCGAGCGCGCGAGCGCAGAGACCTGCGTTGCGGCATTTGAGAGGGCGTCCGAGCCAGTGCGCACCTCGGTCACGACGCGATCGAGCTGCCCGAGGAAGTGGTCCAGGCGCGAGGCGACCTGGCGGCTCATGAACACCGTCACGACCAGGCCAATGGCGAGTCCCACTCCGGCGACCCAGAGCGCGGCCAGCCTGATCCTGCGACTGGCCGCTGCGAGCGGCGTCATCGAGAAGCCTGCCACCACCGTCCCCTTGGTCTTGCCTGTCGTCAAGACCGGAGTCGAGACGATCAACTCGTCGGCGACGACCTGACGCCGCTCGTCGGTCAGCTCGGGCGGAGCAGCGGCCGGGGCGCGGTCGCCATTGAGCGCCGCGAAGCGCGTGCCGTTGGCCGCATAGAGGACCAGGAAGATCAAGTCGGGGTCGCTGCGTGCGCCGTCGAACACCTGCTCGACGCCCTTTGCGTCCGCAAAGTCGAAGGCAGCGCCGATGTCGTGGATCACGAGGCGGGTGGTCGTCCTGGCACGGAGCAGCAATGCGTCCTCGGCCTGCTGCACTTGACGCGCCGGAAAGTACCACGCTTCGAACGCCGCGAGCGCGACCACCAGCGACCCGAAGGCGACCAGCAGCCTGGTACGCATGGCTACGCTGTCAACGAACCTACGCCCACCGGCGCTCATCGAACCACCTCCGCGAGTTGAAGCAGCTTCGGGTCAAGGTCCATGCCCGCAGCTTTGGACGCCGCCAGGCTGACGAGAATGTGCGGCTTGCCCTCCTTCACGACGATTCCGAGCGTAGCGCCGTTCTGAAACTGGGCGCGCGTGGCCGCCATAGTCGGCAGCTTGCGTGTTGCGAGAGCGGACAAGATCGCCGCCCGCGCATCGTCGCCCAGGTCCGGCGACAAGCATGCGAGTCGCACGCCGTTGGTCTCGATCCAGCGCGTGAGTGAGTCCGCATCGCGATACACGTACTCGAGCGGCTTGAGCGGCACTCCCTGAGCGTCACGACCTGTCAGCGCCTGGGTGAATTCGGAAGCGCTCGCTCCGCCCGCCTTCGTGATGATGCCCACGGTCAGGCGACTGCCGGCCCAGGTCTTGAGCGCCCGGTCGTACTCCAGCATCTTCACGGTCATGGCTGCCTGAATCGCCGGTGGCACGACCGGGTCGGCGCACAGGGCGACCATCGGTAGACCCCCGACAAGAGCGGCCAGGGTCAGGATGCCGATGGCCGAACGCACGCCTCTCCCCTCGCTTCCTGCGGAACCGGATCGACTCCTACTGCCCATGCCGTTCCCTGACCTCCCTCGTCGTGCAATCGCCGCCCGTGCAGGCCACGTCCCGCCTGGAAAAGAAGGACGGCCGGAAAGTGATATTGAGAGTACCGGTGTCTGTCACGGCTGTCAATCTAGGTCTCTGTCCACGCGCGGCCCCATCGCGGCGCGAGGCGGCAGGCCAGTCAGCTACACGCATTCTCGGGGTGACGGCGTGACGTCTCCTGCGATCACGCGAGCCTGAAGGTCACGGTCACTGTCAGGATTACCGGTACGGGCATGCCCTGATAGAGCGTGGGAGTGTAGCGCCACTGCTGAACCGCCTTGAGCGCCGCAGCGTCGAGCAGCGCCTGGCCCTGCACCACCTTGGTGTCGGTGACGCGACCGTCGGCCCCGACCACGCACTCGATCACGACGGCACCTTGGATTCGGGCCGCGCGCGCGACGGTTGGATAGATCGGATCGACGTTCTTGAGCTTGCGCGGCGCACTGATCCCGCTGCCCACGCGCAGCGGCGCCGTGACCGGCGCGGCGTCGCCCAGACCGCCGACGACACCGCCGATGACTCCGCCGGCCACGCGGCCCTGCACTCCGCCGGGCGCGCCTCCGGCAGCCCCGATATCGGCGTCCTCGTGCGCATCGATCCTGTTCGGGATCTGTGAGGGAGCCACAAGCGCACTGGGGCTGACGGTCTGCACGGCGGGCGCAACAGGTGACGCGCGCTTCAGGGCTGGGGCCGGAGGCGGAGGTGGCGGCGGAGGTGCAAGTGAAGGCGTCACGAAGAAGGCCCGGACGGCCTGCGTCGGGTCAGGCATCGGCGTGTCCCTCAGAAGAGGGGCGATCAGCAGCGCGCCCACGATGAGCGTATGAATCGCGACGGAGACGCCGATCTGCAGGGAACGCCTCCTCGCGCCTGCGCTCGCCAGCAGCGTGCCACTGGCGAGGCCGGCGAGGTCAGGGTCCGGCGTCGCGGAGCGCCGGAGGCGCATTCGTCTTGTTTCAAGCTCTAGCGGAACCATGATTCCTCCTCTTGACTGGGGTTCAGGCGACACTGCGGCTCCTACGTCTTGCTCGCGCGGCCGAAGGTGTAGTGGACTCTCACGGCCAGCGTGCGCGGGGGAATCACATGGGTTCCGCCGAAGACAGACTCGATGTTGTACACACCCTGAGTGTCGAACGCGTTCAACAGGTCAGCCTGAATCGACACCGGAAGACCGTGCTTCGCCAGGTCGAGGCCGACGGAGAAGTCAGCGATCGTCCGCGCCTTGATGCGGTTCGGGTCAAGGTCCGTGCCGCTGTGCACGACGACGAAGGGCGCGGCGAACGCGTTGTCCGGATCGGCCGCGAGGTCCTGGGGAGACGCGCCCACCACCAACCCGGAGTCATAGCGGATGTTGGCTCCAAGCCACGCGCCGCTGTGGCCGAGGTCTGCGGTCAGACCTCCTTGCGCTTGAACCTTCTGGTCGTGGTCGATCAGGAAAGACCCGCCGGTGATGGCGTCGACCGCGGACTGGTCGAGGAACAGGCCCCCGACCGGTGGCGGGACGTAGATGGCGTGCGTGTGGCCGAGCGAGACGAAGCCCCGCACGCCGTGTGTCTCGGCTAGGTCGAGGCGCGCGTTCCAGCCGTGGAAGCTGCCGCTGCTGAACGCGACTGGGAACACGATGCCAGTGTTCTCGAACTGGTCCTGGTCGCCCGCGCCCCTGCTGTGGCGCCACCAGAAGTCGACGTCCAGGCGCAGCTTCTTGCCAACTCCCTGCTGCACGCCGAGGGTGTACGCGTTCTGGCGTTCACTGGGAATCAGGAGCACGCCCGCGCCCAGCTCGCGAGAAGTCTTGACCAGCGGCGGCACGAGCGAGGCGGCGGCGGCCGAAGAGCTGAACAGGATGTTCTCGTACTCCGGCGTGTAGAGGACGCGGTTGTACGAGCCGCGCAGCACTGTCTTCGTGGACTTGATGTAGTACGTGGCGCCCAGCCGTGGCTCGAGCTGATCCTCGGTCTGCGGCAGGTTGTTGTGATCGTAGCGCACGCCCAAGTTCAGCGTCAGCCCCTTGATCTTGACGTTGTCGCGAAAGTACGCGGCGCAATAGGTACCTGTGCGCGACCCCTGGAAGTCGAAGGGCGTTCCGCCACGCGTCACATCGTAGGGGGCCAGGTCTGGGTTGTAGCCGTCGGCGGCGGGATCGTTGAGGCTAGGATCCGTGAGCCCGAAGCGGAACTGCTCGTGAATCGGAAAGCTCTTGAAAGTGCCACCGATCTTGATCTCCTGTGCGCCGTGCGCCCACGTGAGAGATGGGCTGACGCCGTAGTTGTTCAGGGAGCGGTCAGACTCAGCAAGCACCGGCGTGTCCTGGGCGGACGGATAGAGATGGAACTTGGAGAGGCGCGCAAAGGCGTTCATCTCGAACGTCGCTTCACCCGACAGCACGTGGGTCCAACCGAGGTTCACGTTCTCGTCCTGGCTCTTGACGAGCTGATCCTGGCCGGCAGCCTGCTGCGTGTACGTGTTCGGCACGTCGCGGCGGGTGTGTCCAGCGAGCACGGTCAGACGGACGAAGTCGGACAGGTCCGGGGAGGCGAAGTCGAGCCGCAGAAAGCCGCGTTCGGTATTTCCGACGTTGTGGAGGTTGTCGAAGTTCACGGGATCCAGAAAACGATTGGAGTCGGAGGCGTTCACCGAGGCGAACAAACCGAACTGCTTGGAGCCGGTGGAGAGCGAGGCGCCGCCCTCGTGAGTCGCGAAACGCGACAGGCCGCCGTAGGCGTCGACCTTGAGCGGGCTACCGAGACCCGACTTTGTGTTCAAGTTCACGACCGCGCCGATCTTCTCGCCGAACTCCGCAGGCACGTTGCCGTAGATCACCTCCATTGACTGGGCGATGCCAGGGTCAATGGAATTCGAGAACGTGACGCCGGTCTGGTCAGAGATCGTCTGGCCGTCGATCACGTACTCGCTCTGGCTGTGCGCACCCTGGAAGTGGAACCGGCCGTTCTCGTCCTTGGCAAACCCCGGCGTCGAAGTGATTAGCTCCTCCATCGCCCGGGACGCGACGGTGGCCGGAGCGCGCGCGATGTAGGACTTGTCGATGTCGACGTGCGAGCTGGACGTGTCCGTTTCGAGCTGACCGCTGCCGGGCTCGCCCTCCACCGTCACGGACTCAGAGCGCGTGGCCGCGAGGGTGAAGGTCAGATTGGCCGGCGCACTCGAGCGGACGTCGATCATGCGGTGTACAGTTTGGAATCCCTGGGCCTCGACGTGTAGCTCGTAAGGGTTGAACGGGATGTTCACGAATTGGAACGCGCCGTCAGCCGCAGTCGTGGTATCGGCCTTGAAACCGCTGATGTCGTTGCGGAGAAGCACGGGCACCGCGGCCATCGGCCTTCCGTCGGGTCCCACGACCTTTCCCCGGACGACGCCCGATTCCGCCGAAGCCTGAGTTTGCAGGATGGCGAATACGAAGACGGCGAGAGAACAGCGAACGAAGAGATCGATCCTTGTCATGACAACTCCTGTCCACGAGACGTGGCAGGGCCGCGATGCGGCTCCGCCGGAAGACGACACGTCCGCTCAAGCGGGAGAGGGAACTAGGGGTTGGTCAGACGAGGGGTGGTGCGCGCGGCGGGAGCGCCAGGAGCGCGGTCGCCGAGCGACGCTGCTCGTTCGCAGTCCAGACCGGCTGGACAACTTGGTCGATGCGAGCGACTACGGCCAGCGCAACGGCCGGCACGGAGAGGGTGGCAAGCGCGAGGGAGCAGGCCAGGCAGTGGGTCTCGACCGCGCAGCCGTCGTCCGTGTGCGGGACGAACGATTCGATGAACAGACCGGTGCACAGGGCCAGAGCGGCCAAGAGGGTGAACGCGAGGCGATTTCGGCGGCCAAGCCCCATGCGCATCTTCACTAACATACGGGGACGCGGCTGGCGCGGATGACGGGGTCACCGGCGGTCCGTGTACCACACGGAAGAAGCCAGATATTCGGCTCCGAGAAAGCGCCCGAAACCTGGCAATCCGGGATACCGGCGGTTCTGGTGCCGACGCTTGCGACCAAACGGCGATTCGGCACCTTGTTCGGGCTCCCTAGAATGCCACTGGCGCCGCCGCGGGCCGCGAGCCGTTCCGCAGTAGCGGCCGGAACAATGCCATAAGGATCAGGATCAGGCCAAAGGTGCAGACCATCGTGGCGCCGGTGGGAAGGTCGAGCCTGACCGAGAGGAAGATCCCCAGGGCCGAGACGACAGTCCCCATCGTCCATCCAATGGCCAGGCGGGCTCCGATACGCTCGGCATAGAGCATGGCCGCTACCGACGGCACGATCAGATAGCAGAAGACGAGCAGCACGCCCGCGATCGACACTGACGAGGTCACGACAAAGCCGAACGAGGCGTAGAAGAGGAAGTCCCAGAAGCGCACATTGATCCCCTGTGCCTCGGCCTTGTCGTGATCGATCGAGATCGCCAGGAACTTGCTGCGGAACAGGAAGTGGAAGAGGCCAACGGCAGCGTACAGGGCCGCGGTGTGGAGCACCTCGGGCCACGAGACCGCCAGGATGTTGCCCACCAGCATGTCCTTCAGGTGCTCGCTCTCAGAAGTGGCCTTGCTCATCGCCAGGATCGACGCGGCCGACGCCACGGCATACGAGATGCCGATGATCGCCTCCTGTGGGATGCGCGCGCGTCGCACCTTGACCGTGGAGAAGATGGCTGCGCCGATGAAGGTGAACGTCAGGCTGAGCCAATAGCCCCAGCCTGAGTGCACGTCGTGGCCGCCGAACGGAAGCAAGATCGCGATGACTGCGCCCAGGGCCGAAATCTGCGCCAGAGAGAGATCCACGAAGATCACGCCGCGCTCCACGACGTGCACGCCGAGGTACGCGTGGATGCCGGTGAGGATCAGGCTGGCCACAAACGGCGCGGCCAAGAATGAAAGAAGTGTCAAATCCATGCTATCTCGCTCCTGTTTCCTTGATCGCGGTCATCAGTAGATTGAGGTCGTAGTCGAACAGCTTGATGTAGCCGGTGACTTCAGGAACTCCGCCGACCGAGGGCGACATCACCAGGACCTTGGCCCCGGTCTCGCGGCTGACGGAGTTTGGCGTCTTCAGGTCGAAGTAGGGCTCGACCAGCAGTATCTTCACGCCATCGCGCTTCATCTCCTGGATCAGGTCAAGCGTGTGG
>Ga0302323_100001255_pt1 | contig 20583 bp, 16 predicted proteins | sample Fen_T0_3_FD_201950 | JGI IMG/M metagenome (GOLD analysis project Ga0302323, IMG submission 201950) | Peat permafrost microbial communities from Stordalen Mire near Abisko, Sweden - Fen_T0_3 | ecosystem: Environmental > Terrestrial > Soil > Wetlands > Permafrost | place: Sweden: Abisko... | reverse complement strand
GGCGGCCGGATTTCCGGAGAAAACGCGGTCGGTGAAAGCGTCGATCCAATAGAGCGGGAGTTGCATCGGAGTACGGCGGCGAAAAACGAAATGCTAAATCTGCTTCTTGGCGAATTCGCCGAGAGTTCGGATAGCTTCTTCGACAGGCGCGCCCCATGGAATGCCGCAATTGACGCGCAGGCAGTTCCGGTAGCGTTCTTTCACAGAGAAAAGAACGCCGGGTGCGATGGCGATGTGGCGTTGCAGAGCGTCGGTATAAAGTTTGTAGGTATCGACTCGCAGCGGGAGTTCGACCCAGAGCACAAAACCGCCGTGCGGCCGGCTGAGTCGTGTACCTAGCGGGAAGTTGCGCAGAATGGCCTGCGAGAAGAGGTGTAATTGATTTTGATACGCGCGGCGTATCGAGCGCAGATGATGGTCGTAGCCACCGTCGCGCAGGAAATTGGCGACGGTCTTTTGCAGGACCATCGGCGTGCCGAGTGTATTCGTAAACTTGAGACGCCGGACCTGTTCGAGGTGGCGGCCGGGAAAAATCCAGCCGACGCGCAGCCCGGGAGCGAGGGTTTTGCCGAACGAGCTGCAGAGCATGATGCGCCCTTCGCGGTCCCAGGCCTTGAGGGGCTTGGGGCGGCGCTCACTGAAGTGGAGATCTCCGTAAATGTCGTCTTCGATCGCGGGCACGTCGAATTCGCAGAGCAGATCGTAAAGCTTTTCCTTCTTTTCGTCGGGCATGCAGGAGCCGAGCGGATTTTGGAAACTGGGCATTACGAAGAGCGCCTTCACGTCGTTGCGAGCGAGGGCGTCGCGGAGAGCGGGAAGCGAAAGGCCTTCACGCGAGTCGGTTGGGATTTCGAGGACGCGCAGGTTGAGGCTCTGAATCGTTTCGAGAATACCGAAATACGCAGGCGTCTCGAGTGCGATCGTGTCGCCGGGCTTGGTCACGGCGCGGAGCGCAAGATTAAGCGCTTCGGTGCAGCCAACTGTGACGACCACTTCTTCGTGCGAGAGGGCGACGCCGGCTTGAAGATAGCGGCGGGCAATCTCTCTGGTGAGTGGTTCGTGTGCAAGGTTGACCGCGTAACGGCCGATGAGCGCAGGATCATTGCGCGCGATAGAGCCGATAAGGCGTGCCAACTTTTGAGCCGGGAAAAGTGACGCGTCGGGGCAGGCTGCACCGAGTTGTATGCATGCGGGATCGGATGCGCGGGCCATGAAGTCGGCCGTGAGGTTATTGGCGCCGACGTAAGTAGGCCGAACCATTGGTCGTGCCATACGAGGTTCGGGTGTGTCGATTGGCAAACGTGGACGCACATAATAACCGGACTGCGGCCGGGCCTCGAGGTAGCCACGGTTTTCCAGTACAGTGTAAGCCTGCAACACGGTGGAAATGCTGACGTCGCGTTGTAGTGCCATTCTCCTTACAGACGGGACGCGATGACCGGCGCGGAGTGTGCCTTGCTCGATGAGTTGTTGTAACGAATCGGCCAACTCGACGTAGAGTGGCGACAAAGTGGAGGTCTTATTGAGGTTCTGGATCATGGCGGCGTAGAAGGTAGCAGAGGCCTTGTGTTTTGCGCAGGAGCAGCGAACGTGGATTGAAACCAGTACAGTTAATGAAATTGATTAACTGTAACCATAACAAATTACTGGTTAGGGCTAACGCGGGCCCGCGATGAATAAGACACACAGACGGCTATGATCACTCAGGACCTTGTGTCGCTGAAACCTGAATCGTGTGAACTTATTCAGCGAAGAAGGGGCGCGCCGCGGCCGTTGGGCGATTTGTCCGAAAGAGTCTGCGGATACCGAAGCGGCGACGAAGTCAGGTCGCTTACGTCGCTGTGTTTGACTAACTGCGGTGGCCGAAAAGCGCGGCCCCGACGCGAACCTGAGTGCTGCCAGCGGCAATCGCCGCGTCGAGATCACTCGTCATTCCCATCGAAAGCTCGCGCAGAGGCGTACCGAACTGGGTAGCGAATTTGTCGCGCAGCTCGCGAAGCGTCGCGAAGGTACGTTGAGCAACCGCTGGGTCGTCCGAAAGTGGAGCAATGGTCATAAGACCTTCTAAACGAAGGCTTTTACAAATCAACGCCGCTTCGATCAGACGTGGAGCGTCTTCAATCTCGGCGCCAAATTTGGCCGGATCGCGCCCGGCGTTTATTTGAAGCAGGATCGCTAATGGTTGGCCTTTCTCGTCGGCGGCTCGATCAAGATGATTTAGAAGTTTGTGACTATCTACGCTTTGCACACGATCGAAGTGCTCGACGGCCAGCTTTGCTTTATTGGATTGTAGGTGTCCGATAAGTTCCCATCGCAATTTCGAGCGACTTAATACTTTCTTATCAATCGCCTCTTGCACGCGGTTTTCACCGACAGCCTTTAATCCGTACTGGGCGGCGTACTCGGCGGCGTCCACTGGATGTGTCTTAGTAACAGCGAGTAGCTCAACTTCGCTCGTCGGTCGCCCGACGGTCCGGCAAATTTCGTCGATGCGTGTAAACACACGGTCGGCGTTGATTTTAAAGTCATTAAAAGAAATCATGATTAAACAGTCTGTTTAATGGATTGCACCCGGATAAGAGCTCTTTATACAGGGCTGCGAATTTACTGAATCATGCAAATTGAAAACTTCAAAATCTTCGCGGATCTCGTCGAGACCAAGAGCTTCTCGAAGTCGGCGAAAATTAACGGCATCACGCAGTCGGCGGTGAGCCAGCAAGCCCGCGCGATGGAGCGGCACTTTAAGACACTGCTGATCGATCGTAGCCAGAAGCAATTTCAGCTCACACGCGAAGGTCAGCGGGTCTACGATGCCTCTAAAGAAATGTTGCATCAGTATGAGAAGCTCCTGAGCGAGCTGCAGGAGATGAAGAAGGTGATTAGCGGCACGATTCGGATTTCGACGATTTACTCGATCGGTTTGCACGAGCTACCGCCTTATATCAAACGCTTCCTGCAGGATTTTCCTTCGGTCAACGTCCGTGTCGAGTACCGCCGTTCCAATTTGGTGTATGAGGATATCTTACATAATTCCGTTGATTTCGGTCTGGTCGCCTTCCCGGTCAAGGTACGTCAGATTGAAGCCGTGCCATTCCGCAACGATCGGCTCGTGCTTATCACTCATCCCTCACATGCGTTGGCGCAGTGCAAGCAGATCGATTTACGCGACTTAGTAGGGCAAAGGTTCATCGGTTTCGATCCGGATATCCCGACGCGTAAAGCGGTCGATCAGATTTTTCGCGATCACAAGCTAGAGATTGAGCCGGTCATGGAGTTCGACAACATCGAGACGGTCAAGCGAGCGGTCGAAATCGACCATGGAGTGGCGATCGTCCCACACGCCACTGTGCAGCAGGAAGAGAAAGTCGGATCACTCGCAGTTATCCCATTTCACGGTAAGGAATTTTCCCGTCCGCTCGCGATTTTGCACCGTAAAGGGCGCGTGCTCACTCCGGCGATGAAGAAGTTCATCGACATTCTTAGTATGGATTTGTCGGTGAAGCCTGAAACATAAGCGTTGAGAAACGGTCCGCCTGCCTTACGGATCTTACGCAGGGCGTTGCTCCGCCGGGACGATGCCCATGTCAGGTCTATCTTAGTCCATGGTCCACAATCTGGTATTTGCTCTTTATAGTGTCACGCTAGCCGGGCTGGCCTGCTTTGCACTGCATCGTGTCAAAATGCTCGCGCTCTATCTGTGGGCTGCGCGGCACCCGCCACCGCAAGCCACTTTGCCTGAAGGCGAGCACCCGCTCGTGTGCGTGCAATGTCCACTCTTCAATGAACCGCTTGTGGTTGAGGCGCTGCTGGAAAAAGTCACGTCGCTTCGCTGGCCGGCCGGGCGAATGGAAATTCAAATCCTCGATGACTCCAATGACGAAACGCCCGAGATCATTGAACGATGGCTAAAGAATAATCCGAATCGTGCGACGTATGTACGTCATATACGCCGACCCAATCGCCAGGGCTATAAAGCCGGAGCGCTGGCCTATGGCGGGACCCACACGAAGGCGGAATTTTACGCGATCTTTGACGCAGACTTCCGTCCCGAGCCCGATTTTCTGGAAAAGTTGACACCCCATTTTACCGATCCGCGCATTGGCGTGGTGCAAGCGAGGTGGGAATTTGCGAATCGTCGGGCGAGTTTGCTCACGCGTTTCCAGGGAATTTTCCTCGATGCACACTTCATCGTCGAGCAGGCGGCGCGCTACGGGAATAATCTATTTTTCAATTTTAACGGCACGGCGGGCATGTGGCGGCGAGCTGCACTGGAAGATGCCGGCGGCTGGACTGATGATACGGTGACCGAAGATCTCGACTTGAGCTATCGTGCACAACGTCGCGGTTGGAAATTTGTTTATCTCGAACACTACACAGTGCCGTCGGAGCTACCGGAAAATCTCACCGCTTTTAAGTCTCAACAACACCGTTGGACCAAAGGCGGTATCCAAGTTGCGCGGAAACAGCTGCGTGAAATCTTGCGAAGCGACCTGCCAGGTCGGGTAAAACGCGAATCGATCGCGCACCTAGGAATTGGTTTTGTACATCCGCTACTGGTGACGTTTTCCGTTCTTTTTGTACCTTATCTCTATTTGGTGGGTGCGCAGCCGAGCGGAGTGTGGCACTTGCTTAATCCCCTTTCTGTTTTGCTGACAGGCGGCGCCACGGTGACTTTTTATATTGTCGGACAATATTTTATGAGGCGGCAATGGGCGGAAGGACTGATCATGCTGATAAGCAGTCCGTTGTTACTGGCTTTTGGTTTGGCAATGAGTGTGACCTGCTGTGTGGCGACTTTTGAGGGCATGTTGACGCTGGGCGGAGAATTTGTGCGGACCCCGAAAGGCGGCCGTGCGGTGACCGTCGGAGGGCTCGTGGCTTGCCTGCGGAGTCGAACGATGTTCACGGCAATTGCGGTGATTGAGACCGCGATAGGCCTGATGTTGTTGGCTGGTGCGTATTATTTTCAACATATTGAAATGATGCAAGTCGCCGTAGTGCTTATGGTTAAATCTATGGGTTTCCTGGGCATGGCCGCCTTGTCGGCGCCTGATTTGCTGCCGCGTTTTGGCGCGCGCGCTTGACGACGGGAATAAGCCACGTCCGTTGTGGCTCTTCCTGTATATGAGAAAATTGTCCGTCGTTTTTGCTCTAGCTCTGTGCTTTATCTCGTCCTGCAAACGTTCGCAGCCGGTCGCCGCTTCGGATCCTGCGCCTCGACCTGGACCGACGTGGAAACTTCAAGCGCTCGATGGCGGCACGCTTGGCTCGGCTGAGCTGAAAGGGAAGGTACAGTTGATCAATTTCTGGGCTACCTGGTGCCCTCCATGCAACGCGGAGATTCCCGGTTTAATTGAGCTTCAGAATAAATTTGAGAAAGACGGTTTGGCGATTGTTGGTATTTCGGTTGATCAGGACGGTGCAGACGTGGTGAAGCGGTTTGTTGAAAACAAAAAGATCAACTACGCAGTCGCGCTCGCTGCAGACGGAATCGAGACGGCTTTTGGTAAATTCGAAGGAATACCGACCACCTTCATCATCGATCGTAAAGGAATGATCCGGTCGATGGATGTAGGTTACCTCTCCGCGGAGGATGTAGAAAAACGTATCAAGCCGCTACTCGCAGAAAAGTAAGCGAGCCTCAGGTATTTGGCGCAAAAGGGCCCGCCGATAACCCCTAACGGCGGGCCCTTTATTTGCTACTAGTCCGAATAATCGGACTCCTTATTATCCAAGGCCTCTGTATGAAGTGAGGCCTCAGAGAAGAAGCACCGAACGTGCCAACCCTGCGGGCGTCAAAACTGGCCAAGTTTTGCCAGCGCGTCGGCGATTTCTCGGTCGCTTCGGCAACGCGGCATCTTGCTCTGGCCGCCCCACTTGCCATGAGCGCGCATCCATTGTTCGAAAGTGCCCGGAGCAACGAGACGTATAACGGGAGGCTCCAATCCGAAGCCTTTGCGCTTAGCCTCGTAGTCATCGTTAAGGTGGATGAGCTCGGCATCGAGTTCGGCCGAAAGTATGGCGCGTGTTGATGGTTCGGCTAATGTCTTAAACTCAATCCACCATTCGTGACTGCCGCGATTGCGGCCAGCGGTGGTATCGACGAAAAGCGGAGCGACGTGAAAATTAGCCAGACACCATCCGTGACGTTGGCAAACACTGGTGAGCGCGTCGGTGAGTTCTTTTTCGATGACGTGTTCACCAAATGCACTGAGCTGCAGTTTGGTGCGGCCAGCGTAGACGAGACGCGGAATGTCGGTTGAAATAAACCTAACAACATCACCAATCATATAACGCATGAGCCCGGCGGGCGTGGTGAGTAGAAGTACGTAATCTACGCCGGCTTTGACTCCCTCGAGTGGCACGATTTTGGAGCCGAGTTGGTCGAGGCGCGTATCGTCAAATTCGTTTAGCGTTAAAAATTCGAAGAACAGGCCGACATCGGTCATGAGCCGCAAGCCCAGCGAGGCATCTGCGTCTTGTGTGGCGATGAAACCTTCAGAGGCTGGATAAACTTCATGGAAGTTTACGTTGGCGCCGAGGGTGGAACGGAGTTCATCGACGAAGGGCGCGATGGGTACGCCGCCGTGGATAAGGCATTCGAGATTTGGCCAGACCGCGCGGAGATCTTCTGGTAGGTTGGAGCCGGTTGCGGCACGAGCCCGCACAGCCGCTGCGAGAATCAATACCCAACTTGGTATGCCGGCGACGAGACGCAGGTCGCGATTATGTGTGCGTTCGGCGATTGCTTTAATCTTTTCTGGCCAGTCGCCAATCTGAGCGATGTCGGCGCCGGGTTCGTAGAGATAGCGGTCGACCCACGTAGGTAAATGGATCGCGGTGATCCCGCTCAAGTCGCCAGCCCATGCTTCGAACGGTTTTGCTTCCTCGATGCGTGCAAGCGTGGTCGAGCCGCCGAGGAAAAGTTGTTTGCCCCCGAACACAGATGTTTTGCCGGTACGAGCTGTATAGTAAAGGAGTGAATCGAGTCCAGCCTGGCGGAAGTGCGTGAGCATCGCGCCGGTGATCGGCAGGTATTTGGTGCGACCGGCGGTGGTACCGGAGGAGACGGCGTAATATTTACAGGTGCCGGGCCAGAGAACATCGGCCTCGCCGCGCTTCATGCTTTCGATAGGAGCAATGAACTGCTCGTAAGTGCGTGGCGGCACGTTGGCTCGAAATTCGGCATATGTCATGCCTGCACGGATACCGTTTTCGCGACCGAAGCTGCATCGCGCCATCGCAGCAGTAAGTTGGGCGAAGGTCTTGTGCTGTGCAGGCAGGATACGTCGAGGATCACGCAGGCGACGAGCAGTGCGTGCACTCAGAAAGCGGGCGCCTGGGGCAAGCAGGCATCGAGGCAAGAACGGCATGTTGAAGTTTAACGAACCAACCTGACCGACTAGCGATGTGTTCCGATTCGTAGGGCTTTGCCGTTTTTGATGCTGCGGTAATATGCGGAGATGGTGGGCAGGAAGTTGAAGTAATGAAAGATCAACGAAGCGTGTTGCACAGGGCTGCCATGTTGGTTGGTTATGATCTTGTATTGGCTGAGGGGAAAATAGGCGCGGTGGGCTGACTCGAGCACGAACCGAGTGGGCGAGTGATCGACGATCACGGAACTTTCTTTTTCCGCGTAGAGGATGAGCGTGGGCGCGTCAGAGAGAGGCAGTTGAGTGGGCGAAAAATAGGACGACGGGGCTTCTAATTGGCGGATCGCTTGAACACGCTCGCAGGCGCCCGCGGGTTCGATGGTGCGGATAGTTGCCATCACGGCGCTGCTCAGGCTGCGGAGTTCTCCACGGGTCATGAGACCGCGGAGCGATTCCTTGTTTTGCGCACCGGCTTCGTACATTTTGGTGAAGATCGCACGTGATTTATCGACCGTGCGATGGTCCGGCAGCTTTTGTGGATCGAGGTAGGGCTTGATCGCGCGTCCGAGCAGTGTTGTCGGTTTCGCATCACCGGAGGCGAGCAGATCTTCGACGCAGCCGACCGGGCTGATCAAGACGACGCCGCTCAGATCGATGTTTCGACCGGCCCGACGCGCACGTTTGAGCAACTCCATCACAAGGCCAGCACCAAAGCTCACGGAAAAAATCACCGGACGTTGTTGGTGTAGCTTAGCTAGTTCCTCAATGAGATCCTCAAGCTGAGCGAGGAGCATATCCATCGAGAAACCATGCTGCGGATAGTTAAAATAATAAACATTGCCGTGCTTGAGCAGGAAACCGCGCAGGAGAAAAACCTGTTCGGTTGCATCGGGGATGAAACCGCCGAGCACGATGGTGGGCACAGATCCTCTGCGACGTTCGTACAGGATGTTCGCGACCGGATGCGTACCGGCGCTACTCGCCAAGAGAGCGTCTTGGCGCTTGCGAATAGTTGAAGTAAAAGGCAACGGCCGTGGCGGCCGCAGCTTATACCCGGTGCTGCGGATCAGCGTGTGAATTGGCTGTGCGGGCGAGATCCGGCTGAAGGACGTCAAAAAAGAGAGCGCTGGAACAAGGCTGAGTGCTGGCATGATGTAGTGCTTGAATTGAACCTGTATTTATGACCCTTAGACAAAACCAAAGGTCCGCCGTAACTTGAAATTAACCAAGCTGGTGTCTGTTTGTGACTTAACAGTCCTGATGAAACCGTTTGCACCAAGAAACAATATTAAGACACAGTGAGCTATGGGTCTACCTACCATAATTTACGAGGATGAGACAATGGTCGCATTTGACAAGCCTAGTGGCATGCTCGTCGCACCGGACCGTTGGGACAAAACCCGAGAGAATCTTATGGGATTGGTCCATGATAAAATGGGCCACGACGTCGCAAACGTGCATCGCCTCGATGCTGACACGAGCGGCGTGCTACTTTGTGCGAAGACAAAACCTGGGCTCGATTTTCTCAGCGGGCAATTTCAGAGCAAAACAGTGGCAAAACGTTATCTTGCGTTGGTCGCGTTGCTTCCGCCTGAACGTGCGATGAAGTTGGCCTCGCCCGTTGTGACACGCGAGGCGGATGGTAGTTTGCCAGAAAACTTCACGGTCGATCTAGCACTCGGCGAAGATGAAGCTCAGCCTGGTCGCATGCGGGTGTTTCGCAAACGTGGCGGCAAACCGAGCACAACCGAGTTTCGTATTATAGAAAGATTTGGTGGTTTCGCGTTGATGGAGTGCAGGCCGCTGACTGGTCGTACGCACCAGATTCGTATTCATCTGACGGCGGTTGGCTCACCCGTGCTGAATGATCCGTTCTATGGCGATCCCGAGGTGAAGCTTCTTCTTTCTGGACTCAAACGTCATTACAAAGGCCGTGACGACGAAAAACCGTTGATTGGCCGGCTAGCGCTGCATGCGAGTGAACTTTTGATCAAGCATCCTGTCACGCGGGAGCCCGTCACGATCAACGCAGAGTTGCCTAACGAGTTTGAGGTTGCGCTCAAATACCTCCGGAAATTTGCCGTACGCTGAGAACAAAACTCTTGTGAATCGCCTGCTGGAACGGCGTATCAGGTTTCTCGTTTAGCTAATTTAGCTTGGCGCAGGATCGCTAGTTTTCGCATTAAAGGACGAACTGGGTAATAGATACAAGCGATGACGAAAGGCACGCTAATGAGCCAAACAACAAACGCGCAGAGGCTGATCATTCCGAAGCGTTGCCAGAATTCCCGTTGCGAATGGATGAAAAGATGAGAGATCTCGTCGGGATCGTAAGGGATGGGCGGCAGATCGAAAAGTTCGTTGCCAATCCAAACGTAGAACACGATTGCGGTCAAATGGACCGGCCAGAGCAGCTGGTTAACGATGTGAATGATGGGTTGGTTGAGCTTAAACGTGGCTGCGACGATGAAGCACAGCAAGGTGGTGAAGCCTAAGAAAGGAAAGAGTCCGCAGGCGACGCCGAGTGCTAAGGTGAGAGCAATTTTATCTGGAGTAACCCCTTGAGTCAGTTGAGCGGTAATGGGCTCTCGCACACGACGTTGCCAGAAACTACGCGTGGAGGCGTCAGGTGTTTGGGGCGGCGGTGTTGGGGGTTGAGCGGTCATGCGTTACTGGCTAGATGGGTCCACGTGTACAACGGCACTCGTGGAAGGGTCCATCAAACCGAAAACTTCCGCTTTGCCCAGCAAAAGCTGCAACCCCTTAAGACAGCGCTGTTGCAGACCGATCTCGTTTATTCGCCGACGAGATTGTCGAAAATTGTGTGATCTCAGTGTCGCTGCGCGCTCCGAAATATACAATTCCCATCAGGTTGGCGGTAACAATATGTTTTAGTTTGGCTATTGTTGTAAGATCGGTGATTAGCACGAATTGCCTAGCCCGATTTCTAGTCGGGAACGTGTGGCGGTCTTTTCGAGCTGCTGCTGCCGGCTCGTCGTGAAAGCAATTGCTGGAATAAGGCTAGAGCAGTTTCAGAAAATCTGTAGCCACCCATGAACTTGGTTTGACGTAGCCGACGCCGGGGATTGAGAGGGCCGGGTTCAGCGCCCCCGGCTACACCGGAGTTTGAAATGCTCTAATGCTCCCGACTAAAACGCCTGCAATTCAGCGGCGGCTTAGTTCTTCGGGCTGACTGGTTCGTGTGACGGGACGTGCCGCGACCTCAGCGGATGTAGAAAAATCATCCGAATTTTGCAGGTTGCCCGAATCAATTTTCACTCCGACTAGTTGCCGAAGTTCGAGGAGGGTGTGATCCATCTCGGTCAACTGTGCACTCATCTGCTGAGCTGCAGCAGCGGACTGCTCCGAACTGGCGACAGATTGTTGTACAACTTTGTCGATGTTATTGACGGCCGCATTGAGTTGTTCGACGCCGCGGGCCTGTTCGTTGGAAGCGGTAGCGATTTGCGAGATCAGGCTGCTGGACTTGCCGACGCGATCGTTTACGTTTTCGAAACTCTTGCGTGTTTCTTCCACTAGGTTCGTTCCGTCAGCAATTTTGCGATTAGTGTCTTCAATAAGTTGTGACGTGTTCCGCGCGGCTTCAGCGGCGCGCCGGGCGAGAGAGCGCACTTCATCAGCAACAACAGCAAATCCGGCACCGGCCTCACCGGCGCGGGCCGCTTCGACGGCGGCGTTTAGGGCGAGCAGATTGGTTTGAAATGCGATTTCGTCGATCGTCTTGATGATCTTTGACGTCTCGAGACTGGATCGGTTGGCCGCCTGGATAGAATCGAATAACCGATGCATGGCGGTGTTGGCTTGTTCCACCGTGGTGCGCGTTTCCACCATGAGACTGTCGGCGACCCGCGCATTTTGAGCGTTGTTTGCGACCATGGAAGAAATCTCTTCGATCGTGGATGAAGTTTCCTCAATGGACGCAGCTTGGGAGGCAGTGCCCTCGGCAACGTGGCCGGCTTCGGTTGCTACTTGAGCGGCAGCAGACTGGATCTGGTGGGAACCTTCCGCCAGAGACACAAGCATATCGCGCAAGGGCTTCATCAAATTCGTGCGGATAAACCACCCGAGTGCAATCAGGGTGATGAGAAACATGGCGCCAACTTCAAGCCCGCGGATGACGAGGATGCGGTTACTTTGGACGTCGACCGTGGATTTGATACTGCGGTTGATGGAAGCGATCATGCCGGCGTTCTCATCTTTGAATTGTTTAAGGTCGTTATCTACTTGGTCGCGTTGTGGCTTCAGCGTGTCTTCCAAATAGTAGAGGTTGATGGTGCCGACTAGTTTGTTGGCTTTGGAAATTTTGCCCTCCATTGCCTTTCCCGTGGGGCTGAAGTCAGCTTCCTTTTTCACTAGGACGATCTGACCGTTTTTCTTTTGCATCGCGGCGAACAGCTTACCGGAGTCGTCGTCAACGCGGATGGCTGCGACTTCGTCTTTTTCGAGGAAAGCCTTGATGATGGCTTCGGCTGTTTCGTTTTCGAGGTTCCAGAGTGGGCCGAGGATCGATTGCTGAAGAATGACAATGTCGTGTCGGAGACGCTCGGTCTGTTCAGTGAGGAGGTTGTCCTTGCGAGCGGCAAAATCTTTTTCGCGGATCTTCAGGTTTGCATCGAGACTGTCATTTACAGTTCGGAGTCCGCTCACGAGTTGGACGGCAAAGACACGCTTAAAATACAGCATGAAGCCCGTAGTACCGAGCGCGAGTGTGACAAGGAGCACTGCGGTCGTGAAAATATTTAACTTCCTGAGGATATTGCGCTTGCGGCTCATAAACTGGCGGCGCCGAGTGCCCGTGGAGAGGCATGGTCGTGGTTAGACATGAGCGTTATATCGGCTAGATTCTCGAAAACTTAAGACAGACCGACCTCTGTAACCTGTTGGAAAATAGATAAGAGTGAAGGAAACGCCTATAGATAATACTCAGCGCTGACGTGCAAGGGCTGATGGGGCGTTACGAATGTCTTCAGGACAACGGAGTGGGAGAAAACTGCTTTTGGCGGAGCCACGATCGCGCGAGGCCGAATTCCATATGGATTTTGTGATGCGTCCGCCGATTTGTTTGGCGAAGCAATGTTGAGCGTCCTTACGCGAGGGTCTTGTGGAAGCGGGTAATCGCGAAGCTCATTACAAAAACGCCCAGAGCGAGCAATGCGGCGAATTGTGGCCAGAGAATATCGAAGCCGACGCCCTTCAGGAAAATCCCGCGAACGATCACGAGCATGAATCGCAGCGGATCCAACAGACTGAGATATTGAATCACTTGCGGCATGTTCGCGATGGGGAAAATAAATCCGGAGAACAACATCGCTGGAAAAAAGAAAAAGAAGGTCGTCATCATCGCTTGTTGCTGGGTCTGGCTGACGGTTGAGATGAAAAGGCCGATCCCTAGCGTACTGAGCAAAAAAAGCGTTGTGCCGAGAAGGAGGAGTGGAAAGCTGCCGCGAAAGGGAATGCCGAACCAGAACAACCCGACTGCGGTTACCATGCAGACATTGAGGAACCCGATCACGGCGAAGGGTGCGCATTTGCCGAGAATGAATTCAACCGGTCGGATTGGCGTAACCATGATCTGCTCGATCGTGCCAGCTTCTTTTTCACGGACGATCGACATACTGGTGAGCATCAGTGCGATAAGCATGACCAGCATCGCGATAATTCCTGGGACGTAGTAGTTGCGGCTTTCGAGGTCGGCGTTGAACCAGGCGCGTGGTTGCAGCGCCACACCGCTCACGCTTATGTTGTGTCCGGTTTGCCGGAGGGTGCGATCGAGCATGATCTCGGTGTTGGCAGCCGATGCGATAGCTGCGGCATAAGTGGCCACGAAGCGTGCGGTGTTGGAATCGGAGCCGTCTACGATCATTTGCACGGGGGTAGTGCGTCCACCGCGGAGGCTTTGTTCATAGCCAGCGTTGATCTGGAGGATGGCGGAAGCTTTGGCGGCATCGATGAGTTGGCGCGCCTCGTCATCGTCGAAGGTGAAGGCGGCAGCATCGAAGAAATCTGAGCCAGTGAAACGCGAGACCAACTCGCGGCTGGAAGGCGTGTTGTCTCGGTCCACCACGACGAGTTTCACGTGGCGAACGTCGAGTGAAACGGCATAGCCAAAGATCAGAGTTTGAAACATCGGAAAGCCAATGATGACCATGCGCATGCGCGGATCGCGAAAGACAGCACGAAACTCTTTACGAAGGATGGTGAGGATGCGTTCCCACATGGTCAGGCGAGGTGTTTAGGGGTTTTGCGAATGGCTACGGCGAGAACAATAATGGCGAATCCGAGGAGAAACAGCGCTTCGGGCCAGAGAATCTCAAGACCCACACCGCGCAGAAAAATACCCTTAACCACTGCAACGAAGTAACGCGCAGGAATAATGTGCGTGAGGCCGCGGATGACGACCGGCATGTTAGCGATCGCGAAGGTGAAACCAGAAAGGAGAAACGCTGGCAGGAATGTCGAAACCATCGCGAGTTGACTGGCCATTAGCTGCTGGCGAGCGACTGCGCTGATGAGGATGCCTTGTGCGAGAGTGGCGACAATAAAAAGTCCACCGATCGCGAAGAGCAGCGGTACGCTGCCGCGCAAAGGTACGTGAAAAACGAATACAGCCATCAGCACGGCGATGACCATGTTGGCCAGGCCGATGACGGAGTAGGGCAGGAGTTTGCCAAGAATGAGTTCAGTGGGCCGAACTGGAGTGGAGATGAGCTGTTCCATTGTGCCGCGCTCCCACTCGCGTGCGACGGTGAGCGAAGTGAGCAGTGCCGCAATCAGGCCCATGATTACGGCCATGATGCCGGGCACGATGAAGTTTTTGCTTTCGAGATCGGCGTTAAACCAGATGCGTGTGCGTAAATCGAGCGCAGGGGGGGGCGAAACGCCGGCGATGCGACGGATTTGTGCCAACGCGATCTGTTGGTTGTAAGCAATAGTTATTGCCTGTGTATAACCGAGAACGATCGATGCGGTGTTAGAGTCGGCACCGTCGACGATTGCCTGCACGGGCACAACTCGACCCCCTGCAGAATGTGCGGCGAAATCGGGTGGTAAGATGAGGGCGAGCCAGGCGTCGCGAGTGTCAATCTCGCGCTCGACTTCGGCGTAACTGGTGACCGTGCCGCGCAAAGCGAAATAGGGTGTGGCGGTGAAACGAGCGATAAAGTCGCGGCTCTCGACGGAGTTGCTTTGGTCCCAAACAACAAAGGGTACGCGATTCACGTCGAGGTTGAGTGCGTAACCGAACATGAACAGCATCAGCATGGGAATGCCGACCGCGAGTCCGAGGCTGCGCGGGTCGCGGCGAATATGGATAGATTCTTTGCGGGCCACGGCCCAGAAGCGTCGCAGGTTCATTGATGCACCTCCTTTTGCGCGCCGGCTGCACGATCCTTGGCCTCAATGAGCGAAACAAAAACGTCTTCCATCGTGGGCACGATTCGCTCAATACGGGCGAGGGAAATCTGTGCGGAAGCAAGGGCGGTGCGAATAGCGCTCGATGCTTGATCGGCATCGGCCGCGACGGCGTGCAGGCCTTTGCCAAACAGCGCCACCTCTTTTACGGCCGGCAATTGCTCGATCACGCCCATCGCGTCGTTGGGACGAGTACAATCGATCTCGAGCACGGCTTCGGTCATGTGCTGTGTCTTAAGTTTGCGCGGTGCGCCAAGAGCGATGAGTTCGCCGCGATAGATTATACCGAGCCGGTCGCAATACTCGGATTCTTCCATATAGTGAGTGGTTACAAAAACCGTAACGCCCTGGCTGGCGAGTTCGTAAATGAGATCCCAGAACTGGCGACGGCTGTTCGGGTCGACGCCTGAAGTGGGTTCGTCGAGGAAGAGAATCGGCGGCTCGTGGAGGACTGCACAGCCGAGAGCGAGGCGTTGTTTCCATCCTCCCGAAAGCACACTGGTGCGTGAGCGCCGATGTTCGGTCAGATCAGCCATGCGCAGCACCCAGTCCTTTCGCTCGATCTTTTTTGCTCGAGGCAGTCGATAAATGCCACTGTAGAAATCGATGTTCTCTTCGACGGTGAGTTCGTCGTAGAGTGAAAACTTCTGACTCATATAACCGATGCCGGTTTTAATAAGTTCGGCTTGGGTGCTGATGTCGTAGCCGGCGACGCGTCCAGAGCCACCGCTCGGTGTGAGCAGACCGCAGAGCATGCGAATGGTGGTGGACTTGCCGGCGCCGTTGGGGCCGAGAAAGCCAAAAATCTCTCCGCGGCCTACCGAGAATGAAATGCCGGCTACGGCGCGGAATTCACCGAAGCGTTTTTCGAGGTTATGCACCTCGACGATAGTTTCGGTTGGAGATGTGGTCTCAGCTTGCATGGACAGTCTCCTTGCGCTCGGCGATAACGGAAACAAAGACATCCTCTAGTGAGGGCTCGATAGGATGGAGCGAGAGCAATTCGAAGCCGGCATCTGCGATAAGTTGACGAGTTTTAGCTTCGGCTGCAATGGCGTCCCGTGCGGCGACGTGCACTCGGTCACCGAAGAGGCCGACGGTAGCTTCTTGTAGATGGTTGCGCAACAACAGAGCGGTACGGCGTGGTGCCGACGTACGGATTTCGATCAACGTTCCTGGCATGAGACGTTTGACCTCCTCGGGTGTACCGAGGCCCACAAGTTTCCCCTGGTGGAGGAGGGCGAGGCGGTTGCAGCGTTCGGCTTCGTCGAGGTAGGCGGTGGAAACAAATAGCGTCACGCCTTCACGCACGAGTTGATACAAAATACGCCAAAAATCACGACGAGAGACAGGGTCCACGCCATTGGTCGGTTCATCGAGAAAGAGAACACGCGGGGTGTGGATGAGCGCACAGGCGAGGCCGAGCTTCTGCTTCATGCCGCCGGAGAGATTGCCGGCTTGGCGGTTTTTAAAAGGTGTGAGATTGCTGAAGCCGAGCAACTGTTCGGTACGTGCGACGCGTTCGCTAGATGGAACTCCGTAGATATCGGCGTAGAAATCGATGTTCTCAATGACAGTGAGGTCAGGATACAGCCCGAAGCGCTGACTCATATAGCCGATGTGTTCCTTAAGCCCTTCAGGATTGCGTACGACGTCGTAGCCAGCGACTTCTGCGCTGCCCGAGGACGGCGGCAAGATGCCTGTGAGCATGCGCATCGTCGTGGTTTTGCCGGCGCCGTCGGGACCGACCAGGCCAAAGATTTCGCCAGCCTGTACTTCGAGATCGAGGCTATCGACCGCGACGAGTTTGCCGAACGAGCGACGCAATCCTTTGGCGCTTATGGCTAGTTGTGGCATTGCTAGAAACCCGGAAAAACGTTGTGCGACTTACGGAGTGGCGGGCAACACGACATCGGCTGGCATGCCGGGCTTGAGCTCGTCCTTTGGGTTGGCGACGTCGACTTTGATTCGAAAGACGAGCTTCACGCGTTCCTTGGTAGTCTGGACGGTTTTCGGCGTAAACTCCGCTTCGGAGGAAATAAAACTCACTGTTCCTTCAAAATTCTTTCCCGGTGCGGTGTCGGTGTGGACGACAAGTTTCTGCCCCAGCTTCACGCGGCCGAGATCAGTTTGATTAACATAAGCGCGCACCCAAGTGTGCAGCGTGTCGGCAACAGTGACAACGGGCGTACCGGCGGAAACGAACTCTCCGGGTTCGATGTTGTGGGAGAGCACAGCACCGGTGAGTGGCGAATAAAGTTTCGTCTCGGCCAAGCGGGTTTCCGCGAGGGCGACAGACGCGCGTGCTTGGGCGACGCGCGCGCGAGCCTGTTGAATGGTTTCGGTACGCGGGCCTTCGCGGACGAGTTTGAGGCGTTCGGACGCCTCGACGGCGCGAGCATCGGCAACTTTAAATTGTGCTTGGGCTGCCTCAAAATCGCGATCGGAGATCACGTTTTTTGTTAGGAGGTCTTGTTGGCGAACGAAATCGAGTCGGGCGCGGTCGCGTTCGGCTTCGGCGTTGCGCACGGTGGCTTCAGACGCAGCGATTTCCTGCGGACGTGAACCTGCTTCGAGTTCGGCGAGCGCGGCCTCGGCGCCAGCCAATTCGGCGCGACTGAGGTCGAGCTGCGCTTTTTGCTCGGCATCATCGAGACGAGCGATGAGCTGCCCAGCCTTGACGTGATCACCTTCAAAAACAGGACGCTCGGCGACGCGACCTGGGAGCTTAAAACCGAGTTGGGCGTCCGTGACCTCTATATTGCCGGAGATGACGAGATTGTCGCTCCGCGAAGGCGCTCGTGAGCATGCGGTGACACTGAGACCAAGCAGGAGTGCTCCTGCCGCGAATCTCATGGAAACGAAACTAAACCGAAGGGTGTGCATGAGGATGTTTTTTGAGATGATTTTCATAATCTTTGCGGCCGACAGAGGAGAGAACTCCGCCGAGAAAAATGCCGATAGCTTTGTCGAGGGTTTGCCGTGGAGAAAGCTCGGTGCGTTCAAGCGTGTCGGGATGCATTAAGCCGCGAACCGCCTGTAACCAAAACTCAGAAGCAAAAGGCACATCGACATCAGCGCGGACCAGGCCGGCAGCCTGGCCTTCGCGAAGCAAACGGCCAAAAACGTAAGGAATATTCTTTTTGCGTAGCTCGTCGATTTTTTGGAAGAGCGCTGGAGCTTGTTGCTGAAAATCGCGCAGCACGGCTGGGTTGATCTTGGCCAGCATGGTCCCGATGAGTTCACCGATTGCGCACATCTTCTCGGAAAATGAGAGTTTAGTGTTATCGAAAATGGAGTCGAATCGCGCGCGCATGGTGCGGCCAATGAACTCTACGATTTGCTCGGCAATGGCCTCTTTGCTGGGGAAGTGAACGTAGAGGGTTTTCTTGCTCACGCCGAGGTCGTGCGCGAGATCGTCCATTGTGAGAGCGCGAAGACCGGCGCGAAAGATGCGCTCACGCGCTGCCTCAAGGATGCGTTGAGCGAGTTTGGAAACGGACGCGATGGGAGCTTTATCGGGCATTCGAAAACTTAGGAAACTTAAAATGTACTTATAGTTTCCTGCAAGAATTTTCGTCACTCCCGGGGATTGAGTTTAGCTACGTGATTTTGCCGTTGAGGCAGGATTGGATTGTAGAACTCAGCACTTGAGGCGTGAAGGGTTTCTGCAACTTCGCTTCGACTTGGAGCGCGTCGAGTTCGCGCATTTCATTGTCACTCAAACGACCGCTAGCGATCAGGATGCGCGCAGGATAATTGGCGGCACGAGCCCGACGCGCGATTTCCAGGCCGCTGATGCCGGGCATATCGAGGTCCAATAGGAGCAAGTCATAGTTACGGTTTTTGCTCAGGTGTTGCCATGCATCGTTGCCATTAGCGATGTGCGTGACTTGGTGGCCCATGCGTTTGAGCAAAATAGCAACTGTGCGGGCGACGAGTTCGTCATCCTCTGCTAGAAGGATGTTGGCCGTGGTCTTGACTGGGTTGATCTCGACGGGGGGCTTAGATTCTTTTTTAATCACCTTAGGGGTGGTTATAGGCAACCAGAGATGGAAAGTACTGCCCTTGTCTAGCTCTGATTCAACGGTGATCTTGCCGCCGAGTCGTGTGATTAAATGCCACGCGGTTGCCAGGCCCAAGCCTGTGCCTTTGCCAACTTCTTTGGTGGTATAGAAAGGTTCGAAAATGCGCTCCTTTACTTCTTGTGACATTCCCATGCCGTTGTCGTTTACGGTGAGGTGTAACCAGCCAATCGGCGGTCGACTTCCGAAGGGCGACGAGGAGTCGGGCGTGTTGGTATTTTGTTCGGTGGCTTCTACATTTATGCGAGCTTCCCAAGTATTCGTGGCATCATGCGTCAGTTTATCCACCAACGTGTCGCGGGCGTTGAGTAAAAGGTTCAGGATGATCTGGTGAAGGTCAGAGGGATTTAGAAACAGCACGGGCAATGTTTCTGGCACCGCCATGTTCAGAGTGATGCGTCGGTCGATGGTTGGCTTGAGAAGATCAAAGTTTGCGCGAATGATCGTGTGGATGCGGACCTCTTCCTGGCGGGCGTCGGCTCGCCGGCCAAAAGTGAGCAGGCGGCGGGTGAGATCTGCGCCGCGTTTCGAGGCGCGGGAAATCGTTTGGAGTTCTTCTAAGATGCGGGGGTTGTTGGCCCACTCACAGGCGAGGAGCTCAGTTTTGAGCATGATCGGAGTGAGGAGATTATTGAACTCGTGAGCGATACCACCAACGAGTTCGCCGATGGCGCGCAGTCGTCGGCCTTGCGCAATTTCGGAGTCGATTTCTTTGCGCTCGGTGACGTCGTCAATAAGGAAGCAAAGCTGGCGCTGACTATTTTCTTCAACGCTTAAGGGAACGAAGGTGATGGCATAATGGCGTTTCCCTCTCTCGTAGTATTGCTCAGTTTTGAAAATTTCATTTTGGTCCACACCCTGGTGAAACCATTGAGTCCAAAAATCCACTATATTAGTGGGGAGCGGTAGTTCGGCTAAGATTCGGTTGGCGAGCGATGTGCTGTGAAGGCCGAGCAGCCGAGCGGTGCCCGGATTGGCGGAGATGAAGCGAACGGAAGAGCCAGCTTCCTCGATGACACCCATCGCTGTCGGCACGTTTTCGTAGAGGGCTCGCAATAGTTGTTCGCGAGCGCGGAGTCCTTCCTCGGCAGCTTTTTGACGAGTGATATCTTGCACGGTGCCGAACAAACTTACGATTTGGCCGACGGCATTACGCGTGGGGCGCGCGGTGGCGTGGATGATCCGTACCGAGTGCGCCGCTAGTTTGAGCGGAACGGTCACGTCGCAGGCGATGCCGTCGCGCAGCGCTCCGCGAAGAGAGCGGTGTACGAGCGAACGTTCGGCGCGAGGCATCAGCATGAGCAGGCGAAAATAGGAGGGAGGGCCCTGGCGCTTGTCGCGATCGATGATTTGCAGTGTCTCCGCCGAGCATTCGAGCGCCTGCGCTTTCAAATCGTAATGCCATGTACCCAGATGGGCGATACGCTGAGCTTCAACGAGGATCGCTTCGCTTTCTGCAATTTGCTGAGATTGACGCGCAAGCCGTTTCCGAAGGGTGCGCTGGTGCATCAAGGCCAGCATTGTGATGAGCAAAGCCAGGGCTAGGGCGGTGGCCACGTACATGACCACTTTTTCGCGAGTGATGAGCGCGGCTTCGAAGCGGCCGAACCATTTGCGGTAGATATTGTCGTACTCACCGGTGCGGTTGAGTATGGCGAGTCCTTCGTTCAAACGCGCGAGCAGGATGGCGTCGT
>Ga0302323_100001254_pt1 | contig 20586 bp, 14 predicted proteins | sample Fen_T0_3_FD_201950 | JGI IMG/M metagenome (GOLD analysis project Ga0302323, IMG submission 201950) | Peat permafrost microbial communities from Stordalen Mire near Abisko, Sweden - Fen_T0_3 | ecosystem: Environmental > Terrestrial > Soil > Wetlands > Permafrost | place: Sweden: Abisko... | reverse complement strand
TGCATCGATGGCCAGCGGCAAGCGGCTGCAATTCACGCCGCCTGGCCAGCGGCGCACCGCCTGGCCAGTCTCGGCCGGCAGGATTCGACCGGACCGCTGCGCCCGGCCAGGCCATCGATCACGCCCGCCAGCGTCGCCAGCGTCTTGCGGAACTTGTCGGCTTCGAACAGCACGACCACGACTACCTGCCAGGCGGTGAGCAGATTGACGAGCGCGACGGAGGGTAGGCGTCGGCCATGGGCCCGTGTGAGCCGGATCGCGTTGCGTGCGAAGTAGTAGCGGCGCAAAGCCGGATGGTTCGAGGCCAGTAGCGTGACGCCGAACAGCCGATGCTTCGTTATCCGTCCGATCTGGTGTTCCAGAGTTGCCGTGCAAGTCATCGCGACCGTGACGCCGCAGGAGCGCGCGCGCAGGCAGTAGTCGCTGTCGACGTGATCGACGACGTAGTCCTCGCGAAAGGAGCCGATCCGCTCGAACGCGGCGAGCGAGACCACCGAGCCCGACGACAGCAGGAAGCTGCAAGGCAGCAGCGTCGATGGCGGGCAGTCGTCGACAGCGCGAATGTGCAGGCGCAAGCGGGTGAAGGTCATGGCGCGCACGCAGCGCTGGGCGTTGATGTCGAAGACGCGCGGCCCGACGATGTAGTCGGTGACGCCCAGGCCCGCGCAGGCCTGGGCGAGCGTCTCGAAAAATCGCGCCGGCACGTTGGAATCCTGGTCCAGGAGAACGGCCGCCGTCGCGCCGAGCGTCCGCAGCTTGCCGATACCCAGGTTGAAGGCGCCGCCGATGCCGCCGCGATTGCCGTTGACGACAATGGTGGCGGCGCTGCCGCCGAGTCGCTCATGGACGGTGGGGTCGGGGATGGGAGAGTTGTCGACCACGACGGTTGGCGCGCACAGGGCGGCCAGCTGCACGACGTGATCGACGTTGGCGGCGCTTGGCCGAAAGAGTACGACCAGTGCGCCCAGGCGCGGCGTGTTCATCGCGTCGCCCGGGCATGCGGCTTGCGCCCGCGCGGCCACGGCGTCGCGCGGGACGGCCCCATGCCCGCGGGAGCGACGGCCAGGACGATTTCAGGCATCGACATGAGCGGGGGCCCCCTGTAAAGAGATGCACGCAGCCGGGCGCAGCGCCTCGACCACCGCGACGACGCGGCTGCGTGCCGCAGCCGGCGATTCGACATGCCGGCGGCGCAGAAGACAGGCCTGCGCGATCGCCGGATCCCCTAGCACCCGCGTCAGCGCTTGCTCGAGTGCCGCCGGGGAAGGTCGCGCAACGGTGGCGCCCACGCCTAGACGCTGCAGGCGCGCGGCGTTGTCGAACTGGTCGTGCGCGAATGGCGTCACCACCTGCGGCACGCCGGCCGCGAGCCCGAGTGCACTGGTGCCGATCCCGGCGTGATGCAGCAAGGCTGCCCCATGCGGCAGCAGCAGGCTGATCGGAACGTAGCGGCGCACCAGCATGGACGCGGGCAGTTCACCCAAGGCTAGGGCGTCGGCTCCAAGCAGGACCGCGCGGTGGCCCATGGCCTGCAGCGCCTGCACGGCTGCGCGGAAGAAGCCGGGGCCGTGCAAGGCGGTGGAGCCCGGTGTGACGACGACCGGTGGCGGCCCGTTCTGGAGGAACTCGCACAGGCCGCCATCCAGCGTTTCGGGTTCGAGGTCGGCGCCGTCGAACAACGGAAATCCGCAGGAGCAAAAGGCCCCCGGCCAGTCGTCCTGGCGCGGCGCGAACCAGTCTGGGAACAGCCCGAGCACCCCTTGCGGCGAATGCATCCAGCGACTCATGATGCGATCGACGGGCGCGAGGCCCAGTTCGCGTCGCAGCCCGTTGAGCGCGGGGCCGAAGATTCGATCCAGCACCGCGAACTCGATCAGGCGGATGCAGGCGGCGTTCACTGTGACGGGCATTGCGCGTGGCAGGCCGAACCGGGGATGGACCGGCGGCAGCGCCGCGCTGAGGAGGGTCGACGGCGAAACTTGTGCGCTGAGATACGGCAGTCCCAGCTTTTCCTGTGCCAGACGCGCGCCGAATGCCCACAAGGACCCGATCGCTACCGTGTCCCCGCCAGCTTCGCGCGCCACAAGATCGAACAGCGGCCGCATCTCCCGGGCCATCGCGGTCCACAGCGTTCGCAAGGACGTGCGTGGCGACCACAACGCCGGGTCGCCGAGGGCATCGAGATAGTCCTTCTTGCTGCCGACGGCTCGAAAGGCAAGCCCGCAGCGTTCGACGAGCGACTCGAAGACCGGATTGGCGCAGATGACGACCGAGTGGCCGCGAGCGGCCAGCGCGCGACCGATTCCGAGGAGCGGATGCACGTCGCCAACCGACCCGAAGGCGGCGATCAGTACCCGCATGGCGCGACGAGAGGCGGAACGGAAAGCACCACCCGGCTCGCGTCGCCGTGCGCCGGCACGGTCGGCGACTCGGCCTGCGCGTCAGCCTGCCGCATGAACGCCGTGACGACATGCCGCACCCGCTCCCAGCTGCGCTTGCTCTCGAGGTCCAGGAAGTGCCCCGCCTCCGGGATGGTCTGGAAGTGCGCACCGGCGACGTGCGCGGCCATGGATCGGATGTCCTCCGTGGTGGTGTAGTCGTCGAGTTCACCATTGATGAACAGCACGGGGACCTCGATGCGGCGCATGCCGTCCAGGTACTCGTGGACCGGCAGCGATCGCATCTGCCGGATGTGGAAGATGGTCTGCCGATACTGCGCCGGGGTGAGGTTGCTGATGTAGCGGTGGTTGTACATCCGCAGCAGCCTGGGCAGGTAGCGTCCGACCGTGTCGTTGAGCAATGTGGCCGCGTTGCCGAAGTTGCCCGCCTCCAGGTGCTCCTGGGCCGCGGTGATGTAGGCCCGCATCGCCGGATTGATCAGTGGCGAGAATGAGCCGATCGTCGCGGTCCTGACCGAAGCCGGCCGTTCGCACAACGCGAGCAACGCGGCGACCCCGCCCCAGGAGATCGACGCGATATGGTTCACCTGGTAGCGGTCGATCAGATCACGCAGGATTCTGACCTCGTCGGCGCTTGACAACAGCCCACCCTCGGGATTGTGCTCGGCAGACTTGCCGTAGAACGGCAGGTCGTACAGAACGACGTCGAAGTTGGGGGCGAGGTACTTCACGGTCTGCCGGAAGGACTCGATCGTCGACAGTGCCCCATTGACCAGAATGACCACCTGTCTTCCTTGACCCTCCAAATGTCGTTCCACATGGATTTTATGGCCGATTGATGTACTGACTAGTTCCGTGATTTTTGCCATTTAGATACCCCGAATTGGCAGTCAATAAATTAAACATCTCCTCGACTATACATACGGTGGTGGGTATAGGTAATAACAGTTGTATGTAACTGTAATTGTTCCATTCCAGTAGATGAAACGACGCGAACGACGTCAATTAGAATGCGTTCCAAAAGGGGCGAAATCGGGGTCATCGGCGGCCCGAGAAATCGACTAAATATATATATAGATCATATACTTATGACGCATATAATGCGGACATTCAATGGGCGGAAGGCCGCCGGTATCGGGGCGGCTATTACCAGAATTGAATGCGGCAAACATCCCCTGAAATTGGTATTTTGAAGACGCATTTGCCGCTCCGGGAGTAATTTCTAATTCATATTTCTGTCACGCTGCGATTGGCGATCATGGCGCAATCCACGGAAAATCAGGGCTGCGCAACGCCGACTCGCAAGAGTCGGGTCGGGTCTCGCTTTGCAGGAACTCCTGCAGCTGCGCGAACTGCCGGCCACGGATCGTCACCGCCGGGCCGTCGTCGGCATGGATGCTCTCGACCGCCACGACCTCGCAGCCGGGAATGCGCTGGGCCAGCAGATGGCGGGCTACCGTGGTCTTGCCGACGTTGCCCGAGAAGTTGATGACGGCGAGCTTCATGAGGTCTCCTTGGTGGGCGCCGAAGGTCAGGAGAACAATGCCGTGGCCGAGCAGCTGAGCGTGACCAGACAGACGGTGTCCAAGTGGCGCGCCCGTTCCCAGAGGCGCCACGCACTGGTGCACGAGGCTGATGGCAAGCGAGATGGTCTGGCTCTTAGGGCACCGTCAACCGAAAGGGACAGCAGCAGCGATGCTCAGACCTACAGTCACCGCGCCACATCTCGACTCTACCGACCGCTGCCCTTCACCCCACGACCGTCAAGATCCGCCCGCCCCATCCGGCACGGCTCATCCGCCGCGTCGAACGCGGGTCTTCACAATCCATCCGACGGACAGGACATGGCGCCTGCCGCCCTCCACGCGCGAGCCGCTGCGCTCGCAGGCGTCGGGGCGCAACAGCTTGATGCCTCGGGTCTGGAAGATCGGCGTGGCGCAGACGAACTCGCCGCCGGACCGCGGTGACTTGGGGACGATGTCGGGCCTGACGACGCGCGCGCCCGCCGTGGTCAGGCATGATGACTCGAATGATCACAGGAACCATGCCCCCGACGCTGCGGCCCGCCTGCGGATCGGACTACGCCACCGTGGCCACCTGGTCGACGAGCGCCGCCGCCTGCCTGCGCTGGGCCGGACCGCGCTTGCCGTTCCCCTTCGCCGCGGTGGACCTGGAGCGTCTGCTCGAGATCCCGGGCGGGGGCTGTTCGCACGTTCTGGCATCCGGCACCGAGCCGCCGCTCGGATTTTCGCAGCACTGGGTCGCCATACCCGGTGCCGTACACCTGGGCCGGATCATCGTCGCCCCGGCGTTGCGTGGCCACGGCCTGGGGCGCCTGCTGGTGGAACGCAGCATCGAACGCGCCGCGCGCGAGCCCGGCGCGCAGTCGGTCACGCTGCGGGTCTACCGCGACAACGCCGCCGCGCTGCGTCTCTACCAGTCGCTGCGCTTCGTCGAGGAGCCCGCGTCCTCCACTGCCGAAGTCGCCTTCATGCGCGCCGCGATCGCCTGCCCCTAGCGCGTGCGGCGGCCAGGTCGCCGTTGTGCCGGCGGGCAACCCGGGCCGGTGCGCTCCAGGTCGACGCGTGCCCGATGGGCCCGCCAACTGCACGCGCTGCCCGCGTGAAACACCACGCCGGCCAGGGCCTTGGCAACCATGGCAATGCGGCAAGGCCGTAATGCGAATTTCGACTGCTGCATTTCGCATTTGCAGATGAAAGCCGGCAGCCCGTAAAGTCGTGTTGTCGAGCTGTGATCGATCAGGCAGTTCTGCTGCATCTGGTCATCATTGCCTTCAGTCCATTCGGTGTCCCGATCCTGCAATGGTCGCCGTTGGATCAGTTCTCCGGGTATCGCTTCGCGACGGCCATCGAGCTATCGGGTTGCCGCCTATTCGAGCAGGCGTTCGCCAGGAATCCGAATCATTCCCCGGGGCTTCATGCGAAGACCCGGAGCGGATTCGCCCGGCTTCCTCCTTATTTGAAGGCCACTGCAAGAGGGCTGGGCCAGTTGCTCGACTCTTCGAGCAACACCTTTCATTCCGGATCCAATTTCAACTTTCCTGAGAAAGAGTGCCGGCGAGATCTGATCCTGCAATTCTTGCGTCATCCGGCCCCCGCCTCGCCTGTGTGTCCTTTCATCCGATGTCGACAGGGCAGGGGCGTCTCTTTCCGCAACTTTTTCATCGCGCCATGATGTACCCACCTGTCACCAGATATTCCCTGCGGCGCATTTGCGCGGCACTCATCGCCGCCGACTTGATGTATGGCGGCCAGGTCTCGATGGCAGCGTCGACCGACGCCGTCCGGTATCACGTCGAGGCGGGCGACCTCGAGCAGGCCTTGCAGGCGATCCAGGCCCAGGGCAGGTTCACGCTGAGCTACGACAGGAAGCTGACCGCCCAGCACCGCGCCCCCGCGGTCGACGGCACGCTCTCCGCGGACGAGGCCCTGCGCCAGGTGTTGGCGGGCAGCGGGCTGGAGTGGCTCCCGGTCGACGGCGGATTCACCTTGCGTCGGGTCGTGCAGGGCGACCACGCCACGGAGCTGGACGCGGTGCAGCAAGTCACGATCCAGTCGCGCAAGGAGCAGCATCCCCAGCGTCCTGTCACGGCGGTGTCGCGCTTGCGTGGCCAGTTCCTGTCCGAGCAGCACATCGAAGACATCCAGGACCTGCAGTACGTGGTGCCCGGCCTCTACATCCAGAGCACCGACTCCAACGACACGCAACTCACGATCCGCGGCGTCGGCGACGGCGGCGGCCAGACCAGCGGCGACCAGAACGTCGGCATGCCCAGCAGCGTGGCTACGTATGTCGACAACGTCTACTTTCCCCGCCCGGGCATCATCCGCTCGCTGACCGACATCGACTACGTCGACGTGTTCAAGGGTCCCAGCGGCACCCTGTTCGGCGCCAATGCGACCGGAGGCGTCGTCGACATCCACACGAAGGAGCCGAGCTTCCAGCGTGAAGGCGCGCTCAGCGCCTCGTATGCGCAGCGCAATACGTCCAAGGTGACGGCCGAGGTGTCGGGGCCGATCAACGACTCCGTCGCCTATCGGGTCACGTCGGTCTATGCCCACAGCGACGGCTCGGTCACGAACCTCGAAGACGACAAGCGGGTCAATGGCTACGAGCGCGAGGGCCTGCGTGCGCAGTTGCTGGTGCGTCCCAGCGACCGCTTCGAGCTCAAGCTGAGCGCCGACTACGGGCAGGAGTGGGCCAATCCGACGCGGGTCATCAAGTCCGTCACGAGCGCGTTCAAGACCACGGCCGCGGCGATCGGCGCGACCTACGTCGTCGGCGGTCGCGACACCATCGAGGACGACGTCACGACCACGCAGACCGAGGAGGGCGGTGCGTCTGCGGAGGCGACCTGGAAGCTCGCCGATGGCTACAAGCTGCGCTCGCTCAGCGCGTTCCGTCTCTATCACTACGTCCCCCAGTACGCCGACGAACTGAGCGTGCCCATCTACGCCAACAGCGGCACGGCGGTGCAGGACGCGACCATCACGCAGGACCTTCGCCTCGAATCCCCACGCGGCAAGTTCTTCGACTATGTCGCCGGCCTCAGCTACTTCAAGGACAACCAGAACACGGTCGCCAACACCCGCTACGCCAACTCCAGCATCGTCACGACCTACGCGGGCAGCGGCTACGCGGGCCTGCACATCATCCGCTACGGCCACCTCAACGACCAGGCGAGCGCCTTGTACGGCCGTGGCACCTTCCATCTGAGCGATAGCCTCGACCTGCAAATCGGCGCGCGCGCCACCTACGACGACCGCGACGCCCGGTTCATCCGCCTGAACAAGGCCGCCTTCGATTCCGGCGAACTGCGTCCGCACAACGTGTTGCCCTCCGCCACCGGCAGCCTGAACTTCCAGATCAACGACGACTGGAGCAGCTATGTCTCCTTCGGCTACGGCCAGAAGGCCGGCGGCATCAACGTGTCCGCAGGCGCCGCCAAGAAGGCTGGCTACGACTCCCTGATCCTGAATCCCGAGAGCACCCACAACCTGGAGATCGGTACGCTGGGAACCTTGATCCCGAACAAGCTGAGCCTGCAGGCCGACGTGTTCCGCACGCTGGTCGGCTCGTTCCAGACCCAGGCCTATGACGAGACCGCGGCGAGCAGCTACCTGATGAACGCGGGCAACTACCGCAGCCAGGGTGTCGAAGCCGCGCTGCGAATCCAGCCGATCGAGCGGCTGGACATTGTGGTCAGCGGCATCGTCAACGATGCGCGCTACACCAATTACCACAACGCCTTGTGCCCGGCCGAGATCAGCGCGGCCACGTGCGACCTCACCGGCCAGCGCGTCTTCAACGCGCCCAGGCAGGTGTATGCGGTCTCGTCGCGCTACAACTGGGACGAGGGCGCATTCAAGCCCTATGTCTCCGCGCGCTACAGCTACCGCGACTGGACCTACGGCACGGTCGACAACAGCAACTACACGCGCCTGCCTGGCTATGGACTGGCTGCGTTCACCCTGGGGGCCACTCGCCCGACCGGCAGCGGAAACTGGGACGCGTCGTTGTGGGTCACGAACGCGTTCAACAAGCTCTACTACACCCGCTTGTCCGGCAGCTCGGAGGTGGCCGGCTACGTGGGCGACCCCCGCACCGTGGGCGTCACGCTGGGCTACACCTTCCGCTGAAATCTGACGCTGGGCGACACTTCTTGAACTTCCTGCCCGACCCCAGCCGACGGCGCTTCTTCGCCAGTGCCGCAAGCCTCGGGGTGTCCGCCGGCCAGGCGGCCGCGCAGGCGCCGACCAGCCAGCCTGCGGCCGCGTCGCCGCAGCCCGACCCCCAGGCGCTGCGCTGGCTCGAAGGCGCCGCGCCGGCCGAACACGCCGGCACGGCCTGGGGCTGGCCCTGGCCGCGCGGCCAGGTCGGTCGCGCGCAGGCTTTCGCGCTGCGCGACGCCCAGGGGCGCCTGCACGCCCTGCAAAGCTGGCCGCTGGCCTGGTGGCCCGATGGCTCGGTGAAGTGGTCGGGCCATGCGCTGGCCCCGGCGGCCATCCCCGCGGCCGACACGGTGCAGGCCTGGCGGGTGGTGGCGCTGCCGCCCGGGCAGGCGGCCATCGCGCCGGCGCTCGCGCTGCGCGTCGAGGAAACGGCCGCAGCGATCGTGGTCGACACGGGCGTGATCCGCTGCACCGTGCCGCGGCGCGGCCCGCTGCTGGTGGCCCAGGTCACGCGCGGCGGGGTCGAAGTGCTGCGCGCCGTGCGCCTGGAGGCCCGCGTCGACGATGCGGCCGACGACGAAGACCGGCCGCGACGCACGCTGCACTGCCATGGCGAGGTCGAGAGCGTGGAGGTCGAACAGCGCGGACCGCTGCGTGCGGTGCTGCGCCTGCGCGGGCGCCACCGCGCCGACGCCGGGCAGTCCGGCGTGCGCGCTGCGAGCGCCCGTGCCTGGCTGCCCTTCGACCTGCGGCTGTACCTGCATGCGGGTGGCGAGGCGCTGCGCATCATGCACAGCTGGATCTTCGACGGCGACCCGCAGAGCGACTTCCTGCGCGGCCTGGGCCTGGTGGCGCAGGTGCCGCTGCGCGACGCCCTGCATGACCGGCACCTGCGCCTGGTCGGCGCGGCCGACGGCCCGGAGGCCGGCCTGTGGGCCGAGGCCGTGCGCGGGCTCAGCGGCCTGCGCCGCGACCCCGGCGCGGCGGTGCGCGCCGCGCAGCTGGCGGGCCGGGCCTGCCCGCCGGACAGTCAATGGAGCCGGCCGGTGCGCGAGCTGCAATCGCACATCCCGGCCTGGGGCGACTTCAGCCTGAGCCAGCTCGCGCCCGATGCGTTCCAGATCCGCAAGCGAACGCGCCAGGGCTACACCTGGATCGATGCCGCGCAGGGCGCGCGCGCCGCCGGACTGGCCTATGTGGGCGGGCCCGGCGGCGGCCTGGCGTTCGGCTTGCGCGACTTCTGGCAGCGCCATCCGACACAACTGGACGTGCGCGACGCCCATACCGACACCGCCCAGGTGCGGCTGTGGTGGCACAGCCCCGCGGCGCCCGCGCTCGACCTGCGCCCCTACCACGACGGCCTGGGCCAGGACAGCTTCGAGAAGCAGCGCCAGGGCCTGGAGGTCACCTACGAGGACTACGAGCCCGGCTTCGACACTGCCGTGGGGGTTGGCCGCAGCCATGAGATCACGCTGTTCGCGCTCGCCGCCACGCCGGCGCGCGAGCGCCTGATGCAACTGGCGCGGCTGGTGCAGACGCCGCCGCAACTGGTGGCCTCACCGCGCCGCTACCTCGACACCCAGGTGTTCGGGCCGCTGTGGTCGCTGCCCGACCGCAGCACGCCCGCGCAGGCAGCCATCGAAGACCGCCTCGACAGCCTGTTCGACTTCTACAAGCAGGAGGCCCTGCAGCGCCGCTGGACCGGGTTCTGGGACTACGGCGACATCCGCCACACCTACGACGCCGACCGCCACGAGTGGCGCTACGACGTCGGCGGCTTCGCCTGGGACAACTCCGAGCTCTCGCCCGACCTGTGGCTGTGGTCGGCCTTCCTGCGCAGCGGGCGCGCCGACATCTACCGCTTCGCCGAGGCCATGGTGCGCCACACCAGCGAGGTCGACACCTACCACCTGGGCCGCTTCCAGGGCCTGGGCACGCGCCACGGCGTGCTGCACTGGAGCGACAGCGCCAAGCAACTGCGCATCAGCAGCGCCGCCTACCGCCGCCACTACTACTACCTGAGCGCCGACGAGCGCATCGGCGACGTGCTGCACCTGCTGCGCGACGCCGACCGGACGTTGATGACGCTGGACCCGGGGCGCAAGCTGGGCGAGCGGCCGCAACAGGCCGGCGACGGCCTGATGGGCGTGGGCACCGACTGGGGCGCCATGCTGGCCAACTGGTTGACCGAGTGGGAACGCAGCGGCGACCCGCGCTGGCGCGACCGCATCCGCCGCGGCATGGAGAGCGTGGCCGCCATGCCCCACGGCTTCTTCAGCGCCGCCACTGCGGGCTACCACCTGGAGACCGGCGAATTGATCAACGTGGCGGGCGAGGGCGTTGCGGCCAGCCATCTGAGTGCCGTGTTCGGCCTGAACGAGATGGTCGCGGAGCTGGCGGCGCTGATCGACGTGCCGGGGTTCGAGCAGGCCTGGCTGCAGTACTGCACGCTGTTCAATGCGCCTGTCGAGGAGCAGCGCCGCGCGCTGGGCAGCGCGCACGGCGGCAGCAAGGCCTTGTATGTGGGCCACTCGCGCCTGAGCGCCTACGCCGCCTGGCGGCGCCAGGATCCTGCCCTGGCCGCGCGCGCCTGGGGCGAGTTCCTGAGCGATCCGCGGCGCGGCCGCCTGGTCACGCAACATGTCCTCGGCACCGACTTGCTGCGTCCCGTGGACGAGGCGCCCGACATCTCCACCAACGACGCCGACCAATGGAGCCTGGCGGCGATCCAGAACCTGGCCCTGATCGGCGACTTCCTGCCCGGTGCGGCGCCATGACGACGCCGGCACGCCACCGCGGCGCCGGCCGGCGCCGCGCCGACCTGGCGGTCCGCGACACCCGGAACCGCCGACCATGAACGCGCTGCCCCCGCAGGCGCTGCACTGCCCGGCCGGCCAGGTCGAGCGGCGCGTCGCGCACGACGACTTCCGGCATGGCCTGACGCAATGGCGCGTCGAGGCGCAGGACCCGCGCAGCGTGGTGACGGCGTCGGCGGGCATGCTGGACATGCAGGCGGCTGCCGGCCTGACTCTCTGGTGGCGCGGACCGGAGCCGGAATCGACCGCGAGCGCGCCGGGTGACGCGCCGGCGCCGGCCCAGCCGACCGCGCTCGCGCTCGCCGGCGACGTGCTGCTGCGCTTCACGGCCACGCCGCTGCCGGCACCGGCCAGCGCGGGCGCGCTGGCGGGCCGGGTGTCGGACCTGAACATGTTCTGGCGCGCCACCGAGGCCGACGGCCAGCCGCCGCGGCCGCGCAGCGGCGCCTTCGCCGCCTACGACACGCTGCGCAGCTACTACGTGGGCTACGGCGCCAACGGCAACGCCACGACGCGCCTGCGCTACTACGACGGCAGCGGCCGGCGGCGGCTGCTGCAAGGCTGGGCCGATCCCGCGGCGGCCGAGTCCGCCGACCGCCATGGCCCGATGACGCCGGACACCCGCCTGGTGGCCGGCCAGCCGCTGCATGTGCAGCTGCTCGCGCGCACGCCCACGGCCGACGACCCGGCCTACCTGCGCTGGTCAGTCGACGGCCGCGTGCTCTTCACGCTGCCCGCCGATGCCGATGCCGATGCCGACGCCGGGGCCGAGGTCCCCAGGCTGGTGCACGGCGGCTTCGCGTTGCGCACCACGGCCAGCCGCTTCCAGTTCCGCGCGTTCGAGGTCTGGGCCTGCCGCGGCCTGGCCGCGGACGATTCCGGGCCAGCTCCCGCGCAGGCCGGTCATGACCCCCGCTGATTCCGCCCACTCCAGGGACCCGGCAGACCTGGCCGGCCTGCGCCCGCGGCGCCAGCTGCTGGCCGCGTTCCTGGCCCTGTCGTGGTGGCCCGCGTACGCGGCGGCGGAGCCGCGCCCGCAGCCCGACTCGGCCATCGCCCTCGGCCCGGCGCGCCGTCCGGACGGCGCGCCTGACAGGCGTCGCCCCACGCTGTTCATCGCCGGCGACTCCACGGTGCGCAGCGCCGGACGCAATGGGCAATGGGGCTGGGGCGAGCGGCTGGCGCCCTGGTTCGACCCCGCGCAGGTGCAACTGTCCAACCACGCGATCGCCGGGCGCAGCACGCGCAGCTTCCTGCGCGAAGGCCGCTGGGCCGAACTGCGGGCGCAATTGCAGCCGGGCGACGCGGTGCTGATCCAGTTCGGCCACAACGATGGCGGCCGCGTGGGCGACCCGGCGGCCAAGCAGCGCGCGACATTGCCGGGAACGGGCGACGACACCTGCATCGATCTGCTGCCCGACGGCACGGCCGAGACCGTGCGCAGCTTCGGCGCCTACCTGGCGCAATTCCTGCGCGAGGCGCTGGCCGCCGGGGCGCTGCCCATCGTCGTCGCGCCGGTGCCGCACAAGGACCACTGGCAGTCCGACCTCGATTTCGCCGATGTCTCAGCCTGGGGGCGTGCGGTGGCGCAGCGCGAAGGCGGGCTGTTCGTGGACCTGACCCGGGCGGTGACCGAGGCCTACCGGGCGCTGGGCCCGGCCGAGGTCGAGCGGCTGTTCGCCGACGCCAACACCCACACCAACGAGGCCGGCGCGCAGCTCAATGCCGCCTGCCTCGCGCGCCTGCTCAGGGCCTTGCCCGCCACGCTGGCGCTGCCCAGGCCGCGGGAGCGCCTGGAGTGACGCGGCCTTGCCCGGGCGGCGCCCGTTTGTCCGCCCGTTTGTCCGCGCGCAGCCATCGCTGGCGACGCGTCTCGTCTTCACCGCCATGACCCCGACGCCCGCCATGTCCCGCCGTCGCATTTCCAATCCCCACTCCCTGACCGGTGCACCTTCATGATCTACAAGGATCTCTTCTCCAGACTTCTGCCCATCCTGGCCGTCTCGGCGGCCTGTTCGCTCTCGGCGTTCGCCGAGACCGCCAAGGCCCCGCCGAAATCCTGGATCGATCCGGATACTGGTCATCGCGTCATCCGTCTGACCGACGAACCCGGCGCGGCCAGCATCTACTTCAACATCAACTCCTTCACGCCCGACGGCAAGCAGATGGTCTACACGACCGCCGACCGCGGGATCGCGGTCATGGACCTGGCCACGTTCAGCACGCGCCCCTTGGTCAAGGGCCCGGTGGGCGGCGGTCCGGGGGCCGTCGTCGTCGGCCACAAGACGCCGACGGTGTACTACTTCAAGGCGTCGGACGATCCGCAGGTCGGCGCGCTCTGGGCCACCGACATCCATTCCGGTGCGACCCGAAAGATCGCCGACCTGCCGCGCCGCGCCGGCATCTTTTCCATCAACGCGGACGAGACGCTCGGTGTCGGCAGCTACATCGTCGGCGACGGCGAGGACTACGCCGGACGCCAGGCCGGACAGGTCGCCGGCAAGCCGACGCTCAACGAACCGGCGAACAAGTCGGACAAGATGGCCCGGCGTCTCGCGGCCCGGCTGCCCATGATCGTGTTCAGCCTCGACCTGGCCACGGGAGAACGCAAGCCGGTGTTCGCCAGCACCGACTGGATCGATCACCTGCAGTTCTCGCCCACCGATCCGACCCTCCTCATGTATGCCCATCAAGGCGCCTGGCACCAGGTCGACAAGCTCTGGACCATTCGCATCGACGGCAGCCACAACACGCAGATCGACAAGCGCACCATGGCGATGGAGGGCAGCGGCCACCAGTGGTTCGGCGCCGACGGGAAGACCATCTGGTACGACCTGCACATCCCGACCGGGCTCGTGTCCTACGTCGCCGGCTACAACGTCGAGAACGGCGACCGCACCTGGTACTACTACCAACCGCGGGAGGCGTCGATCCACTTCAACCAGTCGCCGGATGGCACATTGTTCTGCGGCGACGGCAGCGCGGCGCCGGACGCGCAGTGGATCTACCTGTTCCGGCCCGAACTGATCAAGGACGACCACACGCTGGGCGAGCATCTGATTCATCCGGGCGTGCTGCACGCCGAGCGCCTGGTCAACATGGCCAGGAACAACTATCACCTGGAACCGAACGTGCACTTCACGCCGGACCAGAAGTGGGTCATCTTTCGCTCGAACATGTTCGGTCCGACCTACATGTTCGCGGTGGAAGTCGCCAAGGCGGTGCCATAGGGCGGTCGGCGACGACTCCGCGATGATCGCCCGGTTGCCCCGGAGAGCGGCGGCTTCGTCCGCGGCATCGAGGCCGACGCTCCTGAAAAAGCGCGTGCTAAAGTTTGTTGGATTGGGTCGCGAGCGGCGGACAGTCGACATGAAGAATGGCGACGCGGAGGCCTGCTTTCATGCAGCTGAAGATATTCGTTATCTCGATGAAGAAGTCCACCGAGCGGCGCCTGCGGATATCCACGGCACTTTCCTCCATGGGGCTGGCCTTCGAGATTGTCGACGCCGTCGACGGAAGGTGCCTGCCGCCCATGCTGCATGCACGACCTGGCGGCGAATGCCCCGCCACCCATGGCGGAGCCCCCGCGCTGCTTCCGGGTGAGATCGGCTGCGCGTTGAGTCACGTTCGATGCGCGCGGCTGATCGAGGAGCAGGGGCTCGCAGGCGCGATCATTCTCGAAGACGACGCGATACCGTTGCCGCCTTTGAGGGATTTTGCTTTCGCTTTCAAGGCGAGCCACCCGAATTACAGGCCGGGTTCGATGATATTCCTGGGCGGCTTGGAGGATGAGAGTCCGAAGGCGTTCGATCGCAATCGACTGATCGTCCGCAGCCTGCATCGAAGAATTCATCTAACCCACGAACTGTCGATCTCGAAGTCCATCGACAGCGCCCGGTTCTTTCTCAGGGCATGCGCTTACTACGTCGATGCCGACTCTGCAAAGAGACTGGCGAGCTTCAACGTTGGGCCGCGGACGGTAGCCGACGACTGGCGGCTCTTCGCGGCTGAGAAGGTCGTCGAAAACATCTATCTTCTCAGTCGATGGGCGGTTCGACACCCGTTCGAAAGAGAGTCGGCAAGCCTGCTTGAACCCGAGCGGATGTTGAAGTGCGGTCCGCAGTCCGAAGATCGACCGCTTTCGTCCATCAACCGCCAGGTCAAGAATGTCCTGCGCAGGCCCTTGCGCCCATTGCTTGCACTGCTCTGGTAGCACGCGCGCTTGACGCGGTGCGCGCAGTGCGCTTGCCCGACTCAGGCCGCCTCGGCCTGCACCGCCGCCACCGGCGCGCCGGCGCGCGCGCTGGCCAGGTCGGCGACGAAGGCTTCGACCAGCGGCAGTTCCGCGGCCGGGAAGATGTCGGCCGCCACCAGCGCGCGGTAGCAGGCGAGCAGGTTGTCGGCGACGGCGTCGACGCCGGGCGCCAGCGTCAGCCCGGCCAGCACCGCCACCAGCTTGCGGTTGCCCAGGTAGCCCGGCACTTCCTTGGCGAAGTCCACCATCAGGTCGTGCGGGTTGCGCACCTGGAACGAGTCCGGCGGCGTGAACACCAGGTGCGCGTCCATCGCCCACAGGCAGGCCTGGGCGACGAAGCCGCGCCAGATGTCGGTCATGCGGAAGCTGCAGTGGAAGGGCAGGTACATCAGGGGGTAGGCCTGCGGCCGCCACCAGGTGCTCTGGCTGTTGAACGGGCACCAGACCTTGCGGGGCAGGTAGACGCGCTGCGCGTCGGCGCGGAACTCGATGTCCTGGTTCCAGATCAGGCGCCAGATCGCGTCGACGTCGGTGTTGCCGTCGATCAGGCCTTGCTGGACGGGGGCGAACACGCGCGCCACCGGGCCGCGCGCGACCGGGTCGTGGATCGCGTCCAGCGGCAGGCCGCGCGGCCAGGTCAGGGTGTCGGTGAACAGGCGGTAGACGTTGGCCCACTCGCCCGCCTGCGCCGCCGCGGCGTTGACCATGAGCTCGGGGACGCCCCAGGCGGCGTTCGGGAAGGTGTCGTCGTCGGTCTCGTAGAGGCAGTCGGCGCCGCCGGCCACCGCTTCGAGGAAAGCCAGGTTCTTGCGGGCGTAGTGGCGCTCGCCGAGGATGCGCGCCAGCCGCCACGGGCTGCGCCGCTGCTCGGCGATCGACAGGAAGCGGCAGCCGTCGGCGAGGTAGTCGAACGGGCCGGCCGAATCGCCCGCGACCACGAGTTGCGCGTCCAGCGGCGCCAGGTGGCGCACCAGCTCGCGCACCTGCTGGGTCGGGCCCTGGATGGTGGTCAGCACGCAGGCGAGGCGGGTCATCGCACACCGACCTTGCTGCGCGCGTCGCTGGCGGTGAACTGGTCGTCGAAGCGCACGTTGGCCATCGCCACGCCGGCGCCGGGGCGCTCCTCGCGCTGGATCAGCGCGCCGCCGCCCACGTAGAGCGAGGTGAAGCCGCGGTTGTAGTTGCGCAGGTTGAGGTTGCGCGTCTGGTAGAACGAGATCGGATATTCGTCGGGGTCGTAGCCCTTGAGCACCGACAGCCAGTGCGAGGTCGGCGCGGCGCGGCAGCAGCTGTTGGCGCCGCCCAGCATCCACGGCGGGTTGCCCGGGTCGGCGTAGAGGTTGCCCTGGCCGTCGGGGCGGCAGCTGGCGCGGAAGTGCTCGCCCCAGCAGTCCGGGCACAGCGAGTACAGGCCGTAGCGCAGCCCGTTCGGGCTCTTCTTGCCGTAGGTGGCGTGCATCTGTTCCTGCAGCGCGCTGATGGCGCCGGGGCGGTAGCCGTGGTCGTCTTCCAGCATGCAGATGTGCTGCGGCGAGTACATCTCCACCGCCAGCTGCAGGCACATGTTGCGGGCCTGCGCGAACTGCATGCGCTTGGAGAACAGGTAGAAGAAGCCGTGCTCCTGGCTCTGCTCGCGGTACCAGGCCCAGGTCGCGTCGGTGGCGGTGGTGCTGCAGTCGTGGACCAGCACCGCGCTGCCGGTGCGCCTGGCCTCGTCGAGGATGCCGGGCAGCACCTTCTGGACGACCGCGAGGTCGTTGAACGAGGTGTAGATGGTGACGAAGTCGCTGTGCTGCATGGGGGCTCCGGTCAGAACGGGATCGCGTCGGTGGCGGCCTGCGCGTGCGGCAGGGCGCGTGCGCCGGCGCCGTCGGCCGCGCGGTCGGGCCAGGTCGCCAGGAAGGCGTCGATCAGCGCGTGGCTGGCGGTGCGCTCGGCGGCGAAGCTGCGCTCGGCCAGCGCGTCGAGCAGCGCGTGCAGGGCTTTGCATTCGGCGTCGGCGGCGACCGTCGGCTGGGTGCGGTTGAGGTGCGCCTCGGCGAAGTCGCGCCGCAGCGGAGCGCGCACGACGGCCTCGAGCTGCTGCAGGCGGGCGGCGTCGAACAGGTCCTCGTAGCGCAGGAACACCACCTCCGCGCCGGACCGGTAGAGCTTGACGATGCGGCGATAGGTCTGGCGCCAGACGGCGAACGCGTCGGCGACGCTGATGCGCAGGTCGCGCAGGTAGGTCGAGCTGCGGCATTCGCGCAGCACGCTCTCGGCGGTCACGGCCGGCGGACGGTGGATGGACAGCAGCACCGCGTCGGGCGCCTGTTCCAGCCAGGCCTGGGCGGTGACCGAGAAGCGCGGGTCCTTCAGGCAGAACGGCGCCTGCGCCACCGCCTGGGCGACGTCGCGCCGCTGCTCGGCGTTCCAGCGCGTGGGCATCGCGTCGGGCCAACGCGCCAGCCACAGCTGGCCGGGCGTGAAGCCCTGCAGCAGCGCGCGCGCGCCCTCGGGGCCCAGGTGGGCGACCGCGGACTGCATCAGGATCGACTCGTTCAGGTCGTTGACCTGGCGGTTCTCGAAGAAGCCCTTGGGGTTGGACGGCGAGGGCTCGTAGAGGTCCAGGCCGTGGCGATGGGTGTCGGGTCCGAACATGCCGGCCAGGCAGCTGGTGCCGCTGCGGCCGGCGCCGCAGATCAGCACCGAGCGCGGCGGGCGCGGCGCCGGCACGGGTGCGCGCACGGGCTCGGCCGGGGCGGCGGGCGGCGCCAGGACGGCGGCGTCCAGGCCCAGGTTCAGCGCCTGCAGCGGGTGCACGATCAGCGTCGGCGCGGGGTCCGCCCAGGTCATGGGCTGGCTCTCGATCGCGCACAGCGCGGCGCGCACGGCCACCGCGTGGTCGGGGCGGCTCTTGTCGACCGGGCCCAGCACCAGCGCGCCGCGCCGGATGTTGCGGTAGTTCGAGAGCGCGCGGAAGTTCATCGTGCGGCGCAGGTCGGGCTCCCAGCCGCAGGCGTACCAGGTGGCCAGCTGCGTCTCCAGCGCCGCGGCGCCGCAGGCCTGGGCCGGCCAGAACGCGATGCGGCCCATGCGCTGCGGGTCGGCCGAGGCGGCGACCTCGGCGATCAGCGCCTGTGGCAGGTCGGGCGCGAACAGCAGGTCCACGCGCGGGGTCGGCTGCTCGGCGCTGGGCTCGAGCTGGGCCAGCCCCGGTTGCAGCTGCGCCAGCGCGTGCGACCAGGTCGGGTCGGCGGCCATCACGATCGCGCTGGCGGCGCCGAGGTTGGCGCACAGGTCCAGCGCCGGCGCGAGGTCGAGGGCGCGGCCCGAGGGCAGCGGGGTCGACCAGGCCGGCGTGCTCGGCGCGCCCAGGCTCAGCGCCACCTTGGCCAGCGCGCTGTGGCGGCCCAGCTTCAGGTAGCGCAGCGCGCCGTAGGCGGACGCCACCGGGTCGCGCACCAGGTCGGCCGCGGCGCTGCGGCCGGCGCGCGGCGTCTGCGCGTAGTCCAGCGCCGCGGCCAGCAGGTTGCCGGCGTCCAGGTCCTCGCCGCCGACGATCTGGTCGTGCAGGCGCTTCCATTGATAGGCCTCGCCCGGCACGTCGCGCGTGCGGTTGCGCGCCTGGCAGGCCTGCCAGCCGTTGATCACCTTGGCGGCCAGCTGGTCGGGGCTGCGCACCGGCAGGTGGGCGACGGCGACGCCGTCCACCGCGTGGTGGGGCACGGCGACGCCGTCGGCGCGGTGCACGCCGTGGTTGCCCTGGTCGATGACCAGGCGCAGGTCGTCGGCCGCATCGCGCCGCACCACCGCCTTGTAGTAGACCGGCTCCTCGCACCGGCGGCGCCAGGGCATCGCGGCCAGCGGGTCGGCCAGCAGCTGCGCCGGCGCGGTGCCGGGCAGCGGGATGTGCGTGGTCCAGGGCAGCAGGCCGGCGCTGCCGCGCGGCAGCCGCCCCAGCGCGGCGTCGAGCGCGGCGCGCGAGGGCGTGCGCAGGAACTCGTCGGCGTCGAGCAGGTAGACCAGGTCGGGGTTGAACACCGGCACCACCATGCGGTAGGCCTGCGTGACCTTCTCGGACTGGAAGTGGCCGAAGACGGGGTCGCTGATGATCAGCAGCGGCAGGCCCTCGCGCCGCAGCGCCTCGAGGATGGCCAGCGTGCCGTCGGTCGACGCGTTGTCGATGACGACCATCATGTCGACGAAGGCCAGGTTGTGGCGGATCGAGGCCTCGATGATGTCGGCCTCGTTCTTGACCATGGCGATCGCGAGCGCGCTGAGGGTGGGCTGGGCGGCGGTGGACGTGTTCATGATGGCGGGTCTTTATTCTCAGGCGGCGCAGGTGCGGGCTTCGAGGCTGTCCTCGTCGAGGTCGTCGGCGTCGACGCCGCCGAAGTCGGCGCGCATGGTGCGGGCCGTGGTGCGTTCGCGCGGGGTGGTGGCGATCTTGCGCAGCGCCACGCGCATGAACGCGGCCTGCTCCTTGGCGCAGGGCTGCACGGCGGCGTCCAGCCACTGCGACTGGGCGATCTCGAAGCGGTGCTCGAACCAGCCCAGGTACCAGAACCAGTCGGTGTAGTAGATCCAGGAGTTCTCGTTGAGGGCGCGCAGGTGGGTCGGGTCCTGCCAGGCGGTCAGCGCCTTCTCGTAGGGCACCTCGATGGAGAACACGCCGCCTTCCTGGAGCAGCTTGAGCGCGTTGCCCATCAGCATGGGCAGGTCGGGCACGTGTTCCAGCACGTTGTTGGCGTAGATCAGCTCCAGCGCGCCGGCCTCCAGGCGCACCCGGCCGCCCATGCGCGTCGGCGCCTCGTAGGGCAGCGCCAGCTCCTGGCCGAGGTCGAGCACCAGGTCGGGCTCGGCGCGGTCGAGGATGTCGATGTTGAGCCAGGTCGGCTTGTAGTCCTTGCCCGAGCCGAGGTTGATCGCGCGCGGGCGCCACGGCGCGTCGCTGCGGCTGCGGGCGAAGCCCTGCTGGAAGCCGCCGGCGAAGGCCAGCAGGTCGGCGTAGGCCGCGATCGGGTCGTGCGCGGCGTCGGCGCCGCGGAACACCGCCAGCGTGCGGCGCGCCTCGGCGTAGAAGGCCGGCGTGCCGAAGTGCTGCGTGAACCAGTCCTCGACCTGCTCCGGCAGCCAGATCACCGAGTCGGCGAAGGCCGGCGCCGGATCGGTGGTCGGCGTGAGCTCGGAGATCACCGGCGTGCCCAGCGACAGGCAGTGGAAGGCGCGTGCCTGCTCGAAGCGGTTGCTGTCGTAGAAGTGGCAGTTCAGCACCGCCTTGGCCTGGCGGATGAAGTCGTCGCGCTCGGGCCCGTAGACCGGCGCGTCGAAGGTGGTGACGTTGAAGCCGGCGGCCTCGACGCGGGCGATGAACTGGCGCCGGCGCGGGTTCAGGCTGCCGAAGAACAGCAGGTCGATCGGCCGCTCTTCCAGCGCCGGCG
>Ga0302323_100001252_pt1 | contig 20597 bp, 16 predicted proteins | sample Fen_T0_3_FD_201950 | JGI IMG/M metagenome (GOLD analysis project Ga0302323, IMG submission 201950) | Peat permafrost microbial communities from Stordalen Mire near Abisko, Sweden - Fen_T0_3 | ecosystem: Environmental > Terrestrial > Soil > Wetlands > Permafrost | place: Sweden: Abisko... | reverse complement strand
TCGCCTGCGCTGACGGGTGCCTCGACGACGAGGTCCTTGGCCTGGTGCGTGAACGACACGCTCCGGCCGTCGAGCCACACGTGGTCGACGTTCAGCTGGTGGGCGAGGTCGAGCTGCAGGTGGTCGGCGGTGCGCGTGGCGCGCAGGAGGACCGTCTCGTCGCCGGTGAGCAGCTCGCCCTGCGGGTCCCACGAGAGGTGCAGGTCGTAGTGCAGGGCGTCGACGCCGGGGTCGCCGACGTCGGGGTAGACGGTGTCCTCCTGCGGGCGGCTCACGGCGGCGTCGTACGCCGTGGAGTCGGCCTGGTCGGCGTCGCCCGAGATGGTCGGTGCCCGCAGTCCGGCCTCGGAGGAGTGCGAGCCGCAGCCCGACAGGAGCAGGACCAGCGACACGACGAGCGCGGGGAGCACTCGGCGCACGGCTACTCGTTCCCGCGCAGCAGCGGCCGCGCGAGCTTCCGGCCGTGATGGATCTGGGCCTTCACGGTGCCGAGCGGGATGCCGATCAGCTGGGCGATGTCCTCGTAGGACATGCCGTAGACGTCGCGCAGGATCAGCGGTTCGACCATCTGCGGGTGGTCGCGCTCGATGACCTCCATCGCCTCGAGCAGGTCGAGCCGCGTGCCCGCGATGACGCTCGTGGTGCGGGGGTCCGGCTTCTCGAGCGGGATCACGTCGCTGGAGAACGCCTGGTTCTTCATCCGGCGGTACGTCGTCCGGGCGCTGTTGACGGCGACCACGTGCATCCAGGTGGTGAAACGACCGTTGCGCTGCCACGAGCCGATCTTGTTGGAGATGTTGATCAACGCCTCCTGGCAGGCGTCTTCCGCGTCGGGCGTGTAGGGAAGCACCCCGCGGCAGATGTTGAGGCAGCGCGGCCGGACCGCGGTGAGCAGCTGTTCCATCGCGTCGCGGTCGCCGCCCTGGGCGCGACGCGCCAGGTCGTCGACGTCGTCCGGCGTCAGCTCCGTGGCCGTCATGGTTGTTCCTCTGTCTCCCCGTGCCGCTCTCCGAGTGCAGGAGCGGGTTGTCTCTGCACCATAATGCCGAGGGTGTCCATGCCAGCCCGTCTCGGTCGGTACGCCGTTCGTCGGCGTATCGGGTCGGGCGGGTTCGCCACCGTCTGGCTTGCCTATGACGAGCAGCTCGACTCTCCGGTTGCCATCAAGGTGCTGGCTGAGAACTGGACCGAGGACAGCCACGTCCGGCAGCGCTTCCTCGAGGAGGGCCGCTACCTCCGCAAGGTGGAGTCGCCCCACGTCGTCTCGGTGTACGACGCGGGCTCGCTGGAGGACGACCGGCCCTACCTCGTCATGTCGTACGCCGACCAGGGCACCCTGGCCGACCGGCTGGAGGGCGACGGGCTGACCGTCGCGCAGGCCACCGAGGTCATCCGCCAGATCGGGGAGGGGCTCGCGGCGCTCCACCAGCGGGGCGTGCTCCACCGCGACATCAAGCCGGCCAACGTGCTCTTCCGGACCGTCGACCCCGAGCACGACGGGACGCTCGTGCGGGCCATGGTGGGCGACCTCGGGCTAGGCAAGGCGCTCGACGTCTCCTCGCGGCTGACGGTGATCGCGGGCACGCCGTCGTTCGTCGCCCCCGAGCAGGCACAGGGCGAGCACCTCGACGCGCGGGCCGACCAGTACTCCCTGGCGGCCCTGGCCTACCTGCTCCTCACGGGCCGGCCGCCGTACGCCCACGGCACGCTGTCGGCAGCCGCCAACCCCGCGCCGCCGGCGCCGATGTCCACGCCGGAGCGGCCGTTCCCGCCCGCCGTCGACGAGGTCGTACGGCGTGGGCTCGCGGTGGACCGGGACGACCGGTGGCCGGACGTCCGGTCGTTCGTCGACGCCGTGCGCACGGCTCTCGGGGAGAACGCGGCTGGCGAGCTTCCCGCGCGCTGGCTGCCCGTCGACCCCGAGCTCACCCAGCCGGGCAACCGACCGTCGCTGGTGCCGGCCAGGGGCGACCTGCCGCCACCGGTCGCCCCGAAGCGCCGGCGCTGGCCCGTCGCCACGCTCGCCCTGGTGCTGCTCGCGGCCGGCGCCGTGGGCGGGTACACCGCCTGGCGCCAGACGCACGCCGATGTCACGCTCGAGGACTCGCGGGGCGTCCTGTCCGTGACCGTGCCGGCCGACTGGAGCCGTGCGGTGTCCGAGCAGGGCTGGACACCCTCGGACAGCTCGATCGTCGAGCCGGGGCTCTCGACGGGCGACGGCGAGGACTGGGCGTCGGCGTCCGGCGGGCAGGGTGTGTTCGCCGGCCTGCTCCCGGAGAACCGGCTCCCGCGGACCCTCCCGCAGCACCAGGGCTGCCGCAGCGTCGGCAAGGCACAACGCAGCACCGGTGGGGAGCCGCAGCTGACCGTGGTCTCGACGGGCTGCCCCGGCGTGATCATCGAGCAGGCCACGCAGGTGAGTGCCACCAAGCTGCTGTGGGTGCAGGTGCGCGGCGACGACCTGGCGACCGCGCAGAAGGTGCTGGCGTCGGTCCAGACGCACGGTGCGCTCTGACCGAGGCGGTCTAGCTAGTGCTGGGGCTTCGATGGTTTCGGTTTCTTGGGCGGTTCGCGGCCCACGACGTTGTCGGCGAAGCGGTCGAACAGCCACTGCAGCCCGGGCCGGTCGACCGAGCGGCCGGAGACGGACATCTCGAGGGTCGCGTTGGTGTGGCCCGGGATGGCGAACCACTGGAAGTAGTTGAAGCGGTGGTAGTTGGTGCTGGCGTCGCGGTACTGGAAGAAGACCGACGAGTCCGTCTGCTCGAGCACGCTGTAGTCGGCGACGTCGGGGCTGTCACCGAACCCGACGATCTTGGTGGCGACCGTCTGGTGCACGTCGACGAACGTGTTCTCGATGATCCGCACCCGGAGGCTGTAGCCGCCCGTGGACGGTTCGCCGATCGGCCGGAACCGGGCCTGGGTCGCGGTGTCGACCTGGCGCGGCTTGAGGGGGGCGTTGTCGACCAGCGGCGGCGCACACGGCTCGGGCTGCCCGCACACGGCGTACGCCCGCCAGCCCTCCGGGACGTGGAAGGTCCACTGCGCCAGGTCGTTGGTGAAGGTGTGCACGACCGGGAGCGTGAACCCGGGCTCGAGCGGCGGATAGTCGATGTCGGTCGCGTACGGCTTCACGTGGCGGACGTAGATCGGGAGACTCGGAGACGCAGCCGGGACCGGGGTCGCGGTGTCGGAGTACGACGTGCGCGGCTGCACGGCGTACGCCACGGCGGCGCCGCCGGCGAGGCCGAGCAGGCCGCAGAGCAGCGCGACCACGAGACCCCGCACACTCATGCGGCACACCGTATCCACCGGAGGTCACGATCCGGTCGCCCCGGGTGTGACACCGACCGGCCGCGTTTGCGTACGGCTGTCACACGCGTCATCGTGGCGGGATGACGACGGCCTACTTCGACAAGCACCGTGAGCGCCTCGACGCGGCGGTGGCCGCCTGCGCGTCGCGGGAGTACTACTCGGCGTTCGACGAGTCGCCGTCGCCGCGGGTGTACGGCGAGTCCGCGGCTGCCGAGGGCAAGGCGGCGTTCGAGGCGTGGCAGGGCACCACCTTCCCGCTCGACGTCCCGGGCAGCGGTGACGACGTCGTGGCGACCGAGCGGTCGCCGTACGGCTTCGACCTGGGGGTCTCGTATCCCCACGTCACCGATGTCGACGTACTGCTGGCCGCGGCCCAGGCGGGCATGAAGGCGTGGCGCGACGCCGGGCCCGAGGCTCGGGTGGGCGTCTGCATCGAGATCCTCGACCGGCTCCACGCGCGGGTCTTCGAGCTCGCCAACGCTGTGCAGCACACCAGCGGCCAGGCGTTCGTGATGGCCTTCCAGGCGGGCGGTGCCCATGCGCTCGACCGAGCCCTCGAGGCGATCGCCTACGCCTGGACCGAGATGACCCGCACGCCGCGCACCGCGATCTGGGAGAAGCCCGGCAAGGTGCCGGTGACGATGGAGAAGACGTTCACCGTCGTCCCGCGCGGGGTCGCCCTGGTGATCGGCTGCAACACGTTCCCGACCTGGAACTCGTGGCCCGGTCTCTTCGCGTCGCTGGTCACGGGCAACTCCGTCGTGGTGAAGCCGCACCCGTCGGCCGTGCTCCCGCTCGCCATCACCGTGCAGGTCTGCCAGGAGGTGCTGGCCGAGGCCGGCTTCGACCCCCACCTGGTCACGCTGGCCGCCGAGGAGCCTGCGAACAAGCTCGCCTCGTCGCTCGCGCTGCGGCCGGAGGTGAGGCTGATCGACTTCACCGGTGGCAACGCCTTCGGCGACTGGCTGGAGAAGAACGCCTCGCAGGCGACGGTGTTCACCGAGAAGGCCGGCGTCAACACGGTGGTGCTCGACTCGACGTCCGACTTCGCTGCGATGTGCTTCAACCTCGCCTTCTCGTTCGCGCTCTACACCGGGCAGATGTGCACGGCGCCGCAGAACGTCTACCTGCCGGCCGGTGGGGTCGAGACCGACGAGGGCGTGAAGTCGCCCGCGGAGGTCGCCGCCGGGATCGGGGCTGCGTTCGACCAGCTGCTCGGGGACGACGCGCGGGCGGTCGAGCTGCTCGGTGGGGTGGTCAACGAGGGAGTTCTGGAGAGGCTCGAGTCAGCAGGAGACCACGGTGAGACGTACGTCGCCAGCCGGGTGGTGCAGCATCCGTCGTACCCCGACGCGACGGTGCGGACGCCGACCCTCATCGGGCTGACCGCCGCCGACTCCCACGTCTACGAGTCGGAGTGCTTCGGTCCGGTCGCGTACCTGATCACCACCTCCGGCACCGACGATTCGATCACACTCTTCCGCGACACCGTGCAGGCGCACGGCGCGATGACCGCGTCGGTCTACTCGACGTCCGACGGTGTGGTCGAGCAGATGCGCGACGCCGCGCTCGACGCCGGAGTCGCCCTCAGCGAGAACCTCCTCGGCGGGGTCTTCGTCAACCAGTCCGCGGCGTACTCCGACTTCCACGGCACCGGCGCCAACCCGGCCGCCAACGCGTCGTACACCGACGGCGCCTACGTGGCCTCCCGCTTCCGCGTCGTCCAGTCCCGCCGCCACTGCTGACCCCTCCCCCGCCACCGCTGACCCCTCCCCCGCCACCCCTCCCCGCCACCGGCTGGGGACATTCGGGATAGTCCGTGACGATCTGCAGGTGATTTCGGCCGATCTGCCTGCATTTCGTCACGGACTATCCCGGCGGGCTGTGGATAACGTGTGCCCGTGGCCGACTTCGTCCTGCGTAACGTCCGGGTGGTCGAGCTGGGGCGGGGCCGCGGGTGGGTCGGCCCGGTCGACGTCTTCGTCGAGCAGGGGACCGTCCGCGAGATCGGGCACGGTCTCGACCATCCGGCCGGCATCGAGGAGTACGACGCGCAGGGGCGCTGGGCGATCCCGGGCCTGTGGGACGCCCATGTCCACCTGGCCCAGTGGACCGCGCGCCGCGACCGGCTCGACCTGGCCGGCACCGAGTCCCCCTCGGAGGCGCTGGCGAGGGTCAGCGACCGGCTCGGCACCCGCCCCGGACCGCTGGTCGCCACCGGCCACCGCACCGGGCTGTGGGCAGACCAGCCCACGGTCGCCGCGCTCGACGCGATCGCGCCCGACGTCCCGGTCGTCCTGATCGCCGGCGACGCGCACCATGCCTGGCTCAACTCCCGCGCTCTCGCGGCGCTCGGCCTGCCCGAACGCGAGGGCGTGGTGGCCGAGAACGAGTGGTACGAGGCCTACACGCGGATCGACACGATCGTCGAGCCCGACGTCTCGCCCGCGGCGTACCGGCGCACGCTCGAGCAGGCGGCCGCCCTCGGCATCACCGGTGTCGTCGACCTCGAGCGCGGCCAGACGGCCGCCGACTGGGAGCCGCGAGACTCACCGGTACGCGTGCGGGTCGCGACGTACGCCGACGGCCTCGACGCTGTGGTCGCCGCGGGCCTCCGCAGCGGGGACGTGCTCCCCGGCTCACCCGGCACCGTCACGATGGGGCCGCTGAAGATCATCTCCGACGGCTCGCTCAACACCAGGACGGCCTGGTGCTGCGAGGAGTACGCCGACGGGTCCGGCGCGGGCGCCGCCAACCAGACCAGCGACGAGCTGACCCGCCTGCTCGACCTGGCGCATGCCAGTGGGCTCGAGGTCGCCACGCACGCGATCGGTGACCTCGCGCTGCGCGAGGCGCTCACGGCGTACGACGCCACCGGCGCGGCCGGCTCGATCGAGCACGCCCAGCTGGTACGCCGGGACGAGCTGCCGCGGATGGCCGGGCTGGGCCTGCGTGCCAGCGTCCAGCCGGCCCACCTGCTCGACGACCGCGACGTCACCGAGCTGTGCTGGCCCGACCGCGCCGAGCGGTGTTTCGCCTTCCGCTGGATGGTCGACGCAGGCGTCGAGCTGGCCCTCGGTTCGGACGCCCCGGTCTCGCCGCTCGACCCGTGGCTGGCCGTCTCCGCCGCCGTTCACCGCAGCGCCGACGACCGCCCACCCTGGCATCCCGAGCAGGCGCTGACCGTGCGCGAGGCGTTGGCCGCCAGCGTCGACGGCCGGGGCAGCGTTCATTCCGGCATGCGGGCCGACCTCGTGCTCCTCGACGCCGACCCGCTGGCGCCCGCGGACGACACCGCCGAGCAGGCGGCACGCCTCCGGGCCATGCCGGTCGCGCTCACCGTCGTCGAAGGGGAGGTCGTCCACAGCGAGTGGTGAGCGAGGATCGTCAGCCCAGCGCTTGGGTTGTGGGGGTTTCTCCAGCGCCGCCAGCGCGGGGCGGACGACCGGCGCTAACGCCGCAGCGAGCTCGTTCGCAAGGCGGCCTGGCAGCTCGCCGCCTCGGCCCGCGCGCACAAGCGGCCCCTCAGGACAGCGCGAGGGTCAGGTCACGGATCGTCGAGGGGTCGTCGAGGCGGTCGCCGTACAGCTCGCGGAGCTGTCCCATCCGGTAGCGCACGGTCTGCGGATGCACGAAGAGCGCGGCCGCGATGTCATCGCGACGGCCCTGGTAGAGCAGCCACGCGCGCAGCGTCTCGGCGAGCTTCTGCCTGGTCGCCGGCCGCAGCGCGGCGAGCGGCTCGAGCACGCGGTCGCGCAGGTCGCCGACCGCCTCGGGGTCGGCGGCGAGGATGAGGTCGGCGAGATGCTCCTCGGTGTCGTACGTCGCGTCGCCGCTCCGCAGGTTCAGGGCCCGGACCGCCCGCTCGTACGACGTCCCCACGGCGAGCCACGGGCGCGCGGGGCCGGCGACGGCCGAGCGCCGGCTCAGGGTGCGCAGCAGACGTGCCCGCGAGCGGCCGCCGGCGTCGGGGATCAGCAGCACGCTCAACCCCTCGGCCAGGCTGACCGGCTCGCCGACGGCCGACAGCGTGCGCGGGTCGAGCAGTCCCAACACCGGCCGCACCTGGGCGTTGGGCACGACCACTGCCGTGAGCGTCTTGGGCGGGGTCCAGTCGGCGCGCTCGGCTGCCGCGAGCAGCGCGTCGGCGGGATCGCCCCGCAGCAGCCCGAGGGCGAGCCGGTCGAGGTAGCGCTGCCGCACGCGACCCGTCGTCTCCAGCTCGTCGGCGTGGCCGGCGACCGAGGCTGCGGACAGCTCGTCGATGTAGGCGAAGACCAGCTCCGCGAACGAAGCCAGCATGTCGGCGGGCACCCCCGCGTCGACCGCGGTCTCGGCGAGCTCGCGCCAGGCGACGCGCGCCCCGACCCGGTACGCCGACAGCAGGGCGTCGGCGCTCCGCCCGCTGCGCGCCTCGCCCCGGCCCAGCGCATAGGCGCCCTCGAGGGCGGGGGACAGGGGAGTACCGGGGTCGGTGGTGCGGCCGCCGCGCGCGGCCAGCCGCAGGAACCCGGCCAGCGCCATCTGGACGGCGTTCTCGATGGTGTCGCCCATCGGGCCGCCGAACGCCCCGGCGTACGACGGGACCTCCACGGTCACCGCATGGATGGTGTGGGTGGCGACCTCGGGGAGCCGGCGGCGCAGCAGGTCGAGCAACCGTGGGTCGAGGGTCAGGCGCGTCGCGCTCGCCTCGCTCGCCGTCATGGCCATGATTGTTCCATACGAACAAAGAACTGCCGATTGATTCACGCGCGATGGTCAGGAATAGTTCAGGAGCGCACGACAGACTGGACGTCATGAGCACGACTCTCGAGCCGGCACGAGGTTGGCGTGCTCACGCCCTCAAGATCGCCGAGGCCGCGACCACACCCCTCGTCCCCGCTGACTTCCTCGACCTGTTCGCGCCGCTGCGCGCGGGCGCCGAGCTGCGCGGCCGGATCGAGTCCGTCCACCCGGAGACCGCCGACGCCGCCACCCTCGTGATCCGCCCCGGCGCCGACTGGGCCGGGCACATCCCCGGTCAGTACGTCCGGGTCGGGATCGACGTCGACGGCGTCCGCCACTGGCGCGCCTACTCCCTGACCCACGGTCCGCGCTCCGACGGCCGGATCTCGATCACGGTGAAGGCCGTGCCCGAGGGCAAGGTCAGCAACCACATCGTCCGCGACAGCCGGCCCGGCACGCTGGTCCACCTCGAGCAGGCCGCCGGTGAGTTCGTGCTCCCGACCGCGCCCCGGGGCGAGAAGATCCGGCTGCTGTTCGTCACCGCCGGCTCGGGCATCACCCCGGTGATCGGGATGCTGCGCAACCTCTTCCCCTCCACCGACAGCGGCGTGGTCCGCCTGGCCCGCAGCGCGCCGTACGACATCACCGTCGTGCACGTCGCGCCGACCGAGCAGGACTCCATCTTCCTGCGCGACCTCAAGGCGCTCGACGCGGCAGGCTGCATCCGCCTGGTCGACCGCCACGACGACCAGCACGGCGTCCTCGACCTCGCCGACCTCGAGCGCCTGGTGCCCGATCTCGACGACCGTACGACGTTCGCCTGCGGCCCCGGCGGTCTCCTCGACGCGCTGGCCGCCCACCACGAGGAGCGGGGACTTCCGCTCTACGTGGAGCAGTTCCGGGTCACGGCGCTCGTCGCCGGCGACGGCGGGACCGTCACGTTCGACCAGGCCGGGGTGGAGGTCGAGTGCGACGGCGCCCGGCCGATCCTCGAGCAGGCCGAGGACGCCGGTGTCCTCATGCCGAGCGGGTGCCGCATGGGCATCTGCTACAGCTGCGTGCTCCCGATGCGCGAAGGGGTCGTCCGCGACCTGCGCACCGGCGCGCTGACCACCGCCGTACCCGGGGAGACAGACCGGGGCGGCGTCCTGATCCAGACCTGCATCAACGCGGCCGCCGGGCCGTGCCACCTCGATCACTAGGAGCCGAGATGACCACGATCCAGAAGAAGCCCCGTATCGGACAAGTCAACCCGATCGCCCACCTGACCAACGACGACCTCGAGGCGATCGCGCTCGAGCTCGACGACATCCGCCAGTCCGTCATCGACTCCCGTGGCGAGTCCGACGCCCGCTACATCCGCAGGGTGATCAAGACCCAGCGCTCGCTCGAGCTCGGCAGCCGCGTGGTCCTCCTGGCGAGCATCTTCCCGCCGGCGTGGATCGTCGGCACGGCCGGCCTCAGCGTCTCCAAGATCCTCGAGAACATGGAGATCGGGCACAACATCCTCCACGGCCAGTGGGACTGGATGCGCGACCCGAAGATCCACTCGACCACCTGGGAGTGGGACTCCGCGACCCCGGCGTCGCAGTGGAAGTACGCGCACAACGAGCTCCACCACAACTTCACCAACGTGATCGGCAAGGACAACGACCTCGGCTACGGCATCATGCGCGTCGACGAGGACCAGCCCTGGCTCCCGATGCACCTGGGCCAGCCCGTGTGGAACTTCTTCAACGCGCTGTTCTTCGAGTACGGCATCGCGGCGTACGACGTGGAGCTGCGGGGCGCGGTCGCCCGTAAGCAGACCAAGGACCCCAAGTTCCAGCGCGAGTTCAAGGCTGTGCTGGCGAAGATCCGCCGCCAGGTGACCAAGGACTACGTCGTACACCCGACCCTGTCGGCGGCGACCGGCTCGTTCTTCCCGACCATGCTGGCCAACCTCACCGCCAACACGGTGCGCAACGTGTGGTCGCACTCGGTGATCATGTGCGGCCACTTCCCCGAGGGCGTGCAGACCTTTGAGAAGCGCTCGATCGACGGCGAGACCAAGCCCGAGTGGTACGTCCGCCAGATGCTCGGCTCGGCCAACATCTCCGGCTCGAAGGCCATGCACATCATGACCGGGAACCTGTCGCACCAGATCGAGCACCACCTGTTCCCCGACCTGCCGTCCAACCGGTACGGCGAGATCGCCCCGAAGGTGAAGGACCTCTTCGAGCGCTACGGCCTCGACTACTGCGAGCGCCCGCTGCCGCAGCAGGTCTACTCCGCCTGGCACAAGGTGGTCCGGCTCTCGCTGCCGAACGGCTGGCTCGACCAGACCAACGCGCGCAACCTGCCCGGCCAGCTCAAGCGGCTCTACCAGATGGCGACGGGTGGCCCGAAGGTCCGCCGCGCCCTCCAGGCCCGCATCACCCAGGAGAACCGCCGCTTCGCCGAGGCCGCCTGAGGCTCTTCGGTCCCTTGTCGGGATCCCCGGCTCACCGGGGATCCCGTCACTTCTCGGCCGTTGCAACGCCCGAGAAGTGACAGAAGTGGCGCATCGCTGTGACGGGTGTGGCTCATGGGTACGACGACCGGGCGCCCGACCGGACCCGAGATCGGGCCCTCAACCGGGCACCCGGGTAGCAGGCTGGCGGCGTGTTCGCCTCCGTCAGCGCCTCGCCAGCGGACGTGGCTCGGCCGCTGCCGGGTGACAGCCTGGTGCCCGACGCCGACGTCGTGATGGAGCGCGCTTTCGACCTGCCGGCACCACCCGAGCGGGTCTGGCCGTGGCTCCTCCAGCTGGGCAAAAGGCGGGCGGGGTGGGACTTGCCTGGCTGGGTCGAGCGGTTCGTGCCGGCGTCCAAGCGCGGCCTGCGCAGGCTCGACCCGGCACTCGTCGACGCCGTCCACGTCGGACACGTGATCCCCGACTGGGGCGGTGAGCATGCGACGTTCGAGGTCGCAATCCTCGAGCCCCCGCACACCCTGGTCCACACCACCCAGCGCGGCCACACCGCCGGTTCCTGGGCGATCGTCCTCACGACGTACGACGGCTCGCCGGGCCGCACCCACGTGCAGCTCCGCCTCCGGCTCTCGCCGGTCACGCGAACCTGGCTGGCCCACACCCTCGGTGGGGCCATCGACGCCGCGACCGTCGCCGGCCAGGCCTCCGGCCTCCGCGAGCGCCTCGCGGAGAGCTAACCACTGACCCGGACACACGGCTCACGGACTACCCCCATCGTCCACAGGGTGTCCGTGAGAGAGGGGAGGCGACTCCTCTTGTCACGGGAGGTCCGGCTCGTCACCATCACAGATGCGAGCTCGGGCCGCAGACGTGGGAGTCGTGGTCACCGTGACGGACACACAGAGCAGGGAGTCGGGGCCGGTCCAGGAGCCGCCGGCCGTGCGTGCGCCGGAGAGGGAGCAGCCGCTCGGCGGGCCGACGCTCGGCCTGGGGTCGACGTACGGCTACAGCGGCGCCGACCTCACCAACCTCCGCCAGGCGCTCGCCCGCGGTGAGGTGCCCCACCAGCCGCCGGGCACCACCCCGGTCCAGACCCTCGAGCTCCGCATCCACGGCGTCGGCGGCGCTCCGCCCGAGGTCAACCTCGAGTCGCCCGGCACGCTGCAGGTCGCCGGCGACGGTCGCGCCGGCTTCTACCGGGCCTGGTTCCCCGGAGGTACGGCGAAGGGCCGGCCACTCCAGGAGGCCTACTGCTGGGGCCATCTCGACACCGCCTGGTGGACCGCGCTCTGGCTGCTGCTCCTGCCGTTCGGACTGCTCAACCTCGCCCACTGGGCGCTGCCGCGCGACGGCACGTGGGTCGTCCGCTACGCCGCCCGAGCACTGCTCCGTGTCCTGAGCCTCTTCCTCACCGTCGCCCTGGTCGCCACCGTGTCCTACATCGCGCTCGACCTGATTGCCTGGCAGGCCGCCGGCCGTCACCAGCTGTGGGCCTGGCTCGACTGGTACGAGGCCTGGCCGGTCGGCAGCCGGATGGCGCTCGCCTCGGTGCTCGTCTACGCCGTCATCGGCATGCTCTTCTGGCTCAGCCTGCGGACGCAGGGTGACTACGAGGACCGCCGTTCCGGCTACGGCGCACCCGACGAGCCCGGCTGGGCCCTGTCCGACCCGTTCCTGTGGTGCGGCTCCCGTCCGGTCAGGCGGCAGCGCAGCATCCACCTCGTCGCGGCCGCCGCCGTGCTCTTCCTCATGCAAGGACTCCCCGAGGTCACCTCCGGTGAAGGCGCCCGCACGACCGTCCTGGCGGTCGCGCTCGGGCTGTTCGTCTTCGCGACCGCGCTCACGCTGCTGCCGTGGTCCGACCGCCCGCCCCGCCAGGACGTGAAGGACGGCGATGTCCGACTCGGCGACGAGAACGGCCTCGTCGAGCACACGGTGTGCCTCCTGGCGCGCGGGGCACTGCTGCTCACGGCCGTGGTCGCCCTCAGCCGGATCTGGTGGCAGCCCGACGACGCCGGCATCACCGCGTTGCCTTACGACGGCCGCGTCCAGCTGGTGCTCTTCTTCACCGGTCTCGGGCTCGTCGTCGTGTTCGGCGGCGTGGTCGCCGCACACGCCCCCTGGCGCCAGCGCGACGTCCTGGTCCACGGTTTCGCGGCGGCCGGCATCGCGCTGTTCGCGACGCTCGTCTCGACCATCTTCACCGCCAGCCTGCTCAACACTGTCAGCCAGCTGATCTCGAAGCCGACCCTGTCGACCGTCGCCATCCCGTCGCGCGTGCCGACCGGCCTCTACCTGCCGAGCACGGCGTACTCCGGCGGCCTCGCGTTCCTCGAGGCGGTCGTGGTCGCGCTGAGCGTGGTGGTCGTGATCGTGGTGTGGGTCCGGCCCCACCGGACCCGCGAGATCCGGTCCGGCCACGGCCCGCACGACCTCGGCCTGCTGTACGCCGGGCACCGGCCGCGCCGCGACGACGCCGGCTCCACCCGCGACGACGACGCCGCACAGGCCGTGTCGTGCACCATCGCGACGTCGAAGCTGACCGACGCATCGGGTGTCATCCTGCTCGTGATCACGGTGCCGACCCTCGTGGTCCTGCTCGGCTACCAGACCCTGCTGCTCGCAGGTGAGCCGTGGCACACCGCTCAGCTACGTCACGTCGCGACCCTGGGCGCGTCACTCGCGACGCTCGCCACCGGCGCGTTCCTCGCCTACCTGCGCTCGGCCGTGACCGACCCGTCCGCCCGGAAGCGGATCAGCTTCCTGTGGGACGTCGTCACCTTCTGGCCGCGCGCCTGCCACCCTCTCGGCCCTCCGTCGTACGCCGAACGCTCGATCCCCGAGGTCGTCACCCGGATCCGCAGGATCGTCGGCGACGCCGCGGAGGAGGGCGACCCCGCCCTCGCGCAGCAGCACGCGGAGTCGCTCGACGCCGGACCTCAGCCGCACTACCTCGAGGAGCACACCGACGTACTGGTCGTCGGCTACAGCCAGGGCTGCCCGATCGCGACCGCGGTCGTCTCCCAGCTGCCGCCCGAGGTCCGCGCCCGGACCAGCCTGCTCACGCTGGCCTCACCCGTACGACGGCTCTACGGCCGGACGTTCCCGGCGTACTTCGGTGACGAGCAGCTCGAGCGTTTCGAGCAGCGGATGACCCGGGCCGATGGTCTCCACTGGGCGAACCTGGTCCGCGAGACCGACTACATCGGCGGGTGGGCGCGGAGCCGCGAGAGTGGGGCCGTCGACCACTGGATCCTCGACCCGCCGGTGCTGTGGGAGGACGCCGACCCGGCGCCGCCCCCGACGCACCTGCACTCCCACTGGTTCTCCGACCCGCAGACACGCCCGTACGCCGAGCGGTTGCTGTAGTCGGTCGGGTCGCCTGGTGTCGAGATGCTCGCCGGCACTCGCTCGCTCGCGCCTCCACCACCGGCGACGCGGTCAGACGCCCGGGAACGTCCTCCGCAGCAGGTCGAGGTCGACGCCGGTCGCCGTGACCGACTCCGGCGTGTGGTCGGGGTCGAGGCGGCCGTAGACCAGGCGCACGAACGCCTCGGTCGGGAGCCGCAGCTCGGCCGCCGCCGCAGTGTCGTCGGACGACGGCGCGAGACCCACGCCACCGGGCCCGAGGTCGAGGTGGAACGCGTGCTCGGGTTCGGTGGTGCGGACCTCGACCGAGACCTGGTCGTCGCTCTTCTGGCCGGACCAGCCGGCGATCATCGGCAGGTTGGCCACCACCTGCGCCGCCTGGACGGGCGGGATGGTGGAGGACGGGTCGAGGGAGACGGTGATGTCCCACGTGTGCAGCACGTGCTCGCCGACCCGCAGCTGCAGGAAGGCGGCGAGGTCGAGGTCCATCCCGAACAGGTCCAGCCGCCAGGCGTCGCGCTGATCGTCGGTCAGGGCATCCGCCTCCGCGAGGAACGCCGCGTTGGCGGAGACGCAGTCACGTACCTGCGCACCCGGCTCCTTCGCGTTCCACTCGTCCCAGACCACCTGCGCGGCGTCGATGCCGGCGGCCGGAGTGCCGTCCCTGCCGGAGGCGAGGTGGCCGGTGAAGATCACGGCACTCGAGCCCAGGTGAGAGGCGACGTCGGCGACGGTCCAGCCGTCGTCGTACGACGGCGCCGCCGCCTGCCGGTCGTCGACGCTGCCGAGGGCGGAGGCGAGCCGGTCCTGGGAGGCATGGAGGGCGGCGATGAGAGGGTCGGTTGAAGATTCACTCATCCTCCGACCCTACGTGAGCGGGATCAGACCCACTCGGGGTACGTCGGCTCCGGTAGCGGACCGGTGGAGGCGTCGCGTCCCGCTTCGAGCGAGCGGCCCACGGCGTACAGGGTCTGCTCGCTGCCGCGCGCGCCCCATACGCTGACCGCGACCGGCAGCCCGTGTGCCAGCTCCATCGGCAGGGTCAGGATCGGTGCCCCGGCCAGGGCGCTGGAGTCGCTGGCCCCTCCCGAGCCGTGGTCGCCGTTGACGAGGTCGATCGGGCTCGGCGGTGCCATGGCCGGAGCGAGCAGCCCGTCGAGGTGGTGGGTGGACAGGGTGTGGTCGAGCTCGGTCAGCCCGGCCACGGTGCAGGCGTCGACGGCGTCGCGGTACTGGCTCGACGAGAGTCCGTCGAGGCCCAAGGCCCGCTCGAACAGGGACTGGCCGAACCACGGCATCTCCTGGTCGGCGTGCGTACGGTTGAAGTCCACGACGTCGGCGAGCGAGCGGACGGAGGCCCCGCGTGCCTCGAGGTACGTCGCCAACCCGTCTACGAGCTCGATCAACATCAGGTTGAGCACATGGTCGTCATCGACATCCTTGAGCGCCGGGAGTGCCAGCCCGTCCACGATGTCGGCGCCCGCCGCCGACAGGAGCGCCAGCGCCCGCTCACCGGCGGCGTCGGCCGCGGGGCTGTAGCCCCACAGGTCGCGGGGTACGCCGATCCGTCTGCCCGCCACCCCGGCCTCGAGCGTCGTGGAGATGTCGGTGCCGGCGAGCACGTCGAGCAGGGCGGCGTTCTCGGCGACGGTGAGCGTCATCGGCCCGGGCGCGTCCTGGCTGGACGAGATCGGGACGACCCCGGTGGTGGACACGAGCCCGACCGTGGGCTTCAGGCCGACCAGCCCGCACGCGGCCGCGGGGGCGGTGATCGAACCGTTGGTCTCCGTACCGATCGCGAAGGGTGCAAGGCGTGCGGCGACCGCGGCGCCGCTGCCGGAGCTCGAGCCCCAGGCCGTGCGGTTGAGCGCGTAGGGGTTGCGGGTCAGGCCGCCGTGCGCGCTCCAGCCGGAGGTCGCGTGCTCGTCGCGGATGTTGGCCCACTCGCTCAGGTTGGTCTTCCCGAGCACCACCATGCCGGCCTGGCGGAGGCGTCGTACCAGGGGCGCATCGCGTGCCGGCGGCTCGTCGGCCAGCGCCAGTGAGCCGGCCGTCGAGGCCAGCCCGGCGGTGTCGATGTTGTCCTTGATCAGGACCGGCCGCCCGTGCAGCGGCGACAGGCTGCGGCCGGCGGCGCTCGTGTGGTCGGCGGACTCCGCCTCGGCGAGGGCGTGCGGGTTCACCGCGTTCACCGCCCGGATCCCGGGGTCGATCTCGTTGATCCGGTCCAGCAGCCGGGCGGTCTCCTCGCGCGAGGTCGTCACGGCGGCATCGTCGCAGGTCGGTGCGGATTCGGGTACGACGACGTACCTCCGGTAGGTTGGAGACATCAGCTCGTCGAGTTCTCACCGCGAGTTGTCCGCACGTCGTAGCAGTCACCAACTGCTCCGTGCGTAGCCGCCCGAAACCTTCGGATCACGGCTGTCGGTGAGGCACCGCACAGATAGCGTCCCCTTTGACTTCGTTCGAATCTCTCGGCGTGCCCGCGCGCCTGTCCACCGTCCTCGCCCGCCAGGGCATCGACATCCCGACCCCGATCCAGGCCGCCACCCTGCCCGACTCCCTGGCCGGGCGCGACGTGCTCGGCCGCGGCCGCACGGGCTCCGGCAAGACCTACGCCTTCCTGCTCCCGATCGTCGCGCGTCTGGTCGACGGCCCGGCCCCCCGTACGCGGGCACCCCGCGCCCTGATCCTGGCGCCGACCCGCGAGCTGGTCGGCCAGATCGATGCCGCGCTGGCGCCGCTCGCTGCGGCCGCCGGGCTCACCACGCGCACCGTCTTCGGTGGGGTGGGGCAGAACCCGCAGGTGACTGCGCTCCGCAAGGGCGTCGACATCGTCGTCGCCTGCCCCGGACGTCTCGAGGACCTGATCGGCCAGGGCCACTGCACGCTGGACGATGTCCAGGTCACCGTGCTCGACGAGGCCGACCACATGGCTGACCTCGGCTTCCTCCCGTCCGTACGCCGCCTGCTCGGCCGGACCCCGAAGCGCAGCCAGCGGCTGCTCTTCTCGGCCACGCTCGACAAGGCGATCGACACCCTCGTCAAGCAGTTCCTGCACGACCCGGTGACCCACCAGGCCGACTCGGTGCAGTCGCCGATCTCGACGATGAGCCACCACGTCTTGCACGTCGACCGCGAGCACCGCGTCCCGATCCTGGTCGACCTGGCCAGCGCGCCCGGCCGCATCATCGTGTTCACCCGGACCAAGCACGGCGCCAAGGCGCTCGCCCGCCAGCTGAACAAGAGCGGCGTACCCACCGTCGAGCTCCACGGCAACCTCGGTCAGGGTGCTCGCACCCGCAACATGGAGGCCTTCCACTCCGGCAAGGCCGAGGCGCTCGTCGCCACGGACATCGCCGCCCGCGGCATCCATGTCGACGACGTGGCCCTCGTGGTGCACGCCGACCCGCCGGTCGAGCACAAGGCGTACCTGCACCGCTCCGGTCGTACGGCGCGCGCCGGCAACACCGGCACCGTCGTCACGCTGATGACCAGCGAGCAGGTCCGCGACGTCCGCGACCTCACCCGCGCTGCCGGGATCAAACCGACGACCACCCGGATCAACGGCTCCACCCACCCGGTGCTGATCGAGCTCGCCCCCGGCGAGCGGACCCTGTCCGGCTCGCTCGAGACCACGACTCCTTCGTCGTCGCCCCAGACGCGCTCTGGCGGCGGCGGCGGAGGTCGCAACCGTCGTAGTGGCGGGCGTGGTCGTGGTGGCGCCGGTCAGAAGCCGTCGGGTCAGAAGTCGGGTCAGAAGTCGGGCGGCAACCGCTCGCGCCGCCCGGCCACCGCAGCCCACACCTCCGGCGGCGGCAGCCACAGCGCGGCGTCGTTCAGCGGCCGGCGCTGACCCAGCGGTCGGCTGTCGGGCGTCGTACCGGACGCCACACCCGTCACAGCGGAGGGGCACTCCTGTCACTTCTCGAGGGTTGCAATGCCTGAGAAGTGCAGGGATCCCCGGTGAGCCGGGTATCCCGACACCGACCCCGCCCGCAGTGAAGAGGGGCGCTCAGGGTGCGTCGGCCTCCCGGCGGCCGAGCCGCCACAGCCACCACAGCCCGACCAGGGGCAGCACCAGCGGGACGTAGCCGTAACCGTTGCCGTAGTCCGACCAGACGCTCGCCTTGTCGATGTCGTCGGGGTGGCTGAACGAGCCGATCACCAGGACGCCCGTCAGCTCGACCAGGATCGTCACCATCGCGACCGTGCGGCGGTCCGTCGCGAGCGCCCAGGTGGCGACGATGTAGACCAGCCCGGAGAACAGCGACAGCGAGTAGGCGACCGGCGCCTTCGACGCGTCGGTCGCGAGCTGGACCAGTGCGCGCGCGGTGGCTGCGACGGCGAACAGGCCGTAGACGAAGACCAGTACCCGGCCTAGGCCGTGGCGCGTGGACGGGGTGTGGTCGCTCATCGGTAGGACCAGAGCTGCTGCAGGCGAAGGAACAGGAACGCCACGGCGATCACACCGACGAGCAGGACGGCGGTGCCCGATCGGGTGCGCTCGCCGGCCGACCAGACGAACGCGATCGGCAGGACCAGCAGCGAACCGACGAGGTAGCCGACGTACGCCGCCACGTTGAGATCGCCGTGGTCGCCGAACACCCGGGTGAGCCCGATCACCAGCTGCCCGACCAGCCCGATCTCGATGACCGCCAGGACGCCGTACAGCAGGTCGCCCGGCAGCCGGTCGAGCACGATCAGCACGACGAGCCAGACGGCCACCACCACGCAGATCGCGCCCAGCACGATCTGGAGGATGGTCATGCGCGCGAGCCTAGCCACGCCTCCGCGGCGTGCAGCCGGCAGCACCTACGATCGAGTGGACGCACCCGTCGAACTGAGGAGCACGATGACGCGCGCACTCGTCGCCACCGGGACGGATGCTCTCCAGGTGATGGAGGTCGAGCTCCGCCCGCTCACCCCGGTGGACGTCCGGGTCCGGGTCGCGGGCGTCGGCGTCTGCCACTCCGACCTGTCGATGGTCAACGGCACGCTGTCGCCGACGTACCCGCAGGTGCTCGGTCACGAGGCCGCGGGTGTCGTCACCGAGATCGGCGACGCCGTGACCGGGGTGGGCGTCGGCGACCACGTCGTCCTCAACTGGGCGGTGCCGTGTCGCACGTGCTGGTTCTGCATCCACGGCGAGCCGTGGCTGTGCTCGGCGATCGAGGGTCTGACCGGTACGCCGGGCGGGCTGCTCGCCGACGGCACCCCGTTCGAGGCGTGCCTCGGTCTGGGCGCGATGGCCGAGGAGGTGGTCTGCCCGGGGAGTGCGGTCGTGCCGCTGCCGGACGACGTACCCCTCGAGGAGGCGGCGCTGCTCGGCTGCGCGATCCTCACCGGTGTCGGCGCCGCTCAGCACGCAGCGCAGGTCCGGCCCAGGGAGACCGTCCTGGTCATCGGTCTCGGCGGAGTCGGCCTCTCGGCGGTGACCGGCGCTCGCCTCGCCGGCGCCGAGCGGATCATCGCCGTCGACACCACCGAGGCCAAGGAACCACTCGCTCGCGTGGCCGGCGCCACCGACTTCCTCCTCGCCGGCCCGACTCTCGGCAAGCAGGTCCGGGCGCTGACCGAGGGCCGCGGTGCCGACAAGGCGCTCGAGTGCGTCGGCTCCGCAGCGACCATCCGTACGGCCTGGACCGCCGTACGACGTGGGGGCACGTGCGTCATCGTCGGCCTCGGTCCCCGCGACCAGCAGGTGACGTTCAACCCGCTCGAGCTCTTCCACTTCGCGCGGACGCTGACCAGCAGCATCTACGGCAACAGCGACCCCGAACGTGACATCCCCGTGCTGGTGGACCACCTCCGCGCCGGTCGCATCGACCTGGCCGGCACGATCACCGACCGGATCGCCCTCGACGGCGTCCCGGCTGCCTTCGACCGGATGCGTCGCGGCCAGGGCGGCCGCTCGATCGTGGTCTTCCCACGCGACTGACCCCTGGCGGCGAGCCCGCCGGCCCTCCATGATGAAAGATGAACGGTCAACGGCCAGGAGGCTTCGCCCTGCTGTGCTCCGACGTACGCCGGACCATCGAGCTCTACCCAGGAGTGCTGGAGTTCCCGCTCACCGAGATCTTCGAGAACCGCGACTACCAGGGCCCAACCACTTCTTCTTCGACATCGGGCACGGCAACCTGCCGCGTCGAGTAGCCCGTCGAGAGCGAGAAGTCGATCTACTTCCGCGACCCCGACGGCGCGCGTCTCGAGCTGCAGGTCGACCCGCTCGGCGAGATGTACGGCACCAAGGTACTGTGACCCGACCCGTGTGAGCCGTAGTCGCCCCGGGCCACGGGGTCCTAGGGTGGAACCATGGATGAGGGTCCGGGTTCCTCGTATGTTCCGAGCTCACCGCGCAAGGTGCTGGTCGTCGTGGGCACGCGACCCGAGGCGATCAAGCTGCTGCCGCTGGTGAAGGCGATCCGCGCCAGCCCCCACATGGATCCGGTGGTCGTCGCGACCGGACAGCACCCCAGGGTCGTCGAGGACGTGCTGGGCCTCGCGGGCCTCGACATCGACGTCAACCTCGCCGTCGCCGACCCGGCGCACAGCCTCAACGGCCTGTTCTGCGCCGTGCTGACGGGGTTCGAGCGCTTCTGCATCGACACGTTCGGCCCGTCGACCGGTCCCGTGCAGGAGCGTGACTACCAGACCTATCCGGCGGCCTGCGTCGTCCACGGCGACACGACCAGTGCGGCGGCCGCGGCGGTGTCGGCGTTCCACCTGCAGATCC
>Ga0302323_100001250_pt1 | contig 20617 bp, 19 predicted proteins | sample Fen_T0_3_FD_201950 | JGI IMG/M metagenome (GOLD analysis project Ga0302323, IMG submission 201950) | Peat permafrost microbial communities from Stordalen Mire near Abisko, Sweden - Fen_T0_3 | ecosystem: Environmental > Terrestrial > Soil > Wetlands > Permafrost | place: Sweden: Abisko... | reverse complement strand
CGCCCCGCTGCTACTATCGGGCGGTGGAAGGCATCACCCGCGTCGTCGGTCCGGTCGCGACGAACGTGCACGTCCTCGCGGACCCGCGGACGGGCGAGGCGATCGCCATTGACACCGCGACACCGTCGATCTCCTGGATCGCCGATGAGCTGGCCGCCCGCGACTGGACGCTCAAGCTCATCGTCTCGACCCACGGGCACTGGGACCACATCGGCGACAACGCGGCGGTCGCCGTGCACACCGGCGCCGAGATCGCCGTCCACCCGCTCGACCGGGCGCGACTCACCGACCCGCAGCCGCTCTGGGCGCCGTTCGAGATCGTCCCGTCCGTGCCGGCGGTCGAGCTCGCCGAAGGTGGCGAGATCCGCTTCGGGGACATCCGGCTTCGAGTCCTGCACACACCCGGCCACACCGAGGGGTCGGTCTGCCTGCTCGCCGAGGATGACGGCATCCTCTACAGCGGCGACACGCTGTTCGCGGGCGGGTGGGGGAGGGTCGACCTGCCGGGCGGCGATCCAGCCGCCATGGCGGAGTCCATCGCTCGCCTATCGGCGCTCGAGGATCGGGTCGCGGTCCATCCCGGGCACGGGCGCTCGACGACCATCGGGCGGGAACGGGCCTGGCTGGAGCTCGTCCGCGATGGCGGCCGGCTGTTCGCGTGAGCGACCTCGATCGGTACATCGAGCGGATCGGCGTGTCCGGACCGCTGCGGGCTGACCTCGCGACGCTGCGTGCCCTGCACGTCGCCCACATGGGCGCGATCCCGTTCGAGAACGCGAGCGTCCTGTTCCACGAACCCATCGAGCTCGACGCGGACGGCTTCGTGCACAAGCTGGGCGTCCTGGGCCGCGGCGGGTTCTGCTACGAGCTGAACGGGGCGTTCGCGACCCTGCTTCGTTCCGTGGGGTTCGATGTCGAGCTCCTGGAGGCGCGCGTCTACAACGAGGGTGAGCTCGGACAGCGCCACGACCATCTCGCGCTTCGTGTGACACTCGACGAACCCTGGCTCGTCGACGTGGGGTTCGGGTACTCGTTCCTTGAACCTCTGCGGCTCGCCGCCGGCGCCGACCAGCAGGATCCGGCCGGGGCCTTCCGCCTCCTGCCGGCCCACGGCGGATTCGATGTCGAGTGGCGGCGCCGTGACGGTCGTTGGGTCCCGCACTACTGGCTCGACCCGACCCCGACGATCCTCTCGGCGTTCGCCGACGCCTGCCGGTCCCAGCAGACCTCGCAGTCGTCGCCCTTCATCGGGGGCTGGATCTGCTCGCTGTCGACACCGACCGGCGCCACGACGATGGTCGGCCGCCACCTCATCGTGACCGACGGTCCTGCCCGCGACGAGCGCGATCTCACCGACGATGCGGTCATCGAAACCCTGGCGTCGGTCTTCGCGATCCGCGCCCGGCGGACGGACGGGCGCTGGGAACGGGCGGACGTCGCGGTGGACGCCTAGACCCCGTCGGACCTCGTCGGGTCGGACCTGGCCCCATTCGACCCGGCGCGATCGAACGGGCGCTGCCACGCCGCGGAGCGCTGCCACGCCTCGAATCCGAGGCGCTCGTACAGCCCCAGGGCACCGGTCGGGTTCTGGGAGTCGACGCCCAGCATGGCGTCGGTCATGCCGGCGGCATGGAGATTCCGCAGGGCGGCGGCGGTCAGGGCCTGCCCGAGGCCGCGCTTCCGCCAGGGCCGGCGAACGCTGATCTTCTCAAGCCAGCCGCGACGGACACCCAGTCGCTCGTTCTCCTCCGCCCAGATCCACGTCTGCACGACCCCGGCGACCTGGTCGCCGTCCCAGGCCACCGCCCACAGGTCCGTGTCGAGCGTGGACTGGCTGAACGTACGCTGGAAGTCGTGCTCGGTTGGACGGTAGGCGCCCCAGTGGTCCTGGAACGCCTCGGCCTCGCCCTCCCAGATCGCGCGATGGTCGCCCGGGGTGACCGTCCGGAGCTCCAGTCCGTCCGGGAGCGGGACGTCGGGGACGTCGTCGAGGGCGGCGCGCCGCATCAGCAAGTAGTGCCGAGCGGGGGCGAACCCATCGGCGGTCAGGAGCGCCGCGTGACCGAGCTCGCGTTCCTCGACGTGCGCGCGAAGCAGGACGTCGGTCGTGGGATCCGGATCCTCCACGTCGATCCGCTCGGCGATGCGCCGCAGATTGCGCTCGAACAGCGCGCCGCCGAGGCCATTCCGACGGCGATCCGGGTGGACGAAGCCCCACAGGTCGTAGTTCGGTGCGTCGTCACGGACGACCCGCTCCACGGCCGCGAAGGCGACAAGCCCAGCCGCGTCCTCGACGAGGACGATGTCCGTCGCCGGGTCGACGCCGTCCGCGCCGTCGAACTCCGAGCGGATGTTCTCCTCGGTCGGGAGCCACGGGATGCCATCCACGGCGTTGCAGAGACCCATCAGCGTCGCGATGGAGGCGTAGTCGGTGGCGTCGCGGAACGGGCGCACGGACAGGCCAAGGTCGACAAGGCGTGCCGGGAGGATGGTCTGGGCGATGTCGGTCATTTCGTCTCCAGGGCCGGCGCGGGAGTCGAGACCACCCCGGCGTCCGGCGGCAAGGGTTTGGTCCAGTCGTACGAGGTGCTGACCACCTCGAATCCGAGCGATGCGTACAGATCGGTGGCCTGGTTGGGATTGAGCCCATCGACGCCCAGGTAGGCACTCGTCATCCCACGCTCGCGGAGTCGGATGAGGCAGCGCGCGATGAGCGCTCGGGCCAGGCCGCGGCGACGCCAGGCCCGTCGCGTGTAGACGGCCGCGACGAGCCCTCGCTCGCGCCCGTGGTGGGCGTTCTCGGTCGGGTCGATCCGGCCGTGGACGCCGCCCGCCACCTCGTCGCTGTCGAACGCGACGAGCCACAACGACGGATCCTCGAGCGGATCCTCCAGGGATGTCTCCCAGTCCGATTCGGTGGGCTCCGATTCGTCGCGCTCATCGCGGAACGCGTCCGTCGCGGCATCCCACACCTGCCGGAGCGCGGCCCGGTCCGGCGGGATCGGGCGGACCTCGAGGCCGGCCGGCATCGGCAGGTCCGGGATTCCGTCGAGGTCCGGTCGGACCATCTCGTATCCGTGTCCGGACCTGGTCCAGCCGCGAGCCTCGAGGGCGGCCATGAGATCGACTTCAGCGCCGAAGGAAGACGATCGCAGGGAACTCGGCCGACGCTCCGACGCCGGGATCGCGCGCGCGTTGGCGATCGATCGATCCTCGGCCCACTGGAGCATCGGCCCATACAGACCGGATCCAGCGTAGGCGGGCTCGAGCATGACGATGGCCCGGAACCCGCGGGTCCCGTCCTCAAGGTCGCGCCACTCCACGCGCGCGTACCCCACGATGGACCGGGCGGCCTCTACGACGAGGAGATCGCGGTCTAGCTCGCAGTTCACGAGATGGCTGTAGTCGCGTGCCATCCCCTCGGCCGTGACGACCTCCTCGATGCCGGCGGCGTCTCGGCTGCGCTGGTTGGCTGCCGCCATCCCGGCGTAGTCGTCAGGACCAGCGAACCTTCGCACCGAGTGTCCGGCTCCGGTCAGGGCCGGCGGCAGCTCCAGACCGAGGTCCCGTCCCAGTCCCGTTTCACTCGTTGCGGTCATCGGTCGTCCCCGTACTTGCGCTTCATGTGCTCGTTGACCGACTTGTGGATGAGCTTCCAGGTGCGCCGGCTCTCGGCGCGGGCCCGCGGATCCTCCTGGCGGGCCGTCCTGGCCTGCTCGCGCTGCAGCTTCCGATAGCTGGCGAGCCGGTCCTCGTCCAGGCGGCCGTCGGCCAGCGCGAGTCGGACCGCGCAGCCGGGCTCGCCCTCGTGGGCGCAGTCGCTGAACCGGCACGTGGCGGCGATCTCCGCCACCTCGTCGAAGGCGGCTTCGAGGCCCGCCTCGGCGCCCAGGACTTCCAGGGCCCGGATCCCCGGTGTATCGACCAGGAGCGCTCCGCCCGGCAGTTCGAAGAGTTCGCGATGGGTCGTCGTGTGCCGGCCGCGCGAGTCCGATCCGCGGACAGCCGCGGTGGCCTGGCGGTCCTCGCCGAGGAGCGCGTTGACCAGGGTGGACTTGCCGACGCCGGACGAGCCGAGGATGGCGGCCGTCGCGCCTGGCAGCAGGTATGACCGGAGCTCGTCCAGGCCGGCGCCCGTCCAGGCCGATACGGGCACGATCGCGACCCCGGGGGCGATCGCCTCCACCGCGACGACCCGGCCGTCCACGTCGTCGGCGAGGTCGGCCTTGTTCAGGACCACGACGGGCAACACTTCGCTGGACCACGCCACCGCGAGATAACGTTCGATGCGGCGCAGGTTGAAGTCGTTGTCGAGGCCGGCGACGAGGAGCGCGACGTCGACGTTCGAAGCCATCACCTGCTCGTCGTCGAGGCCGGACAGGCGACGACTGGCGTCGGCCGCCATCCGCTTGAAGGATGTCCGTCGCGGCAGGACGGCCGCGATGACCCCATCGGCGTCCATCGCGACCCAATCGCCCACGGTCGGGAAGTCGGAGGCGGCCAGGGCTTCATAGCGGAACGTGCCGGAGACGGCTGCGGTCCGGTCGCCGTCGGCGTCGCGCACGATCGAAGTTTCGCGATGGACGGCCACGACCCGGGCGGGGCGGTGCCCGGCGGCGGCGTGGCCGGCCTCCGCGAAGGAGACCGCCCACGCCGGATCCCACCCGAGCGAGGCCAGACCGCTGGTCGTCATGGGATCGATCGTGCCGGTCATGTCAACCGACCCGCTTCAGCTTGCCGGTGCGCTTGGCGTAGCGTTCGGCCCGGCCGAAGGCCCAGAGCCCGAAGGGGATGAGGACGATGCCCATCACGATGAGGGGCACGACGTCGCCCATCAGCGCGCTCACGGGCGTCCCGACGATCAGACCGGCACGGACGCCTTCGAGGACGTAGGTGGCGGGTGACAGCTTGGACAGCACCTGCATCCACGGCGGCAGGATGTCCACCGAGTAGTAGACACCCGACACCAGCAGCAGCACGGACTGGAGCACGAACGTCATCTGCGCCCCGCGCTCCACGTACAGCAGGGGCAGGATCGCGGCGATCATCCCGATGCCCACGAAGCTGAATGACCCCAGGAGCATGAACGTCCCCACGGTGGCCGGGTTCGCCAGCGACAGGTTCAGTTGCGGGAAGAACAGGATCATCACGATGAAGATCACTGACGTGTGGATCAGGCCGTAGACCATCGCGTAGGTCACGGATCCGAGCAACTGCGACGAGCGCCGGATCGGCGCCATCATCGTGTATTCGAGGGTCCCTTCCCAGCGCTCCACGCTGATCGTCTCGGCGATCCAGCTGAACACGACCGACAGGTAGTTCCAGAAGATCGCCCCGACCATCAGGGACAGGAGCAGCGTCTCGCTGCCCATCTGGACACCGATGAGCGAGATCGAGAGCGCGCCCGCGACCGAGTAGACCAGGAACGCGAGTTCCCAGCCCCAGTAGCGGCGAGTGAGGAAGAAGTTGCGCTCGATGAAGGCGAATGAGGCCTTCAGCTCATGGGTGACGACGGTCACGGGATCATCTCCTTGCGAGGTCGCCGGCCCGGCCCCTTAACGGGACCGAGCCAGCTCGAGAGAGGGTTCCGCGGCGAGTCGTTCACCGAATCGGATGATCCGGTGGCCGACGTTCCGGCGGATGGACGCTTCCGAACGGGCGGCGCGTCGCGAGTCCGCGGCGTGCTGGATGTCCCGTTCGATCCGCTCCTGCGAAAGCCGGAGTCGGTGCTGGGCGTAGTTCTGCATGGTCGTCATCACCTCCTTTCAGTCGTCCTCGGACTCGTCCTCCTCGACGTCGTCGTCGAGGGAACGGCCGGTATAGGTCATGAACACGTCTTCGAGGGTCGCGGGTCGACCCAGTCGCTCGCCGGTCATGGCCCGCAGGCCGGCCGGCGTGTCCTCCGCGACGACCCGGCCGTCGTTGAGGATCGTGATCCGGCCGCAGAGGCGTTCCGCTTCGGCCAGGTCGTGGGTGGTGAGCACGATCGTCGCGTCGTGCGTCTCCTTCAGTTCTTCGATGAAGGTCTGGACGTCCAGCTTCGAGCGGGGGTCCAGGCCGGTGGTCGGTTCGTCCAGGAGCAGCAGGGTCGGGCTCGTCAGCAGGGCTCGCGCGATGGCGACCTTCTGCTGCATCCCCCGGCTCATCTGCTCCACGGGTCGTCCGACCCGCTTCTCCGAGATCCCCAGCCGTCCGAGGATCGCGATGGCTTCACGTTTGGCGGTCTTGCCGTCCAGGCCGTACAGCCGGGCGGCGAAGAGCAGGTTCTCCATCGGGCTCAGCTTCTTGAAGAAGGCGGCGTCCACGCTGACCCGGTTGATCAGTCGCTTGACCGCCATCTCGTCGCGCTCGATGTCGTGGCCGAAGACCTCGACCCGACCCTCGTCGAGGGTCAGGAGCCCGCAGATGAGCCGGATGAGCGTCGACTTCCCCGAGCCGTTCGATCCGAGGATCCCGTGGACGTCGCCACGCTCGAGGCGCATGGACACATCCGAGATCGCCGCGACCGGCTTCTTGTTCCGTCCAACGACGAACCGCTTGCTGACGTGGTCCACGAGGAGCGCCGCGGGACCAGCGGGCCGAGGGTCGAGCGAAGGGCCTGTCGAGCCGTTCTTCAGTTCAGGACTCAGGGTGGCTGTCACGGGGTGACTCCAGGTGATCGGGGAGGGACATCGGTCCGGGGAATGACAAGAGCCGCGGGCCTGTCCGACGTGCGTCGCGTCGGTGGGCCTCGCGGCTCTGGTGCCGCCCTGGTCCGCCACGGATGGCGGGAGGGCAACAAAAAAGCCGGGGGCCCGATCTGGCCCACGGCTCCTGGTTCGTCCGGATGGCGGTCCTGCCGCCAGCGGTCTACTTCGAGATGGGCACAGATCTCCCACGCACGTCGGCCGGGATCGGCGCGACACGCATCCGGAGAGAGAAGCGATTCGTCATATCGGGACCCCTCCTTGTCGGGGTGGGATTCTGGCCGCGAAGTTGCGGACCGAGCGGGAGTCTACGCGCCGCCGTCGGCCGATGTCAACCCGTCACCGATGGCCGATGCCGGCGCTCTCAGGGCGCGATCGGCCAGGTCTTGAGGAGGGCACGCGCGGTGCCGTTGTTGCCGAGGTGATAGACGGAGACGCTCGCGGGATGGACCCGGAACGCCTCGAAGGGCTCCCCTTCGATGACCTCGAGGTCGTCGAACTTGGCGACCCCGACCGTGATGTGGGGCGTGTAGCGGCCCTCCCCGATCTGGTTCGGGACGTAGGCTTCGACCCAGTCGATGATGGTCGGGCTGATGACCTCTCCCGCGTCGGCCACGAAGGCCGCGGCCGTGCCGCCGGCCTCGACATACGGAGCGATCGCCGCTGAGAGCGCCGCCTGGAAGGCGAGGACATGCTCGTCGACATCGACGAGCAGGACGGTCGGGCCATACCCCGGGAAGCCCCAATCGGCGTGGGTGATCCGCTCCGCTGTGTACGACAACGCCGCCAGGTCGGTCGCCGCGATCGTGGCAGCCACCGCGTCGTAGACCTTGCCGAGATCCGCGGTCCGGACATAACGCTGAAGCGTCGTGATGTGGGGCATGTGGGTCTCGTCGAGGACCCAGCCCGGCATGCTTTCGAGCAAGCGCGCGTTGACCTCGCGGGCTCGCGCCAGAGCCGCGGGATCGGGGTCGATAAGAATGTCGATCGCGGTCAGGTCCGTCATGTCGCCGGTCCTTTCAGAAGACGTCGATCCAGTCGTCCTTCATGCTGACCACGGTCCAGCCCAGGGTTTTCGCCTTGGCCAGCGAGGCGTCGCCGCCCGCGGTATAGGCGAACTCGCGCTCGGCGTCGTCATGATTCACGAGGACCGAGAAGCGGGCGGCCTCGAGCATCTCGATGTCGACGTCGGCGTTGCCGCCGGCGAACACGGGCAGCCGGCCGGTCCGCGCGAAGATGTGCTCCGGCTTGCCCGGGCCGATGTCCACCCCACCGAGCACGTGCTCGCCACGGACGATCCGCCCATCGGCGTAGCTGTACTCGGCGGCCGTCCCGATGACGTTCTCCTTGTAGATGCCCCAGGTCTCCTCGGCGAAGACGCGCATGAAGTCGCGTCCGCCACCGGAACACACGAAGACCCGGTAGTCGTGGGCCTTGAGGAGCTCGAGGAGTTCGAGCATCGGCTTGTAGACCAGTTCGATATACAGCTTGTCGAGCCTCGGCTGCTTGACCGTCGTCAGCCACCCGCGGACCTCGGCGTCGAACTCGTCCGGCGTCGTGCCATGCCACGAGCGGGAGAATGCCGCCATCAGGGCCGCGATGGCTTCCGGATCCTGCGTCGCGATCTTGCCGAAGAACGACTGGTCCCGCGTGATGATCGCCTTGTACGGCTCTCGTTCCGCCAGCGCGGGATCGGCCTTGACCTCCTCGACCCACTTGCGAAAGACGAAGTCGAACTGGGGTGGGAGGGGCTGCTCGACCCACAACGTCCCGTCGTTGTCGAAGGTCGCGATGCGATCGGCGAGCGGCACGAAGTCCGGGCCCGGAGTCGTGGATCGTGCCACGAAGTCCAGGATGGAGTGCTTGGCGGGGCCGTCTCGCCAGCTCGGGAGTTCGGGTTCAGCCATGGGGATGCGCTCCTGGGTCGTGACTCGGGGTGGTCGCACAGCCTAGAGCGAAGCGATCCGTCCTGCCCGGCGACGTCACGCGGTCAGCGTGTCACCATCGCGCGGACGATGGGCCGGACCGGGCTGGACGCGTTCCACTGGCGTCGCTCGACGACCTCGAAGCCGGCCCGCTCGAACATCCGCAGGGTCCCGTGGTACGCGTTGGCCGGCGCGATGCGCTCGCCGGCGGTGTCCACGGGATAGGCCTCGAGCGTCGTTGCTCCGTGCTCCCGGGCGTAGGCGATCGCGGCGTCCAGGAGCGCCGTGGCGGTCCCGGCACCCCGCGCCTTCCGCGAGACGACGAAGCAGACGATCGACCAGACGGGCGTGTCGTCGACGGGCGCGAGGATCTTCGAATAGGCGAGCCGTTCGTAGTCCTCGCGTGGCCCAAGGCTGACCCAGCCGGTCGCCCGCCCGTCCCGGTAGGCGATCAGGCCTGGTGCCGGATCCCGGTCGGCGATGCCTTCGAGGGCGGACCGATTGTCGGCCCCGGTCGAGTTGGTCCAGTCGCGACCGCGGTACCGGAAGTAGGCGCACCAGCACCACTTCGGGTCCCCGCCCTCCTCGAAGAGGACAGCCAGATCCGGGAAGCGCTCGGGGGTCAGCGGCAGGATCTCAAGGGCACTGGGCTCCATCGTTCCATCGTACGGGAGCCGATTTCGCGACATCGGACTCTGTCGCCCACGCCGGTGGCGGCATACGGTCGACGTGTTCGGAGCACAGGAGGACCGGGAGATGCCTTACGACGTCAGGATCGAGGAGGCCCAGGCTCGACAGACCGCGGTGGTCACGGCGCGGTTGCCGATGGCGCAGGTGCCGGAGTGGATGTCCGGAGCGTTCCGTGAGGTGTTCGCCGTCCTGGGACGCCAGGGAGTAGGCCCGGCCGGGCCACCTTTCGCCCGGTACACGATGGCCCCCGAAGCGTTCGAGATCGAGGCGGGCGTGCCGGCCTTGCGGGCGATCATGGCCGAGGGCCGCGTGACGCCCGGGTCGCTGCCTGGCGGCCCGGTCGCCGTCACGACCCATCTGGGGCCGTATGACCGTCTGGGCGACGCGGTCGAGGCCGCGACCCGCTGGGCGCAGGTGCGGGGCATCGATATCACCGGCCCGCACTGGGAGGTCTACCACACCGACCCGAGCGCGGAGCCCGACCCGGAACGGTGGCGCACGGATGTGGTCGTGCCGCTCGCGCTCGAGGCCGAGCGCGTGGGCTGATCCGTCCTACGGAGTCGGATCGGGCGTCGGATCCGGGGTGGGATCCGGGGTCGGATCGGGGGTCTGCGTCGGTGTGGGATCGGGGGTCGGTGCCGGCGTGGGATCCGGCGTCGGTGTCGGCGTGGGATCGGCCGTCGGGTCGGGTGTCGGGACAGGCGTCGGGGTCGCCGTCGCGCCCGCGGTGGGCGTCGCCGTCGCACCGGCGGTGGGCGTCGGGGTCGGCGTGGCACCGGGCGCCGGCGTTCCGTGGGTCCCGGGCGTCGGGATCGGGAGGCCCGTGGCGGGGTCGGTGGAGCCTGGACCGACCGCGGGGTCGCCGGGATGGGCGGTGGCCGTCGGATCGGTCGGCGGGACGGTGCCGTCGGCGCCGGGGGTGGCGAGAGAGGCCGGGTCGGTGCCGAAGATGCCGGGGACGGTCGTGGGGGGCGTCCCTTCCGACCCGGCGACGCCGCCCGGCCCGAGGCGCATGACGCCGGCGAAGCCGACGGCCGCGACACTGACGGCCAGGGCGGACCCGATGGCGGTCGCCCGGATGACCCGGCCCAATCGGATGTGGCCGAAGACCGCCCGCCAGGTGCCGGTCGCGACGACGACCGCGGCCGGGACGGTGGCCACTTCGACGATGCCGGGCATCTGGGTGACGACCGGATCGGGCTGGGGCTTCGTGCCGCGTTTGAATCCACGAGGGCCGGCCTTGGTCGACTTGGCGGGCGCCGCAGCGACCGGAGACGGCGACGCGGCCGTCGCAGCCAGCCCCACCGCGACAGCGGCTGCCGGAGTGCCCCCGGCTCGGGGACGCTGGCGAGCGATCGTGGCGGTGGCAACGCTCGGGAGGGCGAACGCCCGGCAGGAGAGGCAGCCACCGGCGACCTGGTTCCAGCAATTGGCGCAGGTCGCGCGACCGCAGTCGGGGCACGCCTGCATGTGCTGACCGGCCACGCCTAGCTGGTCCCGGTGCGCACCGCACGCCTCACAGAACATCGCGTCGTCGACGCCGCCCTTCGCCACCGATCCTCCAACGATCCATCTGTCCGGCCGCGCGCGGGCCGCCATCCAGACCGTACCGGGGTGGCCGCGGATTGCCACTCACCCGAACGGGGACTTCGCCCGAGCCGGAGGTCAGGTGTCCGCGGGCACCACCCGGGCGAGGGGCTCCGGGATGGCGGTTTGACGCTCGCTGCGACCGGTCGTTACGCTGGCCGCCCCGACCCGGACCCACCTCACAGGAGTGCTCGTGACCGACCCGTCGTCCGGCCCTGGAGGGTGGTCCTTCGGGCCCGTCGCGCCACCGACGCGGTCGATCGTCAGCCTCGTTCGCGACGGCGTCCTCGATGCCCACCTCGCGGCGACGGTCTGGTTGCTCGTCGAACACCGCGTCCCCCTCATGGTGGCGGCGGGCGGTCCCGGCATCGGGGCCACCACGTTGCTCGAGGCCCTCCTGGGGTTCCTGCCGCCGGACGTCGCGCGCCGCGATCTCGCGGGCACCGCGGAGACGTTCGACTGGCTGCCGCAGGCCTCCGAGCTGGGGTGGCCGGGGACCGCGCGCGCCGGCGCCGGCACACCCGTCCGACCCGACACGACGATGCTGGTCGCCGCGGCCCTGTCGGACGACCTGCCCGCCTATACGTGGGGCGAGCGCGCCCGGGTCGCGGTCCGGGCGACCGCCATCGGCTACGGTCTCGCCGCGACGATCCGGGCCGATTCGCTCGACGACGTCCTGGGGGCCCTGGAGCGCCAGCCGGTCTCGCTGCAGGAGGACGAACTGTCGTTCCTCGGCTGCGTGCTCATCCTGCGACGGGTCGAAGGCGGCCGGCGACGGGTGGCCGTCGCGCACTACCTCCGGCCGACGGTCCGCGACGCCCATGGCCACACCCAGCGCCTCGGTCCGGCCGTCCTGGCCACCTGGGACCCGGCCCGCGACACCTTCGAGGACTTCAGCTGGGGGATCGCGCCGGAGCTCGCATTCCGGATCGGCGTCCGGGCCGGCGACCTCGAACTGGAGGTCGACCGACGGACGGGGTTCCTCGCGGATCTCGCGCGTTCGGGGGTCACGGATGTGGCCGCGGTATCGGAGGTGATCGGGCGGTACGCCGCAACGGCGGCGTTCGGTCCGCCGCCGGCTGCCGGGACGCACTGACCGGACCGCAGATCGGCCACACGGACCGATCCGCGGGACCGTATCCTCCGGTGCAGGTCGGCACCGAGTCAGCCGACGATCGACAAGGAGCCACCGATGGGCCAGTTCGTCCCGTTCCTGCTGTTCCTGCATGTCATGGGCGCGATCATCGCCTTCGGTCCCACGTTCGCCTATTCGATCATGGGGGCGATGGCCGGCCGCGAGCCGCAGCACGCCAACTTCAGCGCCCGTCAGACCGCGGCGATCGGCAGCAAGCTCGTGTATCCGCTGGCGATCTTCCAGGGGGTGACGGGCGTCCTGCTCATCCTCGCCGCCAATATCGATCCCTCGAAGGCGCCGTGGCTCGCCGCGGGGATCGTCCTCTACGCGATCACGCTGACGTACGCGCTCACGATCCAGCGCAACGCGCTGCACCACCTGATCGAGCTGACCTCGACGCCGCCGGCGCCCGGCACGCCCCCGAACCCCGAGATCCCGGCGACCGTCAAGAAGATCCAGCGAGGCGGGATGTTCCTGGGCCTGATGATCGTGGTCATCGTCTTCCTGATGGTCACCAAGCCGACGTTCTGACCGGGTCGCTACCATTGGGCTGACGGACGTCCCCAGGAGACCTGACCCAGATGCCCCACGTCGCGACCTCGCCCTCGGACCTGCTCGCCAACCTCGCCGGCCTCGCTCATCTCGACGGTGAGCGGCTGGTCATCGACGACGAGGCGGGATTCCGCGCCGGCGGCATCCGCGATCTGGCGTGGACCGCGGCGTTCACAACGGACGAGGCGACGACGGCCGCGGTCCAGTGGCTCATCTGGGAGGCGAGCCAGGAGCTCGGGGCGCGCTCGGCGAGCATCCAGGGGCTGTACGACGCGCGGGCCCGCGGTGAGTTCGGTGGCCTCACCGTTCCGGCGATCAACCTGCGTGCACAGACCTTCGACATGGCCCGCACGATCTTCGAGACGGCCGCTGCGGACGGCGTCGGCGCGGTCATCCTCGAGCTGGCGCGAAGCGAGCAGACCTATACGTTCCAGCGGCCGATCGACTACGCGACGTCCGTGCTGGCCGGGGCCATCGCTGCGGATTGGCGCGGGCCGGTCTTCATCCAGGGCGACCACTACCAGTTCAACGCCAAGAAGTACGCCGCCGACCCGGAGACGATGACCGAGGAGATCCGTCGGGCGTGCCGGCTCGCCATCGAGGCCGGCTATCGCAACATCGACATCGATTCGTCGACGCTGGTGGACCTGTCGAAGCCCGACGCGGACCAGGAGCAGCACGAGAACTACACGCGCGCGGCGGAACTGACGGCGCTCATCCGTTCGCTCGAAGCCGACGGGGTCACGGTCAGCGTGGGTGGCGAGATCGGCGAGGTCGGCACTGCCAATTCGACGGTGGCGGAGCTCCGGGCGTACCTCGACGGCTATCGCGCGACGCTCGAGGACCTTGCCCCGGGCGCTCGTGGCATCTCCAAAGTGAGCGTCCAGACCGGGACCAGCCACGGGGGCGTGCCGCTGCCGGACGGCGGCGTGGCGGAGGTCAAGCTCGATTTCGAGGTCCTGCGCGAGCTCGGCGTGATCGCGCGCGAGTACGGTCTGTCGGGAGCCGTGCAGCACGGCGCCTCGACGCTGCCCGATACGTTGTTCCACCGCTTCCCGGAGGTCGAGACGGCCGAGATCCACCTCGCGACCGGATTCCAGAACGCCCTCTACGAGCACCCCGCGTTCCCGCAGGCGCTCCATCGCGAGATCGAGGCCTGGTGCTTCGCGAACGCGCTCGATGAGCGCAAGCCCGGCCAGACCGACCAGCAGTTCGTCTACACGACCCGCAAGAAGGCGATCGGCCCATTCAAGCGTCAGCTCTGGGACCTGGACACGAAGGACGAGATCCTCGCCGACCAAGGTCGCAAGGTCGCATTCCTGTTCCGCGAACTCCGCGTGGACGGGACGCGCGAGCTGGTCCACCGCCACGTCGTTCCGGTGGAGTCGCATCGCCCGATGCCGGAGGCCCTCACGGGCGTCGCGCCGGGCTGATCGCCCCCGAAGTTCACGCGGATCTCGCACCCGGATGGCGTTTCGGGAGCGGAGATTCGCCGTTGACGGGTTGCAACACGGTGCTATCCTCCCGCGCAAGTCCGCCGATGACTGAGGGATCGTCGGTGGATGAGCCCACGCGACTCAGCGTCACTCCAACTAGGTCGGTCGCGCACCGGTGGTGCGGAGGGTAGGAGGAGACAACGTGGCGGGATCGGGTACTGCAGGGGATGTCGCCGCAAAGGACGACGCCCACCTCCGTTCGCTGGGGATCAAGCCCGAGTTGAAGCGAAGTCTCGGCTTCATGTCGAATTTCGCGGTTGCGTTCAGTTACATCAGCGTCTCGACCGGGACCTTCACGCTCATCGCCGTCGGGCTCGCGGTCGCCGGCCCTGCGTTCTTCTGGTCATGGCCATTGGTCATCCTGGGCCAGACGTTCGTGGCGCTCAACTTCGCTGAATTGTCGAGTCACTTCCCAGTGGCGGGTTCGATCTACCAGTGGTCGAAGCGGTTGTCCCACAAGACACTTGGCTGGTTCACCGGCTGGATCTACTTCTGGGCCGGCGTGTTGACCACCACGGCGGTCGCGGTGACCGTGCCGCTGGTCCTGTCCAGCATCCTGAACCTTGACCTGACGACGCCGTCGCCGATCTCGGCGCTCAACATGGGTGTCTTCATCGCGCTCATCACCCTGATCTCCACGACGTTGATCAACGCGTTCGGTGTCCGCGCCCTGTCGATCATCAACAACATCGGCGTCGGCGCGGAGATCGTCGGGCTCGTCTTCTTCGGGCTGATCCTGCTGATCTTCTTCAACCATCAACCCCTCTCCGTGCTGACGGACACGGCCCCGAACGTCTTCTCGACCGGTGGGTTCGCGCCGATCTTCCTCGTCGGCATGTTCATGAGCCTGTTCGTCGTCTACGGATTCGACACGGCGGGTACGTTCGGAGAGGAGACCCTCGACGCCAGTCGGCAGGCCCCGCGAGGGGTCCTGTCGTCGATCTGGCTGGCCGGCATCTTCGGCGCGATCTTCCTGCTGGCGATCATCCTGTCGTTCAAGGACGTCGCCGCCCAGGTGTTGAGTGCCCAGCAGTACGCCTGGGGCGTCGGTGGGGCCAACCCGATCGGCGACACGATCCTGACGAACATGGGCGATTTCGGGAAGGTCTACCTCGTCGTCATCCTGGCCGCCGTATACGTGTGTACGCTGGCCATCCAGGGTGCCACGACCCGTCTCATGTTCTCCATGGGCCGGGACGAGCGTCTGCCGTTCGGCAAGGTGTGGGGCCATGTGAGTCCCACGTTCCGGACGCCGGCCTACGCGGCGATCGCGGTCGGCGTCCTGGCCGCCCTCCCGTTCCTCCTCACCAACTCCCCGTTGATCCTGGCCACGGCCGCGACCGGCATGATCTACACGAGCTACTTCATGTGCAACCTTGGCGTCCTGATCGCGCGTCGCCGTGGTTGGCCACATCAGGGCGCCTGGTTCAAGCTGGGAAGCTGGGGTCCGATCCTCAACATCCTCGCCCTGCTGTGGGGCGGCTTCATGATCATCAACTTCGCGCTCTGGCAGACCGCGACGTTCGGTGCCCTCGGGACGTCGTACTACACGCTCCCGGACGCGACGCAGGTCGGACTGCGTGACCTGTCGAACCCCATCCTGGCGACGATCAAGGTGTTCGGGAACGATGTCGCATTGCCACAGATCCCGATCTTCGAACTGATGCTCGGGCTAGTGGTCGTCATCGGCGTTCTCTACTACGCCGTGGCGATCCGTGGTCGCGCAGCCACCGTCGAGGCGGATGCGGCCACCGGCGAGGCCGTCATCGGCTAGTCCGGAACGAGATGTCGAGAAGGGCGCGGCGCGACGAGCGATCGTCGCGCCGCGGCACGTCCGGAGCCCGGCACCCTTGAAAGCCCAGGACCCATGGCCCAACGACGCGATGACCGATGACTGACGACGAGGCGGTCCTGCGCGGCTCGCTCCGCGAGGAGCTGGTGGCCGCGATGCAGCGCATCCCCGAGATCGCGGGTCGCGAGCTGACACTCACGGCCCTGTCCGGCGGGATCACCAATCGCAACTTCCTCGTTGAGGCAGCCGGCACCACCGACCGCTGGGTCATCCGGCTCGCCGGCAACGACACGTACCTGCTGGGGATCAGCCGGGAGGTGGAGCACGCGGCGACGGTCGCGGCGGCCGGGGTCGGCGTCGGGCCCGAGGTCACGGCGTTCATCCAGCCGGAGGGCTACCTCGTCACGCGATTCATCGTCGGATCGCCCGTGTCGGACGAGTCCGTGCGCACGCCCGAGACGCTGCGCCGGGTCGCCGACTCGCTCCGCCGCGTCCACGACGGACCGGCCATCCCCGGGCTGTTCATCCCGCTCCGGATCGCCGAAGCCTATCGCGGCCTGGCCGAGGCGCGCGGCGTGCCGATCCCGCCCGAGTACGAGCTGGCGGCCGCCGTCGGTCGGCGCATCGAGCTCGCCTGCCTGAGTGCGCCCCTGCCGATGCGGCCGTGCCACAACGACCTGCTCAACGCCAACTTCATCGACGACGGTGCCCGGATCCGGATCGTCGACTGGGAGTACGCGGGGATGGGCGACCCGTTCTTCGACCTCGGGAACTTCAGCATCAACCACGAACTCACGCCCGAGCAGGACGCGATCCTGCTGACGGCCTACGACGGGTCCCTGCGACCGGAACGACTGGCGCGCCTCACGCTGATGCGAGTCGTCTCCGACATGCGCGAGGCGATGTGGGGCGTCCTCCAGCAGGGGATCAGCACGCTGGATGTCGACTTCGTCGCATACGCCGGCGAGCATTTCGATCGATTGCTCGCGAACGCGTCAACGCCCACCTTCGAGCGGGCCTTGCGTGAGACGTCCGCTGACTGACGGACCGTCCGTCGGCTAGGCTGCCACCGTGACGACACCGAGCGCTCCGGGAGGCACCGAAGCACCCCGCGCTGCGCTGCGCCAGGCGGTCCTGCTCGCGGTCGTGTTCGTCGCGACGCTCGGTCTGCTGGCCGGGATCGCGGCGATCGCCCGGAGCGCCGGAAATGGGGGAGCGGGGTCGAGTGCCGGAGCCAGCGCCGGGAGCGTGGCCAGTCCCGTGAGGACGGCCGGGCCCGTGGCGTCGTCGGCGGCCGCGGCCACGTCCTCGCCAGCCGGGTCGTCCGGCTCGCCGGTGCCGTCGGCGACTTCGGCCGTGGATCCGGTCCTGATCGGGGCGGGCGATATCGCGGTGTGCGACGGCGACGGCGATTCGAAGACGGCCGCCCTGTTGGCCGGCGAGCCGGGGACGGTGTTCACGGCCGGCGACAACGCCTACCCGAACGGCACGGCCCAGCAATTCACCGACTGCTACGCGCCGACCTGGGGCGCCGAACTCGCCCGAACTCGCCCGACGCCGGGCAACCACGATCACGAGACGACCGCCCTCGGCGGGTATCTCGGGTACTTCGGGGCGGCGGCGGCCCCGAACGGCACGGCGTGGTACTCGTACGACCTCGGGACGTGGCACGTGATCGCCCTCGATGCGACCTGCGCGTCCGCCGGCGGCTGCGGTCCGGACTCTGACCAGGGTCGCTGGTTGGCGGCCGACCTGGCGGCCTCGAAGGCCCTATGCACGCTGGCGATCTGGCACCAGCCGAGGTTCAGCTCCGGGACGCACGGCAACGACGCCACCGTCGCGCCGTTCTGGGACGCGTTGTATGCCGCCGGCGCGGACGTCGTCGTCAACGGCCACGACCACGACTACGAACGCTTCGCGCCGCAGGATCCATCGGGCCATCCCGATCCGACGCGCGGCATCCGCGAATTCGTCGTCGGGACGGGCGGTGCCGAGCTCCGGCCATTCGGCGCCGAGGCGGCCAACAGCGAACTTCGGGTCGCGGGTTACTACGGCGTCATCAAGCTCGTCCTGCATCGCTCCTCGTACGAGTGGACGTACCTCACGACCGCCGGGTTGACCCTCGACCGCGGCAACGGGAACTGTCACTGATGCCGGCGGACCAGGCCCGAGTAGTCGTCATCGGTGGCGGGATCACCGGCTGCAGCGTCGCGTACCACCTCGCGCTCGCGGGCTGGACGGACGTCCTGCTCGTCGAGAAGGCCCAGCTCACGGCCGGCTCGACGTGCCAGGCGGCCGGCCTCGTGACCGCGTTCAACCCGTCGGCGACGATGATGGCCTTCCGGCGGTACAGCATCGAACTCTACGAGCGCCTCGGGGCGTTCGAGCGGGTCGGCAGCCTGCGCCTGGCCTCGAGTCCGGACCAGCTTCGGGAGCTCGAGCGGACCGCCAGCCGGGCTCGGGGGATCGGCCTCGATGCCGGCGTCATCGGGCCCGACGAGGCCCGCCGGCTCATGCCGGCCATCTCGCCCGACTCGCTCTACGGCGCCGTCCACCTGACCGGTGACGGCCACCTGGACCCGCACGGGGCGACCCACGCGGTAGCGGACGCCGCGCGCTCGCTCGGCGTCCGGATCCGCACCGGCGTCCGCGTGACCGGGTTCCGCCTCTCCCCGTCGCGCGAGGTGACCCACGTCCTCACCGAGGACGGGCCGATCGCCACGGAGATCGTCGTCAATGCCGCGGGGATCTGGGCGCCGCAGGTCGCGGCGATGGTCGGGGCGTTCGTGCCGTCGACGCCGGTCGACCACCAGCACATCGCGCTCAAGGCGGTCCCCGGCAACGAACTGCCGCGCGACATGCCGTGCTTCCGCGACCCGGACAACCTCGTCTACGGGAAGAGCGAGCACGGCGGCATGGTCTTCGGGGGCTACGAGACCGACCCTGTCTCGCGCTGGGAGGACGGCGTCCCCTGGGAGCACGCGGCGCGGGCGATGCCGCCCGACTACGAACGCTTCGCGCCGCTCATGTCCGGCGCGATCCGGCGCTTCCCGTTCCTCGCCGATGCCGAGGCGATCCGGCTCGTCTGCCACCCGGACGCGATGACCCCCGACGCGAACCCGCTGCTCGGGCCGCTCCCCGGGGTCCCCGGCTTCTGGATGGCTGCTGGCCTGTCGCTGAACGGCTTCGGTGGCGGCGGCGGGATCGGCCGGGCCATGGCGGGCTGGATCACGGTCGGGGATCCGGGAGTGGACATCGGGCCGTACCGGGCGTGGCGGTTCGGAGACGTGTATCGCGACCCGGGCTTCGCGGCCGGGCTCGCGCGCGAGACCTACGCCGACTACTACCGGCTGCGCTATCCCTTCGATGCGGACGTGGCGGGGCGACCGCGCCGTCTGTCGGCGCTGTACGGCCGGCTCCAGGAGACCGGCGCGGCCTTCGGCACGAAGGCGGGTTGGGAGCGCGCCGACCACCACGAACCCGGCCGGCAGTGGCGGCGGACGGGACGCGACCAGGCGGCCTACGGCTGGACCCAGCCGCCGTGGTTCGAGCGGGTCGTGGCCGAGGGCCGCGCCGTCCGCGGACGCGCGGGCCTCATCGACCTGAGCTCGTTCGGGAAGATCGCCGTCGAGGGACCCGGCGCGCTGGGGCTCCTCCAGCGAGTCTCGGCGAACGACGTCGACCGACCGATCGGCAGCATCGTCTACACGCCCTGGTGCGACGAGCGCGGCGGGATGGTGGCCGATGTCACGGTGACCCGGCTCGCGGAGACCTCGTTCCGAGTCGTGACCGGCGCGGGGTATGTCGCCTCGGACGTGGCCTGGCTCCGGGCGAACGGCGCCGACGACGGCGACGTCGTCGTGCGGGACGTCAGCGACGCCCATGCCACGATCGGGCTGTGGGGACCGCGGGCACGGGCCATCCTGGCGGCCGCCACCGACGACGAGGTCGGGGATGCGGCGCTCCCGCTGCGCAGCGCGACCCCGGTCCGGATCGTGGACCGGTCCGTCCTCGCGTCCCGCATCAGTTACGTCGGGGAGCTGGGCTGGGAGCTGACGTCCGCCACGGAAGACGCGGTCCTCGTTTGGGACGCCCTCGTCCGGGCTGGTCTCGAGGTGGGCGCCGGACTGGAACCGTTCGGCTATCGAGCCCTCGACGCCCTGCGGGTGGAGAAGGGCTACCGGTACTTCGGCACGGATATGACGATGCTCGACACGCCGTACGAGGCCGGCCTCGGGGCCCTGGTGCGGCTCGGCAAGGGCTCGTTCAATGGCGACGCTGCGCTCGCCTTGGCGAAGGAACGGATGACCGACGGGTTCGGCCGCCGCCTGCGCACGATCCGGCTGGCCGGTGACGCCACGTACGTCCCGGTATATGGCGGGGAGGCGGTCCGCCTCGAGGGCGAGGTCGTCGGACGGCTGCGCAGCACTGCCTACGGCCCGACGGTGGTGGCCACGATCGGGTTCGTGTACCTCGACCGCGGCGTCGCGGACGGATCGACCTGCGAGGTCGACGTGTTCGATGGGCGGGTCGCCGCGACGGTCGTCGCGGACGCCCTCGTGGATCCGGCCGGCGAGCGCATGCGCGGCTAGGGGCGACCCGGGCCGCTCAGACGGCCGCGAGCCAGCCCTCGAAGTCCGGCCCGTCGAGCATCGCTGTCGCCCGCGCCCAGCGCTCGTCCGCCCAGCCGGAGAAGTCGTACTCGATCGTCGAGATGAGAGCCTGGATGGCCGCCCACAGGGTCCAGCCGACGT
>Ga0302323_100001248_pt1 | contig 20625 bp, 12 predicted proteins | sample Fen_T0_3_FD_201950 | JGI IMG/M metagenome (GOLD analysis project Ga0302323, IMG submission 201950) | Peat permafrost microbial communities from Stordalen Mire near Abisko, Sweden - Fen_T0_3 | ecosystem: Environmental > Terrestrial > Soil > Wetlands > Permafrost | place: Sweden: Abisko... | reverse complement strand
GCCGCACCGGCCCGACCATCTCGCGTTTCCTCAAATTCTGTTACAGCTTCGACCCCGCCGGACGTCGCTACTACCTCGACGTCACGAGGGTCGCTGCCGGCTTCACCATCGCTCTCGCTGCCGGATTTGGTGTGGCCATCGCGGTCAAGGGCAGAAGGCGTCCGAAGTCCGAATCCAAGGAGTCCTCGTGAGTACCGCCGTCGCCGTTCAAAGCCCCGCCCCTTCGCACAGCGAGCCGAGCTTCTACGATACGAAGCGCAAGGGGCTGCTATCGTGGCTCTTGACCACGGACCATAAGCGCATCGGCATCCTGTACCTCACCGCGATGCTGGCCTTCTTCCTGGTGGGCATGACCATCGGCGTGTTCATGCGGCTCGAGCAGCTGACCATGGGCCCGACCATGATGAAGCCGACGACGTACAACGCGCTCTTCACTCTGCACGGCGTGATCATGATCTTCCTCTTCGTGATCCCCGGCTTACCCGCCGTGTTCGGCAATTTCATGCTGCCCATCATGATTGGCGCCAAGGACGTGGCGTTCCCGCGTCTCAACTTGCTGTCGTGGTACCTGTTCATGAGCGGCGCCGTGATCGCGCTGACGTCGCTGTTCACCGGTGGCGGACCGCCTGACACCGGCTGGTCCTTCTACGCCCCGTACAGTGTCACGACTACCACCAATGTGACGTTGGCGGTGTTCGGCGCCTTCGTCATCGGGTTCTCGTCGATCCTTACCGGCATCAACTTCATCACGACCATTCATCGCCTGCGTGCCAAAGGCATGGGCTGGATGCGCATGCCGCTGTTCCCGTGGGCACTTTACGCGACGGCGTGGGTGCAGGTGCTGGCGACCCCGATTCTGGGCATCACGCTCTTGCTGGTGATCTTGGAGCGCGTCTTTCACCTCGGCATCTTCAACCCCGCCATCGGTGGTGATCCGATTCTCTACCAGCACCTGTTCTGGACCTACTCGCACCCGGCGGTCTACATCATGATCATTCCGGCCATGGGCGCCATTTCGGAAATCATCCCGACCTTCGCCCATCGCACGATCTTCGGCTATCGCATGATCGTGTACTCCAGCATGGGAATTGCCGGGCTGGGCTCGCTGGTCTGGGCTCACCACATGTTCACGAGCGGCATGAGCGAGACTGCCATCATCATCTTCTCGCTGCTGACTTTCTTGGTCTCAATTCCCAGCGCGGTCAAGATCTTCAACTGGATCGCCACGCTCTACAAGGGCTCCATCGAGTTGCGCGCGCCCATGCTGTTCGCGCTGGCCTTCATCTTTCTGTTCAGCATCGGCGGCTTGACCGGACTTTTCCAGGGCGCACTGGCGGTCAACGTGCACCTGCACGACACCTACTTCATCGTCGGGCACTTCCATTACGTGATGTTCGGCGGCACCGGCTTCGCATTCTTCGCGGCGCTGCACTACTGGTACCCGAAGATGTTCGGCCGCATGTACAAAGAACGCACGGCCGTGGTTGCCTGGGTTCACATGGTGGTCGGCTTCAACATGCTCTACTTCACCTTCCTGGTGATGGGCGTCCAGGGCATGCCACGCCGCTACTATGACCACCTGCCCGGATTCCATCTGGGCCATCAGATCGCGACCGTGGGCTCTTGGATCTTGGTGGCTGGCATCCTCATCATGGTGTGGAACCTGGCAAGGGGCCTCTTCCGAAAGGTCGAGGTGCCCGCCAATCCCTGGGGCGGCGTGACCCTCGAATGGACGGTCGCATCACCGCCTCCGACAGAGAACTTCGAGGTTCTTCCGACCATCACGGAGGATCCCTACAAATTCAACCCGGCCAAGGAGCCCGCCTGATGAACGGCACGGTACAAACGCCCGCCGCACCCGCCGAGCATCGCGACTACCTTGGCGCCAAGCTTGGCATGTGGATCTTCGTCTTCACCGAGCTGGTGCTGTTTGGCGGTCTGTTTATCGCCTACGGCGTGTACCGGGAAATACACCCGGCGGATTTTCACGAAGCGTCGAACGAATTGAACGTCAAGCTGGGCGTGACCAACACCTTGGTACTGCTCACCAGCAGCTTGACCATGGTGCTGTCCATTGTGGCCATCAGGCTGCGGCGCAAGGGTCAGTCGATCTTCTTCCTCGCGTCGACCATGCTGCTCGGCTGCACGTTCTTGGTGAACAAGTTTTTCGAGTGGAGCGCCAAGATCCACCATGGCATCTACCCAGGCTCAGAGCACCTGATGGCGCGGCCGCCGGGACAGCGTTTGTTCTTCGGCCTCTACTACGGCATGACGGGACTGCATGGTCTGCACGTGACCGTGGGAATCATCATCATGGCCTTCATGATGTACTTCCTCGTGCACGACAAGATCCGCCACGACGATTTCATCAAACTGGAGAACGCCGGCCTGTATTGGCACTTGGTCGACGTGATCTGGATCTTCCTTCTGCCACTCTTCTACCTTGCGGCGTAACCAATCGACGAGCCATCCCCCATGAGCCACAGCGCACATAGCGAAGCCGAACACGGTCACATCATTGGCTACGGCACCTTCATCAAGGTGTGGGCGGCCCTGGTGGTGCTGACCTTTGCCTTGGTCGGGCTCAGCGCGACCCACAATGAAACTCTGATCCTCTTCGGACTCCTGGTCATCACGCCCACCAAGGCCAGCCTGGTCTTCTACTACTTCATGCACCTCAAGTACGAGAACGCGGCTCTCAAGTACATGGTGGTTGCGACCCTGGGCGTCCTGGTGATCTTCCTCTTCCTCACCTTCACTGACTATCTCTACAGGTAAACCACGATGTTTGGCGGTGCCTCCAGCGTTTCAGAAAAAGTCGACGCGGTCTTCCTCTACATCTCCGCACTGACCATTGCGTTTCTCGTCCTCATCACGGCGTTGATGGTCTACTTCGTGGTTCGCTACCGGCGAACCCGCAATGTGCAGGGCGAGGACATCCACAACAATCACCTCCTAGAGGCGCTGTGGACGATCATTCCGCTGTTCCTGTTTTTGACCATGTTCTATTACGGCTGGACCAACTATCGGTATCTGCGCGAGGTCCCGCGCGACGCCATGGTGATTCAGGTGACCGCGCGCCAGTGGGCATGGTCCTTCACCTACCCCAACGGCCGCCAGACCTCCGAGCTGTTCGTGGCCAAGGATCGCCCGATCCGCCTCGACTTGAAGTCCCTGGACGTCTTGCACGGTTTCTACATTCCCGCCTTCCGCGTGAAGTCCGATATCGTGCCTGGCAAGGCAAACTACACGTGGTTCCGTGCCACGCAGATGGGTGATTTCGACGTGGAATGCACCGTCATGTGCGGCGTGAACCACTCGTACATGCTCTCCAAGGTGCACGTCATCCCGGAGGACAAATTCTCGAGGTGGTACTTCGGCGACTCCAGCGAGCCGCCGCTGGCGGAGGCAGAGCCAGACGCTGTTCCCGATCCTCACCGAGGCGAACGTGCCTTCAAGCTCAAGGGCTGCGTGTCGTGCCACACCAACGACGGAAGCAAGCTCGTGGGTCCAACTTGGAAGGGACTCTTCGGCAGCCAGGTCGCCGTCCTCGCTGACGGCCAAGAATTGAGCGTGACCGCCGACGAGGACTACCTCAGGCGCTCCATCCGCCACCCGCCCAAGGAAGTGGTGAAAGGTTTCCAGCCGCAAATGCCCAGGGCCGACCTGAAGGACAACGATGTTGCCGATTTGATCGCCTACATCAAATCTCTGCAGTGAGGATTCGTCGTGAAACTGCGTGACCTCTCCCAACTCTTCAAGTTGCCGATTTCCATCATGTCGACGGTGTCCGCGGCGACGGGGTTTCTTGCCTTCAGTCACAGCTTGAATTGGCAACTTCTGACCACGTCGGTCGGCATTCTGTTGCTTGCATTCGCGGCGTGCGCCCTGAACGAGGCGCAGGAGCACAAGCTGGACGCGCTCATGGCGCGCACCCGCAATCGCCCCATCCCATCCGGGAAGATCTCGCCAACCATGGCCGTGCTCTGGGCCGCGGTGCTGTCTGCGATAGCCCTCGGATTGCTCTACGCCAACGGTGGGCTCGTCGCTCTTGGCCTCGGCGCGCTGGCCGTGCTCTGGTACAACGGGCTTTACACCTACCTGAAACGCGTCAGCTCGATCGCGTCGGTGGTCGGCTCGGTTATCGGGGCCATCCCTCCCGCGATCGGCTGGGTCTGCGCAGGCGGCACCATCGACGGACCGATCCTGTCACTCTCCTTCTTCCTGCTCATGTGGCAGGTACCGCACTTCTGGTTGCTTGCGATGCGTATCAGTGGGGATTACGAACAGGCTAGCTTTCCGACCTTCGTCCGCGCCATGGGCATCGACTCGCTCGCGCGCATCACTTTCATGTGGACCGCGGCCACCGCCGCCTCGGCTCTTCTATTGCCCATTTTCGGACTGTCCAGCTCGCCTTTCCTCGGTCTCGGTCTCGTGGTGGCCGGCGCATGGCTCGTGCTCATTGCGTGGCGGTCGTTGCGCGCGCCCAGCAAGCAAGGCATCCGTCAGGCATTCAACGCCATCAATTACTACGCAGTGGTCGTTATGTGCGCCGTCATCGTCGACGCCATGCTGGCCCGTTGACGACTTCGTTCGCGCGTCGACCGGCTGCCGTGTAACGCGCCCCTGGTCGCGGCATCTGACCTGGGACGGCATGGGGCGGCCGGGCCGCATGGATGGCCCCGCGTCATCGCAAGACAGCGATGGGGCAATGCTGACCAGGGTTGAAAATTGATTGCTTGCGAAAGGACCCGCGCATGGACGCGATTGACGTAACCGAGACTTATTCCGTCGATGGCAAACGAACTGGCGGCCGCGCAAGCGCAGGCCGATCAGGCTGGAGCAAAAGGATGCGTGGCTTGGTCAGCATGGCCTCCGTCGCGATGGCAGCGCTTGCTGGCATCTCCGGTTGCGGGGGTTCCGATGGCGGGGGCACTGTCGCACCGACCCCACGCTGCGTTCGAGCCAGCGATTGCACCGGGGCCTTGGTTTGCGTCCAGGGCTATTGCGTCCAGCAATGCGTCGAATCGAAGGACTGCCCGAGCGGCCAACGGTGCATCCCCTTGGCGGAAGGCAGCACGTGCCAGCCGCCCGAGAAGAGCACCTGCGTCTACAACACCGAATGCACCCAGCCTCTGGTCTGCGGCATCGACCGCCAGTGTCGCGCGCAGTGCCAGGGCGACGTCGATTGCCCAAGCAAGCAATTCTGTACGCCGATGAGCAAGCTTTGCGCCGACCCCACCATCGACAAGAATATCGATCCCGTCACCCATGACTTCGTCGGGGCGGTGGATGCCGGTACCAAGGACGGCGCCAGTGCGGCCCCTCTGGACGGCGGCGTCCTCGATACTGGCGCGACGCAACCGGATGCCGTCGTGGAGGGCCCATCGAGGCCCGACGTGCCTCTGACCTCGGATACGGCTATCGCCCTCGACGGCGGCGGCGGGGATCGAGGCGTCGTGCCCCTCGACGCAGCTGCTTTGGGTCCAGACGTGAGCTTGTCCTTCGATGCACCCGCGGTGCTTGTTGACGGTGTCGTGGTGACGCCCAGCCCGTCCGTTCGCCAGGGTCAGATCAACGTCACCGTGACGGTAACGCGCGCTGCGGGGGGCCTTTCGACAGCCGGGCTCTTCGACCTAGCAGATCTAACCGCCCGCGCACAGGCGGGCACCACAGATACGTCGCTCGTCCTCAAGGTGTCCGTGCCTCACGGTGCACCGCTCGGCAAGCGCACGCTCAAGATTGCGACCAGCGCTGGCGTCATCACCGCCGCAGACGTTCTGGAAGTCAGCGCCATCACCTCCGGCCCGGCGGGCACAGACAGCAACGCTGGATCTGCCGCGTCGCCCTTCCTCACGCTCAAGCAAGCCATGCTGGTCGCGGACGTGGGAGACACGGTCCACCTCATGGACGGAACCTACAACACCAAGGGTGGCGAGACCTGGGGATACGTCATCCCCGAGAACCTGACCGTCGTGGGCGACTCCACAGCGGGCACCATCATCGACGGCCAAGGCGCGACGAGCAATCCCAACGGCTTCAATGCCTCTGCCGCCCTCAAGCTCAAGAACCTGACCGTGCTGCATTTCAACTACGGCGTCGATGTGCAGAAGCCATCAAGCACTCTGACCCTTGAGGATGTGCAACTGGGGAATCATGCCAACACCGCGATCTACGTCGAACAGGCGGCTGCAGGCTCGACGGTCAACATCCTCGGGAAGAACACCCTCATCGATCAGCCGGGCGAGAGCGCCCTGTACGTCTACAATTCGCCCAATACGACCGTGAACATCACGGATGCCACCCTCCAAGGGGGGAGCTACGTGGTGTACTACGCCTACAACTGTGGGGGCGGCAAGCTGAACGTCAGCGGTGGAACCATCAAGCAGCTCGCCAATTACAACGCGATCTATATGGGGATCAGCTCGAACACCGTGGGCACTGCCGTGACCCTGACCAAGGCAACCATCGTCGGGAACATCTCCTATTCCGATCCCAAGGGCGGCAGCATGACCGTCACGGGTTCGACCATCACCCAGAAGAGCGGGAACGGGATCGACTTCGCCGCGTCGTCGCTGACCATGACCGACAGCTCGGTCACGATGTCGGCATCGAGTACCGGCATCTATCTGAACGGTGCCCAGGCCACGATGTTTCTCAAGGGCGTGATCATCACCGGTGGAGGCTACGGCGTCCAGCAGTATGGCGCCGGCACCAGCGCAAAGTTACGCGGCACCACCATTTCGGGAACCGCCTACGATGCTTATATCCTGCAGGCTGGCGACCTCGACCTCGGTACCGCGACAGAATCCGGCGACAACATCCTCGCTGCCCCCGCCGGAACATCCTACTGGTGCCTCAACATCTCTCGACCCCAGGGCGCCAGCGGCGGAAATCCCGTGACCTGCAGTGGGACTACGCTCAACGGGCTGGCACCCAACCCGGGCACCATCGATGCGTCGGGGGGAACCCTCAACTTGCAGCCGCAGCGCTACTACCTCACCACGGGCAACAAGCTCGTCTTCTACTAAGCGGCGACGTGCATCGCCATGAGCAACCCACCTGACGATCTTCCGCCCACCGATGCCAGCAAGACGTCGCCGGGGCCTGCGCCCGCACTCGTTTCCGGCGGCGATTTGCCCGTGGGCTACGTGGTTGGCGAGTACCGCGTAGGTCAGGTACTCGGCCGGGGCGGGATGGGAGTGGTCTATTCCGGCGTGCAGCCGATTATCGAAAAGCGCGTTGCCATCAAGGTCCTGGACTCGGAGCTTTCCGCGGATCCCTCGCTCGTGCGTCGCTTTCTCGACGAGGCCCGCGCGGTCAACCGCATCCGGCACCCGAACATCATCGACATTTTCTCGTTCGGGCAGCTGGCGGACAGTCGCCAGTACTTCGTGATGGAATATCTGGAGGGCAGGACCCTTGCCGAACGCATGCAGGCGGGCGATCTGCCGCCCGGCGACCTTCCGCCGTTGCTCACGCAGATCTGCGATGCGCTCGACGCTGCCCACAACGAGAGCATCATTCATCGCGACCTCAAGCCCGAGAACATCTGGATCGTCGAGCCACGCCGAGGACGGCCATTCGTCAAGCTCCTCGATTTCGGTATCGCAAAATTGCTGGCCACGGGGCAGCAGTCGACCACCCAGACCGGCATGGTGATGGGAACGCCCCAGTACATGTCTCCCGAGCAGTGCCACGGGCGATCCATCGACCACCGAACCGACCTGTACGCGATGGGTGTGATTCTGTATCAAATCTGGACGGGCAAGTCGCCCTTCGCGGGAGAGACCTTTGCCGAGGTTCTCACCAAGCAACTCACCCTGACACCGGACAACCCGTCCACCCTGGCGACGCTGCCGCCTGGGCTCGATGAGCTCATCATGCGCTGCTTGGAAAAGGATCCGGCGCAGCGGCCCCAGACTGCACGCGAGCTCGGGGAAGCTTTGGCAAGAATTCTTTCGGATCGTCCCGCTGCTACGCCGACCACGTTGGCACCTGCCGGGGTCACAGCCGGCAACACGACCTTGCGAGGCTCTGCACATGGCCTCGACCGAAAAGTGGCGGCGCCCGAACGCAACCGGCGCTGGCCGTGGCTGCTTGCCGTGGCAGTGATGGGGGCTGCAGGCGCGTTCGCGGCGACCAGGGTGGCCGGGCGCCCCAGCGAGCAAGCTCAAAGCGAGCACCTGCCGCCTATCAGCGCCGTCGCGCCCGTTGCGGCGATGGCAGCCGCGATGGTTCCCAGCAAAGACGCCGGTCCAGACGTGCTGCCAGTTGCCGCGGCTGCTACGAACGAAGGATCGCCCAGCGGCAAGGCGGCGGCGAGCGAGACGTCCACCACGCCCCTCCGCGACGCCCCGGCCAAGGCCGTCAAGCGCGCCTCGGGGGAGCCGGGGAAGACCCAACGGACGCGAGCTGCCAGCAGCGGACTCGTGACCGACAACCCATTTCGATAGGCGACATCGTGAAGAAAAGCCCGAGCCCTGGTTGTTCCGCTACCTGTGCGCGCATCTGTGCGACGCTGCTCTTTCTCGGCACCGCCGGCCGTCCCGCACTCGCAGACCAGCCCAAGCCCGAGGGTCGACCTGCCGAGGCGTCGCCTGCAGCGAAGAGCGAGGCCCGCGAACGCTTCGATCGCGGCGTTCGTCTGTTCGAGAAGGGCGACAACCCGGGCGCGCTCGCCGAATTCAAACGGACCAACGAGATCGTGCCCAACCCGCTCGTCCTTTACAACATGGGCTTGGTTTACGCGGCCATGAATCGTCCGGTGGACTCTGCCGATTCACTCGGAGCCTTTCTGTCGCAAGCGGCGCCCAGCCAGCGGGCGCAGCGTCGTCATGCACAAGAAATGCTCGACGAGCAATCCGCACGGATTGCGCGGCTGCTGGTGCGAACGGAGGTGCCCGCGACCATCGACGTGGATGGCATCGAGATTGGTCGCACGCCTCTGACAGAGGCCATTCGCGTATCGAGTGGTGCACACGTCGTCGGTGCGCAGGCACCCGGATATCTGTCGACCCGCAAGGAAGTCACCTTGGCCGGCAAAATGACCCAAACCGTCGATTTGCAGTTGCTGCCGGCCGAAAGCCGAAGGGCGCAGCTGTTGCTGTCCAGCTCGCCCGTGGGGGCCGAGATCCTGATCAACGGTCAGTCCGTCGGCGTGACGCCACTACCGGCGAGTCTGTCCGTCACACCGGGCAACGTTCGGATCGAAGCCCGACGAGATGGCTACGTACCGACTGAACGCACGCTCGTGCTGGGTGACGGCGCGCGCGGCGAGGTCTCGTTCGCGCTGGTCGAAGATTCGTCCGTGCCGCCCACGAGCAAATCGCTTCTGCGTATCGTCGCAAGCGAACCCGGGGTCGAGGTCACGGTCGACGGCGTGGTGCGCCCCAATGCCGGGGCTGGCGTTTCGCTGCCCCAGGGTGAACATCGATTGCGTGTGGTATTGGCGGGCTTCGAACCATACGAAAAGGACGTCCGCCTGAAGTCGGGGACCGAAACGCCGCTTGCGGTCGTGCTGGTTCCCACCTCGGAAACCCGATCCCACTACGAAAGTGCAATTCGCACCCGCAAGGTCGTGGGCTGGACCCTCCTCGGCGTGGGTGCGGTGGCGGTGGTCGGTGGCGCCGTCTACGGAATCATGCAATTCGGCGACGTGTCCGATGCGCGCACGTACCGCGATGGGATTCTGGCCAACGAAGCGGATCGGAACAATCTTTGCTACGCCAACCAGGGTCCTACCTACCAGCTGCGCGGGTGTGACGCCATCAAGGCGGATGCACAAGGCCGGGTCGACAGCGCCGTCCTTCGCCGAAACCTCGGGTTCGTGGCTGCGGGCGCCGGCGCACTGATGGCTGGACTCGGTGGTTATCTGCTTGGTTCCAGTCCCGACCCCGAGCGCTATCGCAAACCGGAGGGCGTGGCTCTTTCTCTTGGCTCTTTCTGGCTTAGCGATGATGGGGCCGGCGTGGTGCTAGGCGGACGTTTCTAGTTCCGCGAGTTCAAACCACGGTCGAACAAACCGCCAAGCTCGGAAAATGAGTGCACGTCCAACGACTTGTCTTCCGCCACCACCATGGCGAGCCCCAGACGCGCGCGCAGCTCCAAGTAGGACGCCGAAACACTCCAGCGCACCAAGTCCAGAATTCGGCTTTCCGGCCGGGTGTGACTGGCGCGAGCTTCGCGGACCACTTCGCGGGCGGCCGCGACCACGTCACCGCACGCAATCAAGCCGGCGCGGTTCGCGATGGCGTCGGCATTGGCCACCCAAGCGGCAACGTCGACCCTATCGCTAAGGTTCGCGCTGGGTAGCCCGTCGCTGCTCAACCGGACCAGCTGGCTGTCGCTGCGCGAGCCGGTCGGACGGGCGGAAAACAGCGAAGTCGCGGCGGTGCCGATCAGCTCAACCTGGGCCGCAGGCAGGGTCTTGCTCATGAAAGACAGGTACTTCCTTACCGCGGCCGGGTCGACACCCGGCAATTCGAACTTCGGTTGAACCAATTTGATGGCAGCCGCAAAGATCACCTGCAGCTCGTCGAGCGTGGACACGAGTTGCGGCCACAGCAAGAAGTGATCGGCACGCAGCCCGACCAGTTTCTTGGTCACGAGAAACGTGAGCTCTTGATGGGTTCGCCCGATCACGAGGTCGCGCCCGAGGACCAACGCCGGCACTGGCCGATCCTGTTCGAGCAGCACCACCAAATCCACTTCGCCCGGCGCCCCCGGCGGCACGTAGACTGGCGGCAGCGGCACGCCGAGCAGGCGGCTGGCATAGACGAGCAACCGCGAAACGAACGATCGGTCACCTTCCAAGGCGGCCCGATGTCGCGGGTCGATGCCGTAGGCCGAGGCCTCCTTCGCGCGCGCGGCTATCACGGCAGGCGCAGCCGCCGCCAGCACCTGCGCAATCAGATGGGCCTCCACCGAGGAATACAAATGCCCCTGCCACTGTCTCTCGGTGATGAACGTGCGCGCCAGTGGAACGCCGCGCGGAGCGTTGGATTCGTAGAATGCCCGCTCACGCGCATCGGCCCTGGTTAGGGCGCACAGCGCGGAGCTGGTGCAGAACAGCGCATCGTACTGGTGGTAGTGGCCGAACAGACGCGCGAGCGAGCGGATCTGCTTCGCCGCCGAGTCGCCATCCTCGGCCACCGCCAAAAGATGCTCGCGCGTGGACACGGCGGAAACCACACCGTCGCGACCCTGCGATTCGTACACTTCCGCGAGCGCCTCGCGCTCACGCAAATCGTCCGGGGCAAGGCTGACACAAACCTCGAACGCCGCTGCCGCCGCCGGATAATCGCGCAAGTAGCGCCGACACGTGTCCGCCAAGGCGCGCCACAGGTTCAAAAGCCACGCTCGCCGATCGGCCGGCGGGTTCGGCCCGAGACGCTTGATCATCCGGCGATACGCCCGGGTCAGCTCGCGCCAGTTGCGGCGATAGATGAGGATGTTCTCGATGTGCTCGAACACGCGACGGTCCGACGGATCTTCGTCAAGTGCGCGATCGTAGAGCGCGACCGCCTCGTCAGGCGAGTCAAGCTCGCTGTTGAGAATGCTCGCCAGCGCAACCAAGTAGCAGACCTTCTCACGGCCGGCGGTCAGCAAGACCAGTCGCTCGAGAACATCCACCGCGCGGGACCAGTGGCGGTTCACGGTATGCAGCTCGACCAGCTCGTGCAGCACGCCGATGTCGTCCGGCCGCAGTTGCGACGCCTGCAAGTAGCTGCCCAGCGCTCCTGGCAAGTCGTTCATCTCTTCGCGCTGCAGCCGTCCGATCTTGCAGATGATGTCGAATCGCTCGTCGACGGTCAGCTGTCCGTGCAGAAGCACGCGGTACTGGTCGATCAGCGCCTTCGCGTTGGCCGCACCTCGACCCTCCATTTGCGCGGTAGCCTTGGCCAGCGCTTGTCGCGCCCCCGGCAGGTCGGGCGCCAGCCGCAAGGCCTCCATGAACGCGTGGGTCCCGGCGCTCATGTCTCGCAAGGCCACCTGCGCCTGTCCCAGGCTCATCAGGTGCCCTGCGCGCTCCTCACCGGGTATCCCGTCGCCGGCAATCGCCAACAGGCGAGGCACCGTGCTCAACACGTCCTGCCACCAGCCCTTATCGACGGCAAGCCGCGACCAAGCCGTCAGCGTGGGCAGGTGACTCGACATCGCGCCGTAGGCTTTGCGGTAGTTACCGCGCGCGCGCTCGTAGTCGCCAGCCATTTGCGCAGACCACGCGGCCTTGTACCAAAGCTGCGCGGTGTCCTCCATCGCGTTCTTGGCCGAGCCCGCCATGCCCTCGAGCAGTGGCGAGGCGGAAGACCAATCTTTGCGATCCCACGCCGCGTCTGCCAGGGCCGCGACGGCTTTCGGATGATCCGGCGACCATCCCAGCACGCGCATGTACTGCACCACGGCCGCTTCCATGTCGTGCAACTGATCGCGGTAAATCTCGGCGGCGTCGAGGGCGTAATCCACGCTGTCGAGTGGGTCGATTGCGTTGCCGGCAGCGCAGGTCAGATACGCGGCGGATCGGTGCCAGTCGCCGCGGTGACCGTGCAAAAGGACCAGCGAGCGCACGGCGGTGTTGTTGGTCGGGTCGACGGACATGGCCGCCTCCAGCGCGGCCTCGGCTGCCGTCAGATCTTCGAGATGGTGCTCGTACCAAAGCGCAATGGTGACCAGCAGATCGGCCCGCTTCGAGTCCGGCGTGAGCTCCGTGGCCATCCGGTTGCACTTGGCCAGCAGATCTTCCCAGCGGTTGTGCACCGTCGCCAAGCGCGCGAGCTCCGCGGTGACATCCTCGCTCGACGGGTTTTCGCGGAGTGCCTCGAGCAACGTGACCACCGCCCGATCGGCATCGCCGAGATTGGTGTCGAACAGCTGCGCGGTACGAACCAAGCAGCGCGCCCGCTCCCCAGGATCCCTCGTCAGCGCGGCGCGCTCCACCAGCAGAGCCACCAAGTCCTGCCAACGCTGGTCCTTGACGTAGCTCCGCTCGAGCTGCCGAATATCCTCCAGTGCAGGCGTTATCTCTAGTGGAGGCGTTATCTCCAGCGCCGGCGTGATCTCTAGTGCCGGCGTTACCTCGATGTCACCGTAGGGCTCGGTATCGCTGCCGGGAAGCGAGTCCTCCAAGGAGCTCTCTTCCAGGAGCTCCTGACTGCCGAAATCGAGCAGGACATGCGAGTCCCCAAGGCTGTCCCGGTCCTGCTCGGTATGCCTCTGTCGCATCATTCCACACCTGGAAAGTCCAAGTTTTATTCCTGCCTTCCACGCTAATCAAGATTACAAAAGATCCCTACACGCGATTAGGGAACGCCGCGCCACGCCCGACGCTTCGTCCGAGAGAGCGAATCGATCTGTTTACCAACCAGCCTGGCTGGTCGGCCAGGCGACAATTGTGCCTGGCTCGGAGATCCGTTGCTCACGGCGATTGCTTGCCGAGCTCTCGACAGTCTCTCTGTGCCCGCTTGAGCTTCTCCGTCGGCGCATCAGGAACCTGCTTGTAGGCCTCGGCCAGGCTGCAGTGGACGCTTGGATCGTAGGGATTCACCGCGAGTGAAAGCAACAGAGGCACAATCGCCTCCTTCGCGCTGCCCTTACCTAGCAAGGCTTGGCCAGCTATGAGATGGGGCCAGGGCAGCTCTGGGTAGGTGGACTCGGCAGCGGTGATGATCTTGCTGGCCTGCTCGAACTCGCCCAGGGCGAGGTTCGTACGACCGAGCTTCACCGCAAAGATCCAGTTGGTGTTGCCGGCCACCTTGTAACCCTTTTCGTATTCGACGCTGGCCGCACGGGGACGGTTACGCAGAAGCATCATGTTGCCGAGGCGAAGAAAGCGCTCGCCTTCGCCTGTGCTCGCCGAGGCATCATCTTCGGTGGGAGCGCCCTGTGGACCCGCGCTGCGCTTCTTGTATTTCGGAACCACCGGCTCCATCCCAGGCAGAACCTTGTAGCGCAGGCCCTGCATGAATTGCTTCCAGGCGTGCTCGAAGTCCGCCCAGGATCCAGTGCCGCCGAACGCGCGCGCAACCGCCTGGCGGGCATCGCCCCCATCGCGCACCACGGTCAGGACCTCTTGCAATGCAGGGGTACCGGAACGGGCGTGAAGGCAGGCGATGGCAGTGGTCACCTCGGCAAATGCCAGCGTCGCATCTTCCGCGCGCGGCAGCTTCGCCATCGACGGGTGCATGGCATCGAAGGTGATCAGCTTTCCATTCGCGAGCGCCTTGGCCAAGAAGTGCTGCATGGACGGATTGAGTAAGAGCCCGACCGGTGCACGCCAGCGGTGCTCGAGGAACTTGGCCAGTCCTTCTTGCAGCCACACCGGGGCCCGATCGTGGGTAAGCGCCGCGACGACGTAGTGGATATACTCGTGCGAGAGGCTGTCCTGCCATTCGTAGCCGAGGCGCATGGCGCGCGGGCTGGTCAGCATGATGCGGCTCCATTTGGATACCGCCACCGTTCCCGTGCGTTCGATTTCCGCCTCGCCGAGGGTGGTCATCGCCGCCAGGTCGCTGCCGCCGCGAAGAATGTCGACCGCGATGGGGCGCGTGGGCACGAATCCCAGATCAGCCTGCAACGCCGCCACGGCCGCCTCGAGTGCTTCGAGGCCATAGTCGGCCAGAACAGCATCCTCGGCCGGAAATCGAAACACGAAGTGGGCCGACCGACGCTCGAGATAGCCCTCGACGACCTTGGCCGAACCTTCGGCGAGATCGATCATATCCTTGAGGTCGCGCGACGCCGGGCCGTTGCCCACGGCGGCCTTGTACTCGGCGGCGGCGGCTCGGAAGTCGCCGGCGAAAAATCTTTCGTAGCCCTTGGCGGCCAGCACGCTCGGCTCACCGGAATGGCTCTTGCTCAGGGCGGCCAGCGCTCGATCTGCCTCGTCGAAGCGCCACTCGGAATACAGGCGCTCCACGCTCGGCGGTTCGCTGGCCGCTCGCGCGGATAGCGAGAACAAGAGACCTACGGCAAGCACCAGGGACCTCACTTGACCAGTTCCTCGTAGTAGCGGCGGACCTCGTCGCGGAACTTCTCGGGCGCCTTCTCCCGCATGGCCTCCATGAGCTCCTGGCGCCATTCCCGGGGCGCCTTGTATTCGTCGGCGTCGGGAATGCGCACCGGATCGTGACTCGCGCGCGTGCCTTGGCTGGGTTTCTGTCCTAGGTTCTGCCGCAGCTTCGCCAACCGGTCGGCAATATCACCCGCACGGCCGGCCCCCTCGTGCGCCGAGCCCTGGGCGAGATCGTCGCCGGCCTGGCGCATCTGGTCAGCAATCTCCTCCAAATCGGTCTTGGCGTGCGCGGCGCCGGCAACGGAATCTTCGCGACCACCCACGTCGCGCGACAGGCTGCGTGTCTTCTCCTCGATGCCGGACTGGCGCTGGCCGAGGTTGCGGGTGCGCGATCGTTGCTCCATCGACATGACTTCAGCGCCGTGTGGAACGGCGCGGGCCAGCTCCGCCGCCAATTCGCGCGCCAGCGCCGCCGCGTCGTCGATCTGCCCATCGAAGGAAAGCAGGTTTTGAGATGGCGGGCGCGACTGTGCGATCTGGCGGGCTGACATGTGCTGCAGATGCGCGATCCCATCCGACATCCGGTCGGCTTCGTGGCTTGCTTCGGTCCATTCCTTGCCAGCCAGCAGACGCCGCATTTGACGCATGTTCTCGCGGATGCCTGCGGCGGCAGTGTCGCCATTGCTGCCGAGCTCCCGCGGAATGCCCCCGGCCAACTTGCGCTGGATCTGCTCGATCTTCTGCTTGGCCTTCGCAAGTTGATTCATCTGCTGCGCTTCCAGGCGCTTGCCGAGTTCGGTGTCGACCTCCTTCGCCAGCGACTGGCTATCGTCGGCCACCCCGCGCTGGTCCCCTTCCAGGTCGCCGATCTTTCGCATCAGCTCGGCCGTGGCCTTGCTTTCCTGCGGAAACCGCTCGCTGTCGAATGCGCCAGAGTTCTTGTCGAGTGAATCGCGCAACGTCGCGAGCGAACTGCCCAGCTCGGACAGCGCCTCGGCCAAGGACTTCGCGTCACCCTTGGCCAGCAAGGCGTCGAAGCGCGCGACCTGCTCCAGCGCCTTGTGCGTGTCGGGCACGTTCATCCACTCGTGACTGATTTCGTTGCGCGCCCTCACCTCAGCGATCTTGTGGGCCAGCTCCCCGATACGGGCCTTGAGCTCGCGCACCTCGCGTTCGATCTGCCGGCGCAACTGCTCATCACCGGTCGCCTTGTAGCGCTCGAGCAGCTCCTGCAGGCGCTTGTGTGCGGCGACCAATTCCTTGCCAATGCTCGCCAGGTCATCCAGTCGCTGGCGGCCGATGAGGTCGTCGAGGGCGAGCACCGCGTTCTCGAGCTCGGCGATGTGTCGTGGCGCGTGCGCGTGCAATTTCCCCCACAGGGTCGCGCTCGCGCTGCCCTGGTCGGACTTCCCGGGGTGCGACGCCAAGAGCTCACGTTCTTCTCGCGCGAGCTTCAGCAGCCGGGCGGCCACCGTCGACAGGGAGCTGGTCGCCACCTTGGCATTGCCGCCGGTGCGGCGTTGTTCCTCGATGGACTGGCCGAGCTGCTGCAAAGTCGCGGTTTCGCCCTCGTGAACCTCACGCAGGCCGATGATTCGCTCGGGCACATCCACGTTCTTCCCGGGATTCTCGATTTCGATGCGATCACCCAGCGCCAAGATCAAGCGATCGAGGATCTCCCGCTCACGCAGCAGGTGCTCCTCGGTATCCTCGCGCGGATTTTGAATGACCAGGTAAAGCGTCCGCGACACACCGACTTTGCTGCCCGAAACCTCGTCGCGATCCTTGGCCTCGATGTGATAGGCAACGCGCGCACCGGGCGCGAGCATGGCCGTCGTCGGCTCGAACGACGTCGTGCCACGCACCTCACGGGCTCCTTGCGCGCTCTTGAGCAGCAAGCGCTGATCGGCGCCGTCGTTCACCCGATACACGAGAGCAACCTCGGAAAGCCCAAAGTCGTCGCGGGCGTGGTAGGCGACTTCAACCGGCCGAGGTGTCGGAAGCTCGAGGCGGTCGGCGGGCCCGACGACGTCCACTTCCGGTGGCTGGTCGCTATCCACCGCGATTCGATGGGCGCGGTCTTCGCGCAGCGGTCGGCCGAGGAAGGGCTGAAGCCAAATTCGGTAGGCTCCGCTTTCCGACAAATCGAGCGACGCTGTCAGCTTGCCTCGATTGACCTCAGCAGCAAGCACGCCCGCCTCGCCACTGTCGCCCATCAACAAACCCGCCTGCCTCACCGTGCGCAGTGACCGCATCTCGATCTGAACGTGGGTACCGCGCAAGGCGTGCAGGTCGCCGGTCGAGCCCTCGATGGTCTGGCGAGGCAGCCCCGTGTACGCCGGAAAATCGTAGATCACACGCACATCGCCCACCAGCGGGTCGCGCGCCACCAAGGCCCCCTCGAAGAGCGTGGGGGTATGAAAGAGGGTCCGCATGCCACGTCCAACGGCGGACGGGAAAACCAGAATCGCGAGCAAGAGAAGAAGCAGCGACAGTCCCGCGATGAATACGGCCCGCACTGCGCTTCGGAGCGGAATCAGATCGTCGATCACGATGGGCGCCGTGGCATTGGCGACCGCCGAGCAGAATGCCTGGGCCATCTCGGGCGAAACCTCGGCACCGGCGGTGCGAGCGGTCTGCAGCTCGACCGCGGACAATAGATCACTGGCGAGCGGAGGACGGTGCTTGCCCACCAGGCGTGCCACAGCCGACGGGTCCTCCAGTGCCCGTGCCGGGCGGAGATAGCCGAGTGCGACCCCGGCCGCCACGCAGGCGGCGATGCTGCCGAAGGCGACGTAGGGCCACGATGCCGCGGGACCCGACAGCGCCGCAACCACCGCAAGGACTACGAACACTCCGCCGAGTACGGCCGTGGCGTAGCCACCCGTTCGCACGGCCCCCTCCATCAGGGCGCGGCTGCGCGCTTGCTCGAGGAAGCGATGGATGCGCTCGCTGTCGGTCATGCCACGGGCGAGAGTATAGCCCGGAGCCCGAGCCCGAAAGGCCTACACGCGCACCTTTTGCACACCTGCTCTGTCGTTCAGCCAAGAATCGGTCCCAACCTTGCACAAGCGTCAGTTCGCCATGCAAACAGCCCAAGAAATCGGGACCTTCCAGCGCCAGCGCGCAGAAGTGCCACACCAAGCAGTGGCAATTGCGCCCACCCCAGCCGAAGAGAACGAGCTGGCGGACGGGGCTACGACCCAAGAAGATGAGCTGGATCCACTCGTCGAGATGGCGAGATCCGGTGAACGATCGTCGTTCGAAACCCTGCTGGCTGCGGTTCGGCCGCGCGCAATGGCCACCGCCATGAAAGTCCTGCGCAACAATGACGACGCCGAGGACGCGGTTCAGGAAGCCTTCGTGAAGATTTGGCGGAGCTTCCGGCGGTTCGAGGGGCGCTCGGCGTTTTCCACCTGGGTTCACCGCATCGTCATGAATGCCAGCCTCGACCTTCTCCGACGCAGCGGCGCGCGGAACGAGAGCCACGCGCGAACCAACGAACAACCCGAGGCAGTTTGGGACATCGAGCCTACCAACGACCGCACGCCTGAAGCCGATTTGTCTGACCTCGAAACCCAGCTGTTGGTCCGCAGCGCCATCGCGCGATTGCCGCTCTTGCATCGCCAGGCGGTCGAGCTGCGCGAGCTGGAAGACTGCTCGTACCAGGAGATGGCGGACATCATCGATTGTCCGATAGGCACAGTGATGTCGCGGCTACACCATGCCCGACACCGACTGGCCGAAGACCTCAGCCCGCCCTTCGCGGACCGGTTTGCGTTGGCCGCTGCCTGAAGCGTCACGTCAACAACCGCAAAAACAGCGGTTAGCTCACTGACCAACTCTGAGTACAATGGCGATCCTTTGCCATGGGGCCCGGAGAAGTGACCGGACGATTGAAGCGCCTCCTGCTGAACAAGCGGGTCTGGGTTCTGGTCCCGTTGGCTATAGCTCTCGCCACTTACCCCATTTCGTGTGGCGCCCTCGGCGGCCGCCTGGTGACCTCGAAGCTTTCCGCGAAGCTGGGCATGCCCGTCGAATACGGCAAGGCGCGGGCCGGCTGGAGCACCCTGCGCATCTCCAATCTCACCGTCGGGCCGAAAGCTCGGCCGCTGGTGGCGATGGCAAGCGCCGACATCTCGTTCGCGGCAGCCTGGGGATCGGGAACCATCACGTTGAATTCCCCCATCATCGACGCCCAGCGCGGCGGGAACGGGGACAACGTCGGCAAGCTCTTCGACTTGCGCAAACCGGCGGGCCGCAGCGGCGGCGAGAAGCCCGCGGCGTCCTATCCAGTCCTCTTGGTACGGCAGGGCAGTCTGCGCATTCAGGACGCGCGGCACGACCTGTGGGCAACCGTCGGCAGCTTCGACGCAACGTGGGAGCCATCGCGGCGCTTTTCGATCGTGGCGGTCAACGTCGAGGGCAAACTGGGTGGGCGCGGAAGCGAATCAGCGCCCGGTTTTGGCGCCCAGGGCGTGGCCATCGAAGGTCCGCTCTCGGGCATGCGTCCCCACGGCTTTCCGCAGATCTCGGTCAAGGAAGGGCACGTGCAACCGCTGCCCAATCTGCCACTTACGGGCATTACCGGCAGTTTGCGGCCGACCCAGGCGGGCGGCGACGCGGTGGACGTCCTGTTCGCCGGCAGCTACGCGGGCGCCAAACGATCGCTATGGACCGCCACCGGAAGCGTCACTCCGACCATGGATTGGTCCAGCGTCGATGGGCAGGTGGCCCTGCGCGCCGAGCGGTTTTCCCTCGACAAGATCGCGGACGTGTTGCCGGCGTCGGTGCTCGAGCCAGAGAACACCGAGATCGACGCGGCCATCGAGGCGCGTTTTGCAGGCCGTCGGGTGGCCTTATCCGGCAAGCTCGACGTGTCGGGCCTGAACATCGAGCATGAGAAGCTGGCCAGCGAACCGGTGCAGAATGCGACCTTCACCGTGCACTTCGACGCCAGCGTGGATCGGGATCGAAGGCGGCTCGAGGTTACGGCGCTGGATGGAAAGATCGGCAGCCTCTCGGCGCGTCTGGCGGGTTCCATCGAGCTGCCGCTGGGATCGTTCAAATTCAAGGACGGGCGCGAGCTCAAAGTCGTGCCCAAGATCGACCTGTCGCTGCGTGTCCCACGCACGGCGTGCTCCAAGATCCTGAACAGCATTCCCGCGCCGCTGGTTCCGCGGCTGCAGGGCTTCGCGCTGCAGGGCATGTTCGAGGCGGACCTTCACGCCAAGATCGATTTTGGCAACCTCGAGGGTCTCGACCTCGGTGGCAAGGTCGGCATCGATGGTTGCCAGGTAGTCCGGGCGCCGGTCGACGTGCTGGCGCTGGCGGGCCCCGAGTCGATCATGCAGACCGTCGAGGTTCCACCCACGCCGTCGGGCAGAGACAACGAGATCATCACGTTTGCCATCGGCCCCGACAACCCGGAGTTCGTCCCCTACGACAAGATTTCGCCGTACCTCATCGCGGCGGTCATGACCACCGAGGACTCGGGTTTCTTCAAGCATCACGGCTGGGTCAGCTCGGGATTTGCGACGGCGCTCAAGCGCAACCTGGCGGGCGGCGGCTTCAAGCTCGGCGCATCGTCCATCACCATGCAGATGGTGAAG
>Ga0302323_100001246_pt1 | contig 20649 bp, 18 predicted proteins | sample Fen_T0_3_FD_201950 | JGI IMG/M metagenome (GOLD analysis project Ga0302323, IMG submission 201950) | Peat permafrost microbial communities from Stordalen Mire near Abisko, Sweden - Fen_T0_3 | ecosystem: Environmental > Terrestrial > Soil > Wetlands > Permafrost | place: Sweden: Abisko... | reverse complement strand
CTTCTGCGTACCATTGGGCGTACCATCGGCGACAAATTCCGGTGAAAACGCCGTCAGCCTGTCTGAAAACGGCAGTCCTGACCTCGGACGACGTTCACGGCGGCGTTCGCCAGATCGCTGCGACCGGCGAGTGTGGCCCGATGCACGGGGTCATCGGGCGGGTTCGCCTCTTATCGCCGCGGTCCGCCATTAGGAACCTACCGAGAGGGCGGGGCTCGTGAGCATGTTCGCGCAGCTGAGCACTCCGGCGGGTTGGACCCGAACCTCGGGTGCCGCTTGTTACAACTTTCTCTACTGCATCAAGGCAATTCCACTTTTCGAACCGACGTGGCTGTGCGATTGTTCCCTTGCGGCCTCAAAGGGTGGCCCGATCAGGAGGCTCGCGAGCGGGCGACAGGTGGGCACGCAGCATGAAAGGGAGCCAGGGCACCAAGCGATGGGAACGCCAGTAGTTCTGGAGGATCAACTCAAGGCGGCGACTCACAGTTGGACGTCCCGCTCAGTGGCTCGTACCTACCGTAGCGACAAGGGGGGCCAGGCGCTGATGGGCGCCGAGGTGACAATCCTCGGCAACCATGGCTACACGCCCAGCACTTCGAGTACCGACGGCGGCCATATCAATGTGGGCCGGACGCTGATGGGCGCCGAACTCACTGACGGGTGGAGCCTCTTGTTCGGTGGTAGCCGCACGGGTGGTTCGATCGTCGTCACCTACACCCGTGCCGCCTCCACCACGGTCGCGGGTCGAATTTCAGATCTCGTGGGTGAGTGCGAAGCGACGGGCTACAGGTCCATGTATCGAGGGGCTACCTTCATCAAGGTCAAGGATGTCAGCCACGGCCTCCGGGGTAGCACACTCTCGTCGAGCGGGACCGTGACGAACATCTCTGAGGAGCCTGTCGAAGACGCGGAGATCGAGGTGGTGGTCGCGACCCACAATCAGGCCCTTCCGACCTTCAAACTGAGCTCGATCGGTGGGGGCAATGCCCTTGGCGGACTAGGCGTCGTCATTCCCTCACATTTTGGGGCCAAGATCACGACGTTCGAGTTTCGTACGGGGCCGATAGGGCCGAAGCAAGAGGTGCCGTACCGCTGGGATTGGTCGGGCAAGGCAGCGAGGCTGGCGTGGATTCATCTACCCAAACGAATCTGTCGCGCCGGAGCCTGGTCCGATCCGAATCCAGTCTCGTTGTCGGCCACTGCTGAGGGCAACCTAGCTATCCAGGAGGCAAACCAGACGGCCAAGGAGCACGAGGGGATGAAAGTGTGCCCAGACTGCGCTGAGTGGGTGCGACAAGAGGCCAGGATCTGCCGCTTCTGCCGACATGACTTCGAGCCGACGAGCTAGCGACGGCCAGCGTCACCACCAGCTGCGCTTGACGACTCACCCTTGCTCACGAGCGTCGCCAAGCTTCTACGAGTCTTAGTAGACCGGTTCCCCGACTAGGTCCGATTGCTCGACAGGAAAGTCGTAGCCGTACTGGCCAACAACGGACCTCACGACGTCGCCATACCACGGCTGAGCCACCGGCGACAGTCGCACGCGGGCGATGAAGCGCTTCAGGTCAACCGGGATGTAGATGCCATCCTGGTTCTCTGAGCGGAGGTGACTCAGGAGCGGTGGGTCCGGTCTGAAGTTATCGAACACCGCGGATTGGCACTCTTGCACGATGGCCCTGATTTCGCGCTCGTAGTCGAAGCCAGTCTTCTTGTAGAGGAACGGCGCGAGAGCGTTGTTTGGGGGGATGGACGCAGCCTCGTGGTCGGCGTAGGTGACCTGGCCGATGAACACCCGGTGGTCGCCTTCGATGGCGCTCTTGAGCCGTTCATAGCTCGACTCGATCGCTAGACCGTTCTTCCCGTGGCTGTACAGGCGCCACATGGCAACTGACTCCGGCCCTGTGGACCAGCAACTGATGAAGGTCCCAAAGCGCATGTCGCGAGAATTGTCCTCATCCTGTTGTGCCTCTCCCGGGTTGAGTTGACCCTCCTCGACCATCCGTTGGCGAGCCTTGATGTTCGCCTCGGCCTGCGCGCCTTCGAAACGGTCGGGGAACCGGTCCGACCTCGTGAAGTGGAGCTGGCGCGTTGACAGAATGGCGACTAGTTCCTCGAGATTGATGTATCGGAGCAATTCTGCGTTCACGTCGTCTGGAGGTCTCGCGTAAGGGTTGTCGCTGTACGGCATGCCGGGATTCTACTTGTCAGCGAGACGCCGCCGCGCCCAAGCCGTCCGGCTAGAATGCTGGCAAGCGGACCGCCGCCCCCTCAGCGCTCCCTCCTCGCGCCCGGCGACTACCCCCTCAGTTGCCGGGCGCTTCTCATGCCGGGTGGCCGCTGCTACAGTGATCTCGACCTCGTAGCACGGTGGCCCATGACGCCAGACCAGATACAGGCAGCCAGCGCGGCCGTAATCGTCGTCCTGACGGCAGTTCTCGCGCTAATCGCATGGCGGGCCCTGGACACTGCAAACAAGCAGAGCGAGAGCGCCGCCAAGGCCATCGGCGAGGTGATCCAGGACCGGCACATGAACGCCGTTCCGATGCTAGGCATTAAGCCTGGCAAGGTCGAGTGGCCTGACGGGGCGACGGGCAACCCCCGCGTCGTCCTTCTCATCACAAACGACACCGACGCACCGGCCCTCAATGTCTGCGTCAAGCTGGGCGAGGTCCGTGAGCTCGGTGTCGAGCCCGACAGTTGGGCAGCGTGGCCGCCTCCGGTGCCGTGGATCGGAGGGCACGGCGAGACGAAGCTGCCCGTCCCGCTCAACCTGTTCACGCCGGGCGGCACCACCATGAAGCTGCGGACCAGTTGGGCCATGATCCGCCTCACCTACGAGGGCGCGCTCCGCGCCAAGGTCACCCAGACGCTCTACTGGTCGCCGAACGACTGGGAGGGCGTCGAGGAACCGACGCCGGGGAAGGGCGAGCTTCTGAGGCTGTGGTCGATCAAGGGGACCAGCGGCGCCCAGCCCGACGACATATCGTGGGACTGGAGCCCGCGAACCTGACCGTTACGCCACGGACCTGGCAGCTTCGCTGGCATCTTCGCCGGCGAACAGAGGCGGACGGCGAGGCGCCAAGTCGGCCGTCCTCACGCTCAAATCGAACCCTGACGGACCCGCGCGACCGCTCTGGTGCACCCTTAAAATCCGCCGCCCGCAAGGGCTTCAGGGTTCGAACCCCTGCTTCGGCACCACATTCCGCAAGTCGCGCTACTCAGGCGCCGCGGCGGAACCGGTTTGCCCCGGCGCCGGCGGCGCCGGCCGCGGCGACAACGAATTCCGGGATGAGCACGGCGACCCGGAAGGCCAGCAGTTCGGGTGGTTCGGGGTTGTCCATGTCGATCGAGAGGTCGGGCGCGGGAGCGGCGGGATCGATCGTTCGGAGGCGTGCCGGTGCCGCCGGCGGTTCGGCTGCCGGCACCCCGGTCCAACCTGTGCCGTCATCGATTCGGCGGCGCCTGTTGCGGTGCTTGATCGTCTCGGCCGATGCCCGCAGGTGGATCTCCCTGTAGCCGGGCAGGTTGGCGCGGTTCCACGACAGCGTGGCCGGCGGGGGATCGGAGGTAGTCACCACCACGACGAGGCCCTGTTGGGCCAGGATCCGGGCAATGGCGCTGAGGCGTTCGACCGAAGGCAGGGCCGCCGTACCTGAAGCCAGCGTTGCATCGAAAACGGCCCGGCCGACATCGTCTTCATCCAGAAGGGCCACGGGAGCAACCGGATTGACAAGCGCCCGGAGTGCGTGCGCCAGTGTGGATTTGCCGGCGCCGACAGGCCCGATGAGCCAGACGACGCTCATCGGCGTCCGGCGTCGCACGACATGGCGCGAGCGCCGGGGGCGGATCGAGGTGAGGCTCGCATGTGATCGGGATCATCGGCCGGTGCCGTCGGCCGGTAAAGGCGGCATGAGGGGGTCCGAGTAGGGGAGGCGCGTAAGTCCTACAGACATACAAAAAGGACGGGCCGCTTTCGCGACCCGCCCTCCTGGTTCGCCTCTGTCAGAGCCCTTTGCCGATTGAGCTGAGGAGCTTAGTCAGATCGCCGCTGATGAACAAGAGAGCGGCGACGGCGAGTAGTGCGATGATCGAAATAATGAGTGCGTATTCCGCGAGACCCTGTCCTTCCTCGCGGTGAAGGACCAAGTACACGAGGCCTCCTTTCCTAGACGACGGTTGGCGTTCGTCGTAACGGTCGGGCGGGCCACGTGCTTGTGGCAACGGGTCCTGATGACCCGAGCGTCGCCTTCAGGATAGGCCCACTGACGCCGGGTGCGGACAGCACTTTGGTACTGCCTCCATCGTCCTTCCGGCGAGGCGATCCAGGGCGCGGCAATGGCGTCTGACTCGGACGCTCCCGCCTGATAGAATTCGCGAGTCCTTTCAGCTCCGACCGACCGGCGTTGCCGCTCGCGCATCGGGGCATCCCCATGGGAAGGAGTTACTGGCGTATGCGCCGATATGAACTGATGCTCGTGTTGCGTCCCGATCTCGCGGACGACAAGGTCCAGGGGACCCTCGAGCGAACCGCCCGTGCCATCGCGGCCGGGGGCGGCCAGATCGTGAAGCAGGCCCCCTGGGGCCGCCGCCGCCTGGCTTACCCGATCGACCACCATCGCGAAGGCTCGTACTACGTCATCCTGTTCGAAGCGCCGGCCACGGCAATCTCCGAACTCGAGCGTGGCCTTCTCATCAGCGAGGAAGTGCTCCGCCACCTCGTCACGCGTGTCGAGCGCCCGGCAAAGGCCTCGCGCGGCCGTGACGGCGATGCCGACCTCGATGTCGTGCCGCCTCCGGTGGACGATGAGGAGCCGGACGATGACGTCGAGATGATCGACGAGTCCGAGAGCGAAGCGGCGCCTGCCGCCATCGACTGAGCCCGCGTCAAGCGGAGCTGGAGGACGCTCGATGTCGCTGAACAAGGCGATGATCATCGGCAATCTCGGAAAAGATCCTGAGATGCGGTATACGCAAGGTGGACAGGCGGTCACGCAGTTCACCGTCGCGGTCAACCGCAACTACAAGGATTCCGCCGGCGAGTGGAAGGAAGAGACCGAGTGGTTCCGGGTCGTTGCCTGGGGCCCGCTTGCCGAGCGCAGTGCCGAGAACCTTCGTAAGGGCCGCAAGGTCTACGTCGAGGGCCGACTCCAGACTCGCGCCTGGGAAGACAAGGACGGCCAGAAGCGCTACACCACGGAGTTGATCGCCAACACCATCACCTCGCTCGAGCCACGGCCCCGTGAAGACGGATCCGGGGATGCGGGCGGAGGCCGATTCTCACGAGCCGGCGAGCCCACCGCTCCAGGTGGCTCCGGCGGCTCCGGAGGCGACGACTTCGGCTCGGGCGACCTGGACGAACTGCCTTTCTAGAGTCTGTCGGGCTATCAACGAAACCAACCGCCGCGCTTGCGCGGCAGGAACCTAATGAGGAACGAAACAGATGCCTTCCAACCCGCGAGAGAAGACCCGGGGCAAGCGCGATGACATGTATCGCGACCGCCGCCGCCGGAAGGTCTGCACCTTCTGCGCGGACAAGACGGTCATGATCGACTACAAGGAAGTCAACCGCCTGCGCCGCTATCTCTCCGAGCGCGCCAAGATCGAGCCACGACGCAAGACCGGCACGTGCGCGAATCACCAGCGCCAGCTTGCGGTTGCGCTCAAGCGCGCTCGCATCGTGGCCCTGCTCCCGTACGCTCCCCAGCACGTTCGGCCATAACCTGATCTGATGAAGCCGCTCCTTCGGGGGCGGCTTTCGTCTTTCCGGCGCCGGGCGCCTTCGTGAGCCTCGAGGTCTGACTTGGACATCCTGCTTCTCGTCATCTCGTTCGTCGTGATCCTGGCCGGCTCGGAGCTGTTCACCAACGGCATCGAGTGGTTCGGGCACAAGCTCGAACTGGGCGAGGGCGCGATCGGGTCCGTGCTGGCGGCCGTGGGCACGGCGCTGCCGGAGACGATGGTCCCGCTGATGGCCATCCTGTTCGGCGGGAGCATCGCGGCCAGCGAAGTCGGCGTCGGGGCGATTCTGGGCGCCCCGTTCATGCTGGGCACTCTGACTATGTTCGTGACCGGGTCGGCCGTCTGGCTGTTTCGCCGGCGGCGGGCCACCGGGACGAGCCTGGCCATCGATGTCGGCGTCCTCGGGCACGACATGTCCTACTTCGCCTCCGGCTACCTGATCGCGATCAGCGCCGCCTTCCTGCCGGTGGACATGGAATGGCCGCGCCGGCTCGTCGCCGTCGGGCTCGTCTGCATGTACGCCTACTACGTGTGGGGCCATCTGCAGGCGGACGCCGCCGAGCACGAAGGCCTGGCGCCGCTGCGCTTCCATCGTCTCGACCGGCGCGCGCCGCAGCACCCCGAGCCGCCGCGGCTCTTCATCGTGTCCGTTCAGGTTGTCTTCGCCCTGGGCTGCATCATCGGCGGGGCTTACGGGTTCGTCGGCGCCGTGACCGACCTGTCGCACTCGCTCGGTGTCAACGGCACGTTGCTGGCGCTCCTGATCGCCCCGATCGCGACCGAGCTGCCCGAGAAGCTGAATTCCGTCATCTGGGTTCGGCGCGGCAAGGACACGCTCGCCCTCGGCAACGTCACCGGCGCCATGGTCTTCCAGAGCGCCATCCCCACGTCCGTCGCTCTGCTGCTGGCGCCCGCTCTGTGGACCGTCGTCGGTGGGGGACTGGCGTTCGCGTCGGCCGCCATCGCCCTGGTCTCGTCGGCGGCGATCTTCATCCCGATGATGGTGCGCAAGCGGCTCGGCGCCAAGGCGCTGATGGTGGGCGGGGTGTTCTACCTCGGGTATTTGATTGTGGTGGTGGTTTCGCTGGCGCGGGGCGGGTGACTTCTTGAGCGGCGACTGGTACGGCGCGCTCATTGCCGTGGCCTGCCTGATTGAGGGGAAGGGCCTGTCGTAGGTCTGGCGCAAAGTCGTCGTGTTCCAAGGCCAGCGATCCAGACGAAGCTCGGACTCGCGCCGTCGAGATTGCGGCTCGATATCGCGACGAGTACGCGAACGGCCAAGGGGAGCTGGTGCGGTGGGCCCCGAAGGAGATCGAGACTCTCGACTACAACGGACCCAGCATCGTCGACGCGCAAGAGGTTTGGTGGGAGCCGCTCGACCTCGAGGCGCCGGACGGCGGCGTTGGCTTCGACACGACGTTCGACCTCGAAGCGTCGGCATTTGCCGAGACCGGGCTTGCGCCGAGCGACATCGCGACCGCCAGGTGGAGTGACGTCCACTGCCGTAGCGGCTCGCTATCTATGCAGATTCAAATGGGGGTAGCACCGAACCAACTACCAAGGCCGAAATCGCACGCTTGGCTCGATGACTGCGACCTGCCACGCTCGGGCCAAGCGTGGATCGCGCGGCGAAGGGGCATTTCCCGGGCCGAATTGGCCATTTCCGGCTGTGGTTGTTGCTTTGCTGCTACCCGGGTTTGAATCTGCCTAGTTGTTGTGGGCTCGGGCGCGGTTCGCACGACGGAGCCGGGCACGGCCGGCGACCCGGCCACTCGGCGCGGAACGGGTGCCCCCTCCGCCCTCAGTCCTGGCTTTGCGCGCTGGCTCCCGCCTCCGACGCCGGGCCGTACTCCGCGCAGTCGTTCAAGAGCGTCTCGGTCGTGCCATTCGGCCGGACGGACTGAGCCTGGCGGACGAGGGCTATACTTGGGCTTCGCCGGCCGGCAGCCGGCCGCAGCCCACAGGAGCGCAGATCACATGGTCACGGAGCACGCATCGGCCCCCGCGGCAAACGCGGCATCGAAGCCCGACCAGAACAGCCTCACGTGCTATTTCCAGGGCGGCTACGTAGTGCTGGGCGACGCGCGCATTTCGATCATGACCCACGCGTTCCTGTACGGGACAGGCGTCTTCGAGGGGATCCGCGCCTACTGGAATGCGGACGAGAAGCAGCTCTACGCGCTCCGGATCAGAGAGCACATCGTCCGGCTGCGCAACTCCAGCAAGATCATGCTCATGGCCGAGGTGCCCTCCGTCGAGGATTTCACGGAGATCGTGCTGCAGGTTCTTCGCCGCAACAACTTCCAGGAAGATGCCTACTGCCGCCCGTCGGTCTACAAGAGCACTGAGGCGATCGGCGTCAAGCTGCACGGCCTCACTCACGACTTCTATGTCCTGGCGATCCCAATGGGCGACTACATCGACACCGAGAAGGGCATCGCTACCGGAACCGTGTCCTGGCGCCGCACCAGCGACGTCTCGATGCCGTCGCGCAGCAAGATCACGGGCAGCTACGTCAACCCGGCCTTCTCCAAGACCGAGGCGATGTTGAACGGCTTTGAAGAGGCCATCGTCCTCACCAACGACGGCCACGTGTCGGAGGGTTCCGCCGAGAACCTCTTCATGGTTCGCGACGGCGTCCTCATCACGCCCGCGGTCAGCGAGGACATCCTCGAGGGCATCACCCGCGCAGGCATGATGGAAATCGCCGCACACCTGGGCATCACGGTCAGGGAGCGCCAGATCGACCGCAGCGAGCTGTACATCGCCGACGAGGTCTTCCTCTGTGGCACGGGCGCGCAGGTCTCCCCGGTGGCCTCGGTCGATCACCGCCCGGTCGGCGACGGCCGCCCCGGCCCGATGTCCAAGCTGATCAGCAAGACCTATTTCGACGCGGTGCGAGGCCGCTTGCCGGCATTCCGGCACTGGGTCACGCCCGTGTACACGGGTGAGTGACGCAACACTGCGACGCCGCTCGGCGCCTCCGGTAGACGTTACCGGCGAGGCGCCGTTGCCGGTGGCGCCGTTGCCGGCGGCCAAGAGGAAGCTGTCGCATCGGATCCTCGAGACCTTCCCCGGTCTGGTGACGTGGGCTGTCATTCTGGCGATGGTTCCGCTCGCCATCCGCTGGCCGGTCGCGCTCGGCATCTTCGTGCTGTGCTTCGACTTCTACTGGATGTACCGAGCGATCATCCTGTCCGCCAGTGTCGGCGTTTCCTACCGGCGCGTGCGGCGGGTCGTCGCCATCGACTGGCGTGAACGAGCCTTCTCGTTGTCGAACCCAACGCAGCGCTTCGAAGAACTCGCGGGCCTGATAGACCAGGTGGGCGACCGGATCAAGGACCTCGAGCGGGACGGCAACCGCGCGGCGGCTCACGGGGGCCGGCGGGAGCTACGCCGCCTGATCGAGGAGCGGCGAGGCCTGAAGCGGATCATCGCTCTCGGTGAGCCGATGCCCGATCCGAGCCAGATCTGGCACGTCGCGCTCATCCCGACGTATACCGAGCCGTACGAGAAGCTCTATCAGACGGTCAAGGCGCTGGCCGACTCGGACTTCCCGCGCGACTTGCGCATGGTCGCGATCATCACCCGCGAGACCGACCTCCAGGGCCGCGAGAACGTTGCCAAGTTGCGGGACGTGTTTGAGTCACAGTTCCTGCATTTCTTCCACATCCTCGACCCGCTCGAGCCCGGTGTCGTGGTCGGCAAGTCGAGCGCGATGGCGTATGGCGGCCGGTGGCTCTATCGCGAGTTGCTCGGCCTCGGGTTTGACCCGAAGAAGGTCATCGTGACCGACCTCGACTCCGACTATCGGGTGCACCCGCAGTACTTTGGCTACCTGAGCTACAAGTTCATCACCGACCCCAACCGCCTTCGCCGCCTGTTCCAGGCCGTCCCGATGTTCCACAACAACCTGTGGCAGTGTCCGCTGCCGGTTCGTCTGGTCGCCGCGAGCTCGACTCAGATTCAGATGTGGCGGCACCTCACTCCGGAGCGGTTGATCAGCTTCTCTTCGTACGCGGTGGCGCTGGATACGGTGCACGAAGTGGACTACTGGGCCACCGACGCCATTCCGGAGGACAGCCGTTTCTACTGGAAGAGCTTCTTCCGGTTCAGCGGCGACTTCCGAGCCGAGCCGCTGTTCATGCCGATCTACGGCGACGCCGTCCGGGCGCGGTCTTATCCGCGCAGCCTGGTCCAGCAGTACCTCCAAATCCGGCGATGGGCATGGGGCGTCACCGACATTCCGTTCTTCATCGACAACGCTCTGAGCCACAGCGAGATTCCGCTTCGAGAGCGGATTGCCAGGTTGATGGACCTGTGGGTGGACCACATCAACTGGGCCATCGCGCCATTCGTCATGATCCTGGGATCGGCGCTGCCGATCGCTCTCAACCGCACCTTCTCCACGGCTACCTTCGGCCAGCAGTTGCCCGTCTATGCCGCCTGGCTGCTGACCGGTGCTCTTTGCTCCTTGCTGGTTTTGATCTTCATCGAGGATCAGCTGGCGCCGCCACGCCCGGCCGAGTGGGGGATTCGGATGAAGGTTGTGTCGTGGCTGCAGTGGGTCCTGCTTCCCGTCGTCGGCATCATCTTCACCAACCTGCCGGCACTCGATGCGCAGACCCGTCTGCTGACGGGGCGCTACCTCGAATACAAGGTCACCGAGAAGTCCTAGGCAGTTTCGCCGATCGGGCGGGTGTTGCCGCAGGTTCGGTACGATAGCGACAGAAAGCCCCTCGCCGCGCCGACACATCCGGCGGCCCAAACAAAGCCCGAGGAACATGTTCCGACCAGTCAGCTCCAAGCCCGATCTCGTTGCCCAGGAGCACGAGATCCTGACTCTGTGGCAAGAGCGCCGCACCTTCGCGCGCCTTCGCGCCCAGAACGCCGGCAACGAGCGCTGGAGCTTCCTCGACGGGCCGATCACTGCCAATAACCCGATGGGCGTCCACCACGCCTGGGGCCGCGCCTACAAGGACCTCTTCCAGCGTTTCTGGGCGATGCAGGGGCGCGACCAGCGCTATCAGAACGGCTTCGATTGCCAGGGGCTGTGGGTCGAGGTAAACGTCGAGAAGGACCTCGGGTTCACCAGCAAACGGGACATCGAGGCCTACGGCATCGCCGAATTCGTCAGCCTTTGCAAGCAGCGCGTCCTCACCTTCGCCGCCCGCCAGACCGAGCAGTCGATCCGGCTGGGCATGTGGATGGACTGGAACGATCCGGCCGAGCTGCGCCGCCTCCGCGATGAGCTCGCCGACGATCCGGCGCGGATGGTCACGACGAAGAGCACCAGCGGTGTCGAAGTCACCGGCACCGCCGAGTCTCTCGTGGGCCGGCTTGGCATGCCCGAGCTGGGCGGCAGCTACTTCACCTTCTCGGACGAGAACAACTACCTGATCTGGTCATTCATCGCCGAGTGCCACCGCCGCGGCTGGCTCTACAAGGGCCATGACACGATGCCCTGGTGTGCGCGTTGCGGCACCGGCATCAGCCAGCACGAGATGACCGAAGGCTACGCCGACCGCGAAGACCCGGGCCTGACGGTCAAGTTCCCGCTCCTCGATCGACCCGGCGAGTCACTCCTGGTCTGGACCACCACGCCGTGGACCCTCACCTCGAACGTGGCGGCTGCCGTCGGCAAGGACCTGCGCTACGTCAGGGTCAACCAGGGCGGGGAGACGTACTGGCTGGGCCGCGGAACGCTCAAGCAGGCCCTCGAGGGGCCGTTCAAGATCGAGGAGGAGAAGCTGGGCCACGAACTGGCCGGCTGGCGCTACTCCGGTCCGTTCGACGAGCTGGCCGCCGTGCAGGCTGCCTTTGCCGCCGGTGCCTCGGCCGCGGCCGCTTCCGCGCCGTACGAGCATCGGGTCGTCGTCTGGGATGAGGTAGGGGAGGACGAGGGCACCGGCATCGTCCACATCGCGCCCGGTTGCGGCGCCGAGGACTACGCCCTGGGTAAGTCGCTCGGGCTGCCGATGATCGCCCCGCTCGATGAGAGTGGCGTCGTCATAGCCGGTTTCGGGCCCTTCTCGGGACGCGACGTCCGCGACGTCAAGGAGCCGATCATCGAGTCGCTCCACCACAAGCACCGCTTCTACCGGCTCGAGACGATCACTCACCGCTACCCGCACTGCTGGCGGTGCGGCACGCCGCTGGTCTTCCGGCTCGTGGACGAGTGGTACATCAGCATGGGCCCGGTCTACGACAAGCCGCGCGACCAGCTGACCGCCGCCGAAGTGGATGCCAGCCTGCGCTACCAGATCATGGACGTCATCCGCGACATCAAGTGGATCCCGAGCTTCGGCTACGAACGCGAGCTCGACTGGCTCATGAACATGCACGACTGGATGATTTCCAAGAAGCGCTACTGGGGCCTGGCGCTGCCGATCTACGACTGCGCCGCGTGCGGCAAGGTCACGGTCGTTGCCGGTTCCGAGGAGCTCGAGGCGGCCGCGGTCGAGGGCTGGGACACATTCAAGGGCCACACCCCCCACCGGCCGTATGTCGATGCGGTCAAAGTCCGCTGCTCCGGCTGCGGTGCGGCGGTGAGCCGTATCACCGACGTTGGCAATCCGTGGCTGGATGCCGGGATCGTTCCGTTCTCCACGATGCACTACCGCTCCGACCCGGATTTCTGGAAGCAGTGGTTCCCGGCCGACTTCGTGACGGAGAGCTTCCCCGGCCAGTTCCGCAACTGGTTCTACTCGCTGCTGGCCATGAGCACGGTGTTGCGGCGCGAGACGCCATTCAAGACGCTCTTCGGATATGCCCTCGTGTTCGGCGAGGACGGCCGGCAGATGCACAAGAGCTGGGGCAACGCCATCGAGTTCGACGAGGCGGCCGAGCGTATGGGCGTTGACGTGATGCGCTGGATGTTTGCCAACGCGCGGCCCGAGGACAACATCAACTTTGGCTGGCACGCGGCGGACGAGGCGCGGCGACGGCTGCTCGTTCTCTGGAACGTGTACTCGTTCTTCGTCACGTACGCCCGCCAGGCCGGCTGGGATGCCGCCGGACCGGCCCCGGCCGTGACCGAGCGCGGCCCGCTCGATCGCTGGATCCTGGCCCGGGTAGCGCGGCTGGCGACCGAGATCGAGATCGACCTCAAGGAGTACGACGCGCTGGACGCGGTTCGGGCGATCGACGGTTTCGTCGAGGAGCTTTCGACGTGGTACCTGCGGCGGTCGCGAAAGCGGTTCGGCCGAACGGCAGATGCCACGGATCGGGCGGCTGCCTTTGCGACGATGCACGCCACCCTCGTGGCGCTGGCCCGCATCGCGGCGCCGATCCTGCCGTTCCTGAGCGAGTCGATCTACCAGAACCTGGTCGTTGACAGCGCCGTTGCGGGCAGCCCGGACAGCGTCCATCTGACCGTCTGGCCGACCGGCGAGCTCGCCGCTCTGAACGACGCCGCGCTCGCGTCGTCGATGGCCGTCGTCATGAAGGCCGTCGATCTGGCCCGGACCCTGCGCAGCCAGGTCGGCATCAAGACCCGGCAGCCGCTGTCGCGGATGTGGCTGGCAATGCCGGGTCCCGACCGACTGGTAGACCAGGACGCGCTCCTCGAGCTGCTCAAGGACGAGGTCAACGTCAAGTCGATCGAGTTGATCGGCGACGAGTCGGAGCTGGTCGAACGGCGGGTGAAGCCGCTGCTGCCCAGGATCGGGAAGAAGCTGGGTGCCGCGATCCCGGCCGTCATGGCCGCGGCCCGCGACGGCAACTTCGAGATCCTTGCCGACGGGTCGGTAGTGCTCGGGGGCGTGACGCTGGCGGCGGACGAAGTCGAGATCCAGGCGACGCCGAAGCCCGGCACGGCCGTGGCTCACGACGAGGGTCTGGTGGTGGTCATCGATACGGAACTGACTTCGGAGCTTCTGGCCGAGGGTGATGCCCGCGAACTGCAGCGCGCCATCCAGGATGCCCGCAAGGATGCGGCCGTTGAGCTGGATGACGAGGTGGCGGTTTGCGTGGACGCCGGCGAGGCCGTCAAACGGACGCTGGCGCCGTACCTCGACTCGGTCGAGGCTGAAACCCGCAGCAAGATATCGTTCGGGCCGTTGCCCGCCGGGGTCACGGCCCTGGCGGTCGATCTCGATTCTGGATCGACGCGCGTCGGCTTGATGCCCTCAGCCGAAGCCCATTAGGCTTAGCGCCACATATGGAGGCCAGGTCACTGGACCCTAACGACACGCACCCTACAAACTCGACAGTCCGCCCTGACACGGACGTACCCGGTGGGCGGCGTCTGGCCGCCCTGATCACGTTCCTCCTGATCGCCGGCACGGTCGGCGTCAGCGACCAGCTTCTCAAGCGCTGGATCGTGTCCTCCTACAAGGTCGAGCAGGTGTCGCCGGTCGCAGGCGACTGGATCAAGGTCCATTTCATCCACAACAACGGCGGCCTTTTCGGCCTGTTCCAGAATGCGGCCCCGATCTTCGCCGCGATCACCATCGCGGTCGTCGCAGTTCTCGTGGCCATCGAAATCGGATCCGGCTGGCGGAGCTGGCTGGTGACGATCACGCTCGGGCTTCTCCTGGGCGGGGCCGTCGGCAACTTCGTGGACCGGATACGCCTGGGCTACGTCGTCGACTTCGCCGACATCGGCATCGGAACTATCCGCTTCCCGTACATCTTCAACGTCGCCGACGCGGCCGTGACGGTGTCGATCCTCCTGGTTCTGGTGCTCTGGTTCGTGGCCCCGCATCTGGGGGTTCACATGCCGGCAGACACCGAGGGCGACGGCCATGCGCGCGCCGCCGCTGACGCCGGAAGCGGAAAGGTCCGGTAGGCGATGAGGCGGCTGACGTTCACCGTTCCGGATGCCGCCGAGGGTCGCATCGATCGTTACCTCGCCGACGTTTCGGAGTTGTCCCGAAGCTACGTCCAGAAGCTGATCACGGAAGGCCACGTCACCACCGGCGGCGCCCCGATCAAGGCCAATGAACCCGCGGTGGCCGGCCAGGTGGTGGAGCTGGAAATTCCGGATGCGGTCCCGCTCGACCTCAAGGCCGAGCAGATCCCGATATCCGTGGTCTACGAGGATGCCGATCTCCTGATCGTAGACAAGGCGTCCGGACTTGTGGTCCACCCGGCGCCGGGCCACTCGGGCGGGACGCTGGTGAATGCGTTGCTGGCTCGTGGCACTGAGTACGGCGGGATCGCCGGCGTCCAGCGGCCCGGCATCGTCCACCGCCTCGACCGCGACACGAGCGGCCTGTTGATGGTTGCCAAGGACGACAAGGCCCAGGCCAGTCTGATGGCCCAGCTCAAGGATCGCGGCGTCAAGAAGACCTACCTGGCCCTGGTTCAGGGTTCTGTCGTGGCCAACTCCGGCCGAATCGAGGCGCCGATAGGCCGCGACCCACACCACCGAACCCGCATGGCGGTCGTGCCGTCCGGACGAGCCGCGGTGACGGCCTACCGGGTCCGCGAGAGATTCGCCGGCTGGACTCTTCTCGAGCTCGATCTGATCACCGGCCGGACCCATCAGATTCGCGTCCACCTGACCGCGGTAGGGCATCCGGTGGCGGGTGACCCGCTGTACGGCACCGGTACATCCAAGCGCGGACCCGAAGGCCTCGGGCGGCTCTTCCTCCACAGCTGGAAGATCGAGCTCCATTCGCCGACGGACGACCACATCATCCGAGCGGTCGCCCCGGTGCCGCCGGAACTCGAGTCCGTGCTGGCCTCGCTGCGGGCCAGCGGCGAGGATCGGATGACCGCACCCGGTGGCATCGGCGGCCAATCCGAAGTGACGCAATCCGTGGCACCCGTGGAGAAGAGGCCCGCATGATAGAGCCGGCCTATCCGATGCTCGTGATCATCTCGGGACCGTCCGGTGTCGGCAAGGACACGATCATCGAAGCGCTCCAGAAGCGCGATCACCGGCCCCTCTATCACTACGTGGTGACGTGCACTACGCGGGCTCGCCGGCCCAACGAGATCGACGGCGTGAGCTACAACTTCCTCACGCTCGACGAGTTCATGGCGTTGCGCGCGGCCGGAGGGTTACTCGAAGCGAACGAGGTCCACGGCAACTGGTACGGCACGCCCAAGGCCGGGGTGCGTGACGCTCTCGCCGGCGGCCAGCATGCCATCCTCAAGATCGACGTACAGGGCGCCCGCGTGGTCAAAGGCTGCGTTCCCGAGGCGCTCCTGATATTCGTGGTCCCGCCGTCGATGGACACCCTGGTCGAGCACCTCAAGGCGCGACGCACCGAGACTGCCGAACAACTCGAGATCAGGCAGCGCAATGCAGCCATTGAGCTGGCCCGCAAGGACGACTATGACTACGTCGTGGTCAATGAAGAGGGCAGGGTCGATGTCACGGCGGAGCGGATCGAGCAGATCATCGAGCAGGAGGAACGACGCGGATCCCGCCAGGCAGTGACCGTCTGAGGAGTGAGATGCCCGTTCGCACCAGCGCCCTGACGGCAGAAAGGTATTGATGCCGGCCGGCGAGGGGTCGGTCGTTGCGCTGGACCTTTTCGCGGCCACGGCGCCCGCGGTGGTCGAGGTGGCGGTCGATGCGCCCGGCGCGTCGCGGACCTACGACTACTCGGTGCCGGACCGACTCGGCCCGGTGCTTCCCGGTGAGGCGGTTCTGGTCGAGTTCGGGAGGCAGCGCCAGGCTCTCGGCATAGTGCTGGGCCCTTCCGCGGAGGGGACCGGAGCGGCGCTCAAACCGCTGCTGGCCCGAGTCCACGCCGATGGACCGCTCGTTCCGCCGCTGACGCTCGCCTTTGCCCGCTGGATCGCGACCGAGTACATGGCTCCGCCCGCGGCGACTCTGCGGTCGATGCTTCCGCCGGGGATGCTGGAGCGACTGGAACTGGTCGCCGAGCTGGCGCCCGGGCCCATGCCGACCGCCCCCGAACCTGCCGCCGCCGGACAGGCCGCCGCCGAACCTGCGGCCGGGTCCGGCGATGCCGAGGAGTCGGCCGTAATCGAGCGGCTGGCGGAAGGCCCGCGGCCGGTCCGCGATCTGGAGGGCGGGGACGGGCGGGCTGCGACGTTGCGGCGGCTGCGGGCGATGGCCGGGCGAGGTCTGGTGCGATTGGAGTGGACCCTGACGGCGGCTTCGGCGGGGCCGCGCTACGAGCGCTGGTTGACACTCAGCGACGAGGGACGGGCCGTTGCATCGACGCCGGCCGGTGAAGCCGCTCCCGGCGGCGCGAGGCTCGGACCTCGGCAGCGGGCCCTGCTGGCCGATCTCGCCGCGGCCGAGGCCACGGACCATCCGGGTCTGGCGGGAGCCGAGGCCGCGAACCGCCACGGGGCCGGCACTGCCACGGGGCTGGTCCGGCGCGGCCTGGCGGTGTCCGAAGTGAGGGAACGGCCGCGACGGCCGCTGGCGCGGCGAAAGGCCGGGCGGCGCGGGAGTCGGCCCGTGGGGTCGTCCCTGACGCCACCGCAGGCCGAGGCTCTGGCCTTGATTCTGGCCGCTGTGGCAGCGCGCGATCCCAGGCCGCTGCTCCTGGAAGGGATCACCGGTTCGGGCAAGACGGCCGTCTACGCCGACGCGATCGCCGAAACGATTTCGACCGGGCGACCGGCGCTGGTTCTGGTGCCGGAGATTGCACTTGCCATGCCGCTCGTTGACCGGCTTCGGACGGACCTCGATGCCGAGATTGCGATACTTCACTCCGGGCTTGGGGGCGGAGAGCGGGCGGACGAATGGCGTCGTATCCGCGCCGGCGAAGTGGACGTGGTGGTTGGGACGAGGACGGCGCTGACGGCGCCGCTGGCCGATGTCGGGCTGATTGTCGTAGACGAGGAACACGACGCCGCGTACAAGAGCGACCGCACGCCTCGGCTCCAGGCTCGGGACGCCGCAATGGCACTGGCCCGCCTTGCCGGCGCGGCCGTCGTCCTCGGCAGCGCCACGCCCTCGGTTGAGAGCGTGGGCCGCGTTCGCGAGGGAAGCTACCGCCACGCGGTCCTGCCCGACCGGCCGAGTGGCGCGCCGCCCGTGGTTGAGATCGTGGATCTTCGGGCTGAACTTGCGGCCGGCAATCGCGGCCTGCTATCCCAGCCGTTGACCACCGCCCTTGCCTCGCTGGCCCCCGGCGAACGGGCAATCCTGGTGATCAATCGCCGGGGAACCGCGTCGGTGGTGGTCTGCCGCGATTGCGGGTACGTCCAACGCTGCCCCGAATGCGATCTGAGCCTCGTCTATCACCAGGCCGGGGTCACTCTGCGCTGCCACCACTGCGGAACCGCCTCGCCGCTCGCGTCACGCTGCCCGGAATGCAAGTCGCCGCGGATCAGGTATCTCGGGGGCGGCACCCAACGTGTCGAGGAGGAAGTCAAGGCCGCGTTTCCGGACTTGCGGGTCGGCCGTCTGGATCGCGACGTGGCCGAGCACAAGGGTGCCGTGCAGCGTGTCCTCGACGCCTTCGCCGAAGGCCGTCTCGACGTGTTGGTCGGCACGAGCCTCGTGGCCAAAGGGCTCGATATCCCGGAGGTCACTCTGGTTGGCGTCGTTTCGGCGGACATCGCCCTGAATCTGCCCGACGAAAGGGCGGCAGAGCGGACGTATCAGTTGCTCACCCAGGCCGTCGGGCGGGCGGGGCGTGGTGAACTGCCCGGCCTGGCGATCATCCAGACCTACCAACCTGGCCACCCGGCGATCCTGGCCGTGGCAAATGGCGACGCCGCCGCTTTCTACGACGCCGAGCTTGCGGCTCGGAAGCGTTTTGGCTCGCCGCCGTTCGGCCGGATCATCAAGCTGACCGTGGGACTGCCGGACCGGACGGCCGCCGAGAAGGAGGCTGAGGCGATGGCCGCGCGTCTCCGGGTCGAGTGCGCCTCGCCCGCTTCCGCCGCCGCCGGCAGAAGGGTCGCCGTTCTGGGTCCGGCGCCGGCCTACATCGCCCGCCGCGCCGGCCGCTGGCGCTGGAACGTCATCCTCCGAGGCGATCGGCCGGCCGAAGTCCTGGGCGACGCGCCGGGCGCTCCGTGGTCGATCGACGTCGATCCGGACTCGCTCCTGTAGAGCGGATCGCGACCAACCCGGCCGGCGACGGCGACCCGCGACCGAGCCGCGGGAACCCCAAACCCGCCCAACCTGCCTCGTGCGGATCGTCGGTATACTCCGCGCCATGAGTGTTCGACCCATTGTTCTTCTCGGCGACCCGCGTCTGCGGCTCAAGGGCGAGACCGTTGACAGTTTCGGCAAGTACCTGCACGAGCTGCTCGACGATCTGACCGAAACTGTGCGCAAGGCGCCGGGTGTTGGCCTGGCCGCGCCCCAGATCGGCGAAGCGGCACGCGCCTGCGTAATCGATGTCGAGGGCCAGCTTTATCAACTGGTCAATCCCAAGATCGTCCGCGCCGACGGCGACGACCGCGATCTCGAAGGCTGCCTTTCCATCCCCGGCTACGTGGCCTACGTGACCCGCCGCGAAAAGGTCTGGGTTGTGGCTCAGAACCGCGTCGGCCGGAAGATCAAGGTTGCCGGCTCCGGTCTGCTCGGCCGGGCCCTCCAGCACGAACTGGACCACCTCGACGGAAAGCTCTACATCGACTACCTCGATTCGATGGACGATTTGATCGCCGTCGGAGCGGGCGAGGAAGAAATGGAAGGGCGACCGGCAGCGGCGCACACTCCGGTAGGGTGAGCGGCGCGGCGGCCGAATCCGCTGTTCGCACGGTCTTTTTCGGGAGCGGGTCCTTCGCCGTCCCGATCCTGGACGCGCTCGTGGCGATGCCGGGCCTGCAGGTCGTGGCCGTGGTTTCGGCGCCCGACCGCCCCTCCGGCCGCAAGGCGGTCGTGACGGCCACTCCGGTGACGGTCCGAGCCAGAGAGCTCGACCTGCCGGTTCTGCAGCCGGTCCGCGTCCGCCACCCCGAAGCCGTCGAAGCATTGAGCGCCCTAGCCCCGGATCTCGTGGTTCTGGCCGACTACGGTCAGTTGATCCCGCGGGTCTTGCTCGACCTGCCGCCGCGGGGTTTCCTGAACCTGCATCCGTCCTCGCTGCCACGGCACCGGGGAGCGGCCCCGATCCCGGCCACGATCCGCGAAGGGGACGCGGAGTCGGCTGTGTCGTTGATGATCGTGACCGAGGGGATGGACGAGGGACCGATTGTGGCTACGGCACCGCTGGAGGTTCGGCCCGACGACACGGCCGTGACCCTCGAGGCGCGGGCGGCCGGTGTCGCGGCCGAGCTGATCCGCCGGGCGCTGCCCGAGTGGCTGGCCGGTCGTCTCGTGGCGTGTCCACAGGGAACCGAGGGAGTAACCGTGACGCGGCCGCTGCGCCGCGAAGACGGCCGGTTGAACGCTGCGGCCGACGTCGTGGCGCTGGAGCGGCAGATTCGGGCATACCAGCCATGGCCGGGCAGCTATCTCGAGACTCAGGTTGGGCGGCTGATCGTCTGGCGGGCGACCGTTTGCCCCGGAGAGGCGGGTTGCGACGTAGCGGCGCTCGTTGCCGAGGACGATGGCCTCGCTCTCGTTGCCGGCGGCGAGGGCCGGCTCCGGCTGGAAGTGGTTCAGCTCGCCGGCAAGACGCGCATGACGGGCGCCGAACTGCGGCGCGGCTATCCGGGAGTCATCGGCAAGTGCCTCGTCTGAGACCTCGCCTGGCCTCGCCGCGCGTCCGCCGCGACCGCTCCGCCCCGGTGCGGGGTCAGCGTGCGATAATCGCCGCTCTGTGAGCCACACCGACGCGTCCGGCGACCCGACGTCCGACGCCAATTCCGTCACGCCTGCGCCGGAGACTACCTCGGTCCGCAAACCGAGCCGTGAGCCGCGGCGTGGCAAGGCCGCCAAGCCTGGGTTGAGCGGTCTCGCTCTGGGCGATCTCGAGAAGTGGCTCGCCGTGGAAGGCCAGCCCGCGTTCCGAGCCAAGCAGATCCGCGACGCGATATGGCGCCAGAACGCCATGACCTCCGACGAGCTGA
>Ga0302323_100001245_pt1 | contig 20656 bp, 19 predicted proteins | sample Fen_T0_3_FD_201950 | JGI IMG/M metagenome (GOLD analysis project Ga0302323, IMG submission 201950) | Peat permafrost microbial communities from Stordalen Mire near Abisko, Sweden - Fen_T0_3 | ecosystem: Environmental > Terrestrial > Soil > Wetlands > Permafrost | place: Sweden: Abisko... | reverse complement strand
TGTGGCCGTCAACGGCCTCGGCTACGGCGATCGCAAGGTCGTGGCCGCGATCCGCAAGCAGGCCGCGCTGTTGATACACGCCAGCAACCTCTACTACAGCGAGCCGGTGGTGGCCCTGGCCGAGCGTCTTGTCGAGATTGCCTTCCCGTCGCAGGTATTCTTCATCAACTCCGGCGCCGAAGCTGTCGAAACCGCCATCAAGTGGGCGCGGCGCATCGGCAAGGCCGAGGGCCGCACCGAGCTCGTAGCCTTCGAAGGCTCGTTCCACGGTCGTACGATGGGGGCGCTGTCGATCACGTGGAATCCCGCCTACCGCGAGCCATTCGAGCCGCTCCTGCCCGGTGTGCGCTTCGTGCCCTTCGGCGACCTGAGTGCGCTGCGCAGCGCGGTCGGGCCCAAGACCGCGGCGGTCATCATCGAGCCGATCCAGGGTGAGAGCGGCGTCAGGCCGGCCTCGGACGAATACCTGCGCGGCATCGCGGAGGCGACGCGTGCGGCCGGCGCGCTGTTGGTGCTGGACGAGATCCAGACCGGGCTGGGCCGCACGGGCAAGCTCTTCGCGTATCAGCACGCCAACGTGGAGCCGGACATCCTCACGCTTGCGAAGCCTCTGGGCGGTGGCCTGCCTCTCGGCGCGGTCCTGCTACGCAACGAGCTGTGCGGCCGCATCGTCGTCGGCGATCACGGCAGCACGTTCGGTGGCAACCCGGTCGCGGCGGCCGCTTCTTTGGCCGTGCTGGAAAGCCTGACCGCGCCGGGATTCGTCGAGTCTGTCGCGGCCAAGGGTGATCTGCTGCGCAAGGGGCTCGCCAAGCTCGCGCGGCGCCACAAGCAGATCGTCGACGTGCGTGGACTGGGTCTGATGGTCGGCGCCGAGCTCAAGGGACCGGCCGCTCCGGTCGTGGCCGGCCTGCGCGAGCGGGGATTCCTGGCCACTCGGGCGGGCGAGAGGGTGCTGCGCATGCTGCCCCCGTTGGTCGTCAAGCCCAGCGAGATTCGCAAGTTCCTACGCGCGCTGGACGCTGTGCTCAAGACCGGTGCGGGTCAGCCGGTCTAGTGTGGTAGTTTGAGGACCACGACCAGACGCCGAACATCGCCGCTCGATAGCTAGCAGGAGTTGAGCCAATGAAGAAGTCAGTCAAGAAGGTCGTGCTGGCGTACTCCGGTGGACTCGACACCTCGATCATCATTCCCTGGATCAAAGAAAACTACGGGGGCGCGGAGATCATCGCCTATTGCGGCGATGTCGGCCAGGGTGACGACCTCGAGGCCGTGAAGCGCAAGGCCTTGGCCACTGGCGCGAGCAAGTGCGTGGTCGAGGACTTGCGCGAGGAGTTCTTGCGCGACTACGCCTTCAAGGCCTTGTCCGCCGGCGCAGTCTACGAGGACAGCTATCTGCTCGGCACGTCTTTGGCCCGACCGCTCTTGGCCTATCGACAGGTGCAGGTGGCGATCGCCGAGAAAGCGGACGCGTTAGCCCACGGCGCCACCGGCAAGGGCAACGACCAGGTGCGCTTTGAGGTGACCTACGGCGCATTTGCGCCGCAGATGACGGTCATCGCTCCCTGGCGCGAGTGGGACATCCGCTCGCGCGAGGACGCCCTCGACTACGCTGCCAAGCACGACGTGCCGGTCGAGCAGACGCGCAAGGACATCTTCAGCCGCGACGGCAACCTCTGGCACCTCTCGCACGAGGGCGGAAACCTGGAGGACACCTGGGATCCGCCGCGCAAGGAGATGTTCAAGCTTACGGTCGATCCCTTGGACGCGCCTGCTGAGCCGCAGACCGTCACGCTGGCATTCGAGCGCGGCACACCGGTGGCTGTCGACGGTGAACGCCTGGCGCCGGTACCGCTGGTCGAGAAGCTCAACCGCGTCGCTGGCGCGCACGGCGTGGGGCGCGTCGACCTGGTGGAGAACCGGCTAGTCGGCATGAAGTCGCGCGGTGTGTACGAGACCCCCGCCGGGACGGTCCTACACCTCGCGCATCGCGAGATCGAGCGGCTGGTGCTCGATCGCGACACGCTGCACTTCAAGCAGACAGTCTCCGTGCGCTATGCGCAGCTCATCTACGACGGCCTGTGGTTCTCGACCCTGCGGCAGGCGCTGGCCGCCTTTGTCGACCACACCGAGCAGGAGGTCACTGGCGAGGTGAAGGTCCGGCTGCACAAGGGACGCGCCGAGGCGATCGGCCGCCGCTCGCCGCGCAGCTTGTACCGGCAGGACCTGGCGACGTTCGGTACAGGTATGGCGTACGACCATGCCGACGCGACCGGTTTCATCCATCTCTTCGGCCTGCCTGAGCGTGTGCGCGCCCTTTCGCGCGGCTCGGCCCCGGAGAAAAAGGGATGAAGGGTGCCATCACCGCCGCGGCCGGCTTTCGCGCTGCGGGCGTCGCTGCTGGAATCAAACAGGACGCGCCGGACCTTGCCGTGCTGGTCGCCGACAGCGCCTGCTCGGCCGCGGCCGTCTTCACCACGAACTGCGCCCAGGCAGCGCCTGTGCTTGTCTCGCGCGAGCACATCGCCTCGGGACGCGCGCGCGCCGTGATCGTCAACTCCGGTTGCGCCAACGCGGCGACCGGCGCCGGCGGGCTGGAGGACGCGCGCGAGATGGCCGCGTTGACGGCGCAGGCCGTCGGCTGCCAGGCCGCCGAAGTGCTCGTGGCCTCGACCGGCGTCATCGGCGTGCGCCTGCCGATGGAGAAGCTACGCGCGGCAATCCCACGCGCAGCGGCAGGGCTGGCGCGCGAAGGTGGGGCCGATGCGGCTCGCGCCATCATGACCACCGACACGCGGCCCAAGGAGGTGCTGGTCGAGTTCGTGGTCGCTGGACGTACGGCACGTCTGGGAGGAATGGCCAAGGGCGCGGGCATGATCGCGCCGCACATGGCGACGATGCTCGCGTTCCTGACAACCGATGCCGGGGTCGCGCCGTCGCTGCTGCAGTCGGCCCTCGCGCGGGCGGCCGAGCTCAGCTTCAATCGCATTACAGTCGACGGCGATACATCGACCAACGACACGGCCATCGTCCTTGCCAGCGGTGCCTGCGGCGCGCCGTCCATCGAGCGGCCCGGGCCGGACCTGGATGCCTTCCGCGCTGCGCTCAACGACGCCTGTCAGCGCCTAGCGCTGATGCTCATCCGTGATGGCGAAGGCACGACGCGCGTGGCAGAGGTGCGCGTCGAGGGCGCGCTAAGCCATGGCGACGCCGAACGCGTTGCGCGTACGGTCGCTGAATCGCCGTTGGTCAAGACCGCGCTATTCGGCGGGGACGCCAACTGGGGACGCATTCTCGGCGCCGTGGGCCGCGCCGGAGTCAAGCTGGACATCGAGCGCGTCGACATCTTTCTCGGGGACGTTTGGGTCTGTGAGGCGGGCGCGGCGCGCGAGTATGACGAGTCCCTGGCGACCGACGCCTTCACGCGCGACACGGTTCTCATTCGGGTGCGCCTGAACGCCGGAGCAGAGGCCGAGAGCATCTGGACCTGCGACCTCTCGCACGGTTACGTGGACATCAACGGCAGCTATCGGAGCTGAGGCTGAGCATGAAGCTCTGGGGTGGCAACTACTCGAGCGATCCGGACGCCGCCTTCTGGGAGTTCAACCGCTCCTTCCCCTTTGACCAGCGCCTGCTACCCGAGGAGATCGCGGCGTCGCAGGCGTATGTCCGCGCCTTAGGACGGGCCAAGGCCATCCCGGCCCGAGACGCCGAGCGCCTGGCCGCAGGCCTGGCTGAGGTGCTCGAGCGCGCCAGACGCGATCCAAGCTATCTCGAGCTCGACGCGGAAGACGTACACAGTTTTGTCGAGACGCGTCTCGGCGAAATCGTAGGCGACCTGGCCGGCCAGGCTCACCTGGGCCGCAGCCGCAACGAGCAGACCGTCACGGCCTTGCGCCTCTGGATCCGCGCGGGGATCGATGTCCTGCGCGACGGCGCGCGCTCTCTGATCGAGGCCCTGGCCGAAAAAGGGCACGCCGCCGCCGCTAGCGTCATGCCGGGCTACACGCACACGCGTGCCGCTGAGCCGATCACCTTCGGCCACTGGGCCGCTGCACACGCCTGGGGCCTAGTGCGCGACTTCGAGCGCCTGGGCGATGCGCGGCGGCGCGTCGACTTTCTGCCGCTCGGCTCGGGCGCGCTCGCGGGCACCGCCCTACCCATCGATCGCGAGGCCCTGGCTCGCGACCTCGGCTTTGCCTCGGTCTCCGAGAACGCCCTGGACGCGGTGATGGACCGCGACTTCGCCATCGAGTTCGTGGCCTCCTGCGCGATGCTACAGACGCACCTCTCGCGCATGGCCGAGGATCTGATCTGGCTCTCCGGCCCCGAGTTCGGCTTCTTCCACTTGCCTGAGGCATTCACGACTGGATCGAGCTTGATGCCCCAGAAGAAGAACCCTGACGCGCTCGAGCTCGTACGCGGCAAGACCGGCCGGGTCCTCGGCGACCTGGTCAGGTTGCACACCATCGTCAAGGGCCTCACCACCGGCTATCAGAAGGACATGCAAGAGGACAAGGAAGCCGTCTTTGACGCCGCTGACACGGTCGTCGGCTCGGTCGCGATCATGCGCGGCGTGGTGGCCGGACTGACACTGGACGAGGCTGCGCTCCGGCGCGCAGCGAGCCACGAGGAGCTGATCGCCGCCGGCTTGGCAGTGGCCATCGCACGCGAGGGCCTGCCCTTCCGCAAGGCCCACGGTCTGGTCGGGAACATGGTGGCTGAGGCGCGGCGCACGCGCAGCTCGTTGCGTGAGGTCGCGGCTCGGGTGCTGGCACGGGAAGTCCCGAGCGTGGCAACGCGTCTGGACGTGCTCTTTGCACCAGACGAGGCCGTGCGCGCCAAGGCGGCGCGCGGCGGCACGGCGCCAGAAGCTGTGCGGGTCTCACTCGACGCGGCGCTCAGCCGTCTCAAGCGCGAGTAGCAGGTTTGCTCCGCCCGAGAGCGATCGGCGGGCGCTACTTGAGCTTGATCACGCCGCGATCGAGCAATCGCGAGAAGATCAGCATGACGTCCTCTTCCGGCAGCGGACAGAGTTTGAGAATTGAGCGCACGTCCCACTCGCCGTTCACGCGCGAGAGGACGAATCCCTCCTGCGGGTCGAGGTTCTCACGTGTCAGCGCTGCCAGGTCCTTGTTCAGGCGGGGGACCCCGTCGAGCGGAATATTGCGTGTCGCCCGATCCCGGGCCAGCGCCTCGGCCAGCGCCAGCAGCCCTTTCTTGGCGTTCTGATTGAGACGGTCGAGCGCCAGCACGTCGTGGTAGGCGCGCTCAGCCGCGTCATAGCGCCGCTCCTGTAGACGTGTGTAGGCCAGCGTCAGCAGCTCGTTCACCGCGCCAACTGGATCCTGGCTGCTGGGCTCGTCCAGAGTGCGTTCGATTGCGATCAGATCGCGTGCCTTCAGCTCGAAAAAGATCACGGCCGTCTCGTACTCCGAACGGCGCAGCTCGAGCCCGATCTCGGCCATGCTCTTGCCGGCCGCCACTAGATCAAGTGCTTGGCGCTCGATCGGGTCATCGGGCGTCTGCGCCGTCTCCAGGCGGCGAAGCACGACGCGGTTGGAGGGGAACACGGCGCGCATGCGGTTCCAGTCGTCCACGCGCCTGACACCCTCGAACACCACCTCGCGAATCTCGAGATCGAGATGCACGAGCACGTCGTAGGGTAGCTCGCCTTCGTGAAACTCGAAATGCCCCTCCGGCCACAGGAAGGTGTCGTAGATGGTCTCCTGGGCTTTCGACTGCAGCGTTACCTTGAGCTCGTCCTCGGAGAGCACGCCGTCGGTCACGAGGATCGAGCCGAGCAGCCGCTTCTCCGACTCCTGGCGCAAGAGGCCCTTGAAGAGCTGCTCCTCCGACACGCGGCCGTCGCGTACGAGGAATTGTCCCAGGGACTCGCGCGGGTCGTTGGAGGAAGAGGAGTGGATGCGGCCTTCGCTGAACACGATGCGCTTCTCGATCGAGCGGCGCCTGACGCGCAGCGTGCCCGTCTTCCGGCCGGACTCGATCCACTGCAGAATGTCCGGCAGCGGCATGGTCCTGAGGTCGCCGCCTAGGTTGGGCATTCCGCAGGGCTCGGATCAGTCTAGTTGCCGTCCCACGCCAGGGCCCAGGGGACGTAGTCGCGCCAGCCCTCGGGCGCGTGAGAAGAAGCCAGCCGTGGCGTGAGCGCGGCCAGACCGCGCGGCCGGTGCGGCCGACGGATCAGGCGCAGGCCCGCCTCTTCCGGAGTGCGGTCGCCTTTGCGGCGATTGCAGGGGATGCAACAGGTCACGATGTTCTCCCAGGCCTTCTCGCCGCCGCGCGCGACAGGGATGACGTGGTCGAAGGTGAGCTCTGACGGTGGGCGTAGCTCACCGCAGTACTGGCAGCGGTGCTCGTCGCGGGCGTACACGTTCGTCCGCGTAAAGGGCACGTGGACCGCGAGGCGTTTCATTCGGACGTGACGGTGCAAGCGCAGGACCGATGGCAGTCTCACACGCACCGTGACGCCGCGTATCTCCCGCGTGTGCAGAGCAATGACCTCGACCTTGCCCTGGTACTGAAGTGTGATCGCCTTCTGCCAGGACACAATCCGGAGCGGCTCGTACGTCGCGTTGAGGACGAGAGTCAGCTCCATACTCGCGCCAGTTAAGGATTCTCTGCCCCAGCCCAGAGCCTGTCAAGGACGCCCCGCTCACTTCAGGGTAGCAGAGACGGTCGCGCCCACTGCGACGACTAGTAGCCCTGCAGCGCGACGAAGAAATCGATACGCGTGGCGACGGCGGGCGGCAGGTCGCCGAAGAGAATAGCCATGCCGTTGGGCGCCCTCTCGCCTGGCGCGACGCGCGTGACGCGGCCGTCGATCGTCATCGGGCCCCCGGTGCCGGGAAGCTCCACCACGATCGCCACCGGCTCTCCGACCGCGCACAGCCTGTCGCTCTCGACCCAGGCCGCGTCGCGGCAGATGTCACACAAGAGACCCGCGAACGACAGGCTGCCGGAGGTCAGGCGCACAGGGACATCTACGTCGAAGCGCGGCTGTCTGCGCCGGTCGGCCGGCTTGCTGCCGCCGTTCCCCTGCGCGACGTCCTTCTCGGGCTGGGTCGTCACCTGCAACTCCCCTGCTCAGACGATCTGTGTCACTTGCCCTGAGACGAGATCCTACCATGGACTGGCGGGGTTCAGGGCTGCGGCGAACTGGGAATAGAATGGCCTCCGGTGCTCGGACGGCCGACGCGTGCCTGGCTGTCCACCGCCGATGCGGGGTGGTCCGACGATGGAGCGCTGGATCGGACGGGACACGGCGTGGCAGCTGCTCTGCGAGTTCACGCAGTCCGATGCGTTGCGCCAACACGCCCGTGGCGTCGAGGAAGCGCTGCGAGCCTACGCGCGCTGGTATGAAATCAGCGATCCAGAGGAGATCGAAGCCTGGGGCATCGTTGGTCTGTTGCACGACTTTGACTACGAACAGAACCCAACGCTCGAGACGCACGTGCACGTCGGCCGTCGCATCCTGCGGGAACGCGGTTGCCCGGAGGAAATGATCGAGGCCATCGCGTCTCACGCGGACTACATGGGAATCCTGCGCGACACGCCGCTCAAGAAGGCGCTCTACGCCTGCGATGAGCTGGTCGGCTTCATTGGTGCCTGCGTCAAGGTCCGTCCTAGCCGCCGCCTGGCAGATCTGCCGGTCGAGTCTGTCGCGAAGAAGCTCAAGGACAAGGCCTTCGCGCGCTCGGTGGACCGCCAGGCCGTGTACGATGGCGCTGCCGCGATCGGGAGAACGCTCGCGGATCACGTAGCTTTCGTAATCGAGTCCTTGAAGCCCATCGCCGGAGAGCTGGGTCTCTAGCTGCTCGCGCGGGATTGCCCATGAACGGTACTTGCCAGACGCTTCTCGCTGCGCTGCCGGTCGACGTCGTGCTCGTCGACCGCGGCGGTTGCATCGTGCTGAGCAACCCGGCGGCCTTGGCCGCCAGCCGCCCTGCGCGCCGCAAAACGCCTGCAGCGCGTCATCCGCGCCCTGCGCTTTCAGGAAGAGCCGGCGCTGCGCATCCGGGCGAGCGTTGGCGTCGCGACCGCACGTCCTGCTGGGCCGCGCACGGATTTCGCGGGCGAGGCGGCGCGGCTGCTGGCGGCCGCGGACAAGGCCTTGTACGCGGCCAAGAATGCTGGCCGCGATCGCGCCGAAGTCGCGCCCGGGTAGCGGCCCGGCCGCGTGTGCCGGATCACTTGGCCTGGGGGGACATCCGTCCTAGAATCTAACGCTGGTTCTTCTACCAACACTGCATGGCGCCTGCGACCACGTTCGGCAAGTACCAGGTCCGGAGGATCCTTGGCCGCGGGGGGATGGGCACCGTCTACGAGGCGCTCGATCCCAACCTGAATCGCAAGGTCGCGCTCAAGACGATGATCCCCGGTCTCCTGGGAGACCCGGGACTGCGCGCGCGCTTTCTGCGAGAGGCCCAGGCCGCAGGCGCGCTCAATCACCGCAACATCGTCACGGTCTACGACCTGGGCGAAGACCGCGGCCAGCCGTACATCGCGATGGAGTTCATCGAGGGCACTGACCTCGAACGCATCATCCTCAATCGCGAGCCCTATCCGGTCGAGTGGAAGGCCAACGTCGTGCGTCAGATATGTGACGGCCTGGGCCACGCTCATCGCAACGGGATCATTCACCGCGACGTCAAGCCGGCCAACATCCGTGTAACGCCTGCTGGCGAAGTGAAGATCATGGACTTCGGCATTGCCCACCTGCAGGCCCCGTCGCGGCTGACCCGCGGCGGCCAGGTCCTCGGGACGGTGCACTATATGGCACCGGAGCAGATCGAGGGCGGCAAGGTCGATCACCGTGCCGACATCTTCTCGGTCGGCGCGATCGCCTACGAGCTGATCACGTATCGCCGGCCCTTTGACGGCGAGAGCCTGACCTCGGTGATGTTCAAGATCGCGCACGAGGACGCCGATCGCTCGGCCTTCCCGCGCACGGCCCTCTCTCCGCGTCTCGAGGAGATCGTGCTGAAGGCGCTCGCGCGCGACATCGGCGAGCGCTATCAAGACCTGGCTGCGATGCAGGCCGATCTCGAGGCCCTGCTACGCGAGGCCGTGCCTGCGGCCCAGGAGCCGGTCGAGCCGGCGCAGGTCGCGCGCTGGGTCGCGGAAGGAGAGCGCGAGATCGCCGCCGGCGAGCCGATCGCGGCACTGGAGTTCGCGAAGAGGGCCCTGGCGGCCGCCCCGGCCGACTCCGGCGCCCAAGCCCTGGCGCGCAACGCAGAAGGCGAGGCCCTCAAACGGCGCGTGGAGAGCGAACTGGCATCCATTCGAGAGGAGATCGCGCGCGCTCGAGAGCAAGGGCAACTGCAAAAGGCGTTGAGCCTGGCGCAGCGCCTGCTGCAGCTCGATCCTGACGACCGCGCGGTCGCGGCGCTGGCGAACGAGATCCAGGAATCGATTAGGTCGCTCGAGGTCGATCAACTCTGCAGCACGGCGCTCTCGTACGCTGCCGAGGGCGACGTCGATCTCGCGCTGAAGATCGCCGGCAAGATCGAACGCATTGCCCCCTCGAGCGCGAAGTACATCGAGCTGCGCAAGTACCTGCAGGAGGAATCGGGGCGTCGAGCGGCCGAGGCCTTTGTCAAGGCCGCACGGGAACATCTCGCGATAGGCAACGTCGCCGAGGCGCTTGCGGCCGCGGAAGAAGCCCTCTCGGCCCAGCCCAATCACCCCACAGCGCGCGAGATCCGCGAGCGCGCTGTCCACGTGCTCGCGCTGCAAAACCAGGCGGCCCAGCAACCCGAGATACCCCCCGCGGTGCTCGCCGAGCCGGCCGCGGTAGCGCCAGCCGCCGCGCCGCCGCGCGTGCCTACGCCGCCGAGCCCGCCGCCTGCGGTCGCGCGACCGGCGTCCGTCCAACAGGCAGCTGCACCACCGCGGCCGACGCAGGAGGAGCGGCCAGCGGTCGCTGCGCCGCCTCGGCCTGCGGCGGCAAAGGTCGGGTTCGACGATGTGGTGACCGCCCGGTTCCCTCCGGAGGAGACGCGGCCCAAGGCGTCCGCCGCGCTAGCGGCCACGGCTGCGCAGGCCAGCGAGCCCCGGCCGGCAACGCCCGCGTCGCGACCGGCAACGCCGCGGCCCAGTGTGATGGACATGCAGGATGCGGAGTCGCTGCTCAGCGACTTCGGCATCACGAGGGCCACGCCCGCACCCGTCGTGACGCGACCTCCTCAGGCTGCGCCCGCCACTCCGGCGCCGCTCGCTCCGACGCCCACGCCGCAGACGCGCGCAGCGCCGCGGCCCAGCGAGCCGGCCGCGGCCCCTTCCGGCCTGGCGGGTGAGCCGCCGCCGCCGCTGACCCCGTTGCCTGAAGGCACTCCGTCGCATCCTGAGGCCGCACGCCTGCTCGAGCAAGCACGCCGCACTCTGCGCGATCGCCAGCCGCAGAAGGCCCTTTCCGCGCTCGAGAAGGCGGCGGCGCTCGAGCCCACACATCTCGGCGTCCAGCGCCTACTTGTTCAGACGCGCATCGAGGCACGCAAAGCCGAGATCGAGTCACTCGTCACTTCGGCACTTGACCATTTTGTGGCGAACGAGTATGGCAAGGCTCGCAAGGCGGTCGACAAGGCGCTGGCGCTCGATCCGAGCAACAAGAAGGCCAAGGAGCTCGTCAAGATCCTCGGCGCGCTGGGCTAGCAACTGCTCGATCGCCGTTTGCGCCAGCGGGCCCCTTGAACCGATAATATGGCGCTTGGGGCAGCGAGTTTCTTGCGAAGATCAGAAGAAGAGGGCGTGCGCCGGCTGTTGGGACTAGGATGGCGGCTACTGCGCAGCGGTCACGCGCGTGACGCGGTCGACGCGTTCGGACGCGTGCTTGTGCGGCGTCCTGGACAGATAGAGGCGCAGCAGGGCGTGGCCCAGGCTCGGCAGGACGCAGCTGAGCAGGAGCGTGTGGCTGAGGCGCAGTCGGTCTCGCACGGACGCCGCCGGTCGGTAACACAGGCACTCTCCCACCGGAATTCGCAGAGAACCCCGCAGGAAGCACAGCGGCGGCGGCGGAATTCCAGGGCCTCGGGTGAACGAGCCTTAGGCCCCAGCCGATCTGTCGGGCCGCGCAAGCTGATTTGGGGCCGCCGCGTCCTACTGACGTCGAGTGCCGTCGCCGTCGCCACGGCCTTGTCGGTGGTGCACCTGCATTGGAACGCGCTCATGGGCGAGCTCTGTCGCCCGCCAATGCCATCGACGCCGGTGGCGGCGCCCGTTCTCGCCTTGCCCCTGCCGAGCGTTGGCCAGCGCACACTCATGGAGGCCCACCGCAAGATCGAGAGCGGAGACACGCCGGCCGCCCAGCACTTGCTGCAGTCGATCGCGCCCGAGGATCCTGCCTATCCCTTTGCGCAGCGTATGCAGCTCGACTTGCCGCGCCAGGGGGAGCAGCCATGAATTGTGCGACTTGCGGCCAGACGCTTGAAGGTGGTGAGTCCCAATGCCCGTTCTGCGGGGCTGCCGCGCCCAAGCGCAGCGATCTCGAGCTGGAGCTGACGCCGCCGCGCCCGCGCCTGCCCGCGGACAAGACACCGCAGGCCCGCGAGCCTGGCACACGCCCTCGCGATGAGCGGCCCTGGCGCGACGAGGTCCATAACCGCGTGCACGAACGCCGGCGCGACCGCGGCTTCGAGACCGATCTGCCGCTCTTCTCGTCCCGTCGGGAGAGTCCGCGGCCAAGCCCACCAGCGGCCAAGGCGCTGTCCGAACGCGTGATGGATTCCGAAGAGCCGTCGGACGAATTGCCCCTTCAGCCCGCCGCACCCGCCGTGCACCCCTACGACGACATCGAGAATGCACCCGGTGACGCGCAGCAGGACTCGCTGACTCCGGGCACTTGGCTGCTGGACGACGCGCCCACGCCGGGAACGCTGCCCGCGGCCGAGCGTCCGGCTTCGGGACTCGAACGTGCCCAGGCCGCGGCGGTGGACATTGCCCTCTTGGCTGCCGTCTGGGGAGTGATCCTCTATTTCTCTGGCAAGGCCACGCGTGCAGGCCTCGTCGGGCTCAGGCCCTCGTGGTCAGTGGTGGCGGGCTACCTGTTGTTTGTGGGTTTGATCTACGCGGCCTACTTCACCGGGGTCTCGGGCCGCACGCCAGGCAAGATGGCTGTGGGCCTGCGCGTCGTCGACACCTATGGCCGGGCGCCGGGTTTCTTCCGCGCGCTGTTCCGCGCCGTGCTGGGCACGCTTGGGATCCTGGCAGCTGGCTTGGGGCTGCTGTTCATGGTCTTCGATCCTGCGCGGCGGGCCCTGCACGATCGCCTTTTCAGAACGCGCGTGATCAGAACCTGAAGAGCGCCGGCGCACAACGGCTCGCCGCCATCCGTTTCCGCGGGGCCGCGCGCAAAGGTATCATCCGCACGATGAGCAACGAACCTCAGACGCGTCCTTCGCGCGCATGGCTGTTGCGGTCTCCTCTGGGATGGCTGGGCACGGGATTCGGCGCCGGCCTTTCCCCGATCGCTCCAGGAACAGCGGGCACACTGGTCGGACTGCTGTTGTTCTGGCCGCTGATCGCACTGCCGCGCACGGTCCAAGCCGGCCTGATCGTTGTGGTTTCTCTTGTGGGCGTCTGGAGCGCTTCGCTCGTCGCGCGGCACGAGGGCCGCAAGGATCCCGGCCTCGCCGTCGTCGATGAAATCGTCGGAATGTGGATCTCGCTCTTCTGTGTGCCCTGGTCGCTCACGAACGTCGTGGCCGCCTTCTTCCTCTTTCGCGCAATGGACGTGGTGAAGCCGTTTCCCGCCAGGCAGTTCGAACGCCTGCCAGGAGGCTGGGGCATTGTCGCCGACGACGTCATGGCCGGGATCTACGCCAACCTCGTGCTTCAGCTGATCCTGCGACTGGGCTGGCTCCCGTGAGGGCAGAGATCCTCGCGATAGGCAGCGAATTGCTCGAGCCGCCGCGTGAAGAGACGAACGGGCCGTTCTTGACCGAGCAGCTGCGTGCTATGGGCATAGACGTCGTCGCACGCCAGACTGTCGCCGACGAACGCACTAGCGTCGCATCTGCCTTTCGCACCGCCCTGTCGCGCGCTGACGTAGTCATCGCGACTGGCGGGCTCGGACCCACCGAAGACGATCTGACGCGCGAAGCTGCCGCGACGGCATTGGGTCGCGGCCTTCGGCAGGATGCAGCGGCGCTGGAAGCGCTGCGCGCTCGCTTTGCCGCGCGGGGCCGATTGATGGCCACCGTCAATGAGAAGCAGGCGGACCGCATCGACGGCGCTGTCCTGCTGCCCAACGAGAACGGCACGGCGCCTGGACAGAGGGTCGACGTCGGCGGCCAGGTCGTCTTTCTCCTGCCGGGCCCACCGCTCGAAATGCGCCCCATGTTCGAGACACAGGTGCGTCCTGCCCTGGCGGGGCGTGTCGGCATGAACGTCCTGCGTACGCGCGTCCTGCGCACGGCCGCGCTCCCAGAGAGCGAAGTCGAGGAATTGACAGCGCCGATCTACAAGGCCGCTCCCCAAGTGCGCACAACCATCCTGGGAGCGCCTGGCGAGGTGGAGCTGCGCCTGACAGCCTCCGGTGGGCCGGAGGAGGCCGCCGCGCGGGTGGACGCGCTGGCTGCGCAACTGCGTGCGGCACTGGGCGAGCGACTCTATAGCGACGACGGCCGTACGCTCAGCCAGGTCGTCGGTGACATCCTGCGCGAACGCGGCTTGACCGTGGCCATTGCCGAGTCGTGTACGGGAGGTCTGCTGAGTGCGGAGCTCACGGCAGTGCCGGGAGCCAGCGCCTTTCTCGATCGTGCGTTCGTCACCTATAGCAACCGCTCAAAGACGGAAGAGCTGGCCGTAGACGCGACGCTCATCGAGAGCGAGGGTGCGGTGTCGAAGCCGGTGGCGCGTGCCATGGCGCGGGGCGCACGGGTTGCCGCGCGCTCGAGCTACGGCATCGCCATCACCGGCATCGCCGGGCCCAGTGGGGCCACACCCGGCAAACCGGTCGGTTTGGTCTACATCGCGCTCGCGAGCGAGTCGCTCGAGCAGGTCCTGGAGCTGCGGCTGCCCGGGGCCAGCCGTGAGCGCGTTCGGGCCCATGCCGCGAAGACGGCGCTGGAAATGCTGCGCCGCGCGCTCCTGGGTCTGGCCCCGTTGGACAGACCATGAGCCAGGACAAGCTGCGTGCCTTTGTCGCGCTCGACATCGGGGCCGAGACCCGCGCTCGCATTGGAGCCCTGGTCGCAGACCTCCGGCCGGAGCTTCCGAATATACGCTTTGTCCCGGTCGAGCAGCTTCACTTGACGCTGCGCTTCTTCGGTGACCTCCCGCGCGCCTCGATCGGCCCTCTTGGTGAGGCGGTTGCGCGCGTCTCACGCGCCTGTCCCGAGGTCGACGTCGCATTGGAGGGTATCGGGATGTTTCCGGAGCGCGGATATCCGCGCGTGCTGTGGCTGGGCTTGGCCTTGCCGGAGCCGATCTTCGTGCTGCAGGCAGCTTGTGAGGCCGCGGCGCAGCAGATTGGGCTGGCACCCGAGCCGCGACCGTTTCGTCCGCACCTCACCCTTGGCCGCTGGCGCAGCCCGTCGCCCAGACCGTCGCTGCCTGCGATCATCCTCGGCACCACGCGCTTGTCCTGCGTCGTGCTGTACGAAAGCCAGCTCGGACCCGGCGGCGCCACTCACACCGCTCTCCAGTCGTTTGCGCTAGGATCCTCCTCGTGACGGCGTGGCTCCTCGACGGCGGCACTCTGCTCTCGGCCTATCTGCTGGGTTCGCTGCCTTTCAGCTACTGGGTGGCTCGCTGGCGCGGAGTGGACGTGCGCACCGTGGGCAGCGGCAACGTCGGCGCAACCAACGTTCTGCGCTCGGCGGGACGGATCGCAGGAGCGACGGCATTCGTGCTCGACGCTCTCAAGGGCGCCTGCGCCTGCCTGCTCGGCGGTTGGGTGCAGCCACACGGGTGGCTCGCGCCGTCGGCGGCGGCGGTCGCGGTTGCCGGCCACGTCTATCCCGTGTGGCTGCGCTTTCGTGGCGGCAAGGGCGCTGCTACTGGTCTGGGTGCCTTCGTGCTTCTCGCGCCTCTGGCTACGGTCTGCGCACTGCTGGTGTTCGTCGTCGTGCTCGTCAGCACGCGTTACGTGTCGCTCAGCTCGATGCTGGCCGCGCTGACGCTGCCTGTCCTCGCGGTTGTCCTCGGCGCCTCGTCGGCGGTGGGCCTGTGCTCTGCCGCAGTCGCCGCCCTGATCGTCATCCGACACCGCGTCAACGCGCTGCGCATCGTGCGGGGCACGGAGAGTCGCGTTGGCCCGGAACCGGACGCCGCGCGCGAGGGGGGCGCAGCATGATCACCGTCCTCGGCGGTGGCGCGTGGGGTACGGCGCTTGGCGCGCATTTGGCACGCTCTGGCCGTCCCGTCCGCACGTGGGTGCTCGAGCCGGAGATCGCGGAGGCCGTGCGCGAGCGCCGCGAGAACCCGGTGCATCTGCCAGGCGTGACCCTGCCGAGCGATCTCGGCGTCACGACTCGGCTCGACGAGGCAGTGTCAGGCAGCGAGATGATCCTCGTGGCGGTGCCCTCTGAGTTCTGCCGCGCCATCTATCGCCAACTGCGCCCGCTCGTGGCGCCGGAGACGGTGCTTGTTTCCGCGACCAAGGGCATCGAGATCGATACGCTGTTGCGCATGACCGAAGTCGCGGAACAGGAGCTGCCCGGCGCGCGCTTGGCGGTCGTTTCCGGGCCTTCGTTTGCGCTCGAGGTGGCACGCGAGCAGCCGACGGCCGTCGTGGCGGCCGCGCGTCATTTGCCGATTGCCGAGCGCATCCAGCAGGCGCTCGCCAGCCACTCGCTGCGCGTGTACGCCAGCGATGACGTCGTCGGCGTCGAGCTGGGTGGCGCGCTCAAGAACGTGATCGCCATCGCGGCCGGCATCGTCGACGGCCTGGGCCTGGGACACAACGCCGCGGCAGCGCTGATCACGCGCGGCCTGGCGGAGATCACGCGCCTGGCGGTGGCCTGTGGCGCGCGGCCGGAGACGCTCGCGGGGCTGGCGGGCCTGGGTGACTTGGTGCTGACGTGCACCGGCGCTCTCTCGCGCAACCGCCGCGTCGGCCAGGCCGTGGCCAGCGGGGAAGCGCCGCGTGAGGCCTTGGCCGGCGGTCGTTTGGTGGCTGAGGGCGTGCGTACCACTTTGGCTGCCTGCGCGCTCGCCAAGCGCGCAGGCGTCGAGATGCCGATTGCAGAACAGATGCGCACAGTGCTCCACGCCGGCAAGTCGCCGCGCGTCGCGGCCGAGGAGCTCATGTTGCGAAGCCTCAAAAGAGAGTAGACTAAGGCTACGCAGCGGATCGGCGTTCCCGCGTGGTCATCGCCAGTCCCTATGTATCGCCTGAGCTACTTAGATGGAGACGCGCCGCAGGAGTACACCTTTGCCACCGGCGAGGTGGTAATCGGGCGGTCTCCTGACTGTCAGATCGTGCTCGACGATTTCGGCATCTCCCGCAGCCACGCCAAGATCATCGCCGACGAAAAAGGCCCGCGCATCGTCGACCTCAAATCGAAGAATGGTACGTTGGTCAACGGCGTGCCGATCATCGAGGCACCACTCAAGGATGGCGACCGCATCCTGCTCGGCAAGCTGCAGTTCACGTTCGCGAAGGCCTTGGACGCCCACGTCGTACTCGACGAGGCCAAGCCGCTCTCGGAGGAGGCTGGCACGATCATCCGGAGTGTTGGCGAGATCTCCCAGCTCCTGCAGACACAGCCCCCCATCCCGCCTGGCAGCCAGGGCGCGGCCGACGCGCGCCGCAAAGTGCCTTCCGAGCTGCAGGAGATCGAGCGCACCTATCGCATTCTGAGAGCGCTCACGCAAATCTCGCAGGAGTTGCTCACCCTGCGGCCGGTTGATGAGCTGCTCGAGCAGGTCATGGGAATCGTTTTCGAACACGTGCCGGCCGACCGCGGGTTTCTCATGCTCTACGACGGTAGTTCCGAGAAGCTCGTTCCCAAGGTGGTCAAGTACCGCGATCCGAAGCCAGGTGTGGATCAGGCGCAGATCTCGATTTCGAAGACGATCGCGGACCGCGTGTTCAAGGACAAGGTCGCCATACTGACTTCTGACGCCCAGGTGGATCCGCGCTTTGGCGCTGGCGACTCGATCCGCTTCCACGGCATCAGGAGCGCCATGTGCGCGCCGCTCTGGAACAACGATCAGGCCATCGGCATCATCCACGTCGACTCGCCGATGCTGACCAACTGTTTCACTCCTAACGACCTGGATCTCTTGTGCGCCCTCGCAAACCACGCCGCCGTTGCGGTTGAGCACGCTCGGCTGAATCAGACCATCCGGGCCGAAGAAAAGAAGCGCGAGCGGCTTTCGCGCTTCCTCTCGCCGCAGGTCACGCAACGCGTCTTGGCCGCGTCCGATGCGCAGAGCGCGGTCTTGGGTCCGCCCGAGGTGCGCGAGGTTTCGGTGCTCTTTGCGGACCTCGTTGGCTTCACGACCATGTCGGAGAAGATGAGCCCGGCCGCCGTGGCACTGCTGCTCAACGACTACCTCTCGCGCATGACCGACGCGGTGTTCAAGTACGAGGGCACGCTCGACAAATACATCGGCGACGCTGTCATGGCCGTGTTCGGTGCTCCGCTCGACATGCCTGATCACGCGGAACGCTCCGTGCGCTGCGCAATCGAGATGCATGAGCGGCTGGAGGAGCTCAACAAGGAGAGACGCGACAGCCCTAAGCTCAGCATCCGCATCGGGGTGAACACGGGCCGCGCAGTGGCAGGCGAGATCGGCAGCATCGTCAAGACCGAGTACACCGTGCTCGGCGACACCGTGAACACCGCCAGCCGACTGCAGAGTTCCGTGGCGCTGCCGGGCACGATTGCGATCGGCTCGAACACCTACGACGCCGTGAAAGACATCGCACAGTGTCGCTGTCTGGGCGAGCAGGCGCTCAAAGGCAAAGAAAAGGTCGTCACGGCCTATCTGGTCGAGAAGCTGATCGCCAAGAGCCTACCCGGCGAGGAGGCCTGAGGCGTGCAGCTTCGAACCAGCGGGGGACCACGCTGGACCATCCTGGCGTCGCTGCTGCTACTGCTGTTCGCCGTGGGCATCGTCCCGTTGCTGTGGACTTCTTACACCCTGGTCGCAGACACGCGCGATCGACTGGAGCTGGAGCAAAAGACCCTGCAGCAGGCCACCGCGCGCAGTCTCTCCGAGCAGATTGCACTCTATCTCCGCAGCCTCAGCTCCCAAGTGCGTACGATCACGCAGACGCTCGAAGGTGACGCCAGCGCCGGTGGGCTGACCAGCCGCATCGCCGAGATCAAGAGAACGCAAGCGTTGAAGCGCTTCGTCGATCCGGACGGGCCGGTGCCGATCTACTACTTGAGCGCCGTGGACACTTCGTGCGTGGGCACGGGCTCAGGCGTACTGTTGCCTGAACCAGCTATCGAGCAGCTGCTACAAGAGGGTTGCGTTCGCAGCCGCGAGAACCGGCCCATGATCAGCCGCCCGATCATGGCGGCCTCCGTGCGGGAGCCGATCCTGGTCGTCGCTGTGCCAATCGTGCTGCGCGATAACAGCGTCGCCGGGGCCACGTTGGCTGTGGCGAGCCTGAGGCCTTTGTGGGCCATGACGCGGCAGATGGGCGCGAGCGGGACGAGCGGCGTCGAAGTGTATGTGGTCGACGATCGCGGCTGGCTCGTAGCGCACTCGGATCCAAAGCGTGTGGAGCATGATCGCGATCTGTCGAATGTCGGGATCGTGCGTCAGTTCCTCGACGCGCACGGGCGCGCCTCATCCACCGAACCGTTCACCGTAGCAGGTCCAGATGGTCGGCCGGTCAAGATGCTCGGCACCTACAAGAGCGTGCCCGACGACTCGGGTTGGGGCGTGATCGTGCAGGTGAGCGAAGAGCAGGCCTACTATGGTGCCTACGAAGCGCGGCGTCAGTCCATGAAGTTCGTGGCCCTGGTCACGCTGATCGCCGTCCTGCTCGGTCTTGTCTTCGCGAGACAGATCAGCCAGCCGGTGCGCCTACTCGCGCGCGGTGCCTTTCAGCTTGCTTCGGGAGACTACGGCACGCGCGTGCAAGTGCGCAGTCGCAACGAGATGGGCGTGCTGGCCGCGGCCTTCAACCACATGGGCGAGCAGATCCAGAAGGCGATCGAAGAGATCCGCCGTGTGGCCGCCATGAACAAGGAGCTGTTCGTCGGCTCGATCCGCATGCTGGCGAACGCCATCGACGAGAAGGACCCGTACACGCGCGGCCACTCCGACCGCGTTGCCTACTACGCCAGGGCCATCGCGCGGCACCTGGGTATGTCCGAGGAAGAGGTGGAACGCGTCTACCTCTCCGGCATCCTGCACGACGTGGGCAAGATCGGCATCGAGGACAAGATTCTCCGCAAGGCCGAAGCGCTCACCGACGAGGAATACGCCATCATGAAGCAGCACCCCAAGAAAGGCGAGCACATCTTGGACGCCGTGCCGATGCTCAAAGCCATGACCGGCGACGGCCTCAAGCACCACGAGAGCGTCGACGGCAGCGGCTATCCTGAGCACCTGAAGGGCGAGGAGATTCCTCTTCTTGGGCGCATCGTCTGTGTTGCGGACGCCTTCGACGCCATGACCACCGACCGGCCCTATTCGAAGGCCTGGACGTGTGAGCGAGCGCTGGAGCGCCTGCGCGAGCTGGCTTCGCGGAAGTTCGATGCCGCCTGCGTGGAGGCCATGGAGAAGGCCTACGCTGCCGGCGATTTGGCGAAGGAAAAAGTCCAAGCGGCCGCGCGGCCCGGTGGCGTCGCGACAGTTGAAGCGAGCGTGTGAGAATGGACGCGACATCGTGCGGAGGTGAGTGAGATGCGAGCTGAGCGACACGAAAAGACCCTGCGAGCCAAGTTCTGGCTGCAGCTTGGGGCGGCGCTGTGCCTCGCGATGTGTGCCTCCTTCGTCCGTGCCCAAGGCGGCGAAGCCGACATGGCCTTCAACGCCGGTTTGGAGCATCTCAGGCAGGGGCACCCAGCCCAGGCGTTGGAAGAGATGCGGCGCGCCATCAAGAAGGAGCCCAAGAACGCGTATTTCCAGAAGGGCCTGGGCCTGGCGCACCTGGCGCTGAACCAGAACTCGGAGGCCATCAGCGCCTTTCGCAGGGCGCTCGAGATCAATCCGAGCTACGTCGACGTGCGCAACGACCTGGGCGCGGCTCTGCTGCTGGCCGGCCAACGCGAGGAAGGCAAGCGCGAGCTCTTGCGGGTCTACAGCGAGCCTTTCAATCCGCGGCCCGACATCACGGCGCGCAACGTCGGGCGCGCGTACTATGACGAGAAGGACTACGCCAACGCGCTCACCTGGTTTCAGACGAGTGCGCAGAAGAACAAGCGTCTGCCGGACGCGTACGTCGGCATGGGCATGACTCTGGTCGCTCTCGGTCGCACCGATGAGGCCATCGGGCGTCTCGAAGAAGGTCTGTCCGCAACGTCGGAGAACGTCGACGTTCTGCTCGCTCTGGGCGAGACGTACTATCGCGCCGGTCGCTTTGTCGACGCGCGCCCACGCCTGGAACGCGTCGTGCAAAAGGACGCCAACAGCCAGGCGGGCCAGCGCGCGGCCGAGCTTCTCAAGAACTTCCCGAGGTGAGCGCATGGACTGCCGGTTGCTGCTGAACGACTTGTGCCGCGCG
>Ga0302323_100001244_pt1 | contig 20668 bp, 6 predicted proteins | sample Fen_T0_3_FD_201950 | JGI IMG/M metagenome (GOLD analysis project Ga0302323, IMG submission 201950) | Peat permafrost microbial communities from Stordalen Mire near Abisko, Sweden - Fen_T0_3 | ecosystem: Environmental > Terrestrial > Soil > Wetlands > Permafrost | place: Sweden: Abisko... | reverse complement strand
GTTCGGGTCAAGCTGCATGATTTGAGCGTAGTACGGTTGTGCCCACTCTGGATGCTGTAGGTCTTGGCCGTACCACTTGGCTACCCGCAGACACAATTGGATCTTGTTGCGTGAATCGGTCTGCTCCGGGAGCCAAGCATTGGCCGTCTGAAGAAGCTCGCCCCAACGGTTGGTTGCTTGAGCCATGCGCTCAAGCAACTTCGATGTCTCGTCGTCAGAGAAGTCCTCGGAAAACGCGTTAACCAACGCGTCGAACGCTTGATTCTGATCACCCAGTTTCTCGTCGAAGACGCGCGCAATACGACGCAACAAATCGCTCTTCTCGGAGATTTCTTCGCGCGTCTCAAGGCGATTCAGATAGAGCTCGATCAGCGCTTCTGAACGTTCCGCCGCGGCATGCAAGCGCTCGAGTGACTCAAACGCCTCAGTGTGGGTTGCTTCAATCTGCAATATTGACTCGTAGGCGACCGTCGCGCGGTCGTACTCGCCCACTTCCTTGCGCCACAAATCGGTCACTTCAAGCAACTCGCGGATCTTCTCGTCGTCGACCGACAACGCCTCTGAGCGCTGCATTTTGACGCCAATCACGTCGACCCAACGCTCCTCGGCTCGATAGATCCGCTCAAGCTCGTTCATCGCCTCGAAATCCCGTGGATCGACCTCGAGAAGATTTCGCCATGCTTCCGCGGCTTCAAAGAGCTGTTCTAGGACTGTACCGTAGACTCGACCCAACTCCCGATGCGCTGCGACAACTTCTCCGGATTCGAGTGCACCGCCAGCGCGGTCAATGAGCGCATGGAGTGCGTCTACCAGTTCCCTTGAATCGTTTCGCTTGCGCCATATTGCGGCGACTTCGCGCAACGCCGTCGCATTGGCATACTCGATGTCCAAAACGCGACGCCATGTATCCAGAGCCTCGTCATCCCGACGCAATTGCTCGGAAAAGAGTCGCGCGCGCCGAGTTAGGATACTAACACGTTCGTCATCGCTTTCGGCAATGTCGAAGTGTCGCTCCAGAACATCAGTCAGTTCCGCCCATTGGCCCTGCTGCTGGTAGAGGTCTGCCAATGCCCACAGGGCTTCAGCGTCCTCGCCACGTAAATCCAGCACTCGCTTCCAGCCCGAAATCGCCCCTTCTACATTGCCTAGGCGTTCAGCGGATATCTTAGCCAATCGCGCGCGGATCTCGGCCTCTTCCACATCACCGACTGCATTCTCAAGCTCACGCTCGTAAACCGTCTTGAGCGCAGTCCACTGTTCAGTATCGGCGTAGATGCGACCCAACGCCTGAATAACTTCGGCGTTAGAGCCATCGAGTTCGTCAAACACCTTGCGATAGGCGCGAACAGCGTCGGCATTCTGGGCAAGTTGATTTTCGTACACCTGGCCCAAGCGCACGGAAAGCTCAATTTTCTCGCTGTCCTCCGAACTAGCCAGAACGCGTTGCTCAAGAACTCCGGCGAGCTTGCCCCACTCTTCCATCGACGAGTAGATGCGATCTAGATTGCCCAGTGCTTCCGGTTCACGCTCCACGACCGTCAGAACATAGAGGTACGTCTCCTCCGCGCGCTGTATGTCCGCCAGTTCTTCTTCGTACACTCGAGCCAGACGTTTTCCAATCGCGGACTGTACCTCCGCTCTGACGCCTTCGATGCTCAGCACATCTGCATATGCGTTGGCGAGCTCTTTCCAACCTTCATCGATCATTGCGGCGAAACGCTCGATCTCTTCGCCGGTCTTTTCGTCCAGAGGCTGTTCCTTGATCGCGCGAACGAATACACCAAATCCAGTGATCGGATCCATTAGACGCTCTTCAGCATCCTCGGCGATCTGGTAATACATCTGTAGACGCTCTTCGGGCTCGCTCGTATGTCGAAGCTGAGCCTCGTGAACACGCATCAGCTTTTCCCACTCTCCGTTGGCCTGATACAGCGGCTCGAGAAGCACGCCGACGTCCACCTGCTTGACCTCGGCTTCGAAAAGCGTCTCGAGAGCCTGAAGTGTTTCGGCGTGTTCAGGGGCAGCAGCGATCACGTCGCGATACGCCTCAATGGCCTTGTCCAGCTCGTTCAGGCGGGACTGGTACACCTGTCCCAGTCTAAACTTCAACTCAAGGATTTCGTCCGGTGTTTCGCCCAGATCGGCTTCCTTGGCCAGAACATCTACGAGATCATTCCAACGTTCGGCTTGTGTGAAAAGCCGATCAAGTGCCCCCATGGCACTCTGATTTTGGGGATCTGCCTCCAGAACCCGTCGATAGCGCGCGATTGCACAGTCGAGATTCTCTAGTTGCAACTCGTAGACTTGTGCGACTCGGAGCCCCAACTCGATAAGCCGGTCTGGGTCTTCACTGAGTTTCTCGAGTTCCGTATCGTACAAAGTCGCAACGGCACCCCAACGCTCAGTGACGCTCGCCAAACGTTCAAGAGAACCCAACGATTGCTCGTTTGAGCTGTCCACTTGCACTGCCCGAGCAAACGTGTCGAAAGCCAGACCATGTTCGTTCAGGCTCTCCTCATACAACGCAGCGATGCGATGCAACAGTTCCGCTTTTGCAAAAGAATCGTCGCAATGCGCTACCTGCACCTCGAGGACGCTGATTAGCTTTGCCCACTCGCTTGAGCTGTCGTAGACCGGCTCAAGCACACCGGCTGCAGCAAGCGGCGCCTTGTCACCAGACTTGAGCGCTTCGAGAGCCTCCAGCGTCGGACCGTGATCTGCCTGTATCTCAAGAATCTCGCGGTAAAGCTCAACCGCGCGCTCGAGATCCTCCAAACGCCTGTCGTAAATCTCAGCGATCCGGTACTGGAAGCCTACGGCCTCGGCAGCATCCGGGGACAATTCGGCCTCGTGCATCAAAACGCTCAACAGCTCCTGCCAATTTCCGGCTGTCTGGTAGAGGACGTCAAGTCTACCGAGCGCCTCGATGTCGTCAGGATCCAACTCCAACACCTTCTGATAGGTATCTATGGCGCGAGTGACGTCATCAAGCTCCCGTTCGTATACGGCGCCCACCTGATAGTAGATGAGCTTCTTCTCTTCGGGATCGAGTACAAGGTCGGCCTTGCGGGAATAGACACCGAGCAGTTCTTCCCAGCGCGACAACCCGAGGTACAAACCAACCAGCGCATCAATGCTCCGCAGGTCCTCGGAATCGATTTCGAGCACCTTCTGGAAGACGCCGATGGCACTCTCTCTCTTTTCGAGGACTTCCTCTTCGATTCGTGCCGCCTCGTACAACGCAGCCTTCTGCTCATCAATGACGTCGAGAATCTCGGCCTTGCGTTGAAGGATTAGCGACATGTCTGCATAGCGACCGGTCACCTGGAATAGTGCCTGCAAAGAATCAGCAGCGCCAAGGCTCGTCGGATCAATGGTGAGCACTTTGCGATAGAGCTCAATCGCCTTTTCGATGCTTTGCACATCGTTCTCATACACACGAGCAGCCGCCGTAGTGAGACGACTCGCGTGCTCGGGGTCTTGCTGAGACTCGCCCAATTGCTCGAACACTCGCGCCAAATCCTCGAGTCGACCAGTTACACGGGCCAATCGATCCAACGACTGCTGAGTGGTTTCAATTTCTGGATCAATCGAAAGGGCTCGCGCCATGGTGTCGAATGCAGAGTTGGCGTCGTTGGCCGCATCCTCGTAGAGCCCTGCCATCTCCTGTAGCAGCTCCACTTTGCGCCCAGCATCGTCAGCCCGACGAACTTGAACCTCGTGAACGCCGATAAGTTTCTTGTAGTCGCCCGAATCTCTATACAACGGCTCGAGAATCTCGGCGATGGTCAACTCGTATTCTGGCTTGTTGCCGAGGCGTTCAAGCGCTGCAAGCGCTTCTGAATCGTTCGGACTGCGATCGAGCACCTGGCGGTATCCCTCAATCGCAGCCTCTACTTCCCCCATCTCACGTTCGCGCAGCATCGCGAGTCGCAACATCAAGGCAAGCTGGGCATCATCCGATTCAGCCAAGCTAAGTTGAACCTCGAGATTCTCCGCCAGCTCTGCCCACATCTGCTGGCGTGTAAACAGGCCATCAAGCGCTGAAAGAGCCTGATGGCTTCCCGGATCGATTCCGAGCACTTCCCGGTACGCGAGAATCGCCTCCGACGGCCGCCCCAATTTCTCTTCGTAAACGTGAGCCATCTGCGAATAAAGACGCTCGCTTTCGGATGGATCCTGAACGAGCTCGATACGGCGTCGATATACACCTACCAACTCTTCCCAATGCTCCGAGCTCCGATATAGCGCGTCCATTGCTTCGAGCGCTTCAGTGTCCGAAGAGTCGAGCCCAAGTACCTTTTCGTAGCATTCTGCGGCAAGCTCGACGCGACCACATTGCTCGTGAATGACGGCTAGCCGCAACCAATAGTCGCGTGCCAAGACGACATCCGTGACTCTATTGGCGATGTCCGCGTACACCGCTGCAAGCTTGTCAAGCGCTCCAGACTGCTCGACATAACCTTCGAGCTCTATGCGCGTGTCAACTTGTATTGGGTCTTCGATGAGCGCCTTTGCCTGAGCTTCAATCGCCCGAGGGAGTTGTCCTAGGCGAGTCGCCGCTGTCAACGCCATTTTGCGCAACAACTCGACACGGCGCGGTACCTCATCAGTGGTCAGGGATAGAATCTCGAGAGTTGAGATGAGCTTGTCCCACTCCTCGCGACTCTCGTAGATGGCCTCGAGAATTCCTGCAGCTTCGGCGCGAACGCCCGCATTCGTCAGCAGCCCTTCAAGCGCATTGCGTGTGCCTTCGTGCTCGGGATCAATGTACAGGATTTCGCGATAGCTCGCCAATGCATCGGCGTCGCCGCCCGGCTGCGACAACAGCACCCCAGCGAGACGGAACTTGAGATCTACGAGTGTCTTCTCGTCAACGTCCAAGTCGATGCGTCGCTTGAGAACCTCGGCATATCGCTCCCATGCCTCGGTACGCAAGTAGAGCCGATCTAGTGCACCGAGTGCGGTAACGTCTGCGGGATCTTCCGCCAGTACATTGTCGTATGTTTCGATGGCTGCGCTGAGGTTGCCCACCTGCTCTTCGTGAAGGCGAGCGATCTCGAAAAGTACCACTTTTCGGTCTTCACCATATTCGACCAATTCGAGCTTTCGCGCGTAGATGTCCAACAGTTCTTCCCATCGACCTGTTTGGCGATACAGCGCCTCCAGTGCCTGCAGAGCAACTGGATTGCTCGGATCTGTCTCATATACCTTGCGATACTCCGCCAGCGCTTCACCCAACTGATTCAATTCATCAACAAGGATGCGCCCGAGTCGCAGGCGTAGTCCGCCGGAGCCAATATCGTCACCGGCCGCCTCAGAAGTCCGTATTGCAGTTCGGTAGGACTCGACCAGTGCATCCCAGCGTCCAACTATCTTCGCCGCGCGCTCCACGTCAATCTGACTCTCGTCATCCGTAGGCGACAGATCGAAAACAGCGAGAAATCGGCTGAACGCATTGACTTTGTCATTGAGCCGCGACTCATAGAGCCTTCCAACCTCGCGAAGAAGTTCCTTGCGCTCGAACGGGTCAGTGATGTGTCCGAGTTTGACCTCGATTACCCCCGCTAACCCCTTGTGATTGTTGGCGTCCGAGTATAGCGGGATCAGACGCTCTGCGGCAGCAAGGCTGTTTGCGTCGAGCTGAAGTATCTTTTCGTAGGATCGCGCTGCCCGATCCGCCTTCCCCTTTTGCGTCATCCAGAGTTCTGCGATCTTCATCAGCATCGCAATTCGCTGGGAAATATCCTGAGCCTTGGCTTCGTTCGTCTCTAGAATGCGAATGAACTCGTCCCACTTGCCAGATTCGGCGTAGAAGAATTCGAGGTCATCCCACCGCCCCAAGGATACATAACGCTTCTTGAGTTGCTCCTGCGCACGACGATCATCTGGCACTAGCTCAAGCAACGCCCGATAGGCTTCAACCGCACGAACGTCGTCGTTGAGGCGATCGCCAGCAACCTGACCAAGCTTGTTTAGTACGTTGATACGTTCATTACGGTCAGCGGTGAGCTCAGCAAGCCTCCCAAGAATCGACGCAAGCTTTTCGAACTCTCTCGCACGTTCATACATCTGGGATAGGACGCCGAGCGCTTCAATATCGCTTGGGTCGCTATCGAGCACCTGAAGCCAAAGTTCGATGCAGACCTCGGGCTTCTTCACCCGTTCGGTCGCCATACGCGCGACGTCCTTGAACAGGGCCCCACGCTCGGCACCGGGCTCCACCTGCTTGGCGAGCGACACGTTGAGAGCAATCAGTTTCTCCCAGTCGCGACGCTTTTCATACATTTGTCGTAAGTAGTCGAGCGCCACTGCATTGAGTGGGTCGCATTCCGCTACCTTCTCGTAGACTTTCACTGCCTCGGCTTGATTGGCGAACTTGGAAACGTACAAGTCGGCCGCACGCAGGTATACGTCGAGCTTTTCGTCATGTTCAGCCAGCTCGTCGCCAAGCAACACCAGCGTCTTTACGACGTCGTGAAACTTCTTGGCGTCTTCCTGTTGCTTGAGCTGGGCACGGAGGTCGGCAACACGCGAAGATTCACCGAGTGGCAACACAACAGCGACGTCTGGCGCGGGTTCTGGCTCCAGTGGCGGGGCCACGGGCTTAGCAGGCGATATGATAGGACTCAATTCCCGAGGTGGCGCGACCGAAGCTGAGCCACTTGACTCGAGCGGAGAGGCAACCGGCACTGATGCACTGGTCACTTCCGGTTCATACTTTGTGGGTGCACTCAGTTCCGACTTCGCCGCGACCTTTGCGTCCGTCGTCGTTTCTGCCACGGGGGCCGGACGAGCAACCACCACTGCCCCGTGTTCTGCTTCAAATGCCTGAAGCAACGGCAGGGTTGGGCTCGTCTCCGCCACGACAGCAAAATAGGTCCTGGCCTTGGCTATGTCCCCCAGGTCTCTCCAAGCAATGAGTGCAGCAAGCGTCAAAAGCCCACTGCCAACGGCAGCCGCCTCTCCGCCCGCAGCAACACCCGCATCAATTACAGGCATCAACTCTGCGATCGCTTGGGTATTTGCTGCCGCGACCGCTTGATCGCGCATATAGATTAGCAATGACGCCAGACTCGGATCGCGCGCCAAGGCATCGCGGAAGAATAGACCAGCAACCTCAGCATTCTGGTGCCGCAAAGCCCACCTCGTGCCGAAGTGGGTCATTGCGTCGATTCGCTCGGGCTCTGAAGTGCATGCCGAAACTATCGACTGTTGCAGTTGAAGAATGACATCCGTCCGCTGGTTCTCCACCAGGAGGTTCTCGAGCAGAGTGGTGGTCGCAGAATTGCGGTAGTCCGCCGCGTACGCCTGGGTGAGGATCCCCTCCACCTCGTTGGGTGCAAAGCGACGAGCGATACGGGCCGCCCGCAGGAACATCCGACCCTTGCTCGAATTGGTAGTCTCCGCGTGCGCACCACGCAGCAACGCTGCAATTCTCTCCTGCCACGTCCCAGGTGAAACCGACAGGTCTGAGACTACTTCCTCCAGCGCCTTCGCACTTCCGCCCAAATATTCGATGGCTCTGGAGTATGCCTGTTGCGCGCGATCGAATTGGTCCTGATCGTAGAGCGCATCACCCAACTGTTCGCAAAGCGACGCTGCTACACCGGCGTCCTGCGTGCCCTTGAGCTGCAGTTCGCAAAGCTTCTGCACCAAACTGACCTTGCCAATTTCCCAGTAGATCCCACGTGCCTCTACCAGGCCTTCAGGTACTGTCGGGTTCAACTTGTATGCGTCCTGAAAGTGCTTCAGCGCGCGCACACCTTGAACAAAGCTCGAGTTGAGCAATCTACCCATGCGAAGATGCAACGCCGCGCGTTGCGAATTGTCGCTCGCTCCGGCTAGCGCCTCTTCGAGGGCCACAACAAGCCCGTACCAGTCATGTTGGCTTTCCGTTTGATTCAGACGCTGCTCTAGGTCCATGCTTCCTCAGCCAAAGCGTCGGTGTTGCACCAGCACATGGCTGCTGGGCGATACCACCGCACGCTGAAACGGTTCTGCTCGCTCAATACTCTTTGCGTTTTCGCTGCCTGTAAAGGAGGGACCCATCGCGGGTCCCGCCCTATTCTAGTGTCACCACCGTGGCCAACGGCCCATGCCGTCAGTCAGGCGTGCCTCCGAGCTTCTGAATCAAGCTCTGCGACGTCTCACATTGCTCCTTGAACTTCTGTCCCTGAGCACCGCGACACACTCGCTTCGTGAACATGTTCAACAGGCGGACTGCCTTTTCCTTCTGTGGCGGATCCATCACGGCATAGGTGCTGCCAAGATTAAACGTCACCTCTGGATGCTTGTCACCCGCCACCTCTTGAGCACGCTCCATCGAGGCGACCATCGCAGGCTTGTCATTCTTCGCCTGAGCCACCTGGAACAGTAAGACGTACATGCCATAGAGATGACTCGCGGATTCCTCTGTAGGCTTAACTAGGCTTGTGCCTGCCTGCAAGACCGCCTCCGCCTCCTTGTAGTAGCGCAGATTCACGTACAGCTCGCCTAAAGGCGGATAGAACATCGCGTGAGACGTGGGATCGTGCTCGACTGCCTTGGTATAGTTCGCAAGTGCATCTTGATCGTTCATCGTCCAAAGGCTTGCCTGACCGAGGAAGAAGTAACATTCGGCGAAATTTGCATCCTTCTCGATGCACTTCTTCAGGGGCTCCTTGGCCTCATTGTACGCGTCAGGATTGCCTGCCTCGGCCTGCTTGATCAACGCATAGCCTCGCTTGAACCAGTAGTCGGCGAAATCCGGGGCAACTTGCACCGCACGCGCCATCGTCGACGCCATCTTGTCCCAGTCCTCCTTTTTTTCGTAAGCATTGCCCAACTTGCGCAGAATACGATGATTCGTCGGGTCAAGCTGAACTGCCTCTTCATACTTCTGGATCGCACCTTCGACATTGACCTTGACTGCCTGGTCACCTTCATTGGCGCGATTGATTGCTTCGATGTGGTCACGACTGCACCCGCCAAGCGCGAGCACCGACACGACGGACATTAGGGAACAGGCTGTCTTGGAAACGCTGCGGAGATTCATCTCGAACTCACCCTTCTCTGCGTTGATCCGTGGGCTGGGTCTGCCACATGTGGATTGGGGGGATCCCGTGGACCTTGGAGTGCCCAAGCACCCCGCTGGCCCCGGTTTCGCTACCGCGGCAGCACAACCATTACATGTTGTGCAGCTGGAGCGAACGGGCCACGAGCATAGGCCGAGCCCGCCAGGAATGTAAAGCGCTACGGTAACGAAAACCTGCGCAAAATCCCCAAGGAATTCACGTGTCGGTGCCGACGCCCTGGTTCAAGCTGGCGCGAAAAAATGCACCGGTCACGACCGGTAGCGCACCGCCAGGAGACTCGTTTCGCCCCGAACCAGAATGCCGGACCGCTTCCAGCCCACAACGACTAGGGCGAGATTACATCAACATACCCAGATCGCCTTAGCCCGGAGCGACCCGGGAACTACTCAAACGCGTAACGCGCCGACGATCGACATCGGCGCGTCACAAGCGGGTAGCGTAATCGTTCCCTTCGCTGACTTATCCAGGCTGGAACATAATCGGATAGACCACCGTCACGATACCGCCCTCTGGCTGCGGGAAGCTCAATCCGTAATACGCGCCAATTACACAGCTCACGACACCGCTATCTGGCAAATCCGAACCGCCGTTCTGCACGTTGGAAACCGACCCGTCACGGCCAATTACGAATCGGACTTGAACGCGACCCTCCAAATTCGGATTGCGGGACAGGCCCTGCTCGTAACACATCCTAAATCGGCCATAGTTTTGACGAACGATGCGCTGAATTACTTCCGGGGGCAACCGGCCGCTAACCGTTGTCTGACCCATGCGAACCTTGGGCGCTCGGGTCTTGTGCGAACCGCCCAAACGGCCGTGACCTGAACCGAACCCTTGACCTGTTCCGGTGCCGGCTCCGTGCCCTAAAGTCCCAATTGAACCGAGGCCAATCCCTTCACCACGACCACCGCCACCTTCACCGATGCCTGACAACCCCAAACCACCAGCTCCGAATGCGTCACCAATTTCGTCACCCCACATGTTGCCACGGGCACTTATCTCGTCCGTACCAAGCGACGTATCCCGGCCCCACGGCGCCGTTGGTGCGTTCGGATCGCCGGCGGCTCCAGTGTTGAGTAGACCGATCATCCCGAATTCCTGAGCCTCGCGCAAAGCAGCAGCTCGAGCGATGTGTGGATCAGGATTATCCTTCGGGCCCTGGACAGCGTACCTCTTGTTCGTTGCCTTGGAAGTCGGATTACCCATCGAGCCCTCTTCACCCTTGGCCCTGGTACCCGTCCCACCTTCCTTATTATCGGCGTTGTCCTCAGTAACCTGCTCGGTTTCCTTCTCTTCCTGCTCACGCTCGGCAGCAGCGTTCAAGTACTGCTGAATCAAGTACAGTTGGTCCTGATTGATTTCCTCGTCGTCCGTTAGACCGAGCGGCGGCACGAAGAATGCCATCGCCGCAATGAAACCGCCGACGGCAGCAAACGACAGCCCGAAGTAACCGAAAATCGCCCATTCGGTACCAGCGGCCAACCCCTTCTGCATGGGCTTACCCGCATTGACTGCAGCAATCTGAAACACGAACGCATCAACCTCAATACGAGCCTTGGCGCCCGCTGGCAACGCGATCTGGTGGCCACCCGCGAGCTCCGAGCTGGGCTGCGCGCGCTGTCGAGCCTCATCGACCGTCAGCCGAGGCTGACCGGGCATCTCAATGAAACCCTTGGCCCCAGGCGGGATCACCACCGCAACACTCATGCGGTCGCCCACCACCACTGGCATGCGAGTAGTCCCAAGTTTTTCCGCGGGGATGAAGAAGTCGCAGGCAAAATTCTTACCCTCTTCCTCGCCTACATAGAAATTTCGGGGCGGCGTCAGGTGCGAAACATGCAGTACGTTCGTCCCCCAGAGGATCATGACCTCGACCGCGGGAACGTGCGCAAGCTCGACCTCGTCGGGACTCACATCGGGTCCGCTCTTGACCAGCGTATACGTATACGTTCCGGGAGGCGCATCGTCGGGAACCTCGTGGGCACTGCGACCGCCACCAAATCGATTTCCGCCAATATCAAACGGATTCCCTGCGGGAGCAAATGGACTTGACGCTGCCGCTGCCGCAAATGGATTTGACGCCGCGGCAAACGGGTTGGATGCGGCGGGAGCGAACGGATTTGCCGCTTGACCTTGCCTTGCGGGCTCGGCTGCAGGAACAGCCACACCTTCTGCTCCACCCGCTTCCGCACGTTCCAAAACCAGCCGAGTGTCACCGATCTGGATCTGATCACCGACGTGAAGCTTGCACTTATTGACTCGCGCGCCGTTGACCAACGTCCCGGGCTCGTTCCCGAGATCGATTAAAGTCACGTCGTCAGGCCCCGCCACCTCAACTACTGCATGCATCCTCGAAGCCGCGTCGTCATCGACACGAAGATGGCTCCGTGGGTCCTTGCCAACCTTGACGATGTCCTGGGTCACCGTCTCACGCCGAAGCAGACCATCACCTTGATAAATCGCAAACGTCAGAACCGCTTTAGACATGCCAGAGTCCTTACTTAGTTACGAGCTTCAGCCGGGTGCCGAGCTAAATGTTTTCCACTGACTTCAACATCTCCTGAACGAAGGAGATGCGCGGCCGAATGAGGGTCGTGCGTGCAGCAGTCGGGCGAACACGAATCGTGGCGTCGTTGGGGCCAAATCCACCCGCGTTCAACGGATCGTCGCTGAACTCGTAGCCGTAGCCGCCGTCTCCGTCTGCGGACTTTGGCGACTGGGCAAACACAGTTGCAGTCGATGCCAGAACCGCCAGCCCTACCGACAGCGCCGCAAAAGTGAGTTTCAACTTTTGATCCATTCCATCCTCCACGGAATATTCGCCAGAAATTGCAGCAACATTGTATCGACGCGCATTGCTTCGGTCAATGGATTTGTTGCGAGAGCAGAACCACCGATATCGCTTGGCAACTGACACCAGTTTCGAATTCAAGTTCCCAAAATTCGACATCGCTTCCCCAAATATTCGCACACTCGGCCGAAGGATTGAATCAGACCTGGTTGGCGACTGTCCAGGTGACCCTCGCCCGCGCGATCCATGCCGTAGTCAGATGGACAAATGCAAACGGGAAGCAAGCCTGAAACGGCGCTTCCCGCAGCAACTCCAACTCATCGTCCGGACGCGACTTAGAATTCCCAGGCAACCTGAGTTGGTCGCGCCTGACAGTCAGCAATCACTTCTTCGCCTTCTTGTCGCCTTCGGCTTTCTTGTCGCCTTCGGCTTTCTTGTCGCCTTCGGCTTTCTTGTCGCCTTCGGCTTTCTTGTCGCCTTCGGCTTTCTTGTCGCCTTCGGCTTTCTTGTCGCCTTCGGCTTTCTTGTCGGCATCCGCCTTGGGCTGTGCCGCAGCAGCTTTATCAGCGGCTGCCTTCTCCTCTTTCGCCACCTTGTCAGCCGCCTTCTTGGCTTCCTCGGCTTCCTTGGCCGCCTTCTCGGCCTCAGCAGCTGCGGCTTTCGCCGCAACCTGCGCTTCTTCGTCAGCCTTGCGCGCCGCGGCACCCTCGATCAAGAACTTGATGGTATCGCGAAGATCCTGGATGCGGTCGTTCGAACGCTTCACAGCACCGACGAATGCTTCATCGCCGCCAGCCTTGCCAACGAAGTCTTCGTAACGCTTTATCGCGTCCTCCATAGCCGCAGTCGACTTCTTCTCGTCATCGATCCCCTTGGCCTTGAATTCCTGTGTGAGAATAGCTTCGTTGTAGTAAGTCTCGGCACGATCGCCTGCGATAGCCTTCGCCTCCGCAAGCTCCTTCTCGGCCAAAGGCAGCAGCTTAGACTTATTTGCGAACGTAATCTGGCCGCGAATAGCCAGCGCCAACCCCAGATGCGCTTCGTACTCTTTCGGCTTGAGCCGCAACGCGTCGCGATAGGCTTTCTCTGCCTCCTCGAACCCGCGAAACGAAAGATTGAGTGCGGCGTAGTTCATTTGCGCCTCGAAGAAGTCTGGGTCCAGCTGACGCGCTGAAGCAAAACTCTTCACTGCCCCGTTGAAGTTACGCAACTCAACCTGAATCAGGCCCGATGTGTTGTGGATTGCAGCATATTTCGGATTCTTGCGCATCGCCTGCGAAGCAACGAGCGCCGCAAGATCGAGCATTTGCCCGTTTACGTTTGCCCCACTCGATCCGGACACGACTAAGCTCTTACGCCGCCCTTTCCGGGCGCTCTTCTCAGCCTTGGCTGCTTTTGCCTTGGCCTGTTCCAGGTAGTAAATCGCCAGCTGATTGAATGCTGGCATGTAGCCGTCGTCAATCGCTAGAGCCCGTTGCAGATTACGTTTGGCTCGCTCGAGATCGTCCTTGCCGTCGCTGTTCGAGTCATCATTGCCGCGTTCCATCTGAAGCGCCGCAAGCGCAACGAGTGCTTCGACACTCTGAAATTGCGAATCGCGAATGATCTCCTCAAGCTGACCAATGGCGCTCTCGACGTTCTGGCTACGCTGGTACTCCAGCAAAGCCAACTGGGTCTTGGCACGATGGAACTTCGAATCGGCTCCAACGGCCTTCTCGAAGTGCTCACGGGCCTTGCTCTCCATGCCGCATCTCGCATAGGCGAGCCCCGCGTTGTATTCCGCCTCGGCCAGTTTGACATTCGAAGCCGATTGCTGCTTGCTCGAAGCCGTCTCGAAGGAAGTAGCAATTTCCTTGCAGGCCTCGTTTGACCATTGGCCTTTGGCATCAGTGTCGAGGAAGCTCTTGAGGGCTGTATCGAACCCTTCAGCCGCTTGTTTATCGACAGCTAAACCCGAAGCCGCACTATGGCCACTCTTGTTCTTCGGCGTCTTTGCTCCACCGATCTCGGCTGAGCCACCGCCACCACAACCAGCCGTTGCCAACAACAGGGCGACGGCCAAGAGACTATTCTTGCGCAACATCTGATTCCTCCTTTGGGATTCCGATTGCGTCCGGTGAGTCGGGCTGCGCTTGGCCTTTTGGACCGCCTGCAGCCCTGTTCGACTCACTTCTTCGCGCCGCCCTTTTTGGTGTCCTTGACTTTGTCTTTGCCCTTGTCTTTAGCGGACTCCTTCGCCTTCTCAGTCGGCTTTTCAGACTCCTTTGCCTTGTCCTTGGCTGTGGCGGAGTCCGACTTCTTCTTCGCCTTGTCCGCCGGCTCAACCGTTGTTGGAACGTAGGGCTCCCCACCAATTCGCACCGGGCGTGGCTGCTCCATCATCGGGCTGTTTACGCGATTCGGTGACCCACGGAACTCATCAATCAAGTGGTAGTCGTTCTTGTAAGTCTCAGCAAGCCACACCTCGCACTTGCGACTGTAGTCATCGAAATACTGATACTTGACCGAGTAACCCAAGCATGTCTCGAAGGCGCCCTTAGCGGTTCCCTTCTGAGGTTCGGATGCATCATCCAACGCGCCGTAGTAGGCCGTTCTTAACTCGTAGTCCTTCTTCATGAAGTCTGGAATCGGCGCAGCTCGGAATTCCTTGACGAACTGGCCCCACATCGAGCCCACCTGTGAACCTGCGGCAATGACCCACCGCGGTGGAGGTGCTGGCTGCAAGTCGACTATCTTCTTGTACTCGGCCGATGCAGCTTCGATGAGCGGGCGTTTCTTGCCAATCCAGTCCTTCACCTTCACGTTGATGTGCTCAAGGACCGTTTTCTTGTCGTTCTTTCCCTTGTACTCGGGGAATTTGACAGCATCAACCTTGTTCTTCTTCTCCTCAGCAAAGAAGAACAACGCCTCGCCAACCGATTCAAGTGCTCGACCCAAGCGACGAGTTTTCGCTTCTTCGCTCTCGCCCTCGATGCCCTTGATTTGTGCGACTGCTTTGGCCGAGTCCTGCCAGGTAGCAACTACCTTGCCGTATTCGCCAGCGGCATTGGGCGCGCGTTTGGTGTTCATGTAGGCGCGCGCCAGCAGGGCATGCGCCTGCACTCGAACATCCAATGTCGCCTGCTTGTCGATAATGCCCATGCCACCACCGAGTCGCTTGACAACGCTATCCCACTCCTTCTTTTCACCATAGTGAGCTGCTACTGCGAAGGCAATTTGGGCTGCCTGCGCCGGTTTTCTAGCTCCGTAATAGCGATTGAAATTGTTGGCATCGGCTATGGCTTCGTCATCCTGCCCAAGTCCGAGCCGAAGCACTGCAGCGTCGCCGAGCGCTTGGTCTGCACTTTCGCCCTTGTAGGAGGTCTCTTTGGCGTAGCGCTCGAACCATTCGGCGGCCGCGTCGTAGACCGCAATTGCCTGGTAGTTTCCGCCGATTTCATACATGGCCTTCTGAGCCAGTGGCGACTTCTCCAACCCGTACTTCGGATCTAGTAGGATCTTCCTCGCACTGATCGACTTTGCAAGCAAGCGACCGGCCTGGTACGACCGCGCCATGTTGTAAATGATTTCATCGGCCTTGGAACACTGCGCGGGCTTTTCCTTGTTGCTGAGCGGCCCCTCGCAGTACTTCAACCAAAGATCGCGGTACGCCTCAGCGCCCTTGCGATAGTTGTCGACGGACTCCATGCCCTTTGTACCGGCATCCTGTTGATCGTCAGCAGTCTTAACGATGGCCTCCGCCTTAAGCCGCATGACGTCGAATTGGATACTCGTCAAAAGCTGACATTGATCCTTGTTGTCCTCTGCCTTCTTGTCCTTGCAGTAGAGCTCAAGGAAAGCTGGTACGTCGTTCGCCATATCCGTGAAACACTGCGGGCGCGGCGGTTCGGTCTTCGAACCAAGAACGTTAATCGCCTCCAAGTACAATTGTGCTGCGTAGATGCCGGCATCCTTGTTTGAGTGATTCAGAGCGATGTCGCGAAATCCAAGTGCCGCTTCCTCCCAGTGCTGCGCCTCAAAGTAGGTGCGAGCACGCGCGTACTTGACGTCGATGTACTGCTCGAGTGCTTCATTGTCGCCCTCCTTCGGCTTGATGAAGCACACGTAGCGATTGAAGGCGTTGATCATGCCCTTCTGCAGAGGCGTGAAATCCTTGGGTTTGAATTTCTCCCACTCGCTCTTGTTCTTGTCTTTCGGATCGCCCTGCGCGCCCTTTGGACCAAGGCCTTTGCCCTTCTTGTCAGCGTTGCCCTGATACATCTGGTCGTACATCTTGTTGTAACAAAGTACGGCCGCGTAAGCGGCTTCAGCCGCGTCCTCGCCCTTCGGATCTTCTTGCACCACTGAATCGAATGCCGGACCGCATTCCTCCCAACGCTGCTGGAAGTAAAGCAAGTCCGCCATGGCGTACTTGACCTTGTAAAGTGTCGGCCAGTCGCTCTTGACAATGCGCGGGAACTCGAACTTAGCGAAATCCTCAGTCTTGAAGGTGTCCGCAACCTTCTTGTAAAGGTAGGCGGCAAGATCCATCGTCTTCTTGTCACCCGTACCGCGAACACCACCGGAGCCGACTGCTTCAAGGTGCCAACTCATCGCGGTCTCAGCGAGAAGTTCTGCTGTCCTGTTGGAACATTCGAGCTTCGACTTCTCTGAATGCTTGTCCTTCAGGTAGGCATTACGAAGGTCAACCTGCTTGTCCATTTCCTTGCGAATTGCTTCCTTGTCGGAAGATTTCATCGCACTTACCGCAGTGGTGATCTGCGTCTGGTAGTGGCAGTACCGGTCGCCCTTGTCACGAGTCATCAAATCCTGGTAGAGCGCGATGCCCTCCGGATAGTGACCGGTGTCGAGGTAGGCAAAGCCTAACTCGTTCATCATCTCAATGGTCTTCTCGTCCGAACCACCAGAATCGCCTGCTAAGGGCTTGAAGAAGGTGTACGCCTTTGTCGGCGCTCCACTGGCGGCATAGACTGGGATCAAGTCACGACGTGCACTCTTCTGCAGCTGCTTCGCGTTGGGAAGATCTGAGAACTTGTCACCAAATTCAATGACAGCCTTGAATTCATTGAGCGTTTGTGGGTACTCGCCCTTGTTCCAATGGACGTAGCCCAATTTGTAACGGGCATAGCCGTAGGCCTTGTTCTTGGGGGGAGGGAACTTTATCACCTCGCCGTATGCCGCGGCAGCCAAATCCCACTTCGAGGGATCGCCCTGGGCTTCCTGGAAGAAGAGTTCGCCGAATGCGAGGTAGGCGTTGGGGATATATGGTGATTGTGGGGACTTCTCGATAAGCTCGAAGTACACCTTACGAGCATTCTGGTAGTCCTTCCCCTGCTCGTGCTCGTACGCCAAGTAGTAAAGGACCTCATCCAACTTCGAGTAGTTGGGGTACTGGTCCTTCATCATCGAGTAGTACTTGATGGCACTCGATCGCGCTGCTTCGCCGACCTTCTTGGCCTTGCCCGCCTCGGCCTTGTGCTTGCTTGCCGCGTCCGGACTCTTCTTCTTCGAGTCCGTTGCCGCGAGATCTTCAGCTATCTGGTCGCGAACGGCCGCGGCTTCCAACTCAACGTAGCCTTCTGCCATGCGCCGAAGCAGCTGCGGTCGATCGGGTGAGTTCTTCTTCGTTTGCTTGAAGAGGCGCTCGAGACCCTGAATTTCGGTAATGAGCAGCGCGCGCGCTCGAGCCTTGAGGCGAGTTTCGCGCTGATCACGGAAAGCCGAGCTCTCCATGTTGGACACGTCGCGCGCCTTGGATCCGTCTTCGCGTTTCTTCATTTCGCGAGGCGGGGGCGCACTCTCAAAGGCAACAGCACGCTTCTTCTCGACGTTGAACTTGCTAGGCCCAGCGGGGCACTCGGCAATGTTCTTTTTCGCCTGAGCTGGAACGCACTCGTTACTCAGTTCTGCGGGTTTCTCGATGGCCTTGGATGTCTGCGGAGACAGTAGGGTGGCCGAAAGCAGACCCAATAGACAACTATACGCTCGTGCAGCGTTCATTAGAGGTTACCTCCCACACGTCGACAATACGACCTGGCGATAGAACCCAAGCTCATCGCGCCAAAACTCACCGTCCCAGGGCCAGAGCACATGTTCTTCGTCTGGCTTGACGATGCCAAATACTTGCGATTCCGCCTTGCTCACTTGCCCGCTCTTGAGCTTGACATCGAGCAGATTGCGTTGGGCGGCAGTGATATCAATCAAGATCTTCTCCCCGTTGCGAACGTGCTCGTCGATCTCGTCGATGAATCTCTGATATCTAGAAAGTGCCAACTCTCCAGCTCGCTTGACTGCGAGATCGCGAGCAAGCCCAAGGGCATCTCGCACCTGCTGGCCGATCCCAGAGCTCTGGAACGAGGATGGCGACTTCTTGAAGCGTGTAGCTTCTTCTTCGAGCAGCCTGACGTACTCAATGTTGCGCAACAACTGTCGATCGCTCAACGCGTTGGCTACGATTGGCTCAATCGTCGGGCTCAGCGACGTATTGTGATCGCGCAGCTGCTTGAGAAACTTGAAGAACGCCTCTTCTTGGTTCCCTTCCTTGTATTTCTTGAGAATCTTCTTCAGTTCGTCACGGATCGGCACGTAGTGCTTATTGAACCGAGCGACCACGATCGTTGCCGCTTCGTAGTTGCAGTTCGCAAAGTAGATGACTGCTTTGAGAACATCCGCTTCCGGATAGAACGAATTCGGAAAGTAGGGCGACTGAATCGTATGAATATTGCCAAGCGCGCGCGGGTAATCGCCTGCCATAAAGTAGGCCCATGACTCCTCGAACAACGCGTCAAGCCAGTACTCACTGGCGACATCAATCTTGTTCCAGTACTTGACCGCGGCGCTTAACTTCTGACCATCAATCGAGGGGATATTCGTTTCCGCATCCAAACGGATTGACGCCGAATAGTACGTGCGCGCCATCGAAAGGTACGACAAGTCAAGCATGCGCTGCTCGTCCTCGATTCCCTTGACGCCACCTTCTTCTAGCGCCTTCTCGATGCGCTGGAAGCTGCGAACCGCCGGGATGGACTGCCGCTTCTGCACGAAGCTGACCCCAGTGAAGAACTGTGCCGCTACGTAGTTGTCGCTGCGGCGATCGACCTTCTGGAAGAGGCGAATGGCATCCTCATATTGCCGATTGCGGTATTTGTAACGCCCCAGCATGTAGTTTAGCTGCCAGTACAAGTCGCGCTGCTGCGCGTTGTCGAACCGCGCAATCTCGGAATCGGTATACTTGCCGACTCGCTCAATGATGTCCGCAGGCTCCGGCAGTTGAGTCGCCAACTTCGCAAGCCAAAGTAGCGTTTCTCCGAACTTCAAGTGGTATTTGTTGTCGGCAATAACACTGAAGATGGCGTAGCTCGCCTGATAGAACTTCAAGCGATAAAGGCAGATCGCCAAATAATAGTCAGCGAGCTGCTTATTGCCGGCGTCATCCCCAGTGTCGCCACTGACAACGCGGTACCAGCCCAATGCGGCATCGCTCCACTTCTCTTTTTCGAAAAGCTTCTTTGCAGTGGCAAAGCCCTCTGTCGGCGCCCCCGCAGTTACTGGACCTTGATCGGTCGGTGCGTTCTCGTCGAGATCGATATCGACGCCTTTTTTGCCCTGTGCCTTCTTCGCAGGCTTCTCGTCCAGATCCACTACGTCGTTCTTTTTCTGGGCGTAGGCCGGCGTCGAAGAGGCGACGCCTCCCAGGAAGGCCGCCGAGGCCAGAATGCACACTGCCGCTTGGCGCTTTAGGAACATGGAGCCTCTCTTTGACTGTTCGGGTCAGCGCGTCGGGCGATTCCCGAATTGATCGCCCTTTGCCTTGGCCCAGCTGGATTTAGATAAAATGCAATGAGAATCAGTAGATACCAGCTATGGCGAGGCGGATGTTAGTTACCGCGGGACTGAATTGTCAAGGGCATCTTCGTGTACTTGCAACGAAGCCCTCAGACGGCGCAAAAGACGCAGTTAAATTGAAATATTCAACCGAGCACGAAACTCGACCGGAGCGCAAAGTTCTAACCTCAGTGAAGCTGTGTCCTTGGATTAAGTCGTCGAGTCTGAAACTATCGAAGGGATTTGATCGACAACGCCACTTGCGGCAATGAGCCGATGTAAGTTCGGGCAAACCTGTTGCGGGGTCCAGAGCCGCCCAGCTCGCGAGCGTTATTAAATGGTGAAGCCCGACTAAATTGAATTGTCCGTGAGAACATCGATGTGTACGGCCGGCGGTTTCAATGTTTTGGGTTTCGTCGATTGGGCGTTACGCCCAGCATTTCAATCCGATGACATCCCATGACCGTCAAATCGTGGAAGCTTGCCGGAGGACTAGAACGACCCGCCACATCACTCAATTTGTCTTTCCGCTCGCCTAGTTTCATGATTGACGTCGCTCGTATCCCTGGACTAGGCTGCTTCCGTCCTCATCGGATCTCGTAGGACGCCGAATAGGTGGTTTCTCGCATGAATCGCTATCAGTGGGTAATTTCGACTATTGCGATCCTCGCCGCAGGTTCCCTTGCCGTGGGCTGTACGCCCGGCGGCGTGGGTGATCCGTGTATTCCTGAAGACGAGTACGAGGCCGGGTTTTCTGGCTACGGCCTGGAAGAGGTGAACGTCGAGGCCATGTCATTCCAATGCGAGACGCGCCTCTGCTTGGTGAACCATTTCCGTGGCCGCGTGTCCTGTCCCTACGGACAGCAATTTCCGCCGAATGCCGATGGATCGGTTGGCAACGTGAACAACATCGCTGACCCGAACATGCGGTGCAAGGTGCCGGATGGCAAGAGTTCGCTGGTCACCGTCGAGGTTC